>Ga0137390_10001915_pt1 | contig 16186 bp, 15 predicted proteins | sample 15con2h24AmetaG_FD_104937 | JGI IMG/M metagenome (GOLD analysis project Ga0137390, IMG submission 104937) | Vadose zone soil microbial communities from Angelo Coast Range Reserve, California, USA - 15con2h2.4A metaG | ecosystem: Environmental > Terrestrial > Soil > Vadose zone > Saprolite... | reverse complement strand
GATGCCGATCATCTCGGAGACGTTTCCCCCCTACGACCACGCCAACGTGCAGGTCGCCATCGATGCCTACCTTGGGGCCGCTGGCCGTGGCTTTGAGCTGATCGGGCTCTCAGGGCAGCAGCGACACCACGGCTCCCTGTCCGACCTCATCGAGATGGGCAGGCACATGGGGATTGCATTCGGCTCGGTCGACTTCGTCAACCTGCCGGCAGGGCCTGACGAGACGATGGCCGTCGTGCAGTTCGGGATCTACCCTCGTGCGGGCAAGGTGTGCCGCTGGTCGTGCTGCTGCGGGGACCACAGGAGCACCATGGACCCGACCAGGTGGTCACGCTCCAGATCCTCGCCGCTGAGGGGGCTCCCGCCCGGTCCCTGCTGGCCGAAGTACGACGCCTCACGGTGGAGCTCAACGTCTTCCGGGGCCAAGTCCTGTCGTTCGGGCAATCCCGCATGGGCTACATGGGGGCCGGCCCCGTGACCTTCCACGAGCGCCCGAATGTGGGCCGCGACGAACTGGTCTTCGCTCCCGGCATCCTCGAGTCGGTTGAGCGCCAGGTCGTCGGGATCGCCACCCACCGCGACCGGTTGCGGGCCAGTGGCCAGCACGTGAAGCGGGGCCTGTTGCTCTACGGGCCGCCGGGCAACGGCAAGACACTCATCGTGCGGCATCTCCTCGGCCGGCTGACGGACCATACCGTCGTGCTGCTCACGGGCTGGGGTCTGCAGATGATCGCGCCGGCGTGCGCCTTGGCCCGGATGCTGCAGCCATCCGTGGTCGTCTTGGAGGATGTCGACCTCGTGGCCATGGACCGCACCACGTCGCCATTCGGCAACCCGGTGCTGTTCGAATTGCTCAACCAGATGGACGGCATCGCCGATGACGCCGACGTCTCCTTCGTCCTCAGCGGGGCCGCCTGAGCCGTTGTGGGCCGGTCGGCCGTTGGTTCGGGCGCGACTGAAAACACGGGCGTCCGATAGGGGAGCAAATATCGAGTGTTCATGTCACCGCGTATAGCGCGGCCAAATGAACACTCGATTCGTGGAACGAGGATCTTTGGTCTCAGCGAGCGACTGCGGCTGCGGCGTGCCGCCGGGCGGCCTGGTCCCCGGTGCCGCGCAGGACCGGGCGCTGGAGCACGCACGTATCGACCGAGGCGTAGACGCTCGACCCCTTCTGGGCACCGTAGTGGGTGACCGTCATCGTGGTTAGCCCTTCCCCGGCGTCGGGATCGACGTCGAACGTTGCGAAGCCATACGGCGTCGTCACATCGCGGTAGGCGGACCAGGCGGCGGGTTCGGTGACGACGATCGTGGGGTGCTGCTTCTGCGGGTTGCCGTCCCCGACCCCGACGATCAGGACGCCGTCGTAGGGAGTGTCGAAGGCGCTGGGTGGCGTGAAGCCCGAATGGCCCCCGCCACCGATGATCATGTGGCAGCACCCGGCCGTCGTGTCGATCCTCGCTGCATCCGTGCCCTGCGTGTCCGGCGTGAGCACGGAGCTGCCCGAGACGACGCCCTTGACCGGGAAGGTGCGTTCGAAGTGGTGCTCGTGGGGTTGCCTGCGCAGGGCATCCACGGGCGGTTGCGGGCCGAGCGCATGTTGTTGTTGAAGAAGGTCTGCCATGTCTCGACCGGCGAGTCGCTGACGTTGGCGTAGCAGAGGTCGCCGTTCAACAGGTGGAAGAGGGGATCGGCCGCCTCGACGGCGTCCACGACGAAGCCGGCGTTCGGGGACCACGGGCCGAGGCCCAGACGATGGGCACCGGGAGGGACTGGTCGCCGAAGCTCGTGAAGCGGAACTTCTTCGACCGACCCACCGGCGTGGTCCGGAACCTGCCGGCAAGGGGATCGGCTCCACGGTGGTAGACCTGGTAGATGTAATCGGTGTCGGGGTCGAGGCCGTCCATGCGGGCGTGGTAGGTGTAGACGGTCTGACCGGTCAGCGCCTCGATGTAGACCCGCTCGTCGGCGTCGATCACCTTGCCGTGGCCGTGCCCGGGCTTGCCGAGGCGCAGCCGTGGCCGGTCACCCGGACCGGCGTGGCCCAACTGGCCGACATCTGTGAGGCGGCGTCTGCGCCGAACTGCAGGTGGAGCTGCTCGGGGGGCGGGGCGCCGGCGATGGGGGTCTCCCGGAGAAGGCGGGGAGCGGTGCGGGCGCTGGCGGCGCCGGGCCAGAGCCAGGGTGCGGTGGCGATCAGGCCCGCAGCCCCGGCACCCTGCAGGAACCTGCGCCGGGAGACCTGGCTGTCGTGGATCTCGTTGCGGCCCTCGTCGTGCATATCGACGGTCATTGCCCAGATCATTCCGGGCCGGTGTGAACGGGATCTGTCCGGGCCGTGGCCGCCGGGTGAAGTCTTCGCGAATTCCTGCCTTCAGGAGTAGCAGCTATCGGGGAGCCCAAAGTCCTGGTGCCAAATCGGACACCAACGTTGGGTCAAACGTTGCCCCGGACGGCGCTCGGGGGACGTGGGCTATCACCATTCACGGCCACGCAAATTTGTTCGCGGCATGTAAGGAATCCGTAACGGGCGGCCCCGGGCACGGGACTACGATGCCGGGGCACGCCTAAGGGTCGATCGGCACGGGAGGAAACCGGATGGGCAACGATGAAGAGGCCGCCCCAACCATCAGCCTGGAAGCGAACGGCCCGCTGGTCGTCGAGCGCCTGCGACGTTTCGTCAACTCCCGCGGGGAGCCGATCCAGGCCCGGAAGACCGTCCGGCTGTGCCGGTGCGGCAACTCGTCGAACAAGCCCTTCTGCGACGGCACGCACCAGCGGGTGGGGTGGACCGACACCAAGGAAGAGGGTCGGGTTCCCGACCGGCTCGATACCTATGCAAGCGACGGCATCACGATCCGCGACAACCGGGGCATCTGCAGCCATGCTGGCTTCTGCACCGCAGGGCTGCCGGCGGTCTGGCGCTCGGGTGCGGAGCCGTGGATCGATCCGGCAGGCGCATCCCCCCAGGACATCATCGAGACGATCCGCCGGTGTCCGTCCGGAGCCCTGAGCTATTCGCAGGACGGCCCCGTCGAGACCGACGTTGGCGGCGAGCCCGGGATCAAAGTCTCCCGCAACGGCCCCTACCGGGTGACCGGGTCGATCGGGCTGCAGGGCGTCGAGTTCGGCGACGGCGCCAGCCGGGAGCACTACACGCTCTGCCGCTGCGGCCACTCCCGGAACAAGCCGTTCTGCGACGGCAGTCACTGGTACGCGGGGTTCAAGGACGACGAGGGTGCGACGATCGCCAAGGCCAATCGCGCCAAGGGCGACCAGGCGGAGCAGTGGATCGCCGTCGGATCCGCGGGCACCCTCTCGGATGGGCGGATCCACGCCGTCGCGGTCGGCGAGCGCACCGTCGGACTCGTCCGCACGGACAGCGGCTGGCACGCCGTCGAGGGCAGGTGCCCCCATCAGGGTGGTCCCCTCGCCGAGGGGATCGTCCACGATGGCGCCGTGCGCTGCCCCTGGCATGGTTACGACTTCTCGCTCGAAACGGGGCAGGGCGTCGGCAACGACCTCGCCGCCGAGGTGCTCACAGCCCGGGAGCAGGACGGGGCCGTTCAGATCCTCGCACCCAAGCCCAAGCACTCGGCCTGGACGGTGAGCCACGTGATCGTCGAGACCCTTGCCAACTGGGGGATCGACACGGTCTTCGGCATGGTCGGCCACTCGAACCTCGGGCTGGCCGAGGCGATCCGGGTGCAGGCCGAGCGGGGCCGGATACGGTACTTCGGCATCCGCCACGAAGGAGCCGCCGCCTTCGCCTGCTCCGGCTACGCGAAGGTGACCGGCCGTCCGGCCGCCTGCCTGTCAATAGCCGGGCCGGGCGCCACGAACCTGCTGACCGGGCTGTGGGACGCCAAGATGGACCGGGCGCCGATCGTCGCCCTGACGGGGCAGGTGACGACGCAGGTGATGGGGCCCGGGGCGTTCCAGGAGATCGATCTTGCCTCCGCCTTCGCCGCCGTGTCCCGCTTCAGCCACACCGTCCTTCCGGGAAGCCGTCACGCCGAGCTTGCGTCCCTGGCCCTCAAGACCGCGATCGTCGAGCGCGACGTCGCCCATCTCATCTTCCCCGACGAGGTGCAGACGCTCGACGCGGGCAACGAGGGGCCGGGGAGCCCGGACGGCCGGATCGGGGACACCGACATCCTGGCACCGCCCAAGGCCCTGGAGCGGGTGACGTGGCGGCTCGGGCGCTCCCGGCGGCCGGTGATCATCGTGGGCTACGGCGCCCGCAGCGCCATGGAGGAGATCGTCGCGCTGGCCGAGTCCCTGGGGGCTCCGGTCATCACCACCTTCAAGGCCAAGGGCCAGATCTCCGACACCCACCCCCTGGGGGCCGGGGTCCTCGGGCGGAGCGGGACGCCCGTGGCGAGCTGGTTCATGAACGAGGCGGACCTCCTCGTGGTCTTCGGCGCATCGTTCTCGGACCACACCGGCATCTCCCCCACCAAGCCGATCATCCAGGTGGACTTCGACCGGATGGCGCTCGGCAAGTTCCACGCGGTGGACGAGGCCGTGTGGGCCGACATCGCGACGACTGCCAGGTCCCTCCGGGAGCGCCTCCCCGCAACCGGTCGGTGGCTCGATCAGCGGGCCGAACTGGCGGAGCGGTGGCGACTGTGGCGGCGGGAGAAGGAAGACCGAGCCCTGCAGGACCACGCGTCGGGCATCAACTCGGCGCTCATCTTCCGGGCTCTGTCCGACGCTGTCCCCGAGGACGCCATCATGTGCGTCGACGTCGGCAACAACACGTACTCGTTCGGGCGCTATTTCGAATGCCGGCGCCAGTCGGTGATCATGTCCGGGTACCTCGGGTCAATAGGGTTCGCCTTCCCGGCCGCCATGGGAGCGTGGGCCGCGGCGACCGGCCGCAAGGTCGTGTCCGTCAGCGGCGACGGCGGCTTCGGGCAGTACATGGGCGAGATGACGACCGCGGTCAAGCACGGGATGGACATCACGCACGTCCTGCTCAACAATTGCGAACTCGGCAAGATCTCCAAGGAGCAGCGCGACGGCGAATGGAAGGTCTGGCAGACGTCCCTCCACAACCCCAACTTCGCCGAGTACGCTCGGCTGTGCGGGGGGGAGGGCCACCGGGTGGAGCAGCCGGAGCAACTCGCCCCCAGCCTGCAGGCCGCTCTGGGATGCCCGGGTCCCTCGCTGGTCGAGGTCATGGCGGATCCGCTGCTCACCTGAGAGAGCCTGTGCCTGACTGGGTAACCGTGCCCGATCTCGTGAGGCTCCGGGGGCGCCAGGCCTGGCTCGCGTGCATGGAGGTGGGACTGGTCGTGGTCGGGCCGGACCCGGATGGGCCACCCCTCACCGCCGGCGTCGTGACCCGCCAGGATCCGGAGGCCGGCCAGCGGGCCGGCCATGGATCCGCCGTGACGGTGTGGGTCCGTCGCAGCTCCCTCAGGATGCCGGCCCTGGAAGGGCTGACGATTGCCGAGGCGCGGCGGGTGGGCCGGGAAGGCGACCTCACGGTCCTGGTGGTGGCCGATCATCCGGACTGGCCGACCGACGCCGGGGTCGTCGTCCGCCAGCATCCGGCCCCCGGCGTGGCCGTCGATCCGGGATCCTGGGTGAACGTCTGGTCGGGGCCGGGCCCCGGCCCGGGCGGGTCAGCGCGCGACCGCGAGCCGCGCAGGCCGTTGCCGCCGTCCCGGGAAATGACAGCGGACTGATATTCGGCCCCGCTGTCAGGTCTCCGGCGACGACCCCAACGGCTCGCCGTGGAACCTGCCGAAGTGCTCGATGTCGTGGGCATCGTGGCTCGCCAGGATCTCGGCCTCGGTCTTCCGGTCGGCCCCCCCGGCACCGCAGAACACGAAGAGCTCGCCCCGGTCGAAGCCACGCCGCTCCAGGTCCTCGACGGCGGCGACCACCTGGCCGGGATCCTCGATGACTTCGAGCACACGGTCGGCCGAATGGAGCCAGAAGCCCTCCGGGGGGCTCCCTGAACGCTGGATCGTCACAAGGTTCCATCGGCCACCTCCCAGGTTCGTCGAGCGCGACTCCAATCTCACCGGGTTCAGAATGGCCCGCGATGAGCGATCCCGGATCACGTCATCGCGTGGTGTTTCGTCGCTGGGCCTCGCGACGTTTCGTAAGAATTTGTTCGCAGGGAACCCAAAGTTGGCTAGTCGCTGTTTCGTGTGGGTCGTGACTGCACCCATGGCCGTGCTCCTGGGACGAAGTCACCCTGGCTTGCCACTCTCAGTGACGAGAAGCCAAGGGCACAGACGCAAATGGGCCGTTCCGGAGCTCAACGAGGGCCGGGCCTCAAGAGGTCCGGAAATTATGACGCGTATAACAACACATTTTTTCCGGACCTCCGTGTCCCCTGCCCGGCTGGTCCCCAAGCCAGGGGAAAGCCGACCACTCACCGTGGCCAAGGGCCCTGAGACACATTCAGATCCTGCCGGCTTCCCCCAGGGCGACGGAGCTGGCCACCCATTCCAAACAGCGCGGACCCCAAAAGTTACGGAACCTCGGCGCTTCCCTCTCCGGGCGCGGCGACCATCAGGGCCTCGGTGGGCCGGGCTTGCTGGCCTTCCGGCCGCGCGACCGGGCCTTGGCCTCCGCTTGGGCCCTGACCTGCTCGAGCGACGCCGCAACGACGGCGTCCCACGCGGGCCGCACGACGCGGTCCCCGTACCAGCGACCCAGCACCCAGAGGTCCGCCCCGAGTGTTCCCTCGTAGGTGAGGGTGGTCCGGCCGGCGTCTTCCCGCAGCTGGAAGGTCTCCCGCACCTCGGGGACGGGGCCCCGCAGCAGGACGAACTCGACCCGCGACGGGCGTTCGAACCGCACGGTCTCGACGGTGATTGCATCGAGGAACCGAAGCGGCGTCCGGTGCTCCGCGACCACGAGGTCCCCGGCACGCTCGAGCACCCGGATGTGCCGCCGTACCTCGGCGGGGGCCCGCTCGGCGTAGGCACCCTGGATGACGTCGAAGACCAGGTCCCGGGGTGCGGCGATCGTCACCTCGATGGGGCCAAGCGGGAAGAAGGAGCGGCCCCAGCCGAGATCCATGTGAACCCGGCCCCGGGACATCAGGACGAAGAGTGTGCCCGCGGCGGCTCCGGCTCCGGCGGCCAGGACCGGCAACCCACTCCGCACCCAGCAACGTCCTGTCACGTTGCGCTCCCTATGGCCCCTCACGGCCATCGTACTGGCCAGCAGAGCCGAGGCCCCCTCGATCATCGGCTCGAGCCCCAGCGTCTCCAACGGTTTGACGCGGCCGGTCGAGCCCTCAGGAACGCCGCTTGGACTTCTGGATCTCCGCGAAGTCGAGGGGGCGGCCCGGCAGCGGGCTCGCATCGTGGGGGCGTAGGCCGTCCAGCACGATGGAGATGTACCGCTCCCGCGCCTCCGGGCCCGCGCTGAGGGACGTGGCGTGCGAGATGGCGGAGAGCAGCATCGTCACATCGCCGGGACCGATGTCGGAACGGATCGCTCCGGCAGCCTGGGCTCGCTCCATGAGCTGACCGACCGCCTCGTGCAGGGCCTGCTTGACGGGGACCGCACTCGCCGGGACCGGTGCGGACATCTCCTCGGCCAGCGCCCGGTGCGTGGCCTGGAATGCCGCCATCCGGACGAAGAAGCGGCGGAGCGCCGCGCCTGCATCCGGGTCGCCCAGGGCCGTCCGGGCCTCGTGGAGGAGCAGCTCGCACCCCTGGGTCACGACCGCATCCACGAGGTCGACCTTGGTGGGGAAGTTCCGGCAGACCGTACCGACGCCCACCCCGGCCCGCTGGGCCACCTGCTCGATCTGGACCTTGCAGCCGTCCTCGGCGAACAGTTCGGCCGCCGCTGCCAGGACCCGCTCCCGGTTGCGGCGGGCGTCGGCCCGCTGGGGCCGCGCCGGCTGCTCCTCGATGGCGCTCACGACTCTCCCGACAATTCCCTGACGACCTCTTGGCGACCGCTTGACAACCGGAAGCATGATTCCGTATGGTGTGTCTACCGGAATATCGATTCCAGTTATAACACGAGGGGTTCCCCCTCCGCACCACGCCCCGGCCGCCACGATCTCGGAAGGACCACGATGGACCACACTCCCTCCCCCGCACCGTCGACCGCCTTCGAGCGCCGCTGGTGGACCCTCGGGGTGCTCTGCCTCAGCTTGCTCATTGTCTTCGTGGGCAACTCCAGCCTCAACGTCACCCTGCCCACCCTGGCCCGCGTGATGCACGCCACCAGCGCCCAGCTGGAATGGGTCGTCGCCGTCTACTCCCTGGTCTTCGCAGGCCTGCTGTTCTCGACCGGGTCGATCGGCGACCGGTACGGCCGTAAGGGCGCCCTCCAGCTCGGGTTCGTCCTGTTCCTCACCGGCGCCGGCCTGGCGGCCGTGAGCCACGCGATGTGGCAACTCATTGGATGCCGGGCGCTGATGGGAGCCGGCGCCGCGCTCATCATGCCGTCGACGCTATCGATCCTCATCAACGTCTTCCCGCCGCACGAGCGCCCTAAGGCCATCGCCATCTGGGCGAGCGTCACCGGCGCGGCTGGAGCTCTCGGGCCGATCGCCAGCGGCCTGCTGCTTGCCCACTTCTGGTGGGGTTCGGTGTTCCTCATCAACGTCCCGCTGATCCTCGTGGCCCTGATCGGCGGCAGGTACCTGGTGCCGAAGTCCCGGGACCACGAGCAGGCCCCCCTCGACCCGATGGGGGCTGCCCTGTCGACCGTCGGCATCGTGGCGCTCGTCTACGGCCTGATCGAGGCCCCGAGCAGGGGATGGCTGAGCGGGGCCACCCTGGGTTCGTTCGGCGTCGCCGTCGCGGTGCTGGTTGCCTTCGTGCGCTGGGAGCTGCGGGCCGAGCATCCGACGCTGGACATCCGGTACTTCCTCAACCGGGCGTTCTCCATCGGCACCGGCGGCATGATCCTGGTCTTCCTCGCCCTCTACGGCGTGATCTTCCTGCTGACGCTCTACTTCCAGTTGGTGCTCGGCTACAGCCCGCTCTCCACGGCCGTGCGGTTCGTCCCCGTCGCCCTCATCATGCTGACGGTCTCGCCGCAGACCCCGCGCCTCGTTGCCCGCTTCGGCGCCCATCGCACGGTCGGGTTGGGCATGGTCCTGGTGGCGGCCGGGCTGCTGGGGTTCCAGGGATTGGGGCTGCACACGCCGTACCTGTACGTCCTGGCGTGCCTGGTGCCGATCGTCGGCGGCATGGCCCTGTCGATCTCCCCCATGACCTCGTCGATCATGTCGGCGGTGCCGCCCCGGCGGGCCGGGGCTGGCTCGGCCATGAACGACACCACGCGGGAGCTGGGCGCCGCCCTCGGCGTCGCCGTGCTCGGGAGCCTTGCCGCTTCCCGCTACGCCAGCGGCATCAAGGGTGCGCTGGGAGCCCTGGCACCCGCAGCCCGCAGCAGCGTCCAGTCGTCGCTGGCGGGGGCCATGGAAGTTGCCCGAGGCCTGCCCCGTGCGGCGGGCGCCGCCCTTGCGACGAGGGCCGACCGTGCCTTCGTCGGCGGGTTCCACCTGGCCGTCGTCGTCGGGGCCGTGCTGGCTGCCGCATCGGCGGCCATCGTCATCCGGTACCTGCCCCGCCGGCTGACGCAGACCGACGGGCCGTCGGAGATCGATCTTGCAGCCCTCACAGAACTGGAGAGCCCCGAGTTCGCCTAAGCCAAGCACCCGACGCCTGCACCACACGCACAGGCGGGCTTGCTGGACGGGAATAGGTCAGTCGCCAGGGGTCCTCATGCTCGTGGCTCAGGACCGGCGGCTGATGGGCAACCATGCTGCCCGCGGAGACCTCCGGGCCGCTGGGTGGTTTGTCGTTGGTCATGGTGAGCACGGTCAGCATCGTCTACCTGGTCCAGCAGGTAGCCGGGGGTGGCTGACGGTCCCTTCCGTTAGTGGCAGGCAGTGGGGTCGTAGCTCTCCGCCGGGAAATGAGCCGGGGTGATCGCACTGCTGGCTGACGGCGAGGGCGTCGGGCTTGCGGCAGGCGCAGCGGTGGCGGGCGACGTGGCCGGTGCGGTGCTGGGTGCGGGCGGCGATGCGACGGCGGCGTCGGATCCGATGTCGAGTGCCACCTGACCGGCGGGGACCGACTGGTCCGCCGCCAGCATCACCGACCCGCTCAGGCTCGCCAGGACGGTGTTGCCTTCGGCGAGCGAGCCGGGGTGGTACCGGACCACCGTCTCGACCGGCTTGGCAGGTGCCGGCGTCTGGGCGGTACCGGCGACGGTGAACCCGAGGGCTCGGAGCCGACCCGCGACGGCGCTCCCCCGCCCCGGCGTTCCGGACATGTCGGTGAGCTTGAGGGTCACGGTCGACGTGGGCGCCGTGGCGGGCGCCGCTCCCAGGAACCCGGCGATCACGCTCTGGTCCTGGGGCTCAGCGGGCATGTCGATGTCGCCGTAGCTCCCACCCTTCCAGTGGTAGCTGCCGACGATGCTGACCGGCAACGTGGCAGTCGGGACCGTGTCGGGGTTGAGCCCCCGGTAGGTGCGCAGGAGGGAGAGCATCGCGCCGAGGCTGAACCCAGAGTCGATCGTGACCTGGTGCACCACGCTGCCGATGACCGCCTGGGCACGGATGGGGTTGTCGAAGCCCTTCGACTTCGACTCCCGGACGAGGACTCTGAGGAACGTCTGGTCCCGGCGGATCCGGGACAGATCCGAGAGCGGATCGGCGTTCCACTTGCCGTTGGCCATGTACTCGAGGTGGCGTGCCCGCACCACCGCGAGGGCCTGGAAGCCGTCGAGGTGCTGGCAGCCCGTGGTGGTGATGTTGAGGCCGGACAGCGAGTCGCGCAGCGGCGTCGGGAAGGACAGGTCGATCCCGCCGAGCGCGTTGACGACGCTCTGGAAGCCGTCGAAGTTGACCGACACATAGTGATCGATGGGAATGCCAAGACTGCCGGTGATCGCGTTGACGAGGTTCTCCGGCCCGTCGTTCAGGGCGGCGTCGATCTTGCCGACCGGACCCGACATGCTGTGCGTCGGCAGCGGCACGAAGAGGTCGCGCGGGATCGACAGCAGGGACGCCGTCCCCTTGGCGGGATCGAGGTGCAGCACCATCGTCACGTCGCTGCGAGCACCGCCGACCTCCTGGGGGCTGCCGAACAGCTGCGCGTCCTGGGGAGCGAGGCCGGTGCGGGTGTTGTTGCCAACGATGAGGATGTTCTCGGACGTCGCCTGGGCGGCGTTGGGGGACCGCAGGGCGTTGTGCAGGTTCACCTTCGCCACCTGGCCGAAGCGCCAGTGGGCATAGGCGTCGAGGCTCGCGAACGAGAGCACGGCCAGGAGCACCAGGCCGAGGTCGACCGCGATCGTGCGGCGCTGCCAGAGGCGCCGGCCCGGCAGGAGATATCGGCGACGGGTGGACATGCCGCGATCCTTCGTTGTCAGGAGTGTTGACCGGAGACCACGGACGACGCAAAGGAGGCCCCCGGTGGGGCTGAAGGATACCCGGGGGGACGGGGGGCCGCCTCGAACGCTCGGACCCCGAGCTGGTGGAACAGATGGACTTTGAGTGGACGCATAGACGCTCTTTGAGTAAAAACTGTTGCTCTACAACGGCTTGTACTCAAAGTTCGGTCATCGACCTCGGCTGGATCGCCCGCCCGGGCATATGGGCTGGAACGGACCCGGCAGGCTGGGAACTACCAGCCGGTCGCGGGCGCGAGTTCGTGCATCAGGAGGTGCCCCAGCCGGTCGTAGACACGTTGGTACTCGGGGTCGTGCACGATCGTCGCCTTGTCCCGAGGCCGCTTGATGTCCACGTCGATGACCTCGATCACCGATGGCAGCGGCGGCGCAGCCATGACGACCACCCGGTCGGCCAGGTAGACGGCCTCGTCGAGGCCGTGGGTCACCATCATCACCGTCTCGGTGTTCGACTCGCCGGACCACAGCTCCACCAGTTGTTGCTGCAGGCGGCCCCGGGTGAGGGCGTCCAGGGCGCCGAAGGGCTCGTCGAGGAGCAGTACCTTCGGGCCGACCGCGAAGGCTCGTGCGACCGCCGCTCGCTGCTGCATCCCGCCCGAGACCTGCCCCGGACGCTTGGAGCGGTGGGGCCACATCCCCACGACCCGGAGGTACCGCTCCACGATGCTGTCGTTGTCTCCCTTGGTCCGGTCCGGCCTCGCGGACGCTGCGGCCTCCCGCACGTTGTCGTAGATGCTCATCCAGGGCAGCAGGGAGTAGTGCTGGAAGACCATGGCCCGGTCCGGCCCGGGTTCGGTCACCGGTACGCCGTCAAGCGAGATCTCACCGGCGTCTGGCCGTTGCAGGCCCGCGATGATGTTGAGGAGCGTGGACTTGCCGCAGCCGGAGTGCCCGATCAGGCTCACGAACTCCCCCCGCTCCACGGAGAGGTCGACACCGGAAAGCACGGGTTGCACGCCGTTGCGGCCGGCGAAGGACTTTTCGACCCCGCGGATCTCGAGGCTCATCGGGCCACCGAGTAGTCGAACCGGCGTGCGATCCGGGACAGGATCATGTCCAGGCCGAAGCCCACCACACCGATGAACAGGATGGCGGCCGCCACGGCCGGCATGTTGTTGTTGTTGTAGGAGTCCCACACGAACCCGCCGATCCCCGGCAACGCAGCCAGCATCTCGACGGCGACGAGCACCATCCACGCCACTCCCATCGACAGTCGCAGCCCGGTGATGATCGAGCCGATGGAGTAGGGGACCAGCACTCTGCGGATGTACTTGGCCCGGCTGAAGCGGAAGACCTTCGCGACGTCGCGATGGTCCTGCGGCACGCTGCCCACACCGAAGGCCGTGTTGATCATGGTCGGCCAGAGGGCCGTGATGGCGATGGTGAACACCGCAGCGGGCGGCGTCATCGAGAGGGCGGCCAGGGCGATCGGGAACCAGGCAAGCGGTGAGACAGGGCGCAGCACCTGGATGATGGGGTTGGTGGCCCGGCGCACCGGCTCGATGGCGCCGACGGCGAAGCCGAGGGGGATCCCCACCGCGGCGGCCAGAGCGAAGCCGGTGAACAGCCGGATGAGCGACGAGCCAAGGAGCACGACGATGCCCTTGTCGCCGATGTTCGGACCGGCATTGCGCAGCGGGCTCGCCAGCAGGGTGCGCAGCTCGGTCAGCGTGGCCCCCGGCGACGGCACGTGCGGGCGGGCCGAGGCCACGATCTGCCAGAGAAGCACCAATGCCGCAACCCCCGCGAGCGCCAGGCCCACCGAGCCGGCGGTCTCCCGGAGCCTGCCCCCGCCCCGGGGGGACGCGACGGGGGCAGGGCCGGGAGTGACCTCCGCCTGGGCGACATCGACGACTGCCGGTGCGTCGTCGAGGATGGGTCGTCTACTCATACGCGCTTGGCCTCCGCCTGCGGGTTCGCCGGGTCGAACGTGGCCCCGTCGAGTTGGGTGGAGATGGGGGCCAGGTCGTCGTTGGGGACCGGGATCTTCTCGGCCTGGGCAACCTCCTGGTAGAGGTCGCTCAGGATCAGGTTGTTGGCGACCGCCTTGTAGTCGGGCGCGGTCTTCAGCAGCCCGAAGCGCTGGTACTGGGCCAGGAACCACATGACGTAGGAATGCCGCGGGAAGTTGACGTTGCCATCCCGGTAGAAGCGCATGTAGTCACCGTTGTAGGTCTTGGAACCGAGCCCGGCGCCGAGGTCGTACTGGCCGAGCATCCGGCCCCTAATGGCGGCAGGCTCGGCGCCGACGTAGGCGGGGACCCCGATGGTCTGCGCCGCCGAGGCCCGGTTGCCCTGGTCGTCCAGCCACTTGCTGGCCTGCAGGACGGCCCCCATGACCTGCTTGAGTTCGTCCTTGCGGCTCTCCGCAAAGGCGGGGTTGACGACGAGCGCCTTCTCCGGATGGTTGTCCCAGATGTCCTGGGAATTGATGGCCGTGAACCCGATCCCGTCGCTCACTGCCTTGGCGTTCCAGGGCTCGCCGACGGAGAACCCGTCCATGTTGTGGGCGGTCATGTTGGCGACCATCTGCGGCGGGGGGATGGTCACGATCTGGATCCCCGCCGTGGGCACGCCCGCCGCCATCAACCAGTAGCGCAGCCAGGTGTCGTGGGTCCCGCCCGGGAAGGTCATCGCCAGCTTGAGGGCCTGCTGGGCCGTGAGGACCGACTTCTCGGTCTTGAGGTTGTCGTAGCCGGCGGCAGCCAACTCCTTCTTGAGGGTGATCGACTGACCGTTGTTGTTGATGATCATGGCGATCTTGAGGACCTGGTCGGGCTTGCCGCCGATCCCGGGCGCCAGCGAGATCGGCATGGCGGACAGGCAGTGGGCGCCGTCGATCTGGCCGCTGAGCAGGTTGTCCCGGGTGCCCGCCCAGGACGTCTGCTTGACGACGTTGACGTTGAGGCCCCGGTCGGCGAAGTACCCCAGTTCCTTGGCCATGACGACGGAGGCGCAGTCGGTCAGGGCGATGAACCCAAGGTTGATGGGCTTGCCCGAAGGACTCTTCTTTGAACCGCTCGCGCTCGCCGACGTGCTCGGGCCGGTCGTTGCCGTGGTCTTGCCACCGCACGCCGCCAGCACCTGCGCCGCACCGAGAACCAGCCCCGCTTTCAGGACGTTGCGCCGGGTGATGCCCTGCCCTGCCGGCGCTTGCTCCGGAACCTCTTCCTCTGCCACGTGTTCAGCCCCCTCTCTCAAGTCCCCCCGCTCGGGGACACTGGTCTGGGAAGACTAAGGGGGGTCCTGTTACGACGAGGTTGAGAGTTGATTACGACTTGGGGTCGTGGCGATTTCTTGCGGATTGCCGGACGATTGCGGCCTTGTGACGAGACCCGTCTCGGCCGCCTCGTATTCGTGACTACGCGACTCGCTGGGTCCAGACCAGGGCGCCGACGGATGCGGCGATGGCCAGCGCCAAGCCCAGGCCGGTGAACCAGGCAGTGACCTCTCTGCGGTGGACGTCGTAGCCGACCGCCCGCCCGATCTGGTCGTAGACCGACTTGAGCTGGCTGCCGGTCTCGGCGGTGAACGGCCGGCCGCCGCTCAGCGCCGCGATCCGGGCCATGGCCGCCGGGTCGGCGGGCACCGGGACGACCTGGCCGCCGATGATCATCGTGCCGGTCGCCGTGCCGTAGGCAATCGTGTGGATCTTCACGCCCGCCTGCTTGGCCGCGGAGGCCGCGTTGTCGGCGCTCTGCGTTGGTGACTGGTCGGCGCTCCCGATGGTGGGGCTTCCGTCGCTCATCAGCACGATGGCCGCTGGGGCGGGCTTGCGGTCGGCGGCGGGCGGGAGAGCGGTGATGGCGTTGAGGGCCAGGGTGATGGCATCCCCGGTGGCCGTGCCGCCCCCGGCGCTGAGGCCGTCGATGGCCGCGACGACTGCCGCGCGGTCGGTCGTCGGGGCCACCAGCATGCGGGGGCCGGTCGAGAACGCCACCAGCCCGAGCTGGACCCCAGAGGGAAGGGCAGTGGCGAAGTTGTGGGCCGCCTGCTGAGCGGCGGCAAGCCGGCTGGGGCTCACGTCGTTGGCGTTCATGGAGCCGGACGTGTCCAGCACCAGGATGACCGAGGCCCGCTGGCGCGGGGTGCGGATGGCGCGGGCCGGCTGGGCGAAGCCGACGATCACCACCAGGAGGGCGGCGATCAGGGCGGCGGTGGGGAGGTGGCGTTGCCAGCCGGGACGACGGGGAGCGACGGACGCGAGCATGTCCACGCTGGTGAAGCGAACTGCGGTCTTCTGCCGGGCGCGGTGAGCGGCCAGGTAGCTCAGGAGCAGCCCCAAAGGGGCCACCAGGAAGACGAGCCGCCAGGGCGAGAGAAAGGTCATGGCCGGGGACGCGCCGCGCGGCGGCGGTCGACAAACCTGACGACGTCGAGGAGCCAGTCGCGGTCCGTCGACAGCGGCAGGTGTTCGGCGCCGGCCTCGGTCAACAGGCGCCGGATCTGGGTGTGCCGTTCGGCAGCGGCGGCCCGGAAACGCTCGCGGAGGACGGGGGAACTCGTCTGGACGTGGAGATGCCGCCCCGTCTCGGCGTCGACGACACCCAGCATGCCGACGTCGGGCAACTGCAGCTCCCGTGGGTCGGTCACGTGCACGGCGATCACCTGGTGCCGCAGGCAGAGACGGCGCAAGGGGGTCGCCCAGTCGGAGGGGTCCAGGAAGTCGGACACGACGATGATCTGGCCCCTCCGCCGCTGGGTCCGGGCGACCCGCGCCAGGCCGGCGCTCAGGCTCGCCGCCGGGGAAGGTCCCTCTCGGTGG
>Ga0137390_10001914_pt1 | contig 16189 bp, 2 predicted proteins | sample 15con2h24AmetaG_FD_104937 | JGI IMG/M metagenome (GOLD analysis project Ga0137390, IMG submission 104937) | Vadose zone soil microbial communities from Angelo Coast Range Reserve, California, USA - 15con2h2.4A metaG | ecosystem: Environmental > Terrestrial > Soil > Vadose zone > Saprolite... | reverse complement strand
TTCCCTTGTCCGATTCCGACGATGAGTGGTGGGTGCACCCGGGCCGCGCAGAATACCCTGCTGGCGCCGCCAACTTGTTCTACATGCCGAATGGCTTCGTTGATTCGTTCGGAAATTCCACAAGCGTCGCCTACTACGCCGACTATCAATTGCTGGTTCAATCGGTGACCGACGCGGCAGGCAATGCAACCTCGGTCGAAGAATTCGATTTCCGGAGCCTTTCGCCACGGCTTGTAAAAGATCCGAACGCCAATCTCTCGGAGGTTCGGCGCGATGCGCTTGGGTTCGTGGTGGGCACGGCTCTCAAGGGAAAGGGAAGCGAGGCAGACGATTTTGCCGGCTTTACGACCGACTTGACGCCGATACAGGTCGCAACCTTCTTCGGTGACCCCGTCGCCACCGGGCCAGGCCTGCTGCAGCACGCGACCAGCCGCTTTGTTTACGACTTCTCGGTCATTCCCAATCGCGTAGCAACCATCTCACGCGAAACGCATTTTCAAGCTGCGGTAGCAAGCGGAATTCCTTCGAAGCTGCAGTATCGCTTTGAGTATTCCGACGGCTTCGGCAACCTCGCCATGCGCAAGATTCAGGCCGAGCCCGGAATCGCGCTGGCCCTCGACGGCTCAAACAACCTGATCCAGGTCGATACGACGCCGAACTTGCGCTGGGTCGGCAACGGCAGAACGGTGCTCAACAACAAGGGCAACGCCGTCAAGCAATACGAGCCCTATTTCAGCGCAACCTATGCCTACGAAGACGATCCACAGCTCATTGAGATCGGCGTCACTCCATTTCTTTATTACGATCCGCCGGGCCGGAATGTGCGCACGGAGTATCCAAATGGAACATTCTCAAGAATCGAAATTCAAGGTTGGATGACGCAGACCTTTGATCAGAATGACACGGTTGTCGACAGCGATTGGTACACGCAACGCACTGCCGGTCCCCTTGCTGCGAATTTCCAGGAGAACCAGGCCGCGCAGAAGGCCGCGCTGCACTACAACACTCCTGCCGTTACGCATTCAGACTGTTTCGGTCGCGCGTTCTATGCCATCAGCCACAACAAATTCATCGATCACACGACGCTCGTGCTGACGGAATTGTTCTACGAAGCCTACACACAGCTGGACATTGAGGGGAAAACGAAGGCGATCGTCGACGCCCGCGGAAACAGTGTCGTGAGCTACGACTATGACATGCTGGGAAACCAGGGCCACATCATCGGCATGGACGTGGGAGGCCGGAGAGTCTTCAACGATTGCAAAGGACAACCTCTCTACACGTTCGACAGCAGGAACCAGGTATTTCATACGACCTATGATTCGATTCGTCGTCCGGTTCAAGCCACGGTCGCAAAGGGTGCGGCTCCGCCCATCCTATTCGACAGGACAACCTATGGCGAAGGCCAGCCGGGTGACCAGGCTCAGAACCTCCGGACCAGGATCTTTGAGCGGCGCGATCAGGCAGGAGTTCTAACCAACAAATCTTTCGATTTCAAAGGCAGTCTGGTCCAAACCAACCGAGTGCTTACGCTCGCCTATCAGAATGACGTCGATTGGAATGCGCCGCCACCGCTGCAGACTGAAGTGTTCACGACCCAATCCGAGTTCGACGCCCTAAGCCGTCCGATCCGTGTCGTAGCCCCGAACAGCAATCCCGCAGACGCGAACACTCTCCTCCCCACATATAACCAAGCGAGCATGCTCGAGACTGTCTCTGTGCGACTTCGGGGGGCCGTTCCAGCGACTCCTTTCGTCACCAACATTGACTACAACGAAAAATCCCAAAGGACGCGAATCGACTACGCAAATGGAACCAGCACCGTCTACAAGTACGATCCTGACACTTTTCGAATGATCGGATTGGTCACCGCCCGCAATACGGATCCGGAGCCGTTCTGGCAGGACAAGAGCAAGGTCAATCTGCCGGGCTTCGCGGGAAAAGTCCTGCAATACCTTACGTACACGTTCGATCCGGTGGGCAACATCACTTATATAAAGGATGACGCCCAGCAGGCGGTTTTCTACAACAACCGCAGAGTTGAGCCCAGTTCCGACTACACGTACGACGCTGTGTATTGGCTTGTGGAATCTCTCGGCCGCGAGCACATCAACGGGCAGACGACACTCGGCCCGTTCGATGATCCACGAATGGGCAACGGCCAGCCCGGTGACGGAAACCAGTTACAAACCTACACACTGCAGTACGACTACGACTTCGCCGGCAACATGCGGAGCATGAAGAATCTTGGAAACTGGAGCATGGCGTTCACCTACACAGCCACCAACAACCAGATGCTTACGGCCGTACCTGGCGGCGCCACCGGCACACCGTTTACATATCCGTACGACGCACACGGCAACGCCGTCTCCATGCCGCACCTGACGACCATCGATTGGGATTTCAGGGACCGCTTGCGCCACACCGCAGTTTCCGCTTCCGGCTCCATCAGCCAGGAATCGTGGTACGTCTACGACAGCGGCGGACAGCGAGTGCGCAAAGTCGTTATAAAGGGCAACCTTACCGAGGAACGCCTCTATTTCGGCAACATTGAAATCTTCCGGCGAAACCGCAATGGGGCGCTCGAACTGGAGCGGGAGACACTCCACGTCACCGACGACAAGCGTCGGATCGCAATGGTCGATACGCCGACCGTCAAGCCCGGCGGCAACAGGGAGACGCAGTTAATCCGCTACCAATATTCCAATCATTTGGAAACTGCGTCCCTGGAATTAGACGATGCAGCGCAGATCATCTCCTACGAGGAATACTACGCGTTCGGCAGCACGTCGTACCAGGGCACCGATCTAAGCAGAGAGATCCCTGCCAGGCGATATCGCTACACAGGCAAGGAGCGGGACGAGGAAACTGGATTCTACTATCACGGAGCGCGCTACTACGCTCCCTGGCTTGCCCGATGGACGGCTCCCGATCCTGCAGGAATCAAGGACGGAGTGAACGTCTACAGTTACTGCAACAATGACCCCGTCAGGCTCCACGATCCTAAAGGCACCGACGGCCAGTCGAATGATGACGATTCCAAGAGCGCCGATTCCGAGGACGAGTCCTACGGACGCTCTACCAAGCCAGGGCCCGGAAGTTCATTGTTGGATCCTTCGCCTCGCCTCAAACTCAAACTCGACCCGGCAAATTTCTGGTACTCGTCTATTTCGCAAGGCACGGGAATCCTACCGCCCGGCGCCCTCGATGTTGAATTGGGCGGAACGGGCATTCTGGGAGATGCGTCCGGCCGCGGACTGCCGCGGGGAAGTTTCTACGGTCTTCAGGCTGGCCAATTGGGAATTCGTAAAGCCCTCGGTGACAGCGGATTCGACGCGGGTTTCGTTGGCGGCGGAAATTATACGGGAAACACCGTGTCCGGAAGCGGCGGTGCGCTGTCAGGAGCATTCACGTTGCATTACGGCTGGCGACGGGAGGAACTGCCTCATTGGTTGAATTTCCTCAAGAAAGTTCACCTGGGTGACCTGCGGCCGGGGCTTGCCGGTTACGCCCAGGCAGGCGCGGCATATCAGACGGGTGACAAGAGTGTCGGCGCTATTGCATCCTTCACGGGCGTCGCTGCCCTTGAGCTTCCCGATCCTCCAAAAGGCCTTGCGGTCAGCGCAATAGTCTTAAATCCTACAGTCAATTACGCCCAGGAAGGCCAGCTTTCACAGGGTCCGACTCTTTCGAACCTGTGGACCATCGGAGGAACCCTTGGCCTGCAACTCGCATACAAAGACGCTTACACCTTCGTTCTAGAAGGAAGTGTTGTCCACGAGAGCGGTACAGCAGCGTCTCCATTGCATCAATCAGCCTCCGCATGGCGCTACACCGGTGGCGTGGTTATAACGAAAAGTTGGCTGGGACATGGCGATGTAGCCCAGTCAAATTCTGTAGCGTTCGGAGCCTGGTACTTCCAGGAGTCCGGCGCCGTAAGCGGTACACCAACGGCGGATTCGCCAACAGGCAACATTAACGCCAGGGGAATTATGGCCGGATTTGTCTTCGGATATCGCACTCCGGCTGTGTTCGACCACTGAGCGAGAGAAATGTAGATCAACAGAACAACAAGCTGGACACGATATGCTGCGACCTAATTTCGATCTACGCAAGTTTCACAACTTGACTCACGCCCGCAATCCGCTCGTGATTCAAGAACGCAGGACGACTTGATGGAGGCTATATGACCGAATCGAACTCTGAGATCTGCATTCGCCTGAGAATTCTAAACTCACAGCGTCAACCGCTTGGCGGCACCGTAGATCTCGAATTCAAACGCCAAAATGCCGGACAGGCCACGACCATCAAAAACGCAGCGGCCTCGAGGGATATCGATGTACGCGGACTTCAGCGTGCGCCTCAAGGTCTCTACCAGCTCACTGTTACGCCTACCGATGTGTTCAAGCCGGTATCGCAGTTTGTGAACATCCCTTCAGGCGGTTTCAATACGCTGGAGATCGTCATCGACAAGGGGTCGACCGATAAGCCGACCCCCCCGCTTGGAGGCGAGGGCTACCGAGTCTTCGGCACGGTGCGCGATAGCTTGCAAGAACCCATGACGGGTGTGACCGTCAAGGTCGTTGACAAAGATATCCGCGGCGAGCAACCGCTCGGCAGTCCAGCCACGACCGATGCGTCGGGAGCCTATCAAGTTGCGTACTCACCCAAGGATTTTGCCAGCACGGATCTCCTCGCTCCCGACATTGTGGTGAGAGTTTTCGGGAAAGATGAAAAGCTGCTCAAAGGATCCGAAGTCTTCTATAACGCGCCGCGAGAACTGCTCGTCGACATCGACCTCGCCGACCGCCTCTATCCAGGCCCCTCCGAGTTTGAACAAACTCAGCAAACGATCAACCCGTTTATCGGCAAGCTTCCGCCTTCACAGCTTTCCGAAGACGAGAAAGTTCACGACATCAGCTTTCTTGTGAACAAGACGGGGCTTTCACGAGACCGTGTTGAAGCGTTTGCCATGGCCTGCCGCTTCGAGAAGAACACCTTGATTGGGGCTCCCGTGTTTTACGGACTTGTCCAGCACGGGCCATCCGCTACGACCCTGACGCAGCCTACCACCGCTTCTTCAACTACAAGTTTTGATTCTAAGGCGACCCTGACTTTCGCTTCACTGATGCGCCAGGACATCGACACACTCATGTCTGCAGTTCAGAGTGCGATCGACGCAAATGTCGTTCCGTTCAGCCTGAGCGGAGATCTCGAGTCAATCCGGAAACAACTCGCGACTGCGCAGCAGCAGTTCCTCAAGACCACACCAGCGCCTGCATCACCACCGGAGTTGACTCTTAAGCTCGGAATCGCGGGATTGCAGGGGGACCAGGTAGCTGCGTTCAAAGGTCTCTTCGCTGCAAGCGCGGGAACTCCCCAGGACTTCTGGAAAACGCTCGCTCAAAATCCGGGGTTTCAGACGCAGAAGGTTTCGCTTCTGCAATCCGTGTTCACGCTCTCACAGCTCACTGGTGAGCAGATGGCGCTGACCGACCAGCTCATCAAGGCGCAGAGCATTCGAACACCAGCTGACCTGCCCAAACTGGCGGCGAACACAACGGAAGACTGGCTGGCAATCTTGCAGCGACAAAAGATTGACCCTCCTCCGGGAACCCCGGGTGCCACCGCCGCCAATCAGGCTCAGAATTATGCGGCTGAACTCGAACAGAATTTCACAAAGGCGTTTCCCACCGCGGCTTTTTCAGCCCGAATCAAAGCCGACAAACAAAGTCGGATCCCAAACGCCCGTACGATTGCCGGATTTTTGAATGCGAATCCCAACTTTGATCTGCTTACAACACGCGTCGGAGCATATTTCGACCAACAGCAGGCGTCGTCCACTCCGAAAGCAGCGGCGTCCACCACCACTGGACTGGCAAGTCAGTTGAAAAAGACGCAGCGGGTTTTCAAGTTGTCACCAACCTACGCGGCGGCAAACGTCCTGTTGGGTGACGATATCGATTCCGCGCATAAGATCTACCGGATGGGCCAGAACAATTTCGTCGCGAAGTACGGCCCGAAGATCGGCAATGCCGACGCCCTGCGTACCTACCAGAAGGCCACACAAGCACACTCGCTCGCCATCGCGCTGGCCGGCAACCTCAAATCCCTGTCGGATGCTTCGCACTTGAATGTATTTCCCGACTACACCTCGACGATTTCCGACGCGATGATGAAGGAGGTACCGGATCTAGACACCCTGTTCGGGCATGCGGATTTCTGCGAGTGCGATGAATGCAGGTCAGTGTATGGCGCTGCCGCGTATCTGACCGACATCCTGCGCTACCTCGAGAACCGTTTCTCTTCCATCAATTGCGCTCCCGGAGAAAATGCTTCCCTCACCGAGGTCCTTCTGCGCAGGAGGCCCGACCTAGTCGATATCGACCTCGATTGCGACAACACGAACACGGCGTTCCCCTACATCGATATCGCCAACGAGATCATGGAGGATTTCATCGTTCCTCCGATCGTGACCGTTAACATCTCGTTTCTGCCAAAGTTCGTTTTCGGACCAATCGACGCCGGCCTCCTGGCAGCCATCGTTGCCCAGCTCAACGCCGCGCACCAATCCAACGTCGCTTCTTTGCTCACGGCCAATGCCAACGTGTCGGACGTCTATTCGATGGAGCGTCTGCAGGCTGACAACACCTGCGTTACAGAAGACCACTGGGTCATCCGCGATGAGTTCACCGTGCTCAAAGCTACCAACCAGGGAGCCGCCATCGCCGTTCAGCTCCTTCACCAGACACTGCTCTCCTCGGACGAGATCAACGCCAATCCCGAGTACGTCAATATCCCCGCCTACGATGTTTTGAAGGCGGACGTCCGCCCGTTCAGCCTGCCTTTCGATCTGTTCGAAACCGAAGGCGAGATTTACCTGAGCAAGCTGGGGACGGCAAAACCGGATTTGATTGACGCTTTCCGGCAGGAGCACGAACCAGCCGTGCCTCCCTCAGCCGCCACCCAATCCGATCTCGACATGGCATTCGCCTACCTAAACGCAAACAACGGTGAGCGAAAGTTGATCTTCGAGGCCGATCTTCCCAATCAAGGTCTTTATTGGGGAGTTCTCTCCGGGGGAACCTCCGCGGAGCTCGATCTGTTCATGAATGTCACCGGACTGGGCTACAGCCAGGTGCTCGAACTTCTCACGCTGAAGTCCATCAATCCGGCCCAGGACAGCGTCATCGTGAACGATGATCTTTCCTGCGATACCAACAAGAAGCACATTAACAACTTAACGCCCGCGAAATTCGACATCATTCATCGCTTCTTGAGACTGTGGAAGAAAACTACGCTAACGCTCGAAGAAGTGGATGCCGTCGTCCAGGCCCCGGCGCTTGGCAACGGCAACATCACGGCAGACTTGGCGTGGAAGCTGCAATACTTGCTCCAAATCAAGAAACTGTGGTCCCTCTTCCCGCTTCAATATCTGGCGTTTTTTGGAGACATCGACACCACGGGAACCGACAGCCTGTACGACAAGCTGTTCGAGAACCGAGCCGTTACAAATCCGCTGAACCCGGATTTTGCGGTTTCCACGGTTACGACCGCGCCGCTGCCAATCAGCCCCATACACAAAGGACTTCTGATCGGCGCCCTCGGTCTCGCGCCTGCCGACCTCGACGCACTCATTGCCAAGACGGATGGTCTTCTCTCCCTGCACAACATCTCTTTCTTCTATCGAATGGCTCAGTTGTCACAGGCTCTCTCTATTTCGATCGGCGACCTGCTGATATTCCTCGACCTCATCAATATTTCCCCGTTCACAGGCCCGGTCACGACCAGTGCGTTCTATTCCAGGTGGCGCACCGTCGTCTCGAGCCAGTTTTCGGCCGACGACCTCAACTATGTATTGCGGCACCAGAACGATGCTGCCGGCTCGCTCATCGCGTCGGACGACCTCGTTGCCGCGGCACTCGCAGACTTGCAGACCAAAATCCTTCAAGTCGAAGCATCTACGGCCGTTGTGCCCGACCCATCCGGCCAACTCCTCAAGAAATGGCTCACCGATCCCCTGCTCAATTGGAATCCCTCACTGCTCGCAAAGTTGATGGACATTCTCGGCACCCAGGACGACACAGAATTCCAGCAAAAGGTCGACAACAATCAAACATTCCTGCTGAATCTTCGCATTCAGTACCACGACCCGGTGCTCACGGCCGATCTGCCTGCGCTGCCTGTGACGATTCCGGATTCGCTTTCATCGCAAATCTCTTTCGATCAGGCAAACCGCAAGCTCCAACTCATCGGCATTATGAGTGCCGCAGATCAGGCTCTCCTGAACGGCCTTTCGGCTAACGGCCCATATCTCACCGCAGTGTCCCAACTCTTTCAGGCCTCGCAACAAACCAGCAATGCGGCTTCGAATGTGTTCTTCGCTACCGTTGGCGACATCAACACGAAACTTCGTGCCCTGGTGTCCCCGCCGCCTGCGATCCCATTGCGTTATCAATTGTTTTTGTCGGCGATCTCGCCTGCCTACAACACAATCCTGCAGCAGAACGCCGTTCAGAATGAAATCTGCGGATGGTTCAAGATCAACAAGGACATCGCTTCCCGGATCGAGGCTTCTCAACCGGGGATCTTCACCGACCTCACCGATCCAGCATTCATCGGCAAAACACTACCGCTCACTGCCGCAAACTTCCCGAACCAGTTCAAGTGGTACCAGAAGATCGCAAAGGTGTGCTTCATCGCCGGCAAATTGAAACTCACGGCCGACGACCTCGCCTGGTTCATGGCACATCCCGCCGACATCAGCAGCCTGGATTTGTGGAACCTGCCGATCGTTCCCGTGGTCGGGCCCGTTACTTCCTTCGCGTCGTTCGAAGTAATGGTGAACGTTCTCAAATTCGAGCAATACTTTCCGGCTGTCTCGCAAGTCACCGCTGCATTGACAAAAACCGTGTCCGTTTACAGCGTGCTGCAGGATGTGATCGACGGACTCCCGCTGGCCACGATCGAAGCCGATTTGGCCAGCCTCACCGGATGGGATCAGGGACAATTGGACCAGCTGATCAACGCTCCGACAAACTACCTCAACCTCAACCTGGCAGCTCCGTCGGATCTGAAAGATATCCGTATTCTCCTGCGCCTACGTCAGTGCTTTGCGATCATGACCAGTCTCGGCGCCCTGGCCACGGATTGCGTCACGTGGGTTAAACCTTCACTGACATATGACGACGCAGTGCGAATCAAGCAGGCACTCAAGGCTCGCTATCCGGCAGACCAATGGGTTGGCGTTACGAAACCGCTGCAGAATAAGCTGCGACACGCCAAGCGCGACGCGCTCGTAGCTCACCTCCTCGCAAACCCTCCAGCGGGTCAGAACTGGCAATCGAGTGACGACCTCTACAGCTATTTCCTGATCGACGTCGAGATGATGGCCTGCCAGCCGACTTCCAGAATCGTACAGGCCACAAACAGCGTCCAGACGTTCGTCCAGCGGTGCTTCTTAAACCTGGAGGACGGAATCACTGTAGACCTTGACCTGGATCCCGACTGGTCGCAGTGGCAGTGGATGAAGTATTTCCGCCTGTGGCAGGCGAACCGCAAGGTGTTCCTGTATCCCGAGAATTGGATTGAGCCGGAGTTGCTTCCCGTCGAGATGAAGTCTCCTTTCTTTCAGGAGCTGGAGAATGACCTTCTGCAAAATGACGTCACGCAGGAGAACGTCGAAACCGCCTTCCTCAGCTACCTGGACAAGCTCGAAGGGGTTTCACGCCTTGAAATCAAGGCCATGTGGTACGACGACTCCAAGAAAACGCTTCACGTCGTCGGCCGCACCTACGGAGGAGATCCGAAGACTTATTACTACCGGACTTTCGATCAGGTTACTCGTCTCTGGACACCCTGGACCAAGATCGACCAGGACATCGCCAGTGATCACATCGTTCTGACCGTGTTCAACCATCGCATCTACTTGTTCTGGGCGGTGTTCAATGAAAAGACCTTAGATGTAACTTCTGTGGCAGTTCCCCCACTTCCGGGGACTACCAGCAGCACAATGCCCATAGTCCCGCAACCGAAATACTGGCAGATTCAATTGGCATTCACGGAGTACAAGAACGGCAAATGGACTCCTAAGAAAGTGTCGAATGGGGACGCAAGCGGCATTCTCACCGTCTCGCAAACCTGGGATGCTGGACAGAAAGATCCCTTGACGGGCACGATGGGCGCCTACACACCTCTGAAAACTGATTTCGTTTTTACGCCCCTTGACCTCCCGGATTTCGAGTTTATGCAAAACCTGTTTGTCGGCGGCAAACCGAAAGACCCCACCACTTTTCTGAGCACACTGCTGAAAGGGTTCGAAGGCGCTTTGACCGGAAACGGAGACCTTCAGATCAACTGCTATCTCTATTACAGCCCGACCTCGTACGGCTACGAGGGAACCTTCGATCTCGACCCCTGCAAGGGATACCCGGTAGTCACAACCAACTCCGACATGCTTGTCACAACCCTGTTTGATCGCAGCAAGCTCGTCAATATGCTCGATACCGAGCAGCAGAGTTCCACGAACGATTCCCTCGCCGTCCACACCGTTCCTTTCCTGACCAACACGCCAGGCACTTTTGCCAACCTTGTTTCTCTGCAGATGAGCTTCCTCGATCGGTTGCTCAACATCATCTATCACATCATCTACGGTTTGTATTTTACGCCGGGACAGTTGAAAGAGATCCAGGGCCGGATCCCTGTCACCGTCGGAACGTTCATGCCTTATTTCTACCAGGACCAGTCGCGCACGTATTTCGCTCAACCTGAAATCAGTGATGGCGGAGACTTTGAATTCACCTACCAGGACCTTGAAGATCTCTTCCTTGCGCTGCTCGAGGGCAATACCAACAAAGTCCACGAAATCCTGGCGACGTTCCCGCGAGGCAAGGCCCTCTTCCTCCTCGTCCACTTCTACAACTTCTACCACCCGCTGGTCTGTTCTTTCATGAGGATCCTGTTTGACCAGGGGATCGACGCGTTGATGTCGCGCCCCACTCAACTCCAGGGAGACGTGATCTTCGATTCGAATCCGAACAAATTCGACTTTGGACAGGTGTATCAGCCTACGGGACTGGTCTACCCCGGAACTCCCATCACTTACACCGGCCCAAGCGGACCGGTAACCGATGCACATCCCGGCTATCCGAAGGGCGACGTGGATTTCGATCCGAAAGGCGGCTACAGTTGCTACAACTGGGAGCTCTTCTTCCATGCTCCGTTAATGATCGCCGAGCGTCTCAGCCAGAACCTTCAATTCGAAAAGGCTGATCACTGGTTCAAGTACATTTTCAATCCCACCGACGGTTCAAACTATCCGTCACCCGACAAATACTGGGTCACCAAGCCGTTCTTCATCAATGTCAACGACAAGTACACGGCGCAGAACATCAACAACATCATGCTGGGGATTAACAGCAACAGTTCACCCCTGGTCAAAGACGTCACCGCCTGGCGCAACAACCCGTTTCAACCTCATTTCATCGCGCAGTATCGGACCGTTGCCTATCAAAAGACAGTCGTAATGAAGTACCTCGATCACTTGATTGCCTGGGCTGACAACCTGTTTCAACAGGACACCATGGAAACGGTCATGGAAGCGGAACAGCTCTACGTGCTTGCAGACCAGATCCTCGGCCCCAAGCCGCTGATCATACCGCCTGCCTTTGAAACGCCTGTGGACAACTTCGGCCAGTTGGAACAAAAACTCGACGCTTTCTCGAATGCGCTTGTGGACATCGAGAATCTTCTGCCCCTCCAGCAGGTCTCGGGCTTTGTCTCGGGTGGATCGCAGGGTCTCCCTCAACTCGAGACCCTGTATTTCTGCATTCCGCCCAATGACAAGTTGATGGGATATTGGGACACCGTCGCCAAGCGGCTCTACAACATTCGGCACTGCCTGAATCTTCGGGGTCAGTTCGCGCCGCTGGCGCTGTTCGCTCCACCGATCGATCCCGGACTTCTCGTGCGGGCCGCAGCAGCCGGTCTTGACATCGGAAGCATCCTGACCGACATGAACAGTCCCCTGCCGAACTACAGGTTCAGCGTGATGGTTCAAAAGACCATCGAAATGTGCAATGAAGTCAAATCGCTCGGTTCGGCGCTTCTGCAGGCCATGGAGAAAAAGGATGCGGAGGACATGGCTCTGTTGCGTTCGAAAAACGGCATCGCCGTTCTCAAGGCCATGCTCCTCGTCAAACAGCAACAAGTCGAGGAAGCAACCCACAGCCTTGAAGCCCTCCAGCAGCAGCAAGCCCTCGTACAAACCAAGATCGACTACTATCAGGGCCTGATCAACAACGGCCTGAACAGCTGGGAGACCACATCGCTCAGTTTGACCCAGACCGCCATCACCGGAGAGACTGCAGCGGTCCAGATCGAATACCTCGGCAATGTTCTCGGCCTCATTCCGGACTTCGACATAGGAGCGGAAGGCTTCGGAGGGAGCCCCGTTGCCACCGTGAAATTCGGAGGGACCCAACTCGGGGGCGCCACACGTGCCATCGCCGCAGCCATTCGAGGAACAGCCGGCGTCGCTCACTCGCAAGCCGGCGTGGCTTCGACACAAGCTACCTATCAAAGGCGTCTGCAGGAATGGCAATTCCAACTGAGTACCGCAAACGCCGAACTGCAGCAAGTCTCAAAACAAATCCTGGCATCCACCGTCCGTCAGGCTATCGCAACGCAAGAGGTTGCAAACCAGCAACTCCAGATCGAGAACGCCAAAGCCGAAGACGAATTCATGCACAGCAAGTTCACAAATACAGACTTGTATGCCTACATGATCGGGCAGCTTTCAACGACCTATTTTCAGAGCTACCAGCTCGCCTATGCCATGGCGAAACAGACCGAACAGACGTTTCGCTACGAGTTGGGCCTCGCCGACTCGAGCTACATCAATTTCGGGTATTGGAACAGTCTCAAGAAGGGCCTGCTGGCCGGAGAACAGCTCATCTACGACGTGCGCAACATGGAGAAGGCCTACCGCGACCAGAACAATCGCGAGTACGAGTTGACCAAGCATGTCTGCCTGTCCCAACTTGACGCCTCGGCTCTTCAGCTCTTGAAGACGAACCGCGAGTGTTGGATCAACCTTCCGGAAGAACTCTTCGACATGGACTATCCCGGACACTACAAGCGTCGGGTCAAGACCATCGGCCTGACGATTCCCTGCGTGGCCGGGCCATACACGACCGTCAGCTGCACGCTCACCATGACCAAGAATTCGGTGCGCGCAGACAACACCAGCGGCGGTACATATCCCAGAAAAATCACCGGCGGTGTCCCTGCTGATGATCCCCGTTTTCGAGACTCTGTTGGCCCAATCCAGTCCATCGCCACCAGCACTGCGCAAAACGACGACGGACTCTTTGAACTCAGCTTCCGCGATGAACGGTATCTGCCCTTTGAAGGCGCCGGAGCAATCAGCCAATGGCACCTGCAATTGCCTCCCGGAGTCACACCCTTCGACTACAGCACGATCACCGACGTCATCCTGCACTTGAAATACACATCTCGAGACGGTGGGGAGCAGCTTCGCTCCGATGCCACAACCAGCCTTCAGGCAAAGATCAACTCGATCTTGGTGTCCCTCAAGGACACCGGCCTGATGCGGCTTTTCAGCGCGAAGCACGAATTTCCCACGGAATGGTTCGCGTTCCTGAACGCCGTGGCCGGCACGGACCAGGTACTCACGCTGAACTTAACCCGCGACAGGTTCCCGTACTTCGCCTCTGTCGCACCGACGCTGAAGATCAGGCAACTGGAACTGGTTGCGGATACGACCCTGGCGTCGATCAATACGATCCATGCCACACCGGCGCCGTTAACTCCTCCGACGTTGAACTTCACCAAGGACAATTACTACGGGCCGATGCTCCGGCTGATTCTGGACTACGCTCCAAGCAAAAAAGACAGCGGCACGTGGACCATCACCAACCCGAAAGCCAACCCGGCTTTGACGAGCGCGCAGATCAATGACTTGATCGTCATCGCCCACTATGAGTTGTCTCTGGTCTGACAAATCGTGTGCCGCGAGCACCTGTCGCGCAACTGCATGGATAGCTCATGATCTTCCAGTTTGCCGGAGACATCAGCCATCTTCATGAGTGCCGCGGAGAGGTGGCAGAGTGGGTGAATGCGGAGGTTTTCCAAACCGCCGCCGAGCAAAACGGTTCTCACGGATGAAATCTCGGTTCGACAAGCCCCTGCACCAAGGACGATCACCGCGCGGCCACCCTGGGCGTTGAGGAGAAACAACTGCGAGTTCAGTTTGCGTTCTTTTTGCGTTGTAGGATCGGAAATGATGGGCAGTCATGGGTTATGAAGGGGAGCTAAACTCTTGAGTTTTCAGCCATCTCGTTTGTTTGACGTGTCCAACCGCAGTTTATGAGTCCGCTGCTCTAACCAGCTGAGCTACGAGCCCCTTACAAGGCAAACAAAACAACAGACTTATTTGAAACACTCTCGAAACCCGCGGCGTAGACGATGAAATCAGCGTCCGCTGCTCCACGACTATGCCGTTCGAGTTTCGCAATCGAATTATGCAGTACTTACGCACTTTCTGCCTATTCTCATTTAATGACGCCATTTTTTTGCGTCCATTAGGAGTCCAAAACCTCATGGTTCTGTCCTTGAGGACTGCGACGAGCAACTGAGTGGTCGGGCCTCTAGCCGGCTCTTCAGGCTCTTAGGTTCAGGAGCTCGCCGACGTGGCGAGACTGTTTTTCTTTATACAGAGCTTGGTCAGCTCTTGCGAGAAGCTGTTCGGGTGTTTCATAGGGATTGTATTGCGCCCATCCTCGAGAACTCGTGACCGGAACCTTCTTTCCGCACCAATCAATTCCGAACGGGGTTAAACGAGACATCACCAGCGTTACATACTCCGGAGGACATTCAGGCAGCACCAGCAGGAATTCATCGCCACCCATTCGCACTGCAAAATCCGAACCGCGAATCGTCTTGTTCAGGTTCCTAGAAAATTCCTCAAGGACCAAATCCCCGGCAGCGTGTCCGAAGCGATCATTTAGCTCTTTGAAATTATCCAAGTCTACGAGTATCGCTATCAGTGGCAGGCGATTTCTTTCTACCCGCTGAATCTCCGCTTTCAAACGGTCTTCGCAGTAGCGTCGGTTGTAAAGCCCAGTCAGAGGGTCGAGAATTGCCAATTCGTAGAACGTTTTGGCACGCACTTTTTGCTCGGTGGCGATCTCGATCTGTCCGGCCAGATGATTTCGAAGTTGTCTGAGGAGGTGCTGCTGGTAGAGAGTGTACACGTTGAAGATCAGCACCAATCCGAGCAAGCCACGAACCGCGATGGAAAGCTGAACGTTATAGGATGGATCATCGTCTGGTAGCAGCTTGGGCAGCGAAAGTACGACAATCGCTCCCGTCAGCAGCATGATCACCAAAACAGCGTTCCACCAGTACCACGAATCTTTGCGATCCAGACGGCGAAGACTTTTCTTGATTTCAAGCGTCTGACCATCGTTCTCTGGCGTACCGGAAGGCGATCCCATCGAATGGGTCAGAATGGGGCTATCTGAGTTCATCTAACCTCGCGTTTTACAGGTTAACAATCGACGCGAACAGGTCGGGAGAGACCGAGGCCTTCCGTTCGTATGTCCTATTATTTATCTATATACATATCACTGATAATAGATCAAATCCTGCAGACTCCGCTTCGATGACCTACCCTCCACTTTCGCCGGTCCAGTAACGCGGCGCCGCCGACCCTGGCCGCGCTTCTGCCTGCTGGTTCACACGACAAATGAGTTCCCGGCGCTGAACTCAGTTCACTCTCTTTCTTGAGCGGGCTGCGCGAGACTATTCCCGGGACGCAACACTTGCGGAGAGCAATTCATCCGCGAATCGAACTGATGGTTCTTCACTGGATGTGCGGTGCGGCCTACTGGGCAGCGCGGCAATCAGCCTCCGCGTGTATGGGTGACGCGGTGAATCGAAGATCACATCAGAAGTGTCGCATTCAACGATCTCGCCGTCGTTCAGGATGGCGATCCGGTGACACAGCGACGCCACTGACAGAAGATCGTGAGAAATATAAAGGACGGCCATGTTCAGTTCGCGGTTGAGCTTTCTAAATAAGCTAAGAACTTCGGACTGGGTAATGGTATCCAACGCGCTTGTTGCCTCATCGGCGATCAGCAGCGCTGGCCGGTGGAGAATCGCC
>Ga0137390_10001911_pt1 | contig 16196 bp, 9 predicted proteins | sample 15con2h24AmetaG_FD_104937 | JGI IMG/M metagenome (GOLD analysis project Ga0137390, IMG submission 104937) | Vadose zone soil microbial communities from Angelo Coast Range Reserve, California, USA - 15con2h2.4A metaG | ecosystem: Environmental > Terrestrial > Soil > Vadose zone > Saprolite... | reverse complement strand
TTTCATACGCGGGCTTGTCCTTTGCTTGCAACGAAAAAGGAGCCATTAGCAGAACCGCAAGAGAAATTGTCTTTCTCATGGCATCTCCTTCGAAACATCCACTCAAAACACTTCGGTTTACGCCTAGGCCTCGCACCTCGGCGCACAAGCTATAAGGGCAGAATCGCCCCCAGAAAATATAGGGCTCCTGGGATGAACTTTTGGTTGGGTGATGAACCTGGAAGTGTCAGCCTCTGGCAGTGCGGAGGTGCTGATGTACACCGCCGTCGAGCTGATACCCCGGGTCGAAATGCCAACCGTCATCCGCTTGCCTGACACTGGTCGAATGGCTCCACTTTTTGAATTTCATTTATGAGGTGAGAATACCCGGTTCACGAACACCGACCACCCTCGTGGTACCCCTCGAATACGTTATTCGAAAACATCCTCGACGGGCCAAGAACGGAAGGCAGACTTTGCCCAGTTTTGTGCCCACCCTGGGTAGAAAATCATCGCAAATGGCGGTAGAAAGGTGGGAGCTAGAATCGCCGCTATTGGCACGGAAAATCAATACGATAGCAAATCATCACACTCAGTCTTAATTGTCTTTGGACGGTCTCTTAATCAGCGGGTTGGAGGTTCGAGTCCTCCCCGGTTCACCAGACTCGACGATAGGAAGTAATTCACCGTCACCATCACTCCAGGCTAAGAAGGACTCGTTGCGGTCAAAGGGTGAAGTTGTCTTGGAACATCCATAGCCAATGGGGTTTGATTTGACACGCCTCCAGGATATCTGATTAGCTGGCAAGTCATCACGATGGGAAACGGAACCTTGCCGTGCATTCTCGTCGAAAGTTTCTGACTCAGTCCGCAGTCCTGGCTGCGGGCACCATGGGCACGCCTGCTCTCCCGGCAGGAGAGAAAACATCGGACTTGTCCGCGCCGGAGACCGTGAGCCTGTGCGGCCAATGGTGGTTCCGGACTGATTCTGGAAACGTTGGTGAGGAGGAGCGTTGGTACGGAAGCGATGAGTCCAACGGTGCCTGGCGCAAAGTGCGCGTGCCTCACAGTTGGCAAGTTGACTCGGCTTTTATTGACTATCGCGGTGTCGCCTGGTATCGGCGAACCTTCGACGCTCCGAGTGAATGGCAAAACTCTGCAGTACGGATCGAGTTTGAGGCCGTATTCCACACAGCCACAATCTGGGTAAATGGGGAATTGGCTGGAGAGCATGTGCGCAAGGGTTACACGGCGTTCGTGCTTGATATCACTCATCTGCTCCGCTTGGGAAGGTCAAACACCATCGCAGTCCGTGTTGATAGTGCATTCAATGGCCACATGCTGCCCAGGGGACGTTCCAGTGATTGGGCGCACGACGGAGGTATCTATCGGCCGGTGCAACTGCTCATTACAGCGAAAACTTTTGTGGAGCGCGTTGACGTCGAGGCCTTTCCCGAACTCAACAGCGGAGACGGAAAGCTTGCTATCACCGCTTATCTGCGAAATACAGGTTCGAAGTCGTGGACGGGACGAGCCTCTTTTCGAATTACCGACGATGAGACCGGACTGACAAGGTTGACCAGTTCCGATGCTCCGGGCTTCACCATTAAGAGCGGCGCAACCCAGACATCAAAATTTGAAGCTACGCTGCCCAAAGCGAAGTTGTGGCATTTCGATCATCCGAATCTCTATCGGCTTATTTTTTCAATAGCAAGCGGACAAGAGACTCATCGACTAACAGTTATATTCGGGGTCCGGAAACTAGAGGCTAAGGACAGCGGGTTTTACTTGAACGGCGAGCGCGTTCGGCTGATGGGTGTCGAGCGCATGGCGGGGAGCAATCCGGAATTTGGAATGGCGGAACCCAGCCGATGGATCACGCACGATCACGACGACTTGAAACATCTGAATTGCGTCTTCACGCGCGTTCATTGGCCTCAGGATAAGAGGGTACTCGAATACTGCGACCGACACGGCATTCTCATGCAGACCGAAATTCCGGTCTGGGGCTACGACACATTTGCCGGGATGGGAGCCGAGCCTGATACCGATATCATGGAAAACGGTTTGGAGCAGTTGAGGGAGATGATCGCGCGCGACCGGAACCACCCCTCGGTGGTGGTCTGGGGTCTTTGCAATGAGATTGGCGGGCAAAATCCTCCCGGGTATCAATTTGCGAAACATATGTTGGAGGAAGCGAAGAGGCTGGATCCTAATCGGCTTTGTTCTTATGCTTCGAACTCCTTGATCGAAACTCCGGAACGTGACGCAGCCGGATTGATGGACTTCATCGAAGCAAATGAATATTTCGGAAGCTGGTATCCGGGATCTCCGGAGGCAATGGCTAAGCATCTGGATAGCGTTCACGCCGCATTTCCCGGTAAGCCAATGGTAATTTCAGAGTATGGGTACTGCGCGTGTACTGAAGACCGTCCGGAAGGCGACGAAAAAAGGATCGAAATTCTTCGATCCCACAACGCGGCTATGCGCTCCAAGGAGTTCGTGGCTGGCGCTATTTTCTTCTGCTACAACGACTACCGTACGCATGTCGGTTATCGCGGTGTGGGCGCGCTGAAGCAAAATGTTCACGGCGTTGTGGATGTTTATGGCGCGCAAAAAGCTTCTTACGAGATACTGCGGCGAGAATCGAGTTCGGTCGAATTTTTCACCGTGGAAAATCACTTGAACACATTCCAACTGCGACTGAAAACCCGGCATGATGTTCCGATGTACACTCTTCGGGGCTATAAGCTCAGGGGAATTTTCTATGGCGAAGGCGACATACCGGTGGAGCGACAAGAAGCAGAGCTTCCGGAAATCGTTTCCGGCGGGGAAATCACAGTCGATCTCACATTCAGCCAATCCGATGTACCACTGCATGTTAAATTTGATGTTTTGCGACCCACTGGTTTTTCGGCCTATTCCCGGAACTGGAAGCCTTAGGTCACGATTCCACGGTGTCGCGCGGTAGTGACGGGAAATGAGCGGGGATGGTTGCTAGCGGAATGCTGCACGCGGGTCTTCAGATTGTCCTTGAGGTAGTACGATAGAATTGGCGCAAATAGCCGCTTGCGCGACAGCGGACTCTTGACAGGAAATATGACTTCGGCCGGTTCGCAGAAACACCGCATCTGTAGCTTAAGATAGCCGATTATGCGGAGACTTTTCGTTTGGTTTATCTGCTTTTTTTCTCTGCCGGTGCATGCCGCGCAACGTGACAACTTCTCAGCCTGGTTCGTTGATTCGCTGGTGAAGGTCTTTGCTGACAGCCCGGCAGCAACATCAACAGTTGAGTTGGCATTGGTAGCAGCTCGCAATGGCCACATCAGTCTGCAGGTCGCGTTGCGGTCCGAATCACACCGAGTGATACGGGTGCGCGTCATCGCTCCGCGCTTAGGGAATGTGGCGCTGAAGGTCCAGACATACCGAGTAGGAACTGTGAAAGTGAATTCGCATCCTACCGACACACCCTTGGACGAAGTGGTGCGTTCGGAAGTGGGTCCCTATCCCGATCCCTTGTTTCCGCTAGAGAAAGAAATCGCCTTGGCGCCGTCCCGCACCGAGACATTATGGGTTTCCGTATTCACGCCGGAGGACAGTCGGTCCGGGACTTACCGGGGCGTGGTCGAGATTGATGCCGGGAACCAGAAGTTAAAGCTTCCCTTTCACGTAGAAGTCTTCGCTGCAACCGTGCCGAAAGAACAAAGGCTTTGGGTGACGAATTGGCTCTGGTTCGATCACGAGCTGATGGCGAAGCACTATCCCCAATTGAACTCCGATCCGGATCGCTACTGGAGAGTGTTGGAGAACATTGGGCGGACGATGGCGGAGTACAAACAAAATGTTGCGTTTGTTCCAGTGCGGACGCTGGCTAAAGCGCAACTGACGGGTGGCGCAATCCAATACGATTTCGACTTAGTCGACCGGTGGGTTGAGATCTTCGACAAAGCCGGTATGGCGCACATGATCGAGGGCGGACACTTGAGCAGACGGCTCGGCGGTGGATATGACTCGCCGTATATGATCCCGACGGACCTGGTCGAAAACGGACAGGTTGTGAGGAAGGATCTGCCTGCAGACGATCCGCGTGCCGAACAGAATCTCCGGGAATTTTTGCGGCAACTTCGCAATCACTTGAAAGAGAAAGGCTGGCTCAGCCGTTATGTGCAGCACGTTCACGATGAGCCGCATGGAGCAGAGATGCCGATCTACCGGCGCTTCGTCCATATTGTCAGCGAGGAACTGCCAGGAGTGCCAACGCTGGATGCCATAAGTCTTCGCGAAGATATTTCCGCCCAGGAAGAGACCACGATCTGGGTGCCTAAACTCGGCACATTCGATGAACGGCTGGATGCAATTGCAGCGCATAAGGCGCGCGGAGGCCAAAGTTGGTACTACATCTGTCTAGATCCGCGCGGCAAGTACCTCAATCGGTTTATCGACTACCCGACGCTCAAGGTGCGGCTCCTGCCCTGGGTCAACTATCGCTATGGGCTTACTGGTTACCTGCACTGGGGCGGGAATTTCTGGACGGACCGGCCGTTCGAGAACCTTCAACCAGATTGGGGCGGAGGGTTCGTTCTTCCCGCCGGTGATGACGCTATCGTATACCCTGACCCAGAGCACGACGGGGTGTTGGTATCAGTGCGCCTCGAAGTGATGCGAGAGGGCATCGAGGATTACGAACTGCTAAGGGAATCTGCTCGACATGCGCCAGAACGCACCGACGCACTGGCGCGAAAGGTGATGCCTACATTCACCGAGTACCTGCGCGATGTGACGCAGTTCCGAAAGTTCGAGCGCGAGCTGCTTGTGCTGGTGACGGAGGCACAGAGGGAATGATGAGGTAACAAACACTCCTACTCGGACTTTTTGGCAGGACAGGTACAAGAATCCCCGGTCAGTTGAACAAGGGGGTCTCTGAGTTCATCTCCGGGGAGCAGCCTCGATCAATCTAGAAGCTCAGCAGACGCTTTCTTGAGACGAATGGTGGCATTGTTGATCATCGGCCGTGCCCAGAAGCCCACGCTGAGGACAAACCCAAACGTGACGTAGAGAAATACCAAGCCGCTGCGCAGTCCAGCGTAGTCTCCGATGCGCCCAATAATCACCGGCACTACCGCTCCACCTATGATTCCGGTGCCTAAAATTCCCGAGAAAGAACCGTGGAACTCCGCGACGGAATTAAGAGCAAGCGACACCACGATAGGCCACATCACCGAAGCAAACAGACCGACTGCCGGAAAAGCAATTACGGAAACCATTGCGGGTCCAAACAAGGCCGCAGACAGAGAGAACAGAGCCCCCACGCATGCACCGATGAGCACTTTGCGGCTATCGAAAATCTTCAGCAATAACATCCCGACTAAACAACCAGCCGTGAGCAAGCCCCAGAACCAGGAAACCGCTGCCGCACCGGTGGTATGGGGATCCAAACCGTGATACTGGCTCAGGAAACTCGACATCCAGTCGGCGGTTCCTTGTTCGCAGCCGACGTAAGAAAACATCGCGACAAAGTAAAGCCACACAACTCGTTGGCGCGCCAGGGATCGGTACATGTCCAACGAGCCCGCGCGCTCTTCGGCGGTGTGCTGAACCTTTGGGAACTTGGAAGCGAACAAAACGACCACCATCAGCAGCGCGGAAACAGCGAAAATCCAGTAGATGGAGGCCCACGGCAACTCCGCCGGGGTCCGCCTTCGCAGAATGCGCAAAACGATACTTTGATGGGGCGAAGGATCCTTCAGGTTCAGCACGAGATAAGAGTAGATTCGCGGGCTAACAAATGATGCGCTGCCGAAAACCAATTGGGCCAAAGTCGAATTAAATGCGTAGTGTTCTTCTCCGCCGACGACTCGCAACAACGGATTAATGGCCACCTGGAGAACGGCCATCCCAGCGCCGATGGTGAAGTAGGAAATGACGGCTACACGGTATCCGGGGAATAGAGCGAAACTCAGCGAGCCCAGCGTCCCAGCCAAAAAGGCAAGCAACATGACAGGTTTTTCGGTGAATCGTTCCACCAAAAAACCGGCGGGGATGGACATCACCCCGTAAGCAATGAAGAAAGCGAAAGCCAGAAATCCCGCGGCAGTCAGACTCACGTGAAAGCTGCTGATGATGTCTGGCACGATCGGACCAAGAATATTGGTCAGCAAGGAGATCACGAAGAAAGTGAGGAATACCAGGCCGACCGTATAGCGGCTTTTCGCCATGAATTGCCTTTCTCCTCAACATTTCAGCGGCACGGTCCAAGTTCGTGGCGCTCTCCCAACTGATTGCGGCGTGTTTTGCAACGCCGGCGATTGTTTGAGTATCTCTCGCAAAAGCCCGGCGCTCGCGGCCGTAAATCAGGAAGCCCCGCCGGCTCCGTGCCTGGACCGATGGTGCCATACCCGCGCTGCACCAATGAGATTGGCGTCCTCTCCCAGGGAAGCCAGTGCCAATTCCGTCTTTTCAAACGGAACGAATCGGCAACCTTGGCTAATTACTCTGCGGATGCCATCAAGAAAAAGGGCCGCACTCTTCATCAAGCTGCCGCCTAAGACGATCACGTCCGGCACAAAAAGATTGACCAGATTAGCGAGACCGAGACCCAGGTAGTAGGCTTCGCGCTCCGCCGCTCGCGTCGCCAACCCATCTCCGCATTTCGCCAATTGGCAGACTTGTGCGGCGCTCAAATTTTCGGGAGAGCGTCGATCCCCCGCTACATTCGCGTTGAACCACGCGGCCATCGCTGGTCCGGTCGCCAGCGATTCCCAGCAGCCTCGGAAACCGCAGGAACAAAGCGGTCCAGATGGGTCGACAACGTGGTGACCAATTTCAGGATGGGCCATATCCGCGCCGCGGTAAAGCTGCCCATCCAAGATGATCCCGCCGCCGATACCCGTACCGACCGTCACGTAGACCAGTCGTGACTTACCTTTTCCAGCGCCCCAGCTTGCCTCCCCGAGAGCTGAAGCATCCGCGTCGTTTTCCAGGGCCACGCTGACGTTAAACACGCGCGCCAGATCTTTCACCGGGTTGTTCCCTTGCCATCCTGGAAGAAAGTCAACGTCGCCAAAGGCGCCGGTTGAGGGGTACACCATACCGGTGGATCCAATCCCGATGCCGGAGATTTCGACGCCGGCATCCCGCGCCGTTTCTCGCAGCATGCCGACAATCCGCTCGAGTCCGTTCGAGTAGCCACGATGGGCGTCGGTCGGAGACTCCAACTTGGACAACACCATCCCGGCGTCATCCACCATGCCGACTGCAATCTTTGATCCACCGATGTCAACGGCTCCAATCACGATTTTCCCTTCCAAGCCTCATTTCGTTTTCTTCATAAGTCTCCGAGGGCGTGACGCTACTCCTGATCCTTGGGGGCCCCAGCTCCTTCGCGCAACAAGCCGTACTCGTCTTCGACAATGAAGGAACAAAAACGAAAGGAATCGCAATCAATTCCGGAGAGCCGCGCCAATTGTTCGGCTGCGAGTTGCGCCGGGATGATGTCGATCAGAAATTGCCAGCCGGGTGGCACGGCCGGAAGCTGAAACACAAGGTCAGCGGCATCCTGTGGCAGGTCTCGGCCGATGAGCATCACAGCGGCCCCCAGTTTCCGCAGATCTCGAGCCACCGCCAGGTCTTGGCCGCGCATTCGTTCCGCGTCGATCCATATTCCGAATCGCGCGCCCGCCGCAACCATTTCCTGCGGGCCGTGGCGAAAACTGCCCGTATTCATTGCCGTCGCAGGCGATTTGACGCCTTCCTCCCAAAGGAGCCTGGCCTCTTGGCAACTCCCCAGACTAGAACCACGAGCCAGGAAGTAATAAACGGCCCCATGTGCAAGCCAAAGCGTGTCTACAACCTGCGCTTGCCAACCCGAAATCGCGGCGTCGGTCTTTGCGAGTGCAACTGATAGTGTGGCAGCAACGCTTGCATTCCACGTTCCGACAGTGGCGCTCGCCAGAATTCCAGCAGTCGCGGCCAACGTGGAATAGGTGTTGACAGAAATCGCGTGGTCCAGTTCGAGGGGCACCACAATGGAAAGCTGAGCCTCTCTCGCGAGCGGCCCGTCCTCCGAATTGGTGATGGCGATGACAGTCCATCCACGCTCGCGCACCTTCGCAAGCAGCTTGACGATTTCCACGCTGCGCCCACTGCGTGAAATCACCATGACCACAGAATCGGTTGGAAATGCCGCGAACTCCAGCAACTCAGCCGCGTCATACAGGTAAACCGGGCGGGCGCCGAGGTTGAACAAAGTCCCAGCACATAGTGCCGCGTGCCAACTGCTGCCGATCCCGGTCAAGTAGAGGTGGCGAGCGTTGCGGATCGCGGCCGTCGCCGCGTCCAAAGCGGGCCGGCCCGCTCCCAAAAGAAAGTCGATGGTCCGCTGTAACTCGTTCGGCTGGCGAAGAATGTCGCGCAAGAAGTGAGTCATGGGCCGTTCCGGGGCGTGCTGATCCTTGCTACTTCTCCGCTGGTGTGATGACGATACTGCGATAGGCTACGTGCCCTTTTTCACTTCCCTGAAGATAGATGGGTCCAGGCAATTCTTCGTGGCTGTCCAGGGCGCCACCCGTGATGCCCGGGATTTCCTTGTTATCTATTATTGTCTGGCCATTTTGGACGACGGTGATCCATCGTCCGACAAGCGTGATATCGAAGCTCTGCCATTCTCCCGGCTTGCGGGGCAGTTCCGGAGAAGCAGCCAAGAAACCGTATACGCCGCCCATGTGATGACTAGGCGGCTCCTCGATGGAGTCTGTTTCCACCTGGACTTCGTATCGGCCGCGCAGATATACGCCACTGTTAGAAGTCGCGCCGCAATTGAATTCGACATGCAACTTGAAATCTTCGAATTTGGAATCATGGATCAGTTCAGGGCCGTTCCCGGGACTGACCAAGTTACCGTTTTCGACCTTCCACACGGTCGTACCTGATCCGTCCATCCTCCATCCAGCCAGATCCTTTCCGTTGAACAAGGGAATCGGCTTCCCCCACTTCGGGGTACTTTTGCCCTTCAGAGCCGGCGCTCTCTGCCCGGTCCATTGCCAGGTGGTTCCGTCCGGCCCAGTCGTGGTCCCCGACATCATCTTTCCGACGAGCGTTCCTTCGAAGACCATATCGTCGGGCCGCTCTTCCTCCTCTTTGGGAGAAACAAAAGTGAGGTGGTCATTCGACAGCTCAACCTTGGGAAGAGGCCGTGCATTTCCCCAGCGGCTCACAATCTGGGCCTTCAATTGTCCGCCCTCTTGGCGGAGCTCCAACCAGGAGGGATATTCTCGATCCGGCGCCTTCAGCGTCAGATCCCATCGCCCCAGAAAACCTTCGACGGATTCGGCTGAGGGCGAGGTTGAGACTTTACCGGAATTTCTGGCCTGAGAATATGCCCTGGCGGACAAGAACAAGATGGCCATCACTAACATGAAAATGATTCTCTGAGGTTTCATAGGGCTACGGATCCCTCCTCTGTGGAACTAAACAGCGGCCTGCCGATTCATCATGCTTCCATTGCACTTCGCAATCGCGCCTTGTAAATCACCGACTTAGGACTTAATCGTCTGAGAAACGGAATCCCAAAACACAGGGCTCTTCCGATAGTAAGACTCATTCGCCATGTGACAGCCGAGCGCTGCATTGTGACCGAACACGACGTCCTGCAAGACCGGTTTCCGTGACCTGACGGCCTGGAAGAAATTCCAGAGATGCGGTCGCAAATCGTCATAGTCGTTGCCCCGATAGCTTACGGTCTGCGGGGCAGGCTCAGCCCCGGGTTTGGGATCGTGCTCCTCGTGCCACTGCTTGAAGTAGGCATTCCGCAGACGGCTTGGAAGTCCATAGCAGTAATAACTGGGAGCCAGGTCAATCCCGGGTTGAGGAGTGTAGCTCAGGCCGAACTCTGTAAGTTCGAGGATGCCCTTGGAACCCATGAAGCGGGTGACTTCAGCAGTTTCGGTGCCCAGCGTCAAGCGCATATACACCGGGACATTTGCGTACTCAAAAAGAACCGGATGCACATCGGGCGTATTGCGCCCGTCTTTCCAGCGGTAAATGCCGCCAAAAGCCGACGCTCGTTTGGGAGCTTCATTGATTCCAAGAACAAATTGCATCCCGCTGATTAAGTGAACCAGCAAGTCGCCGGCTAAACCCGTTCCATATTCCTTCCAGCAACGCCAGCGCGCGAATAGATAAGGGTCAAAGGGCTTCTTCGGTGCAGTACCCAGCCAAGTTTCCCAATCCAGGTTCTCGGGAGACAAGTCTGCGGGTGGTGGATATTCCCAGGCTCCGGTGGGATCGTTGCGGCCCAAGCTCCCTTCGACAAGGCTTAGTTCACCGATGGCTCCGCTTGCGTAAAGCTCTTTAGCTTTGGCGCACAAGACGGAACTCGTCCGCTGTGCGCCGATCTGCACGATGCGATCCGTTTTCCTTGTGGCGGCGACCATCGCCAAGCCGTCCGCAGGGCTGTGCGACATGGGCTTCTCGCAGTACACATCCTTACCTGCACCCACGGCGTCCACTAGCACCTGTTTGTGCCAATGGTCCGGAACGGCGATGATGATGGCGTCTATCTCTTTGTCGTCGAGCAATTCTTTGTAGCGCCGCGTCGTTTTTATGGGCTTTCCGACGATTTCTCTCGCCAATTCATGGCGGCCATCGTAAAGATCGCAAGCGGCCGCGCACTCGACGCCGGGAAGCTGAATGGCCGTCGTCAGTAGTCCGGTGCCCTCCATGCCAACTCCCACAATTCCAAAGCGAACTCTGTCACTGGCGCCCGTCAATCGAGGCAAAGCGACCAACGGATCAGGGTCAAGTAGAATCGATACGCCAGCAAGCGAAGCACTTGCTATGCCTGCGCTCCTTTGCAAAAACTCACGGCGCGAGTAACCAGACTTGGTCATACTGCGATCTCCTTTCGTGCCCTTTACAGCTTCGGCTCCCGTTGCGCACACACTGGCGAGAACCGTCCAAGGTTTGAGCTGAAAAGTGGCGATCGGTTTCGGAAACCAATTTCATTCGCTCTTCTTTTACGCACCCGTGCATGGCTTGTCAAGGCGCCTTTCTTCTGCTGAACGCATTTCTGGAGGCATTCCGGGCGGCCTCGATACTCAAAACGTGAACGATTCGGAGTCAGCGAGAATTTGTTCTCATGCAAGAACACGACGGAGGAATCCGAAAAATAGAGGATCAATAAGACTATTTGACGACCAGATAGGTTGAATACTGTTGGTCCGCAATGGCAGTAAACGGCAATAGGCTGATGGTCCCGCCGGCAGTCTCAACTTGCCATGACTGCCGCCCCGTTTTTCTTGCTGCCAACAATTGTTGCGCCGTCACGACCGGCGGGGCATCGGTGATTGCGAACAAAACCAGCGGCCCGCACAACAATGCCACAGTTTGCGGATGTTGCGCGTCAATAGCTTCCAGACGCAATCTCATTGGAAGATCCATTTCGATGCGATCGCCTTTTTTCCACGCACGGCGAATCGTCGCGAATTTGCCCGCAACACCGGATGCCGGCACGGGCTTGTCATTGACGAAAATCGAAGCGCCCTCCGCCCACGCCGGAATCCGCAAGTGAATCGCAAATTCTGTCGTTTTCGATACCGTGATGTCGAACTTCACGGCACCCTCAAACGGATACCGGCTGCTCTGCATCAGTGAAACCTGCGTGCCATCCTGCGTCCATCGCACGGTGGAAGGGATGTACAAATTGACGTAAGGGCCGTCGGAATCGCGAAAGTAGGTGTTGATGCGATAGTCGGCCGCCACTTGCGGCAGCGTACCGGAGCAGCACGGCCAGCGTGGCTTGGTGTAAACCTTGCGTCCATGGAAGTTGCAATCGGCGTAATAAAACGTGCTGCCGTCGGCCAGCAGCGGCTTCGCGCCCAACACCGTGTTGTACATCACGCGTTCCATGCTGTCGCCATATCGCGAGTCGCGCGTAACGCGAAGCAAGTAGCGCGTCAACTTAAAGTGGGCATAGGATCCGCAGGGCGTCTCAAAGCTGCTATGAGTGCCTGTCAGGCTGGCGGCGATTTCTCCGCTATCTGGCGCGCGAAGAAGCTCGTCGGGTCCCCAGCCTCCCGTGGCAAAACTCTGCGCCGTTAGCATTTCGAAGGCATTGCTGGCAGCGCGCAGATGTTTCGCGCTTCCCAGCGTCATATACGCCTGCATCGCCGAACACAAGGAATTCACGTAGCTATAAGCGTGCCTACCTGCGAGTACGTTTCGGCCATCCGCCAGAGGATTGTAATACTCATCATCGAGATACTGAGTTCCGAGCGAGCGATACCGGTCGCCAGCACCGCGCTGATACGCGAGAAACAAGTTTTCTGAAATGGTGTAGGACTCGTCCCAGGTATATCCCTCTGCAGGATTTTGGCGCCACCTTCGTCCATGCTCGACGGCCTTTCCAGGCAAATGGGGCAGCGCCGTAGCGGTTGTGCGCTCCAGAATGGAGAAGGCGTCAGGATCGCCAGCGTACTGGTGCGAATCGATGAGCCCGCAAACCAGCTTGTCGTAGCAGTAGGCGCGGAAGCGATTCTTTTCGTAAAAATCGCCTGAGATCGTCTGCGCGTAGAGGCGGTTCAACCTCAGAACTTTGTCTCGGATTGCCGGCGAACCGGTGATGGCATAAGTCCGCGCCAGGGCGGAAACCCACTGACCGAAAGTGGCGGCTGGGGCGAAGCCCACATCAACGGTGTTAGGGTCGTAGTCAGGATCGTAGTGATACCAGCCGCCCAGATCCGCGCCCGGCGATGGCTGCCCTGCCATCTGGCGAAATGGTTTGAGTAAGCTGTCCTCACTGAGTTCCATCAAGACGGTGTGAGTGTCATGCAGTTGTTTCTCGTGCAGATCGCTGGTCAGTGTTACGTCGCCGTACCCGAACTCTTTGAGCGGCCGCAGAATCGGAGAAGTTGCAATAGCTGTTGGAAATCCCAGGTGACAGGTCACTGCTCCGGCAGCCGCTAGCGACGTCGATTGCACAAATATTCTTCGCGAAATCCTGGGGGAAAAGACCATGGCCACTTTTCTTATCGCTCCGAACTCCCGGTTTGTCCAGACATTTTCAGCATGCGGCGCTCGCGCGCAGGAGTTCGCTGCGTCTTGAATATAGTGTGGATGTGTCATCCGGGAGGTAAGATGCCTTTGTCGCGGACCAACAGTGAGGAGCAGAACATGGATTGGAAAAAGGGTATTCGCTATGGGTTGATGCGTGCCGGCCTGACATTATTTGCAGTTCTCAGCGTCTCGGCGTGGAGTGTGGCGCAGCGCGGACATGAATCCCCGGCTGTAGTTGAGATGCGAGTCGAAGCGTTGCTCGGTAAGATGACGGTCGAAGAGAAAATGGCGCTGATCGGTGGCATCAACGATTTTTACACTCGCGCCATTCCGCGGCTTGGGATTCCTGCCCTGCGCATGTCGGACGGCCCGATGGGGGTCCACGACTACGGCGAGACAACCGCCTATCCTGCGGGCATCGCGTTGGCTGCGTCCTGGGACACAGATTTGGCCCGGCGAGTGGGGATTTCCATGGGTCAGGACGCACGGGCGCGAGGTGTTCACTTTATTCTCGCACCGGGCATGAATATTTATCGCGCGCCGATGAATGGGCGGAACTTCGAATACTTCGGCGAAGATCCCTACCTGGCTTCTCGAATGGCAGTCGCTATGATCGAAGGGATTCAATCACAGGGGGTGATCGCCACGGCAAAACACTTCGTGGCAAACAACATGGAATATGGACGCATGGACCACAGCTCGGGCGTGGATGAAAGAACCCTGCGCGAGATTTATCTCCCGGCGTTTGAGGCTTCGGTGAAGGAGGCCCATGTCGGCGCGATCATGGATGCCTACAACCTAGTGAATGGCACGTACATGACCCAAAACGGGTACTTCAACAATACGATTGCAAAAAAAGAATGGGGCTTCGACGGGATTATGATGTCGGATTGGGGCGCCACGCACGACGGCATCGCCGCCGCGAACAACGGCCTGGATCTAGAAATGCCTTCCGCCGCCTTCATGAACGCGAGCACTCTTCTCCCTGCCATCCAGCAAGGCACAGTGAGCGTCGCTACGATTGACGACAAAGTGCGACGGATTCTTCGCAAAGCTATTGAATTTGGCTTCTTCGATCGAGATCAAACGGACTCCGCCATTCCGCTCTATTCACAGGCCGGACGGGAGATTGCACTGGAAGAGGCGCGGGGCGGGATGGTTCTAGTGAAGAATCAGAACCATTTTTTGCCGCTCGGCAAAAGCAAAATCAAGACGCTGGCGGTGTTGGGTCCCGACGCCTATCCAGCGGTTCCGGGAGGCGGCGGAAGTGCGCAAACCAAGCCGTTCAATTCCGCGAGTTATCTGGAGGGCATCAGCAATTACGCTGGGAAAGAGGTTCGTGTGCTATACGCGCCGGAAACAATTTCGCTCGATGCAGCCGTGGCTCACACGGAGTTTGTGGTGGCTCCCGGCGGTGCGCATGGACTAAAGGGCGAGTATTTCAATAATGATGAGTTGCGCGGCGAACCGGCGGTCGTCCGCACGGATGCCCACATCGATTTTCATTGGGGTGACGGCAGCTATATTGACGGCGGACCCGTGGACCACTTCTCGGTCCGGTGGACGGGGTGCTTCACTCCGCGGGAAGAGGATGATTTCAAGTTTCTGGTTTCAGCTGACGATGGAGTACGGCTCTTCCTCGATGAGGCACTGGTCATCGACGATTGGCGGCGGCACGGGGAAACCCTCGATACCTACACGGCGCACTTGAAACCCGAGAAGGCCTACCACCTTCGGCTCGAATATTTTGAAAACACGGGTACCGCGACGGCGCGGTTTGGAATCGCTTCCGCGTCTCAACCGATTTCCGAAGCGGCGAAAAAGATCGCGGCGGCGGCGGATGCGGTCGTGCTGTGCGTAGGATTTGACCCCAACACGGAAGGAGAAGGATTCGATCGGACGTTTCGTCTCCCGGGCGGGCAAGATGCGTACATTGAACAGGTGGCACTCGCAAACCCGAACGTCGTGGTGGTGCTCACAGCGGGTGGCAATGTCGGAATGTCTCGCTGGCTGGACAAAGTCCCCGCCTTGCTTCACGCGTGGTATCCAGGGCAAGAAGGTGGCACGGCTCTCGCGCAACTGTTGTTCGGGGATTTCAGCCCCTCCGGTAAGTTGCCGGTCTCGTTCGAAAGCCGCTGGGAGGATAACGCGACTTTCGGGAGCTATTATCCACAGAAGGGTGACAAGCGCATCGACTATCAGGAGGGAGTCTTCCTGGGCTACCGCCATTTTGATCGGTCGAGAACGAAGCCACTCTTTCCCTTCGGATATGGTCTTTCGTACACGACTTTTGAATACAGCGAACTGGGAATGGAGACCCTGCCGACGGGCGACGATTCCGTGGTCAAGGTCACGTTCAAAGTGAAGAACAATGGACCACGGGAGGGAGCCGAGGTTGCTGAGTTGTATGTCGGCGACGCACACGCCAGCGTGCCGCGTCCCGCGAAGGAACTGAAGGGATTTGCGAAAGTTCAGCTGCGTCCGGGCGAAACGAAACAAGTTGTCCTAGCGCTTAACAGGCGCGCGTTCTCCTTTTTCGATGTCAAAAAGCACGACTGGAGCTTCGAACCGGGAGAATTTGCGATCTTGATTGGAAGTTCTTCCGCCGACATCAAGCTGCAAAAGAGTATCCGGCTCAATGCGAATTGAAATTCACGTTTTGGCCCATTCAGACATTTGACGTTTGATCCAAGATCAGTCTCGTTGCCTCTGGAGCTTCTTGTTCGGGGCCGCCGTCGTTTCGCGGATGATGAGCTCGGGAGCAACCGCGAATTGTTCGGGATAGTCCTTGAAGCCCTGAAGCCGTTGCAGAAGAATGCGAGCCGCGGTTTCACCCATGTCACGGAGCGGCTGGCGGATGGTGGTAAGCCGGGGGTTGTGATAGGCAGCGACATAGATGTCATCGAAACCGATGACGGAAACATCCTCGGGCACGCGCAGATTGGCGTCACGAAGGGCACGGATGGCGCCGATGGCCGCGATGTCATTGAAAGATACAATTGCTGTGAAACGGTGGCGTTTCTGTAACAACTCCTGCACGACCGGATACCCCAATTCCGGCGAGGTGAGGTCCCGTTCGAGCTGAACGGTCAAATCCTGACGAATTTCCAAACGCAGCTCCCGCGCGACCGCCACGATGCTGCGCCACCGGTCGTCCGAATCGGCGC
>Ga0137390_10001910_pt1 | contig 16197 bp, 20 predicted proteins | sample 15con2h24AmetaG_FD_104937 | JGI IMG/M metagenome (GOLD analysis project Ga0137390, IMG submission 104937) | Vadose zone soil microbial communities from Angelo Coast Range Reserve, California, USA - 15con2h2.4A metaG | ecosystem: Environmental > Terrestrial > Soil > Vadose zone > Saprolite... | reverse complement strand
ACGGACATCTATTTGATGGGGACGAGAGGTAGACAAAAGACTCGTAGGAGGATGGGGTAAAGGCGATGGTTCCGGTGATGGAGTGACAGCCTCCTGATACTCTTCATCATCGGTCCCAGCCTCTGAAGGCGCCACGCGAATGTGTTTACGTGCAGGGTTGTTCGTAGTAATTACACCCGCGTCTTCGGTATCGCTGTCGATATCATGCTCTGGATCTGGCACATGGTCGGCTTCGTGCACATAGACAGAATATGAGGATGCTGCAGATGGGGTGACCGCGCGGGATATGAAACCCGATCCCAACTGAATACTTTCCGTATCCACCTCCTCAGTGGTCTTCCGCGCACGCTTACGTGTTGACTGGCGAAGGTTGCGGAACCAATTCGTTACTTTAGCGAGGTCCCTACCGAAAAGGGATATGTGTCAGTGGGTAGGAATTACGAGAAAAGAAAAGCACGTACATGCCAACCTCGAGGGCCAGGGCATTGCGTTCCTCAATAGAGGGATTGGAAGTGCGCTTGTACAACTTCTGCAATGCCTCTAATTGATGAGGCTCTGGCCGCGTGCGTCTTGGACGATGGGGCGGGATGATACAATGATAAGGAGAATTCCTCGACGAAGTAGAGGCATTGGAACGTTCAACGCTAGGTGACCGCTTGTCCCTGCGTATGAGTCCCGAGACAGACGGATGAGAAGATCTTGGCGGGAAAGCTGGTTTCTCGAGTGCCGGAAATTCTCGGGAAAGTCGGCGGGGAGACAGCATGTCTGTAAACAGATCTGGGTGGCCATTGCTATAGAGATGGGACGTCTTATCAAAAGCAACGTCATCATCCAATCGCTTTTTTGCAAGGCTTCGCTGATTTTGAAACCAATTTGTGACACTCTGGTAGCGCCTAAGGATAGCGCAGTATGAGATTGGGTGAGTTGATAGAGAAGGTACTGGTACTGGTACGGTAGTGTGACGCACATTCCAATCCTCTTCCCGAGTTCCTCGCGTTGCTCTTTAGTAGGGTGAGGATCAATTATATAAGCTTTTCGTAATTCTTCTGTTTGAGACAGAGATGGTCTGATTCGCATCCTCGGACGCGGAGGTAGCACCGGTACAGCACTCTCATACGTATGATCGTGATCCGGATTGCCAACGTAAAAGGCAGACTGTTGTAGGGAGGGATCAAGGGAGGATTGAAGGTGATTGATACGTGGGGAGGGCTCTTGCTCTTGCATGCGAGCGAGAGAGGGAGAAGGACATTCAGAAATTGAAGAGTCTTCGATGAGCGGTGCAGTGGAGGGATCGACAGGGCTGAGCAGCGAGGGGACGGAGGGGAGATCGTATGTGGGCGGTTGACCAGGACGAGAACGTTTCTTGGTAGCAGCACGTTTATTCTGGAACCAAGCATTGACTGTCTTTGTTTCCCTTAATCGGCCGGAGAGTGAGTCATATCATAGCGAGAAACGAGTGGATGACAAAGCGTACATTCCCAGCTTTTCAGCTAAGGATGTTCTCTCGTCGAGGGAAGGGTGTTCGTTGCGTTCATAAAGCTCATTCAAGGCGGCGAGTTGGGCAGCCGAGTGACGATGGCGGGGTTTCTTTGGTCTTTCGCTGAGGGGATCTATGTGGGAGTGGTGGTGGTCGGTCATCCCTGTTGGCCAGGTGGAAAAGGCGGGCTCCATGATGTTGAGGGGAGAGAGAAGGGAAGGAAAAGAGAGGAAGGAGATTAGTGAGAGAGGAAGGGAAGGAGATTACAACAAGGGAAAGAGGACGACATAAGAAGAAAATTATAGAGCAGATGCTTATACACTAGATCGCTAATAACCTCATCTTCCCACGCCCGCCCGCCCCTTTCCCCCCACCCCCCCACCGCCCTCCTCGTCCCAGCAGTCCCGCGTACGTGTACGTGTACGCCAACGAGTGTGCTCTTCTTTCCTCTTTGACCGTTGGCCACCCAGTGCAGCAACTGAATGGCATTTGACGGATTACCTCACCGGAGCTCAGCTGGATGAATTCAGTTCCGTGGAGATTGCTGCTAAAAAGAAATTGGCGCACAAATAAATGCCCAAAGCCAAGCGATGATTGGCCGCTTAGACTGTTTCGTTACATGTAACCATGCTTTTCATTTATTTATAAGCTCACCTCAATTGATGAAAATAAAATAGGCGCCCTCCCTCGGTTGTGCTTGATAGCCTGCCCCGTCGCAATGCCGAACAGTGTTACAAGCACAGCCCTTTCCCCAGTGGTTGTGGTCAGAGACACGTTTCTACGAAAGAGCCTGAGCACGCTGGCTGCGCATGCCGATTGCCTGATTCCGAGTCACGGACTCTGACTCCTTGACACCGTCATCGATTCGTCATCTCGGACTTGCTCTCACAACACTTATGGTAATGTTGACAATAGATATCAGTCCACGTGAGCCGGAAGAGTACCGGTCTCTTCCGGCTCACTAGCAGCTGCCCTTCAGGTGTTTGAAAAAGTCCGCCGCCATCATGATGCGTACCCACATACACGATACCTACAACATTATACCATGCTCTACAACATTAATAGTGATACGGTGATGAATAGAAAGACCGAATCCTTGAGGATGTGGATATATTCCTGGTAAGTATATCATGCGTTTGCTATGTTTCCTTTCATGTATCTCCTGTCTCTGATCCACGGTCTCCATCAATGTTCTTGATCCATGCACCAATCGCACCACTGTGAGGAGGTAGCCTCTGAGCACAGATTAAAACACAGCAGAGGCATGGAGCGTACAGGAATCCCTCGTGCCGAAGAAATAGCGCGCGCTTTGTGCCTTTGCTCCAGAACCGAATCGCGTACGATAGCGTGGCAATGGTCGCAGGGTGACCCCGAATGAAGCAACCGCCAAAGTAGATTCTATTGAGGCCATATTTCTCCGCGTTCATATACCTGCCAGCTATCAGCATACGATGACGTATTGTAACCCGAATCGGACGAACGCTATTTGCCCGATATTATTTGATACCGCGTACAGCAAACTTTTGCTGATGTCCTCCGGAGAGAACTTCCTCTTTTCCTTGCCCTTCTTAAACACCTTGCCGAACGAGCTCGCAATCATCGTTGATTTGAGCCCAAGTTTGCTGTAATCTTGCCCATAGATGTCCTTGACAAGCATATCTACGGCTTCGTTGTCACCTGCCTCGGAGAGAGCCAACATCTCTGCCAGAGACCAATACGTGAGCCGACTAATCCAGGTTCATGACAGAAATGTTACTAACCGTCGAAGGTAGTAGCGGGTGTCAGCAACGACAGCAAGCCCCACAAAGTCCCGCCACCAAGGCTCGTCCCACTCACGCGCTCGAATGTGCCGTCTTCATCGACTTTGATGATGGAAACCCCAGACCCAATGTTGACAAGTAGGCACGGCAATTGAGGCGTCGGATTTCCTTCAAACGTGACGGCATATTTCGGTGGGCTAGGTCCTGGTCGTTCGAGCGTTGCCTGAGACGGCGACGAGTGCGCGACAGATTGAATAAGCTCGTCCGAGAAGAAATACACTTCGTCGGGAATGAGAGTGATGAATTTCAGACCCTCAATCAAGCATTCCATCTCGTCTTCCCGGAGAACCTCAACATCGAGCGTTCCACGGAATAGCTCATAGAACCGATGGGCACCGCCTCCGGTCGCCATGATCTTAACACCCTGCTTCATCTCTTCGATCGAGACACCATTGATGGCCGCGGAGCGCTCTATGAGCTCTTGGATGAACTTGACGCAATCGTCAATGGCATCCGTCTCGAAGCGCTCAAAGTTTAGAGAGCCCCCGGGAAAGTGTTGTAAGGATGCGCGGCGCAAAATGGTGTCATGGAGCAAACTGGAATGCAGGTCCGACAACCCATTTCCGATATGATTCGTGGGGTTGTCCAACACCATGGGCGTCAGGGCGCCATTTTGCCTCGGGTGCTGCTGCGAAGAACTCGGAGGACATGGCTGTGACAGGGGTCCGTCGGATGTCGGCGATGGGGGCGTCGTGGAGGGGTTAGAATTTCCGCCGGTGGCAAGGATTGGAGGGGTTGGGGGATCTGGTGAACGGGTGAAGTAGACGACCTTGGCAAGTGAGCCTCCGACCTGTTCCCGAGAGGAGATAAACGACACAACTACGAAAATGGTCGGGAAAGGGACGGACGTCAACCGCTATATGTGACACGGGTTCTATGTAATTCGGCAAGTAAATGCCTCGACTGTCTCTGGTCTTGTCATGTCGTCAATGGGGTGCGCAGGTGGAAATGGAAAAGCATTCGGTGGTACTTACTTCGGGAGAGGCCTCATCCAAAATCACGGCACCGCGGGTCTCAACGTGGATTACCTTGGGAGCGGGGAGCGGTGAGGACATGATAGATGGTAGATGGGTCGTGGGACGATTGGAAGGGGTGGACGGTATAAAACGGAGACCATTCGGCTGCTGTTGTGTGTTAGAGGCCTAAAGAGTGACGAAGAGTATGACCCAACCCCATCCCCATCATCAGTGCGCGCCACGGGCGAGTCATGTTCTCCGATTACCGCGCGCCGCAGCAGCCAACATCTCCGTATGCACCCTCGAAACACGTCATTTTGATATTACATGACACCCAATTCCGTCGGCGTCGGTTCTGCTCAAGGAAATAATTCTATAGGCCGTGTGACTAGATGCTACAATCACGCAGTCAAACTAGCCCCCAATAGCAGCCATCACAAGCCGACATGCCTCCTCTTTCTCCCCACGAACACCTAGCTCCAAAGTTACGCCCTCCCCCCTTGAGAAGGTCATCCGGCATCGTGCCAGAAGCTTTCCGCCGTTGCCTGTCAACAGACCAGACAGTTGTAGTGTATGGACTGTCGTTCCGGGTGTTGGATTTTGAGACCCGCCCAAGGGTTCCATGTTGAGTATGTCCACAATAGAATCACATGCCGCTGACAGTGCGTATAAGTACATGAGAGAAATGTCGAAAGGATCATAACGTACCTTTGATACTCTCCATGGATGAGAGTGTGAACGTTTCTGTTATCGACGTGCCTGTCCGAAGACGGTCCCATTCCGACGAGAAATTCGAATAACTCGGAATAATGTAGTCGCCGCCTGCAGCTAGCTCGACCTCTTCAAGTTGATACTCGTCTTCGTAGCCTTCTGCTTCCGGCTCCCCAGTTGCAGGATCCACCTCTTTACTGATAAACTTCAATACGCATGGGAAAGATGCAGTCACGTATTCCTCCGGCGCCTCTCTTGTGAACGAAACGTATACAATGCCAGGGGAGCTTGCTGACGAAAGGGCAGGAATGGGTATGATGAAGTCCTCTGTCACTCCAGAGTCTGCTGGAGGCTGCATAATAACTGAGACTTGCTCCAAAATAGTATCCGGCATTGTATTCGACACATTAAACTGGGGCACTTCAAAATCCATGCGTGGTGGAAGAACGTGAGATATACGAACCTGGAAAACAATATGTTCGCGGAAAACGTGCTTCACACACGAAACTTGGTACTCGGTCTCATTCTCTGTAAGCTGGACGGGCTTAGAGCTGTTGACGACAGTGCCGTACGATGCCAATTCTGGAACTTGGGCCAACTGTTGAACGAATGATGACTGAGTCTCTTCTGCAGTCTTGGTTGGTGGGGCCGGTGTCGTCGTTCTCGTGACAGGGGCACCAATGGTGTCCAGTGAGCTCGGCCCTGAGAAACGATGAGAGGCTGAATTGATGACAGAGCCCGGAAACGTACGAGCAACCTCCTGCGCCGCCTGCTCCCGACTCACTTTCGGAACTGAGGAAACATCGAATGGTTGAGAGGTAGCGTCCGCGTCCTGCACATAGGCAACTAGCTTAGACTCCAGTGCCGACAAGGAAAATACAGAGTCTAGTCCTCGATAAGTCCCAGGATAATGTGAAGGTACAGTAGGCCGCACCATCCTTGACATACGATTCAGCCAACCGGGATTCTTCAATCACCTTGAGATACAACACCGCTCGATCGCGAACCTCGTCGTCGACGTCGTCTAGACAGCTTCACCAGTACCATTAACAGCACAAAAGCACCCTGCGAGAGAATGACCAACCGATTTAGCAGTACGCCGATGCTCTTTTTCAGTTTCGTATCGTCAATAATGCCGAATTTGGCTAAACTCGCCACAGCCGCAGCCCGGACAGTGGCGTTCTCCAGCACGACGCGATTATAAATGAACCGGATGTATTTCGAGGGCTGAGGGGATTTGGGACCCTCAAGGCCTAGAAGGTGGAGAATGCGAACGGAGAGCTTCGTAAACTCGCAATCTTCAATAAACTCGCAGAGGTGAGAGAGTGCTTGCTCCTTGGATTCTCCGATGTACTTGATCATATCGAATATAGCCTCGACGACTGCTCGTTTGAAATCATAGCCTCCCTCATCGCGTAAGACACCGGACAAAAAGCCAAGCATGGAGGCATGTTTTGTGGGGAACTTGAGGCAGAGCGAGCGAATCGCATCGACAATGATGACCTTAAATTCGTCAGAGATCTCGCTCATGAAGCTGGTGATCTGCTTCATCAAGCGGTCTACGGACGCCTCATTGCCGGTCTACGGAAACAAGATGAATGATTCCGAGGAAATATGGAGCAGGCGTACTTACCTTTAACAGCGTGGTAATCGCGTAAGTGGCAACGCTACGATTTGGATCTGAAATGAGACTCTCAAGATCCACATTACAGGTGGCGACGCTCGCAGGGTGGATTAAAGCAAGACTAGCGAGGGTGCGAGTAGCGGCGAATTTAAGTGTTGGTTTGGGTGACGAAAGGAACAATTGCAGGACTAGTGAATCATCAGCCGAGTATCCTTTCGCAATTGATAGAAGGACTAGCCAGCAATCGATTTTGTCAGTTGAGCGTTCGTGATATTCTTCATCTGACAAATCGCACGCGCAGCCTCAAAATTGACCATGTCGCTCTTATGGCGAAGCCAAGCTTCGAGAAGGTCGAGCATTGGCTTCTGGATGCTGGTAGCAAAGCATTCAGCCTCTAGCAGTCTCAGTCCAAGGTTGACTCACTTCGGGTCCTCTTCAACGACCTTCGCTGCGTAACGAATAAGCATTGACAAGGCCATGGGATTCTTGAGTGCGGTTCCAGAGCCAGACTTTCCTCCACCAAGCTGCTGAATCATTTTCGTTACCGCCATCCTATCTTGTCGCCGAATAAGATAGAGCAAGCCAAGCGCGTGATACTGTGCGATGTAGCTCGTTGAGGGCATAGGCTGGTAACCGCTATTTGTTGAAGTCGAGGACCCAAACCCGAGATACGATCCCCCCGGGCTTGAACCAAAGAAACTAGCAGAGGACTTAGCGTTGACGGCCTCCTGCGCTTCGTTCACCCAACGTTTAACAACGTCTTTCGCGAACGGGAACAAATGGTAGGACGAGACGAGAGCGGCGGAGGAGATGGAAGGCGTGCGATCAACAATTGCGGCTTTGAAAAAGCGTTCTACGCCTTGTACCATCGAAGGCTGCGTTGATAAGCAAGGTGGGCGCAGGTGAGCGGAGGAAAAGTTGCACATACATCGATGATGCGACACAGCGCGCGAATGGAATTGGGACGATAGATGACCTCTGAATTCGGTTGCATATCTTTCATGATACTGCTTGTGACCATGATGACATCCTCTGCGGAAACTGCCAATTCCTTGATGGTTAAGTAAACCATCTGACGCAAGGCACTCTAAGGAAGGTATTGTGAACACGGAGTAGGCGGATCCGGAGTGATTGCAACTAATTACGCACGTCCTTGTGCTGGAATAGCTTGGTAGTTCCAAAGAACAACGTCGTGGCTTCCTGGGTCCCAAAATTCTCGCCAATGTACAACAAGTATACAATACGAGTTAGCAACGCCCTGCATTTTCTTGGGCTAATTGGCGATTCGTTGAAAACGCGGGCCTCCTGTATGACGGTGGTTTTGTTATTGTAGTACGAACTGAGGCCCTCCTCCTCCTTTTTGGAGAACGCTGCCATGACAGGGAAGATGGGTAAGACCTTGAGGAATGCAAACAAGCAAAGGGAGACTTTGTCTTCGTGCCAAACTCGCACTGTTCACCCCCTCGGCTCTTGCCGACCCGCGACTTGCCTCATAGGGTATGTATGTACTCCAAAGGCAGTTGCATCTGCTGCCTGCCAATCATTACAATTCGGTGTGCAACCATCAGGTGGTCTGCATGCCATTTTTAACATCAATTAGTCGAAAATAATGGTGTCTTTCGCATCGTGCTAAGCTGCCCTGAAATGCGCGAACTGGGAGAAAATCACATCGCGTTTATGCCCTACTTTTTTCGCCTATAATCGCGCACTTTCTGTAGCTTTTAAATACTATACAACTGTCCTCCGCAACGACAACCAATCGAACGGCTGTGTAGCATCTCCATCTTCGGGGTTAACCAACGTCATGGATATGACATCTTCTGAACATTCACATATTCAACATATATTCAACAGTGGCGTCTCTGCCGAATTGCGTTGGTGCCGTCCCATCACATGCGCACGCAAGGAATTGAACAAACGTTTGATCATGAAAGAAATTATACTACGAACGTGTATTATTTGATCAGTCCGTCATACAAACAAACTACGCCTGATTGAATTGAAAAGTGCTATCTCCAACGCCATACATCAACAACACACGGCGCCCTCTCCCACCTCGCTCGCCTTCATCAGACACCAACCAAGGGGCTGTAAGAAGTGGAGGATAGGAGGACAACAAGAACGCGTGTGGACAAGGATAATGACCCAACAAAGAAGACGTAAGGGGTTTTGTGTAAAGAATAAATAACATGTTTTAGAACAACAGCAGTGTAGCTGTGAGAAGCACGGGCGCAAGGAAGAGGAGATTTGGTTCTAGTACGTAAAAGTATTAACGTGGCTGACCTGGATCCCTGGATAACAGAACCCAAGGGGGGTACAGCTTTGAAAGGGGGGAATGGCGTCCGTAGATGTGAAAAGAAGGCAACTAGTGACTGTAAGGGGGAGTGGGAGTGGCACAGGTGCGACAGCCAACATAAGAATAGGGCCAAACCTCGGACCAAGCGGCAACCGACAAAAGGGTCTTGAATGTTAGATGGGAGGGGAGAGGCAATCAAAAACCGGGTCAAGCCTTTGTGTCGATAAAGAGGGCCTGAGCCATCTTGTTCTTCGGCTTGGGATTTCCTATCGATTTGGGCCACCGACGAGCTTCAAGACTATGGCAAATTTAGCGCAGCCAGGTTTCATCCTACAACCCTCCCCAACGCCCCCGCTCAATCTGACTCCACGTGCTCAAAGGAGCACGGCCACATGGAGTAACAAGATTACCAAAGTTCACCGTCACGCCTAGCGCCGGTAGCACGTTGCTGACCTACGACACCGGGTGCAGTGGCTTGCATCTGACGAGTATGGGAGCGAAGTCTACAAGATGATCGTTGGTGCCGTAAATATTAGTAAAACAGATTAGATCCTTACTGTCGGTCGCTGGTTCGTGGCTCGCCCTCATCCTCCTGGACAACTTTACGTCTGCCACCCGCTGCTTTGGAACTGGCACTCGCTACCTCCTCCTGGGCGCCGCGCTGGACACTCCAGTCGAACACATAGTCATACTGGTACCCCTCACGGGTGAAAAGATCACGGAAGAGTTTGCGTAGATAGGAGTAATCCGGCTTGTCATCGAACCGCAAGGCACGGGTATAATTCAGGAAAATACCGAACTCGTTGGGGAAACCACGGCAGAGAAGATCGGTAGGGGTTGTCATCTTCTTCTCCATGATACGATCATACTTCTGTTTCTTCGTGGCCGCCTTGAGCCCTTGCCACGGCAGGGCGCCACGAAGGAAGTACATGAGGACATAGGCCAGTGACTCCAAATCGTCACGTCGAGCCTGCTCCACTCCCAAATGGGTGTTGATAGACGTATAGCGGGCAGTTCCTGTCAGGTTCTTGTTCTCGCGATAAGGGATATGGAGATGGGTCTTGGGATCCCTGTACTTTTTCGCAAGACCGAAGTCAATGACATTGACTTGGTTGCCGCGCTTGCCGATACCCATGAGGAAATTGTCAGGTTTGATGTCACGGTGGATAAAATTGCGTGAGTGGATATATTCGATGCGAGAGATCTGATCCACGCATGAACAGATGCTAAGTTGGTGAACGTGACGCTCACGTACCAGTTGGTCCGCCAGAAGGAGGACTGTCTTCAAGGAGAACTTCCGGTTACAGAAGTTGAATAGGTCCTCGAGGGAAGGGCCCAACAAATCGATGACCATCGCATTGTAATCGCATTCGGTACCAAACCAGCGCACAAAAGGGACGCCAACACCACCGGCGAGTGTTTTGTAAACTTTGGACTCATACTCAAGTTGAGGATGCTTGGCTTTCACAGACTCTAACTTGATGGCCACTTCCTCGCCTGATATAATGTTGATGCCAAGATAGATGTCACCTGCAAAGAGTCACGAACGTGTATAGGGAAAAAGGTCTTTCACAACGTACCAAAAGAGCCAGACCCGATCTTTTTTCCGAGTCGATATTTGCCTCCAACACGGAGGTCGAGTCTATGAGACGATGAATCGGCCATGAGCGATAAGGGTGATAACTAGATGGAATAAGATTGATGAGCATTTCATACAGGAAGTAGAGAAAGGAAACAATCAGGAAAGGAGGGCTGCCCGCTGTCGTGGCGGTGCACGTAAGCGCGCGACAAGCTCATCAAAGAGCATTGTCACAAACTCACACCGACACCGGTTTAGAAAACTGAAGGACAGGAATGGGCCAACCCGAAAAAAAGTCCTAGAGTTGGACAAGGGTTGTCCTGATCATCAAGAAAGGGGAAGGCGCTCCGAAGCAGGGAACTGATTGAGCAACGCTCTTTGGAGATGAGGGGAATTTGGGGGGGGGGGGAAGCAATAAGTTGGAAGATCAATACTCACGGCTACAAAAGACGCTTAGAAAGGGGGGAGGGGAGCAGGGAGAAACACTTGTAGGACACTTAGAGAGAGAAGGAAGAGGTATGAGGGTGAGGGAGCGTGGGAAAATAGGGGGATGGCAGTTGTTCCCTTTTATAATTCCGACAACGTGTGGCAACGTCAACAGACGCCCGATAGAGTCGACTCATCATCCACGTCTTTCTTCCCTTTTCTTCTTCGACCACAATTTATGCGCTCAAGCCCCAGGTCTCAGACCCCAGGCCCTATGTGGCTGGAATCAGAACTTTTTTCTTTTTTTTCATTACTCAGCGAGATGTGCATTGACGCTTGAGCTTATTCTTCTTCGGGGCGGCCGCACAAATTGTGGCTCGGTCCGGGCGGATGTGGCCTACTACCGCATCCCGATGGCATTTTTGCAGGATTTAGTCGTCGATTTTAACCACAATGTTAGTGTACCAAAGGTACTGGGTGATAATAAGTGCAATAATAAATTCTCTTGTCGGCCGGCTAAGACACAATGTGTCAGAGACATATTTGTCGAACTGAGTTGGCGAGGTGGACGGGCTAAATATTCCGCCGAGTGCCCCTGGGTATGGTAAGGTAAACTACTGCACTTAGCAAGTCGTTATCGCCGGGCGGCTTAGCCATTTGTAAATCCTGCATTCGACTCGTACACTCGGCCGTGTCTGCGGTCTGCGTATTATCCCTTACCGCGGATCCGCTAATAGCGATTGTCCACTGCGGCCAACCTACATACACGTAAAGGAAATACGTCATCGCACACGTCTTTCCATCGCATCCGCCGCATATATTGATTGACCTGACCATGGAAGACACACTCGTTGCTCATCTCCAAAGCATGGAGCACACAGACAGGCATCCCGTAGTATCTTTCATCTCTGCCCTCTTCTGGGTTGTCTGTGAGTCCTCGTCGACCTTCTCATATCTAAGAATGCTGACAGAACAGACAGTATACTTGCTTTCGTGGGTCAAGGCCCTGGCAGCATTGGTCACCATTAGTGTCCCTCATCTCATTTACTCTTTGCTATCCTATTCAATGACGCTCACAGTTCGTCCAGTTTAAGTACTATACAGTGTCAAGCTAGCGCTCATAACTCACTCAATTGCAGCTAAATTTCTGGTCATTTGCCATGTTATTTTGCCTCTGGGCCGTCACACTCAATTATTGGATTCGATTCCGATATCTCAACACATATGCCCAGCTGAAAGAACCCCCGTTACTGAAACCCGACGCCCAAGAGCTGCACCCAGATGTTAACACAACAGAGACGCCGACCGCATTCCACACCTACCTCGATGAGTTTCTGCAGGCTGTACGCATATTCGGTTTCTTGGAGAAGCCCGTACGTGGTTTAAACTACCCGCATTAAGAATTGTGCTTACGAGCTCTCCCCAGGTTTTTCATGAATTGGCCAGGCATCTGCAGACGCGAAGATTGATCGCAGGAGACACCTTGTCCCTAGATGAAGACCGGAGCTTCTACTGCGTCATCGATGGAGTGGTGCAGGTGTACGCACCCTCAGGTAAACCGACTGAATTTGGAAGCGGTTCTTGGGATAACGAGGGCATAAACGGATATGAACTCATGAACGAGGTTGGTAGTGGTGGGACGCTCTCAAGCTTATTTACTATCCTCAGTCTATTCACGGAAGATGTGAAAATCAGCTGGCAAAACAGCGGTCTTACACATGGTGACGAGGACGACCCGGTCCTCAACGTGTTATCAGTGCCTCATCCTGGTAGAGGCAAACGTGCCAATTCGGATGTCTCACAATTGGACCTAGATAGGCACACACATGGCATCGAGGCAGCAAGAAAGCGATCGTCTTCTGTTTCCTCGAGTGGTTCTACCATTCACCCTAGAGAACTGAAATCACCTACCCCATTTGCTTCTCGCTATGCGGAACGTCCCACCACCACCACGCCATTGAACCTCAGAAGCCAACGCAGAGCGTCTGCTCACCTCACACAGATCCACCACGGCACAGTGGCGCGTGCCACTGAGGACACAACCCTGGCGGTTATTCCTGCTGAAGCTTTTCGTCGTTTGACCAAGAAATTCCCTAACGCTAGTGCACACATTGTACAAGGTATGCTATATTCACCCAATACCAAGAGGTCGTGTCTTTACGCGTTAATTCCAAGTCATTATGACCCGGTTCTCAAGAGTTACATTCAATGCCGCCCACAAATATTTGGGCTTAACAACTGAAGTTCTTCGCACTGAGAAAGCTATCAATGACATTGCCTGTCACCCACTTCCTCCCATCTTCTATGAAGGAGGTGGAATGCAGCAGCTACGACAAAGATTCGATGGGGTTGGACGCCAAGACATCTCTCCACCCCGATCCGAGCCTGACGGTAACTACTACAGCCTTTCATCAGCTGGGATCTCGCAGAAGCAGTCCACAAAGTCGCGTTTGTCGTCGAAGGAAGCTTCTACCATTAGCCCCGTGAAGTTATCTGGCGGCGTACAATTTCCTCCACAGAAATCAAGTTCAATGCGATATTTCGTACAAGCTGGCGATTTACATAGCTCAACCCCATTTGGAGAGACGCACAAGCCCATAGGAAGAAGCCTTAATATCTTGAATGGCCCTCATCCGCCTCGTCGCGAGTTGCATGAAAAGGCGGAATTTCTCCATCTTGATGGGGTCGACTTCGACCTCCGGCAAGAGGTGATGAATTGTATAGCCGTCTCCATTGGCTTGTCGCAGCCTCCGTTGAGCAACAACAATTCTGTTGAAGCCTCGCCTTCCTCCTCTGCTATGGATGGTGGAAAATTATCGCGGACAGGTGGTGGCTTTTTGGAGTCACCGTTCGGCTCCTTGTCATTGCTCGATATAGGAGATGATTCCTCCAGCGCAACAGGTGGATCCTCTTCTGTCACAACGGGTGGATACATGGGTGGACTGGACAACGAAGTCGAAATACTGTTTTTCTCTTCAGGATCTTACTTGGCGAAAGCTGGAGAACGTGATATAGGTATGTAATCGACTCTTACCTTGTGCGGACTACCAATATCACTTCAGGGCTCTTTTTTGTTATCGAAGGATTCTTAGATATTGTCCTCCCCACCGAAAGGCGATCCCCTTCAGAAAACGAACAAACGGTAAAGCCACCCGCGTCAAGTGTAGACTCCTTATACGACGTCGAGACAACATCCAGTAACGGGGATAGCAACATCTCTAGCATTGGTAGCCCAAAAGAATCATCTAAACCAGCGGCGCCGAGCGTATCCCGGCCGGATTCATCAATGAAAGGTCGGCGACCGTTGTTCACAATAAAACCTGGAGGCATCGCTGGATATTTGGGTAAGGCCATTCCACTGGGATGATGAGATGCTGGTTAACAGTCATTTTTATAGCGTCCTTGTCTAATGCTGCTTCGTATGTTGATATCGTGGCCAAGACCGATGCGTACGTTGGTTTCTTACCGCATCATGCCCTTGAGAGGTTGCTCGAGAAGCGACCTATCGTCTTGCTTACATTGGCTAAACGTCTCATCTCACTTTTATCACCACTCGGTCAGTGTTTTGCACCTTTTGGAAACATTCCTTAGACTCAATCCCGCGGTTAGTCATACAAATTGATGCATCGCTGGACTGGATGCACGTTAATGCTGGCCAAGTTCTATGGCGTACTGGCGATGTCAGTGATAGTTTTTACATCGTCATCAACGGTCGATTACGTGCCATCACGGAGGACCACCAGGGGGCGGTCAAGATTGTTGCAGAGTATGGTCAAGGTGATACTGCTGGTGAAATCGATGTCATCACAAGCACTCCTCGCCGCAACACGGTGCACGCTATTCGGGATACAGAGCTCATACGGATGCCGCAGACTCTCTTTAACGCCATATCTTCACGGTGAGTTTTGCACATTTCAAGTCGAGCTATTTTTCATCATGTACTACACTAGAAACCCACAAACTACGTCCTTGTGAGTAATTACTCCTTGTCTGACTGATCTTTCTACATTATCAGTGTCCAGGTTGTTGCGAATGATCGCTTCGAGAGTCCGAAGCGAAATCGACTCTTCTCCGAGGGCGCGACCACGGAACGTGGGAACAGAGATTCGGCGTAATAATGACAATCTGAAGACCGTCGCCCTGCTTCCTATTTCCCGTAACATTCCTATTGAGAACTTCGCTCGAAAACTTCACGCTGCATTAGAAGGAATCGGTGCACCAACATCGTACTTAAATCAAGTGTCTGTCTCCAACGTTCTCGGAAGACACGCATTTACGAGAATGGGAAAGCTGAAAACGGCGGCTTGGTTAGCTGATCAGGAGCAACGATACAAAATCGTCCTTTACGTCGCCGACTCTTCAGTAGGAAGTTCCTGGACACAAACTTGCATTCGTCAGGCGGATTATGTCCTCATCGTCGGTCTGGGCGACGATCCTTCCACGGGAGAATACGAACGTCTCCTACTCTCCATGAAGACAACGGCTCGTAAAGAACTCGTACTTTTACACCCGGAACGATCCGTCCTTCCTGGCTCCACGAGGGAATGGTTGAAGGTGGGAGGAACTCCCTCGCCTTCTTTAGTGCTTGCAGTTATATGAGTCTAGAGTCGACCATGGGTACATCAACACATCCACGTGGAACTGCCAGTCTGTCTACCTTACTGAAAACGGTGATATACTCTACTCACAACAATCTTCAGGAGCTGAAGGCTTCCATGCCAAAACCGCCTGCGGTAGCCCCGCAAAATCCCGCTGCAGTAACGGCCTTGAAACATCTTAAAGAGAGGGTGCAAAACGAAATACAAAAGTACCGCGGGAGCAGGCCAGATGTTCGTGTACAACGGTTGCCCCGTACGGATGACTTTGCGCGACTTGCACGGAGGATCTGTGGTGTTTCAATTGGGATAGTACTGGGGGGTGGTGGTGCCAGGGGTATATCACATCTTGTAAGTTACATCTTTTTGCCTCACTCAAAGCGTCCTCTCAATTTATTCAGGGGGTTTTGCGCGCGCTAGAAGACAACAGCATACCTATAGATCATATCGGAGGTAAGTCACGGTATATCGGTCTCAACGTCATGACTTGCAATTTCAATTATTTCAAGGCACCAGTATTGGGGCCCTCATCGGTGGACTATACGCGAAAGAGGTCGACCTCATATCCAGTTCTGCTCGGGCAAGTCAGTTTAGTGGGAGATTGGACAATATATGGCGAATGTTATCAGACGTCACATACCCGCTCGTGGCTTACACAACTGTGTGCTAACTCTTCAGTCCCTTTGAGGGTGTCACTAACATATACAATTGGT
>Ga0137390_10001903_pt1 | contig 16204 bp, 15 predicted proteins | sample 15con2h24AmetaG_FD_104937 | JGI IMG/M metagenome (GOLD analysis project Ga0137390, IMG submission 104937) | Vadose zone soil microbial communities from Angelo Coast Range Reserve, California, USA - 15con2h2.4A metaG | ecosystem: Environmental > Terrestrial > Soil > Vadose zone > Saprolite... | reverse complement strand
GGGGTGTGCAGGTTGGCGCGGAAGACCAACTCCATCACGAAGAGCAGGAAGGCCAGGAGCACACAGCCCAGCCAAGCAATTTGCGCCCGCAGGAAAGTCAACGTGTCTTCGCGGCGCTCCGGGTTCAACCAAAATTCCTTATTCGGCACATTGATGGTGGAAGCAGGCACCGCGGCGATGATGCGTGGAATGCCGAACGAAACGAACGTCGCCAACACGATGATGGTCAGCTCCGTCGCGAAGAACGCAGCTTTCGTTTGCCAAGCGCTGGCGAAGCCACTCTTGCCAAAATGCGAGCCCAGAATTTCCGGAATGCGCGGCGCGTAGTAGGCCGATTGCGCAGCAGCCACCAGGACCAGCGCGAAGAAAATGGAGTTGGGCAAGCGCGAATTTGACATCAGCTCTCTTTCCTCCAGAGTACGAGCACCGATTTGCCGTGGCAAGTTTCGCTTGGCGCTGTGTGCCGAAGTCGTGCCGGGTCCGATAAGCTCCACGGCGGGGCGCGCCGCTTCCTGCTGGCGTAACCCGCCGGACGTATTACAATGAGAAACTCCATGAGATTGAAACAACGCGCGGTGGCCATCGTTCTCATGCTTCTCTTGGGTGCGGCGGTCTATGCGCTGGTCCGCACGCGCGAGGTCGTGTCCAACCCGGAAGCACCGAAGGCCTCTGCGACCGCGGAGCAGGCGCCACTTGTCGACCAAACGCCGCTACTCACCGCGCAGCAGTTCGCAAAGATGCCGACCAGCGACGAAGAGAAGCCCTTCGCCGAGGAAGCTTTGCGCCTCGGCGATCAAGAGATGGACCTGGCGTTCGCCGCAGCGGTTCGCGACGCGCAAATGCATCCACCTGTCTTGAGCGCCCAAGCCAAAGAAATCCAGGCGCACTTGCGCAAAGCTGAAGATGGGCTGGACGCCGACAAAAAGCGCGTCGACCAACTCACCGCCGACGTCGCCAAAGCCACCGGCTCGCGCAAGGACGCACTCGACGATCAACTCGACGTCGCCAAAGCGCAACTGGAACTCGATCAGGACGAAGCAGACGAAGCCAAGCAAGATCTCCTGCGCGCCGGAGGCGACCCGCAGGGCCTTATCCAGTCCATGGTCGAAGAGCACGAGGCCGCGTCGCATTCCTCCGACGCCACGCATGTGACCGTTACCAAACCCGTCGAAGCGAGCGGGCTGATCCAGCTCCTCGAGCAATGGTCGACGCTGCACCAGAAGCAGCTGCAATTATGGCGCGCTAAGCACGACGCCGAAAACTCCGCTGCGGCGCTTTCCGCGAAGCACGCTGAGCAGGAGACGCAAGTCAATGCCGCCGCGACGCGGCGATCTTCCCCTGCCGCGTCCGCCAGGAGCGAAAGCGCCGGCCGCACCCGCGAAGAATCCGCGGCCATGGTACAAACTACCAAACGCCGCGCTGACGAGCAAAAGACGCTTACCAATCTCGATAAGCGCATCGACGACCAGAAGCAGCTTGCCAACGTCTACGGCAAATGGATCAGCGTCCTAAGCGCCAAGCAACGCAGCGTGCTGCATCGCGCCATTATGGGGCTCACGATCGTCTTGGGCATCCTATTGGTCGGCGTGTTTTTCGACGGTTGGCTGGAACGCCTGTTGGGCAGGACGTCGCTGGACCGCCGCCAGATCGAAACGCTGCGCACCGTCACGCGCGTGAGCCTGCAGGTGCTTGCGGTCTTGTTCATCTTGCTGGTGATTTTTGGGCCGCCCAGCCAATTAGGCACGGTGCTCGGCCTCGCCGGGGCAGGTCTCACCGTCGCGCTCAAAGATTTCATCGTGGGCTTTCTCGGCTGGTTCGTGCTCATGGGCAAGAACGGAATCCGCCTCGGCGACTGGGTGGAGATCAACGGCGTCACCGGCGAAGTCGTCGAGCTCGGGATGTTTCACACCGTGCTGCTGGAAACCGGCAACTGGACCGATTCCAGCCACCCCACCGGCCGGCGCGTCACCTTCACCAACAGCTTCGCCATCGAAGGCCACTATTTTAATTTTTCGACTTCCGGCCAGTGGCTTTGGGATGAGCTGCAAATCGTCGTTCCCACTGGTCAGGATCCCTACCCGATCGTCGCGGCCATTCAAAAGAAAGTGCTCGAAGCCACCTCGAAGGGCGCCCAGCAGGCCGAGCGGGAATGGAAGAGCGCGGCGAAATCGCCCGACATGAGCTCCCATTCTGCGGCGCCCGCGGTCAATATCAAGCCGGTAGTCGGCGGCGTCGAAATCGCCGTGCGCTACATCACGCGCGCCAACGAACGCTATCAATTGCGCGCGCAATTGTATCAGGCCGCCGTCGAACTCCTCGGGCAGAAAGCCGTAGCCGCCCAACCGGTCGCCAGCAGCGCCGACTGAAAATATTGTCGCTTCCCCTACTTGCGGCAACGCAACAATGCAGCGTACAACTAGAGCCATCACAGCCATGGGCTTTTACGCGCAATACGTTTTGCCACGCCTCATTGACCTCTCGATGAGAAACAAGGACGCGGCCCGGCTGCGCGCGGACTGGATCCCTCACGCTCGCGGCGAAGTCCTGGAGATCGGCATCGGCTCCGGACTAAATTTGCCGTTCTACTCGCGCGAGGTCCGGCGTGTCTACGGCGTGGATCCGTCGGTCGAACTCCAGCGCATGGCGCGCAAGCGAGTGGCGGCCGGGCGCCTTCCGGTCGAATTCCTCTCGCAATCCGCGGAAGAGCCGTTGCCGCTCCCCGACGCGAGCGTTGACACCGTCGTCGTCACATGGACCATGTGCTCCATCCCCTACGTTGAACAAGCGCTCCAGCAAATGAAACGTGTGCTAAGGCCGGCCGGCCGTCTCATCTTTCTCGAGCACGGCCGCTCTCCCGATCCTGGCGTCGTGGCCTGGCAGGATCGCCTCACTCCCTTCTGGAAGACCTTCACCGGCGGGTGTCACCTCAATCGCAAAGTCGACGAGCTCATCGCCGCGGCAGGATTCCACATCACGCAGTTGAAGACGTGCTATATGCCCGGGCCACGCCCTATGACCTACACCTACCAGGGTTTTGCGCAGCCACGGTAAACGCTGCGGGCTCGTCGCTCAGACCCTCCCAATGCTTAGCCTTTCCTCATAATAATGAACCCACGCCCCGAGACCAAAGCGCGTAGAATAGAGATACATATGAGGCCCGCACAATCCTCACCGGCCAGGATCCTGCGCAAGATCGTTGATTTTCACATGGACGAACGCCGCGACTGGGTGGCCGAACTCGAATGCGGGCATCAACAGCTTGTTCGCCACGACCCGCCTTACACCCATCATCACTGGGTAACCACGGCGCAAGGCCGCCTCCAACATATCGGCCAGGAACTAAGCTGTTCCGCCTGCCGCGCGGCCGACTAACTTCTTCCGCTTCTGAATCCCGTGCAGTCGGGCTCGTACCCCGTTACGCGGCCCAGGGACTAATTCCCGTCCCGTTCTTACAGCGTGCCTTCCGCCTTGACATCCGCGGTAATGGCCAGAGCGGCGCGATAGTATGGTTTCAAGAACTCCGCCGCCGCCAGCGGGCCCTTCTTCGCATGCTCGCCCAACAGACCCTGCAAGTGTCCATCTCGTAGAAAAATGGTTTGCACCAGGATTGCCGCCGCTGCTTCGTTCCCCGCGTCCATTTTTTCTGCGCCTTCCTATCGCCTCTTGATTGGCATTGCACCGCGCAGTGTAGCACCAGGGGCACCGCCGGGACGGGCCGCGCCATGCTGGTGCACGAACCCTGCGGCAGGCTAGCTGCTTGGCTTGTCTCTGAAAGCGCCTGTGGCTCCGCAAAACGCCCTATGCGGCGATTTATCCTGGGGACCTGCTTATCGGCAGCGTTTGTGCCCTCCGATTCCGGCGCCGCCGTCAGAGAACGCATTAAGACTAAAAGCTCGTCGAGACTCAACGGCATTGCCACAACGTCGTCTTCCGTCATGCAGCGTCCTGTCGCACAGCATACTACGAGCACTTGCGCAATCATCGGAGGGTCTGCTGGCCGTGACACCGCTGACACTACAGCGTAGACTGCGGGCTGGAGGGTGCTATGTCGATTCGACCTGTGAAGCGGCTGATCCGCAGCAAACCGACGACAGAGGGCGCAGGCGTGCACCTACGCCGCGCATTTGGATTTGGCAACACCTCGGAGTTCGATCCCTTCCTGCTGCTCGACGATTTTCGCAACGATGTCCCGGAGGATTATCTCGCAGGATTTCCGTGGCACCCGCATCGCGGCATCGAGACCATCACCTACGTGCTGGCGGGATCGGTGGAGCACGGCGACAGCATCGGGAACCGCGGTGCCATTGCCGCTGGCGACGTCCAGTGGATGACCGCGGGCAGCGGCATCATTCATCAAGAGATGCCCAAGGGCGATCACGCCGGGCGCATGCACGGCTTTCAGTTGTGGGCCAACCTGCCCGCCTCTCTGAAGATGACCCCGCCGCGCTACCAAGAGGTGAAAGAGCCGGACATTCCGCAGATTACCGACGACGACGGCACGCACGTGCGTCTGGTTTGCGGAAGTTTTTGGGGGAGGCGTGGCCCGGTCGATGGCATCGCCGCCGATCCCATGTATCTCGATGTGTCCGTGGCGCCGGGGCGCAGGAAAACTCTGCCGGTGGAGACCACGCGCCACGCCTTCGCCTACGTCTTCGCGGGCTCCGGCAAATTTTGCAACGCCAGCGATCCGCTGTCGGTGCCCACGGAGCCGGTAGGATGGCTGGATACCGCGCCACCAGCCGCCGCCGAGAATCGCTCGCTGGTCCTGTTCGATCGCGGCGACGAAGTCATCGTGCAAGCCGGCGATGAGGGCATCCGGTTTCTGCTGGTCTCCGGCAAGCCGCTGGAAGAGCCGGTAGCCTGGTACGGCCCCATCGTGATGAATACCCAAGAGCAGCTCCGCCAAGCCTTCACCGAATTAGAGAAAGGCACTTTCCTGAAGGAAGGCCGCACAAAGAAAGCCGGCGCAGAGTAGGCTCGCCGGGCCACCTTGCACAGGTCGTCCTTTAAGGAGGCCGGCCGCTCGGACACGCAATTCTGCGACCGAATGTTCGAGCCTAGAACTTCGGCTGGTAAAAAAATACCAGGACTAGTACCGTCAATTCAAACATGGACGTTTCCGCGTGGTGCGCTAGTCATTGGCAGCACAAGGTTTAGCTCCACGCACGATTTTCTGGGAAAGGCACGAATCTTGCCCACGAATTGCGGGAAGAAGCGCGCCAGCGGTGGAGCAACTCTTGGGGCCGAGACTCGTTCCCGGCCAACCGACAAACTGCGGAGTGTTCTGCGACGAGTCCAGTTCAAGCTGGCTCGACATCAAGGAGGAAGATCATGGACGAATCCCGAGGGGAGAATCAGCACGGTCATGAAGGGGAACCGTCGTCAATCGGAATAAACCGCTGGCTGGTAATTGCGGCCGCGGTGCTGCTGGTAATTGCCGCAGTGGCCTTCGGCTACGGATACCGCCAGCAAGTCATGGTCGGCCATATGGCGGCACAAGAGTCCGCGGCGAACGCCACCATCAACGACATGCAGGGACAGGTGGCTACCTTGACCGCGAAGCTGAATGAAATGTCCGCCGCGCAGCAGGCTGCGGCGCAAGCCGCGGCGCAAAAGAAGGCATCGGCGGGCGCGGCCGGGGCAAAATCAGCGAGCGGCAAGAGCAGCACCACCGGAAGCAAACAGCTCAAAGAGCTTCGGGCGCGGCTGGACGAACAACAAAAGCTGTTGAGCCAGACGCAAGAGGAAGTGGCCAGGAATCGCACCGACCTGGAAGGAAATCTCAATGCCACGCGCGATGACCTCAACGGGTCGATCGCCAAGACCCACGAGGAATTGGTCGCCCTCGCCAAGCGCGGAGAACGCAGCTATTTCGAATTCGACCTCACCAAGTCCAAGCAGTTCCAACGCGTCGGGCCGCTCACCCTCTCGCTGCGCAGGACGGACACGAAACATAAGAATTACGACGTGCAAATGATGGTCGACGACAATCAACTCACCAAGAAGCGCGTCAATCTCTATGAGCCCATTTGGATGCACACGGAAAATGAATCCCAGCCGGTTCAGGTGGTCGTGAACCGCGTCGAGAAAAACCAGATCCATGGCTATGTCAGCGCCCCGAAATACAAGCCCTCGGAGTTGGCGGCCATCGGCACGCCGACGGTCACGCCCGTCGCGGCCCATCCGCAAGCGCCAGAGCAGAGTCCCCCGGATCCCAATCAACCGGACCAACCAGACTAACCGCAACAATAGAAACAATAGAAAACGAACAGCACAAGCGGCAGGGCGTCCGTTGCGACGTCCTGCCGCTTCGTTTTCACCGTAGGACTGATTCTTTCGGGAGTCGGAGCTTTAACTCCGACAGTAAACCGCCCAATCTCTACGCGCTTTAGCCCTGCGAAGGGCCCCAGAAGAAAGCCGTTCAGAACGGAAAACCCGCGTAAACTACAGAATCCATGAGCAACTTCACGCCGTTGATGAAATAACTGACCGCATGCGCCTGCCCCTCGCGATCTGCGAATCGTTGGCCATGCTGTGCGCGGGCCTATTTGCCGGCGCCGCGCTCTACATCACCTTCGTCGAGCATCCCGCTCGCATGCTCTGCGGAACGGGACTTGCCGTCACCGAATTCGCGCCAAGCTACAAGCGCGCCACGGTAATGCAAGCCTCGCTCGCATCGACCGGAACTCTGGCCGCAATCGCCGCCTCGCTGTTGGGTGCGCCAGAGCCGTGGCTAGTCGGCGGCCTCTTGCTCGGCGCCGTGATTCCCTTCACGTTCGTCGTCATCCTTCCTACGAACAAGCGTCTGCTCGATCCCTCCCTCGACAAGGATTCCAAACTCGCCGAGCAGCTCCTGCACCGGTGGGCCATCTTCCACGCAGTGCGCAGTTGCCTGAGCCTCGCCTCGTTCCTGGCGTTTCTGTTCGCGGCTATATGGCGCTAGGGTCACGAGCTCTCGAAACGAAGCGCCAGCGTCATCGCAGGGGGAAGATGAGCGATTAGATTCAAAAGGAGAGGGCGCCGACCGATCTCCTCCTCTGTATTAGCGCCAGAGGTGCGACACAAGCTAGCCCTTGCGCCTGCCCTGAGCATCGCGAAGGGTAAGCGCTGGGTACGCAAAAACAAAACACGTAAGCGCCGTAGGTGCGGCACGCATGCATGAAAACCGCTACTACTCACTTCTGATCGGTTTTTTCGCTGCTGGACACTGGACCGTTCAGCTTCTCCAATTTTGCCAACCGCTCCCGTACCTGATCGGCGTTTTTCGCATGCGGTGCTAACTCCAAGTAAATTTTTGTCTCTGAGATTGCAGTGGCATAGTCGTTTTTTCGAGCAAATATTTCAGCCAGTAAAAGATGCAGTTGCGGAAAACGCGGGCGCACGTCCAGGCGTTCCGCTTTGAGCCCGCTCTTTTCAGCGTCTTCGATTTTGTTGAGCTTGTAATTTGCGGCCGAGTTATAGAAATAAGCTTTGGCGTAATCCAGCGGATCGAGATCCAGGATGTAACCGGTGACGTTGCCGTATTTCAACGGATCGAGATCCAAGACGTGATTAGTAAGGTGAAGGACCTGGGTCCAATCTTCTGCCTCGTAGGCCATTGACGCGAGCGACAGATAAGGCGGCAGGAACTTGCTGTCGATCGTCGTCGCCCGGGTATACGCCGTAAGAGCCGATTCCTTCTGGGCTAGATTCTGCAAAACAGCGCCCAACTGGAACCAGGCGTTCGCGTACTTCGGATAGATCTCTACTGCCTTTTCAAAGTATTGGCGTGCATCGGCAAGTCTGCCCTTCCTCTCGGCCTCGAGGCCTTTTTCATAGGCTCTTGTGGCCTCTCTCGGTGCTTTGTAGGGGCGGGCGCTCAGCGTCATGCCTTTGATCTTTGTAGCTCTGCGCACCACAATCGCGCCGACGTCAATGTTGCGGTCGCCCGGAGTGAGATCCACAAGGCTGATGGCACTGGAATGAAAACCAGAAACCGTGGCCCGCAGCTCACAATTTATTAACTCGAGTCGTGAAATTCCCATCCCGGGAACCTTGCTGGCCTGGGCATATTGCGGAGACCTGTCCCCGCTGGCGTCAAGGTAAGAATCGTTCATCGTTCCCAATTCCATGCTGAAGTCGCCTCGGGAAGTTGCATATACCTGCTGACGTACACTGGCGTCGCAGACCCGCTCAACCATCACGTCGTGGGGAACAGGTGTCCCGTCATCGGTTGCAACGCGGCCTCGCAGAAACATCACGAGATCCTCTCTCGATTGATCTGGCAGCGTACTCCAGGGGGTGGGAGTCCCAGGACGGCTCGGCGATGTGGGAGGCGGAGTGGAAGGCGGAGGCGCAGGAGCAGGAGCTGGGGGCTTCTGCCCCAATGCGACTGGTACCAGAAGTCCCATCGCTAGCGCCAGCTCGACGAAAATGCGCATGCGTGGGTTCATAGTTCTATTCCTAGGGAGGGAACGTCTAAGCCGCAAATTTAATGCCTAAGTCAGTTCAAGTCAAGACCAACCCATTTCGGCTAAGTTCCACCAAGGAGCCAAACATGAAAAAACTGCTTTCGCTTGGCGTGGTGTTATTTATCGGTGTGACCGCACTGACGCTTTTCGGCAGCCAGGATCGCGGTGGACATGAGGGCGGCAACGGGCGCCACGCCGCCAATTCGGTTTCACTTCGGACGTGGCGAGGTTTCCGTCAGGCATGCCGGGACACCCAAGCTGGAACTGGAAGCTAAAAGATGGAGCGATTCTAGCAGTCTACCCTGGTACTCTGCGGCGCAATTCCTGGCCCATTCACTTGTGCCGAAAACGAGACTTCTCTTCCCACACTGCGCGCAACTCTAATCGTCCACTAGGGGCGCCACGGAGAGAGGGGTTGGCGAGGCGGTGGAGCGAGAGTAAACTCAAACCCAAGCGGAGGTTGCCGTGGACAAGCCTCGGCATCCTGCGGTGATTCGGCCCTGGAAGGCGCACCAAATACAAAAAGGCAGATGTAGCGCGTCGGCTGCACTAAAACTGCGGCAAGAGCATAACAAGAAGTTTCGCGCCCCGAACCGCGGTTGAGTATCCACCTGCTTTGCCGAGATCGGGAGGCGACGTGATGATGCGGCTCTTGCTGGCGTTGATGCTTCTACCCGGTCTCGCGGAGACGGTTGCGGCGCAGACCGCGCCGGCTGCTTCCACCATGCTCGATGCCGGGGGCGCCTTTCTGGCGACGCTGGATCCGGCACAGAAGTCAAGGGTGGTATTCCCATTCAATTCCGAGGAGAGATTCCGCTGGTTTTACACGCCAGTGTCCAGGAAGGGCATTCCCCTGAAAGAATTGAACGCGACGCAGCAGAAGGCGGCACTGGCGCTGCTGCGCGCGGGTCTAAGCGAGAAGGGCTACTCGAAGGCGGAAACGATCCGCAAGCTTGAGGATGTACTGCGCGAACTGGAGCACGCTAAGGGACCGACGCGCGATCCCGATCTGTATTTCTTCAGCTTCTTTGGAGAACCGACCGCGGTTGGCGCGTGGGGCTGGCGTTATGAAGGGCATCACTGTTCGCAGAACTGGACGATTGTCAATGGCAAGTCGATCGGTAGCAGCCCACAGTTCTTCGGCGCGAATCCAGCAGAGGTGCGCGAAGGCCCGATGAAAGGAACGCGCGTACTCAGCGCTGAGGAGGATTTGGGGCGCTCTCTGGTGAAGTCGCTCTCGACATCGCAGCGCGCCGAAGCCGTCCTCAACGCTTCCGCGCCCGCCGACATCCTGACGTCAAACCAGCGCAAAGCGGCAATCCAGGAGGACAAGGGTGTTGCCTTCAGCAAGCTCAGCAAAGATCAGCAGGGCACGCTGCTGGCTCTAATCGAGGAGTATCTGGCCGCGCAACCGCCGGCGCAGGCACGCCAGCGCCTGGACAACATCCGCCAGGCGGGCTTCGACCAAATCAAATTCGCCTGGATGGGCGGCTTGGAAAGAGGCGAAGGGCACTACTACCGCGTGCAAGGCAGCACGTTTCTGATCGAGTACGACAACACACAGGACAACGCGAATCACATTCACTGCGTGTGGCGCGATTTCAACGGCGGCGACTGGGGCGAAGACCTGCTCGTGGAACACTATCGAAACTCCCCGCACCATCAGCACGCAAATGCCCACTAAATGTAGTTCGATTGCCTGATACCCACGCGCTGTCTTTGCGCGGACCCCCTTTATTGTCTCCTCTGAATCGACATCAAACTTTGTGCCCAATCCCTAAATACTAGAACTCACCTAATGTATTGACAATTTCGACAATCTGTCCTATTATGACTTGTGAATACTCGCCGAACCGACCAAACCGCAGCGCCGCTAACTCCCTTTAGAATCAACACTTGTGAAAGTGTATCAAAACAAATGACTTCAACTCCCTTTAGAATCAGCACTTGTGAAAAAAGGGGGGAGGGGAGGGCGTGGTTAATCAGCTCTCGTTCCGCTGGCACCCCGCCCGCAGCGTCACAACATGCGAATCCCTTCACCTCCTCAACTTCCTCTATCTCCTTTCCCTCCAATCTCTTGCGCACTCCTGAACGCTCTTGTCGCTCTTTTCCGAGCTCCCGCCCTTTGTTTTCAATGTTTTGCAGACTCTTTTTACAAAACACCGGGGGTGTGGGGGTAGCTACAGTTCGGTCGCCCGACCAAAACCGCGAGCCGCGAGGAGCCGCGCGAGTTGGTGGCACGCATGCAGCCTCAGGGATGGTCTATTGGTCGCGGGAGACGGCGGCGATCTGCTTCGCGGCTGGCTTGGGTTTGCGGCGGAGGGCCGCCATCACACTGTCGTCCGCGGGGACGAAGTAGCCGACCACGATGCCCATGGCTCCGTCAGGCAGGGGCTTGCCGGTCGTGTTGTCGTAGGTGGCGGTGATTTTGAGCCGGTCACCGGCGGTGAATTGGTAGCCGCCGTGATCGAAGAAGGTGACCACAGGAATGCTGAGCAACTGGCCTTTTTCGTCAAGCTTGGCGTCCAGGGTAACCACTTTTTCCTTGCGCGTGACGTCTTCTAGCGTGATCTGCTGAGCGTAATCGTGCATGTGCCCGCCGACGCCCAGCAGAATGCCGTTGTATTTCACGGTCACGCTGCCGGTGTTTTCGTTTTTGCCGGCTTTCAGCTCGTAGCCGGAGTTGCCGCAGGACTGCACGTCCATCCACGCGGGGTAGAAGCTCTTCACCGCGGGAGCGGCGGCGAAATCGGCGCTCGCGGCCGCGTACGGAATCTTCACTTCGAGATAGACCTGATCGTAGGCGGTGTCCGTGGGATTGTGCACCATGGTTTCGATGCGAATCTTGTCGCCCTTCTGCACGCGATAGCCGTACCCGGGGATTTCCGCCCAGTTGGTCATTTCGGTCCCAGCACCGAAGATGTGTTCTTCTTTGTTGGGACAGAGGAAATCGGCGCGGTTCGTGTTCCAGAAAGCTGTGTGATGCAGCACGATACCGGGGACGGCGTTGCCGCGGGCGTCCACCAGGCGCGGAGCGTAAGCCAGCAGCCAGGCGTCGATCGGAATCGTCCAAAAGAGGTCCGGCGGCTGCGGCATCTTCATGTGGCTGGTGCGCGCCGGCAGAGTCATCGGGCCTTCGCGCAAGGTGATGGAGTGCGAGGCGGCGTCGACCTGCTGCTCGATCTTGATGCCTTTGGCGACCGCATGGTGCATGCCTTCTTGCATGAAGCCGCCATGGCTATGCTGCATGTGCTCCATGTCGTGAGGCGGGGGAGGATTTTGCTGTTGGGCGCTCGCCGCGGCAGGCAAAAATGCGAGGCAGCTGCTGAGAAATGCGGCCGCAATGGGAATGCGCTGGGCCGACTGCGAAAAGGCTTTCATGTGCTTGCACCTCGTTCCCTCAACCGCGCGCCATACCGATGTCTCTATGATAGGCCTGCAAGAGGTCTAGTGGTAGAATCCCGCCGCTCGATGTGCGGAGGATGCGCATGAGGAAGGTTCTAATTGCTTGGATGCTGATTCCCACCGCGGCGTTTGCGGCGTGGGGCGGGCAGGCGCCGGACTTCTCCAAGGTGCAGATCAAGGCCACCAAGGTCTCCGGCAACGTTTACATGCTGGAAGGCGCGGGCGGAAACATTGGCGCGTCCATTGGCGAAGACGGGATCGTGATCGTCGACGACCAGTTTGCGCCGCTGGCGGAGAAAATTCAGGCGGCGCTGAAAAGCCTGGGCATCACGGACAAGCCGGTGCGCTTTGTGATCAACACGCACTATCACGGGGATCACACCGGCGGCAACGCGCCCTTCAGCGGGACGGGCTCGACGCTCATCGCGCAAGACAATGTACGCAAGCGGCTGGAGAGCGGCGGCACGGCGGGAAACGGCGGATCCATCAAGATGGAAAACAAGCCGGCGGAAAAAGCCGCGCTGCCGATCATTACTTTCGAGCACGACGTGACCGTGCACCTGAACGGCGAGGACATTCGCGCGCTGCATTTTCCTTCCGGGCACACCGACGGCGACTCCATCATTTTTTTCCCGAAAAATAATGTAGTGCACATGGGCGACGATTTTGTGCGCTATGGATTTCCGTTTATCGATGTGAACAGCGGCGGCAGCGTGCAGGGCATGATCGCGGCAATGGAGAAGGCCACCGCGCAGTTGCCGGCCGATGTGAAAGTGATTCCGGGGCACGGACAGCTCGCCAATCTGGACGACGTGCGCGAGTTCACCAAGATGCTGAAGGAAACTTCCGCCGTGGTGCAAAAGGCGCTGGATGCGCACAAGACGCTGGAGCAGATGAAGCAGGAAAAAATCCTCGATCCGTGGAAGAAATGGTCAGGCGATTTCGTGAATACCGACGCGTTCATCGAGACGCTGTACAATTCGCTGACGGGCAGGAAGGGCGAGTTCCTCAAGCACAACTGACCCGCTGATGCCGGCACGGTGGAAGCCCGGAAGGCGTCCCGCGAAGCCGCCGGAGCAAGACACGGAGGACGGCCATGAGCACCTGGATTCGATTGTTTGCTGTCGCAACGATATTTATTGTCCCCCTGCTTTCATGGGAAAGGTCGGCCGTGCTCGCAAAGCCCACGGAAAAAACATCGTTTGGCAAGACTCCGGACGGACAGAATGTGGACTTGTACACGCTGACCAACCAAAACGGCATGCAGGTGGCGATTACCAATTTCGGAGGGATCGTCGTCCGCATCCAGACCGTGGACCGGCAGGGCAAGACGGATGACGTGGTGCTCGGCTACGACTCACTGGACGGATATGTGAACGACACTGCGTATTTTGGCGCGGTGATCGGCCGCTACGGCAACCGCATCGCGCTGGGAAAGTTCACGCTGGACGGCGCGAGGTATACGCTGGCTCGCAACAATGGGGAAAACAGCCTGCACGGCGGGATCAAAGGGTTCAACAAGGCCGTGTGGCAGGCGCGGGAAATGGCCGCCGAGGATGGGCCGTCGGTGGAGCTGACGTACTTGAGCAAAGACGGCGAAGAAGGCTACCCGGGAAACTTGTCCGTCAAGGTCCTATACACGCTGACGGACCGCAACGAATTGAAAATCGATTACACTGCCACGACGGACAAGAAGACGGTTCTGAACCTGACGAATCATTCCTATTTCAATCTTAATCCCGCTGGCAGCGACGTCCTGCAGCATCTGCTGATGATTCAAGCGGACAAATTTACCCCGGTGGACGCGGGGCTGATTCCTACCGGCGAGTTGCGCAGCGTTGCAGGAACGCCCTTCGATTTCCGCAAGCCGACGGCGATTGGGGCGCGCATCGAGCAGGAGGATGAACAGCTCAAACTGGGCAAGGGGTACGACCACAACTTCGTGCTGAATAGGAAGGGCAAAGGGATGGAGCTAGCTGCGCGGGTCGTGGAACCCACTACGGGGCGAGTGCTGGAGGTTTTAACCGACGAGCCCGGTGTGCAGTTTTACACCGGAAACTTTCTCGACGGCACTGTTCGCGGAAAGGGCGGCAAGGCGTACGGGCGGCGGTCAGCGTTTTGTCTGGAGACGCAGCACTTCCCGGATTCTCCCAATCACCCAAAGTTTCCTTCGACGGAGCTGAAGCCCGGGGAGAAATACCAGACCACGACCATTTACAGATTTGGCGCGCAGTAACGACCGGGCTTGGGAGGTGTCCTGCGATTTAGTGGGTGGTCGCCGGCAGTTCGTCAGAGAAGACTGCCTCGAAGCGCCGCATCTCGTCCTGGTCGTGCAGCATCACGATCGGCACCACGCGGAGCGATCGCCCGCACGAGCGGCAATTGGTGACTTCGCCCTGTAGGTCCTGCAAAAAGCCATCGGTGAAATGATACTGCGTCCGCTCGCGGCGGGCATTCTTGTGGCCGCGCTCGCCGCAGTGGGGACAGACGTATTCCACGGTGTCCTCCTGCGGATCGCGGTCCAGAGCGGCCCAGCCGGTGCGGCGCACGCCTACTGTTTCGATGTTGCGCCGTTCCATGGGATTCGCCTCCTTCAGATCCACGTCCACAAAAGATGTGATGCTCTCTGGGGTTATTTCGATACAGCTATCTAAGTATCTCTTTTTCTGTAGTTTACGAAGTATTCATAGATTCCGAAAACGGGGCCAGGGACTCAGAGTGCTTTAGCGGGGTTTGGTCGATTACGCAGGTTTGATGCGTGGCGTATGGGAACACAGCAGATAGACGGGCGCGAACCTTTGCGCCCTCGGAGAGAAAACTGGGACCACCACGGGAGATGCGAGCTAACCACCGGAAAACACACGCCCGAGAATGAAAAAGGGGGCTGGTGCAAGCCCCCTCTTTCTTAGAACTGACCCCCCAAAACCGGAATCCCAGTCGAGGTTGGGTATCCGGCCACCCCGGGAAGCCAATCTTTTCTGAACAGCGTTGCTTCTGAGGGAGAGCAAACCATGTGCCAGCGCCGGCCTGGAAATTCACAACCAAGCAGGCATCTGAAAGCACGGGAGTTAGCTCGCTTTGCGCCTTCTAAAACGGTGCGAATACGCTTTCAGTCTACAGATTCCCACAGAGGAATAGAGGCGCGAATCCATTCTTTGGGAGGCAACATTGCCGTTACATCTCTGTGACACGCATTTGTCTGGTGCGTTGGTGTGCCCTAGGACATGGCTGAGGCCATGGCAACGCTGCGGCGCCAGCGACGCCAGAGGAGGAACGGTATTGGAAAGAGGACGGCGAGCCAAAGGAACAGTGAGGGACCGTACTCGACAACGAACAAAAGAGCACCGACCGCGGTCTCCAAGGCATCCCGGTAGCCGGCGACGAAAGCGTTGTGGAAACGTGTGGAAACTGAAGGCGAGGGCGAGCCGAGCTGCGCTTTGTATTCTTCGGAGAGTTTCAGATCGATGGTGGCGAAGTCAACGCGGTGCTCTAGCGATTTCTGCTCGGCTTCCATCTGTTCGATTTCGCCGCGGACGCGGGCGATTTCCTGTTCGACGGCGAGGACATCGCTGATTTTTCCGGTGCGGTTGCGAAGGATGTCTTGGAGGCGTGCTTCGGTTTCGCGGGAGTTCTTGAGGCGGGCGATGAGGTCGGCGTGCTGCTGCGTGACTTCTTCGCCGTTTTGCGTTTCGTTCTGGACGGGCCCGAGCGATTTCAGCTCGATAACGGCGGCATTGAGCTCCCCAGCAGGAATCCGGAGCGACGCTTGCAGCGACCGGGCGGCATTTTGCTCCGAGCTGACGGCTAAGCTAGCGGCATAGCCGCGGTGGCGTGCGAGGATGGCGTCGAGCGAGGTACGCGACGCGCTGAAATCCTTCGCGATGATCGACAACGAGATCGTACGCGCGATCATCGGTTCTTGCTTTAGTTGATTACCAGCACGCACCTCGGTTTCTAAACGACCAAGGGTAGTAGGCCGGCGCGCGGGGAGCGCATTGGTGAAACGATCTACTTCCGGCCTTGCGATTCCTGGCTGTTCTAGAGCGGTAAGAGCAGCAAAGCCATCGGACCTGCCTTGGTCGATCGCTCGCGCATTGTCAACGGCAATGCTGTGGGTCACCGCAGTTTTTGCCAAACGCTGTGTCCCAGTGATCGAGAAGAAGATGAAGGCACTGGCGGCGAGAGCTGAAGAGGCCGCCGTCATAATCCAATGCCGGCGCAGGAAAGGCACGAATCGGAACGCGTTTAGAAGGCGCGGAGCAGAAGACGCGCTGCGAGCAGCTTCGGTAACGGCGCTTTCGAATTCGGAACTTACGGACTTGGGGGGGACGGTCCAGTTCGACAGCAGT
>Ga0137390_10001900_pt1 | contig 16214 bp, 14 predicted proteins | sample 15con2h24AmetaG_FD_104937 | JGI IMG/M metagenome (GOLD analysis project Ga0137390, IMG submission 104937) | Vadose zone soil microbial communities from Angelo Coast Range Reserve, California, USA - 15con2h2.4A metaG | ecosystem: Environmental > Terrestrial > Soil > Vadose zone > Saprolite... | reverse complement strand
GTGCCCTCGTCGTGGGGATAGTCCGCACCCCACATCACATGGTCAACCCTGATCTCGGGGTCGCGGCTCGCCATCGCCCCATGGTGGAACTCACCGGAGGCCGTGATGTAGCAGTTTCGCTGCAGGTACTCCATGGGGCGCAGCTGCAGCGAACGGGCCGCTGAACCCCAGACTTTGCCGTGAACGATCCGGTCATCGGAGTTGCGGTTCACGTGCCACTCCAGGCGCTGGACGGTGGGGACGACCCAGTCGAGCCCCTCCTCTGTCATGATGAATCGGAGCCGAGGAAAGCGATCGAACACGCCCCCATAGATGAGGTTCCACAGCGACCGGCGGACATAGAACTTCGCCTCGAACGACACCGCTGACCTTTCCGCGGTGTCGGTCCCCATTTGCGGCAGGCCCGCTCCGGCGTGCTGGTTGACCGGCATGTCGAGCTCATCGGCGAGGGCCCAGATCGGGTCGTAGCGCCGAGACCACAGGCCTTCGACGGTCGGGTGGTTGATCTGGACCGCAGGGATGAGGATGCCCGCCAACCCCGCTTCCTTCCCCCATCGAATCTCGTCGAGAGCATCATCGATGTCGTTCAGCAGGATCTGCACCAGCCCACGGCGGCGGCCGGCAGACTGCGCGCAGAAATCCACGGCCCAGCGATTATGAGCCTGCAACCCGGCGAACCGCTGCTCGTAGTCTTCGCGGGTCCTGGGTAGCTGCGCAGTCATGCTGTCGTGACGCGGATAGAAGGGGGGCACAGTGTTCGGGAAGATGAGCTCGGCGCAGATACCTGCCGCGTCATTGTCTCGGTCCCGCCGGGCACTGTTCCAGTTGCAGTCAGCCGCTCCTTCCGCGGCGTTCGGCGCCCATCCGGACTGGGCATCGACCGCCCAGGAATCGAACTCCTCGTGCCACCGCGCCGGGAGATACGGACGATAATCCAACACCGATGCACCGGCGTGCGCGTCGGCCGAGATGACGATATATCGATCCGAGCTTCCGGTGTTCGCCACAGGTGGCCTCCTACGATCGTCGAGCACTTCCAATTCTACTTGCCTCGACGGCTACGACCCCCGTCGAGCACGCGTACGTACGGGTCTTGACCCGGTGGCGGGGGTGAATGGCGGGTAGCGTCGCATCGTGACTCTGACGACCCCTTTCACCTCGCTTGTCGGCTGTAGCGCGCCGATTCAGCAAGCCCCAATGGGATCCGTGTCAACTCCCGAACTGGCCATAGCCGTAGCCGAGGCAGGCGGCGTGGGGAGCATCACCGCTCTGGGAATGGCTGCCGGCGACCTCGACAAGATGCTCACGGTAATGACCGAACGCACCGCTGGGGCGCTAGCTGTCAACTTCCTCACCGAGGAGATCGACCAGGACGCGGTAGCCGCCGCGGCTAACCGTGTTCGAATTGTCGATTTCTTCTGGGCCTACCCAAGGCCGTCGCTGGTCGACATCGTCCACTCTGGTGGTGCCCTGGCCTGCTGGCAGATCGGTTCGCTGGATGAGGCGCTGGCAGCCGCTGACGCCGGCTGCGACATCGTCGTGACGCAGGGAATCGAGGCGGGCGGGCACGTGAGAGGCAGCACTCCACTCATGCGCCTCCTGGAGCCGGTACTGGCCAGGCTCGAGGTTCCCGTCCTGGCAGCCGGAGGTATCGGAGACCGCCGCAGCTTCCGGGACGTGCTCGAGGCCGGCGCCGCCGGAGCCAGGATCGGGACCCGCTTCCTTGCCGCGGTCGAGTCGGGCGCCCATCCGGCCTACAAACAGGCTGTGGTTGACGCCGGGGCCGACTCCACCGAGATCACTGACGCCTTCGCCGTGTGCCCGCTGTGCGCGACCGTCCCCCGAGCACGAGTGTTGCGTTCGTGCATTCACGCGATGCGAGACCTTCCCGAGGGTGAGGTGGGCGAGTCCACTGTCGGCGGTCAGCGGATCGCCATGCCCAAGGGACACGGCCTCCCCCCGGGCGCGGCTGCAACCGGTCACATCGAAGCCATGGCCATGTACGCCGGCGAGTCGGTCGCAGCCATCGACACCATCGAACCAGTCGCCGACATCATCGGATCTTGGTGCGAGACAACTACTGATTCGTCGAGCTGACAGGAATCAGCGATCCGGCGAGCCAAGCGCCGACCGCGCTCACCTACCCCTGGTACTCAGAACCTCTCGACGCCGGGGGTCGCGAGAAACTCCTGGCTCTCGAGCACGGTGTCCAGATGCGGGGATGCCTTGCGGTCGAAGAACGCCGATTCGCTGGCGATCTTCAGGCCGTCGAAACGGAAGATCGCAAGCACGGTCAGAAACAACCTCTCCGGTTCCGATTCGCCGCGTTCGTGGGGCACGGTGTGGTCGATTATCGACATCAAGGCCACGCCTTCGTCGTTGAAGAACGGCTCTTTGCCGATCGCTCTGCGCCTGATGTCGGGGTCGTCCCGCAACCAGTGCGTGCGCCTCCACCATTCCTTGATCGCCACCGCACCCCGGGCGCGGAGCCGGTTCGGGTAGAACACATAGCAAGGCTCGTCGATCATGGTCGCAAGCACGCCGTCCCAGTCCTCGACCCGCTCGCATCTCCCGTGCTCGGCGATGACAGCCAACCGCGCGTTGTTCAGCTCAGCCTGCGCGTCCCGATCGAACTCTGCCTGCATGTCAGCCCCTACCGTGACCTGAACTCGATCCTCAGATCGGACGACCGTATAGGTCTGTCAGTCAGCACGTCAAGACACCGAGAGCCACGGTGAAGAGCGGCAAGTCGATGACGATAACAAAGCCGATAGCCACGCTCAGAAGCCTGCTTCATCGTCGAAATGCCATCAGTTGATAAGCGGGTCGCGGGGTAGGCCGAGGATGCGCTCGCCGATCTGATTGCGCTTGATCTCCGACGTCCCGCCTGCGATGGACATCGCCCGGTGGGAGAGCACGAGCTCGGCGGCGACCGCACCGGGCCCCTCCAACAGCGTGCCGTCCGACCCGGTCACCGCGGCGAACATCGCCGCCAGCTCGTGCCCACTCTCTGCCAGCACGAGCTTGGCGATGTTGCCCTCCGAACCTGGCGCGCCGCCGACGACGGCTCGATGGGCGGCGCGCATGTTCAGCGCCTCCAGCGCCTGGGTGGTGGCGACGAAGCGCCCGATGCGCCCCGCCCCGCCTGCAAGTCGCTCGGGGTGCACTTCGAACATCCGGAGGAGGCTGTCCAGCTGCTCCGCCGACGCGTTGTTGCGCCCACCGATGCTGACGCTCTCGTTGCCCAGGGTCGCCCGTGCGACCCTCCAGCCGCCGTCGACCGGTCCGACCACATCGTCGTCCGGAACGAGCACATCGTCGAAGAAGACCTCGTTGAAGTTCGAGTTACCGGTGATCTGCCGCAGAGGGCGAACTTCAACCCCCTCGCCCTTCATGTCGATGACCATGACGGAGAAGCCGTCGTGCTTGGGCGCGTTCGGGTTGGTCCGCACCGTGGCCAGCCCGAGATTGGCGAGTTGCGCGCCGCTCGTCCAGATCTTCTGGCCGTTCACGAGCCAGCCCCCTTCGACACGGGCGCCCTTGGTCTTCACCCCAGCCGCGTCAGAACCGGCGTCGGGCTCACTGAACAACTGGCACCAGCTGACCTCCTCGTTGAGCGCCGATCTGACCCAGCGCGCGACCTGGTCCTGGGTGCCGAACTCAATCAGGGTCAGCGTGATCCACGATGTGATCCCGTAAACGGATCGCCGGATGCCGGCCTCTGAGAATTCCTGCTCGATCACAAGCTGCTCAACCGCCCCGGCGTTGCGCCCCCAAGGCTTGGGCCAGTGCGCCATGGCATACCCGGACTCGATCATCGCCTCGCGCCGGGAGGTCTCGTCGAGGCCGGAGATGCGCCCAACGAACTCTCGGACGGTGACGCGGATGTCCTCGGCCTCGGGTGGCAGCTCGACGGTGCGAACCCTCCGAACCCCGCGGCGCGCCAGGTCGGTGACGTCCCGGGCAGCAGCCTCGGGATCGAGGATCGCCATGATGGCGGCGGCTCGTCGGAGGTAGAGGTGCGCATCGTGCTCCCAGGTGAACCCGATCCCTCCGTGGACCTGGATGTTGAGCTGGGCGTCGAGGTCGGCGGCAGGAATGGCGTACGCAGCCGCCATCGCAGCCGCATACGAGAACTGATCATCGCCGGCGGCCGCCGCCCTGGCGGCGTCCCAGACGAGCGAGGTGGCGAGCTCGACGGCCACCGCCATGTCGGCGCAGTGGTGTTTGACCGCTTGGAAGGTCGCGATGGGCCGGCCGAACTGCTCGCGTACCTTGGCGTAGGCGCTGGCCAGCTCGGTGCACGCCCGGGCGATGCCGACTGCCTCGGCCGAGAGCAGCACCCGAGCCAGGTCGACGAGGGACCGCCGGGCGCCGGCCAGCCTGGCGGCAGGCGTACCGTGCAGTGTGACTCGACCGGCGCGTCGTGCCGGATCGAGGTTGTTCGGGACCTCGATGCGCACTCCGGGAGCCGACCGCTCGACGATCACCACGTCATCACCCACCGGGACGATCAGCAGGTCGGCCAGGCCCGCGCCCAGGACCACGCCGGCCGGCCCCGATGCCTTGCCGTCCTCGACTTCGACATCCCCCCCGAGGGCAACCGCCGCACGTACCGACCCATCGGCAAGACCGGGGAGAAAACCTGCCTGGAGCTCCGGAGAGCCTTTGGCCGCTATCACGGCGCTGGCAATCACGGTCGGGACGAAGGGTCCGGGCGCGACGGCCGCCCCCATTTCCTCGACCACCACCACGAGCTCGGGCATCCCGTAGCCGGACCCGCCGTGGTGTCCGGGGAGGTGGAGACCGAGCCAGCCGAGAGCGGCCAGGTCCGCCCAGAAGGGAGGCAGCTGTTCGGTGTCGGCCTCGAGCAGCGCCCGGGTGGCGCCTCGGGCCTCGTACCTCGAGAGGAAGTCGGAGGCGGTGCGGGCCAGCGCGCGGTGATCATCGGTGATGGCGATCGACATGCGAACAAAAGTACCGTCTGTTGTCCGCGGCACACCGGAGGCGCGCGCCCTTTCAGGAGATGGGAAAGATCACGAGGTAGGCGATGGATGCATTGCAGGACATTCGGGTGCTTGACCTTTCGACCGGGGTGGCCGGGCCGATCGTCGGCATGTTCTTGGCGGATTTCGGCGCGACGGTCGTGAAGGTCGAAGCACCGGAGGGAGATCCGGGCCGTGACCTGCCCGGGTTCGCCACATGGAACCGGGGAAAGGCGGGCGTGGTCGTGGACCCGTCGGATCCCACGCGTCTGGCGTGGCTCGCGACCCAGGCCGCCGGGGCGGACGTCCTCGTGACCAACGGTGGCACGCAGCTCGCACGATTCGGTCTCAACTCGGACGGGCTGCTGCGGACGAACGCCAGGTTGATCCTCACCGAGATGCCGCCGTACCTGTCGGGCTACACACCCTGGGCCGGAGGACAAGAGTCTGCCGAGCTGCTGGCCGCGCTCGGCGGCAAGGCTGCCCGGCAGTACTCCATGAGCGGGGATCCGGTGGCGTCGGTCTACCCGACCGTGCTCTACGTCCACGGCCTGTGGGCGACGGTCTGCACCGCAGCCGCGCTCGTCGAGCGCGAGGGTTCGGGCTCCGGCCAGCGAGTGACGGTGACGGGACTCAACGGTTTCCAGGAGCTGTGCATGCTCGGGCAAGATCCCGATGGCCCTGATCCGATCACATCGGTCTCGAGCGCAGGACGCCGTCCCCTCTACACCCGTTTGCTCGCGGGCGATGGTAAATGGTTTGCCTCCGGTGCGCTCGGCCCGAAGTTCGAGCACGACGCCTTGGACGCCCTGGGACTGAGCGACCTCCTCGACCATGAGCGCATGGCGGGGCGGATCGAGAACCTTGTCACCCCACGTAACCTCAAGTGGGCGCACGAGGTGATCGCTGCGGCAGCGCTGAAGCGGCCTCGATCCGAATGGCTGGAGATCTTCGACTCGCGCGGTATCCCCTGCGGACCGCTCGAGGACCGGGACGACTGGCTCGACCACCCCCAGGTGCGGGCGATCGGCATGCGCGTCGAGCTCGAGGACCCCGAGAGGGGCTCGGTGGTAATGCCCGGAGTGCCACTGAAGCTGACCTCGACGCCCGGGGCGGTCCGGGGCCCGGCCCCGATGCTCGGCCAACACGACGGAGAGGTTCCGATATGGGGCTCCCAGCCCGAAGGGGGAACCGCACCGGTGCGACCGGGGCCACTCCACGGCTACACGATCCTCGACAGCGGCTGGTTCTTGGCAGTCCCGTACGCCGGCTCGCTGCTCGCGCAGCTCGGCGCCAACGTGGTGAAGGTCGAGGCGCCGACGCCGGATTGGTTCCGGGGGACCGGCTACTTCTACAACCGGGGAATGACGAGCCTCGTCATCAACCTGCATACGCCCGAGGGAGTGGCCGCGTTCCATCGCATCGCCGAGCACGCCGACGCGTTCCTCGACGGGCTCCGACCGGGCGTCACCGAACGGCTCGGCATCGACTACGACTCGCTGAAGCAGGTCAATCCCGGCATCGTGACCGCGTCGCTGTCAGCGTACGGCGAAGGCGGCCCTCTCGGCTCGAAGGGTGGCTTGGACACGGTCATCCAGGCGATGTCGGGAATGATGAAAGCAGAGGGCGGCGATGACGCGCCGGTTGTGAACCTGCTCGCCATCTGTGACAACACAGCAGCAGCGGTCATGGCGTTGGCAATCACCCTAGGCCTCTACCATCGGGCTCACACGGGTGAGGGCCAGCGGGCCTGGGCCACGCTGGCAGCGACCTCTTGCTTCCTGCAGAGCGGCGAGATCACGAGGTTTCACGGGCGGGAGCCCGCGATAGTCGGCGGGACCGACTTCAAGGGCCCGGGACCGTACGACCGGATCTACCCGACAAGCGACGGGTGGATCAGGGTTGAGGCCGGTCGAGGTGTCGACGGCGCAGCCGCCGTCCTTCGTGCCGGGCTCGGGGTGGACGGCGCGGCGCTGGCACTCGATCCGACCAAGGCCATCGAGGTGGCGCTCGCGGAGATCCCAACCGACAACGCTGTCGAGGCGTTCAACCAGGCAGGTCTATCCACGGTGCCTGCCCGACCGCTTAGCCGGGTCATCCGCGATCCTCGGTTGATCGAGGGGCACTACCTGCACGTTCGGCCAGGGGACGATGGTCGCTTCATCTGCTCGCCTGGTCCTCTGGCAACCTTCAGCCGGACCGGTATCACGACCCGCTTCGACCCCCCCGGCTTCGGCGAGCACACAAGGAAGGTGCTCGAGTCCGCGGGCTTCAGCGAACGCGAGATCGCGGGCCTGCTGTCCGCCGGCGCCGTTGTCGAGGGGGGCACGATCGCGCACGTCGCTCCGCAGGGGTACCGGTGAGCGCCGATCCTCCATGGCGGCGGCCACAGGACCTCTGGCGCCCGGCTACAGGTCCCGAAGAGTGGTTGGCGCTCCGGCGAGCAGGACGGTCTTGGTTTCGAGGTATGGGAGAAGGCCCTCGGTGCCCCCTTCACGTCCGATACCCGACTGCTTGAATCCGCCGAACGCGATGGCGAAGTCGGATCGCGACGAGTTATGGCCGACGCTTCCAGCACGGAGTTGTCGGGCTACGCGGTACGCGTGGTCAAGGTCATTGGTGAACACCGCCGAGGCGAGCCCGTACTTCGTGGCGTTGGCGATCTCGATCGCCTGCTCCTCGTCGTCGGCCGGGATCACCGACGTCACGGGACCGAAGATCTCCTCCTGGGCGATGGTCGAGGAGTTGTCGACGCCAGCGAAGACGGTCGGTTCGATAAAGAACCCGCGGTCGCGCTGAGCCGGTCGCCGACCACCCGCCGCTAGGGTCGCGCCTTCGGCCACCCCCTTGACGATGTAGCCCTCGACCCGGTCTCGCTGCCGTGCGGTCGCGAGCGGGCCCATCGCGGTGGACGGATCGAACGGGTCACCAATGCGCACGCTGGCAAACCGAGAGCTCAAGGCCTCCACCATCTCATCGTGACGGGACCGGCCCACGACGATACGGGTCAACGACGAGCAAACCTGGCCGGTCAGGGAACAGGCTTGGCGGGCCAGAACGCTCGCGGCGGTCTCGATGTCGTAGTCGTCGAGCACGACCGCAGCCGACTTCCCACCCAGCTCGAGCGTGTACCGTCCGATTCGCTCACCGAGGATGGCGGCGATCCGTCGTCCGGCGGCCGTCGACCCGGTGAACGTGATCTTGTCGACCCGTGGATCGCGGACCAACAGCTCCGACACCTCCCGGTCCGCCGTCACCACATTCAGCACACCTGGTGGCAGCCCTATGTCCTCGGCGATCTCGGCCATGATGCACGCCTCGCCGGGCGACTCAGGTGAAGGCTTTAGCACCACCGTGCACCCGGCCAAAAATGCCGGGGCCATTTTGTAGGTGATCTGCGACAGGGGGCCGTTCCAAGCGACGATCGCCCCCACCACACCCACCGGCTCCCGCACCAGGTACCCGGCGCCGACACCGTCGGATGGCTCGTGGCTCTCTACGAACCTGAACGTCTCGGCCAGGTCGGCGTAGTACTCGTACGCGGCAGCGGTACGCGGGATCATCGTGCGCGCGATCGACTGGATGACTCCCATCTCGCTGGTGTGAACCGTGGCCAGATCCGCCCCGCGAGCACGTATCTCGGCGGCAAAGGCCCGAAGATAATCCGCACGTTCGCGGTGACTCAGCCGCGGCCAAGGGCCACGATCGAAGGCGTGGCGCGCCGCCGACACCGCTCGGGACATGTCGTCGGCCTTGGCCTCGGCGATCCGGAACAGCGGTTCCTCAGTCGTAGGATTGATGACCTCAAAGTGCGAACCCGACGAGGGACGCACCCACTCCCCGCCGATGAAGAACCGATCTGCGCTGCGGAGCGAAACCTGAGGTGCACGGGTGACGGTCATCGAGGCTGACCCCATCTTAATGTGGGAGGAGCACGATATGATTCGCGAAGGCCGCTTGGACCGAGAGGCCGCACCGAGAGACCGCGATGACACCACGCCCGGGTCGCACCCTGATTTCCAAAGCCCGAGTCGTCTCGTGCTCGGGTGACCTCTCCGAGCGGCCTTTCGAGGGTGACATCCTGATCGAGGGGGATCGCATCTCGGGGGTGTTCCGAGGGTCCGCGCCGGTCGATCCGGACTCTGTGCGAGTAGTCGACGTCGCGGGAGCGTGCGTTCTGCCCGGGTTGTGCGACGCGCACGCGGGGGCCCACGATTCCTTCAACAGGAAGGGCGACTCGACCGAGGCGATGCCGGACGACGAGCACGCCCTCGAGGTTGCTGGGATCGCCGCGACCTATCTCTCCTCGGGCTATACGTTGCTCATCGGGGCGGGGACCTTCAGACCTCGAATAGACGTCATCATCCAGCGTGCCATCGACCGCGAGCTCATCCCCGGCCCCCGGTTATGGCCGGCGGGTGAGCTCATCACGACGCAGGGCTCCTCCGGGTTGGCGCCGGTTCAGGTCGGTGACGCCGAGGAGATGCGCCGAGTCGTGGGCCAGCAGTGTGCGCTTGGCGTGCGGGTCATCAAGCTCATACCCGCGGCCGACGGGATGCGCGGGAGCGATCCGTCGCAGAACGCCCGCCTGGACGACGCGCTGGTCTCCGCCGCCGTTCGAGAGGCCGATGCCCACGGCGCATTCGTCGCGATGCACGCTCGCAGCGCGGGACCCATCCGGACAGCTGTCCGAAACGGTGTCCGGATCGTCCATCACGCTACATACCTCGACGAGGCGACCATCAGCGAGTTGAGCGCTGCACGCGACGAGATCTGGGTGTGCCCGGCCTTGTATTACGTTCGGGCGATGGCAGAGGGAAGGGCCGAGCCCTACGGTGTCCGCAGGGAGATCGCGGAGGGGCCCCTCCAGGAGTCGATTGAGGGCCTTCCAACGCTCTACGGGAACGGCGTTCGGTTCATTAGCGGTGGCGATTTCGGCAGTCCGTTCGCAAAGCACGGAACCTATGCGGCTGAGCTGGCCACCTACGTCGAGTTGCTGGGCTTGTCGCCCCTGGCCGCGCTTTTGACCGCGACGGCTAACGCCGGTCCGCTGGTCGGCGAGGCCCTTGGGCAGATCCGCAAGGGATACCTGGCCGATCTACTGTTCCTCGACGGCGATCCGACCACTGACATCACTGTGTTGGGCGACCACGACCGTCTGGGACCGGTCGTGAAGGGCGGCAAGCCCGTGCTCGCCGGATGGGGAGAGGTCGAGCGGTGGGCCCGCCTGACAACTACGGCTGCCTCTGTCTGACGGACATGAGTCTGCGCATCCTCCCGATGGTCTCCAACTCTGGTTCTTCATCGACTCCGTGAACCACGGTAGAGATGTCACGACGGTAGTTGATGAACCGAAACGGTCCGTGTGAGCGGAATCCATATCGATGCTCGCCCGGCACTGCGAACGCCTGCCCGGCAGACACACTGACCCGCCCCACATTGATCTCTCCGTCGAGCATGTGGATGATCTCGTCCTCCGAATGCTTGTGGGACGCGATGGTGCGCGGTTCGTGTCGATGTCGCGCATCTACGATGAAGAAGGCGATGCGACTCGTTGGTGACGAACCGTCGGCATAGAAGATCGTCGAGCCAGCTGTCTTTGCCATCGCTTCGGTGGAGTCGATGACGTACGCGCTCCTACCGTCGGAGGCGGGTGGCCCGAGCGGACCGCTCGACGGCGGCTCAATGTCCATCGAGCCAAAGTGCAGCAGATGGGCACCATCAAGCGCTCGCACCTGCGCGGGGACTCCCGCCTCGACTATCACTACGCCGTCGGGGTCGCATCTCTTGCCGTCAAGCTCCAACTCCCCGGAGAGCACGAAGAGCACCTCGTCACCGTGGTTGGTTTGCCAGTGCAACTCAGTAGCGGCGTGGAGCTCGGCCATCACTTTCCACAGTGAATAGCCCTCCGGGTGGAACATGGAACTGGTTGAACCACCGCGTGCCGTGCAATTGGGAGCCGAATACGACGGCGTCATGGGCGTCGGCTGCTCGAGCACCACGGTGCGTTGTGCCATCCGAACCTCCCTTTCGCCAGAGAACATCGCCTTATCGGCGATCGCACATCACGACCTCTATGGCGTTACGGCTCACACTAGGTCCGAGGACCGGGATACACGTCGGTCGCCGCGATCGCGCTTGCAGGCCAGCGGGGCCAGCTGGCCGGAATCTCGACATAGGACGGGTCGAGCGCCTGGATGGAGGGGCAGCCGATTCCAGCGAGAGTGTGGTCAACCTGGTCGCGAAAGATCTCAAGGACTCGGTACACGCCTGCCTCGCCAGCGGCAGCAAGGCCCCAAAGGTAGGTACGACCGATTAGTACCGCCCTGGCGCCGAGAGCGACGGCTTTGACCGCGTCCGCACCTCGTCGAACACCGCAGTCGAGGAGCACTTCACAATCACCACCGACGGCCGCCACCACTTCGGGGAGCATGCGCAGAGTGGGAGGAAAACCGTCAAGGGCTCCCCTGCCGCCGTAATGGTTGGAGACGATGACCGCCGCGGCGCCGACGCCCACGGCGCGGCGAGCATCATCGCCGGAGAGGACCCCTTTGACGACGATCGGCCCTCCCCACAGCTTGCTGAGCCAGTCGAAGTCGTCCCAGGTCGCGGCCAATTTGTTCTCGAACGTGCCGGTGCGAAGGTAAAGGGGTAGTCCGCCCGGGATGGGCCCCAGCCGTTCATTGAGCGTCAGACGTTCCGTAAATTGGGCCTTGAGCCTGTCCCTCAGGAACCCGGTCAGCCAGCGTGGCCGCACGATCGCCTCAGGATTCCTCCATACGTTGGAAAGCTTGAATCGCGTGTTGACGACCGCTCGGGATGGTGGGTGGGGCACATCGACCGTGACGACCAGCGCCTGATACCCGGCGCTCTTGGCCCGATCAATGACCTCTTCGGCCCCCTCGCGACCCCGTGACATGTAGAGCTGCTTCCACAGGGGACCAGATGCCGCAGCCGCAACATCTTCGATCGAATGTCCTGGACCCATCGCGACGACATCGATCGTGCCGGCCCGGCTCGCCGCCGCCGCGGTCGCCTTCTCGCCTTGCGGATGGAACATGCGCACCCCGCCTGGACAGGCAAGAAGCACCGGCATCGAGATCTCGGTTCCGAGAACCGAGGTCGTGAGATCACGCTTTTCGAAAACGACGGCGGCCCTCGGGCGGAACCACACTTCGTTGAAGATTCGAGTGTTCAAGTGCCCAGGGTCACAAATCATCTCGAACAGACTGCGAGGCAGGCGTTTGTGCGCGAGATCCATTGCGTCCTCGATGGTCGCGAACGGAGGCTGCTTCGTTCGTGGCATCGTGATCGCTCCTCTCGGCCTCGTCCCAGCTAAACGTGGAGGCTACCCCGAAGGGTCCACAACCCCGGGCCTCGGCAAGGCTGCCTCGCCATGGTGCTCTCCTTCACTTAGGGTCGTGGCCGCCTCATGCACTGCCCCATCGAGTGCGCGAGCCCGGCTCGCCGCGCGACCATAGCCAGTAGCCATCAGTACGCTCCCCGCAGGAGGCAGGGCCATGTCCTTTTACGGACCGGACATCTACACCGAGGCCGAATCCGACAACGACACCCTGGCCAACCTGGGCCCACTAACGCTGATGGCCGGGGTGTGGGAGGGAACCAAGGGCGCGGACCAGCATCCGGCGGCGGCTGGGGACGAGCGGGAGCCCTACGTCGAGCACTACGATCTGCAGCCGATCGACCCACAGACCAACGGGCCCCAGCTGTTCTACGGCCTGCGCTACCACACCCATATCACCCGCCCAGGGGAGGTAGAGACCTTCCACGACCAAGTCGGCTACTGGCTGTGGGAGCCGGCAGCCCAGGCCGTCACGTTCACGCTCGGCATCCCCCGCGGGCAGGTATTGCTGGCGTCTGGCCCTGCCACACCCGATGCTCGGAGGTTCGAGCTGGAAGCCGCAGTCGGGTCCGAGGTCCACGGCATCCTCTCGAACCCCTTCCTTGACGCCAACTTCCGGACCCTCAGCTATCGCATCATCGTGACCCTCGACCCGGAGCACGACAGCTGGTCCTACGAGTCGGAGGGGCTGCTACAGACCCCCGATCAAGAGCGGCCGTTCCGCCATGTCGACGCCAACGCCCTGGTCCGCGCCAGTGCGCCGAGACCGAACCCACTCGCCAGCACCGGGATCAACACTGGAAGCTGACGAGCCGGACGAAGGACTCTGCCGGCATGGACAGGTCCACTGGGGCGAGTACCTCACGGTCGAGTCGAGCCGAGTATGGTCACCGTCACGCTTGAGCTAGAGGGAGACCAGATCCTCGACCGCCTGGCCGCGCTGCTGAGCGGTCCGGGCCTCCTCAGCCGAGGCCCACGATGAACGTCGATGTCGTCACCGAGATCGACATCGCCCTGCCGAGACAGTCCGTGGCAGCCTTCGCCATGGACCCCGACAACGCAACCGCCTGGTACCAGAACATCAAGTCGGTCGAGTGGAAGTCACCCAAGCCGGTGGAGGTGGGATCCAGGATCGCTTTCGTCGCGCAGTTCCTCGGACGACGGCTGACCTATACCTACGAGGTCAAAGAGCTGCTGGACGGCGAGCGATTCGTGCAAGCGACGTCCGAAGGGCCTTTTCCCATGGAAACCATCTACACGTGGCAGGACACCCCCAACGGTGGGACCCACATGACCCTCCGCAACCGAGGCACGCCTTCGGGCTTCTCGCAGCTGGTGGCGCCCCTAATGACTCGGGCCATGCGTGGCGCCAACCGGAAAGACCTCGCCCGCCTCAAGGTGCTGCTCGAGACCGGCTGACCTCTGGACGGGCCACAGCTGCCGTCCTCCGAGCCGAGCGGATCGACGGTTACCACACTGGCCGACCCGCCCAGATCGGCGCCCAGAACGACACCGGGCCCGAGCGCGCCATCCGCATCCCGGATCGCCGCCTCCGGCGCGGGTTACGGTTCGGGGTGCGACGTCAGGGGCCCCCTGTCAACCAGATCCGGCGCGGGCCATCCTGGATCGCGAGGGAAAGCCGGCGACACGCGGGTCAGTCTCTTGGGATACTGCTTAGATGGACGCGATCTAGATGGACGCGATGCACGACCTCGGGGGCCGTGACGGCTTCGGCGCTGTCGTCGTCGAGCGCGACGAGCCGGTCTTCCACGAGGCGTGGGAGAAGGTCGCGAGAGGTCTGCTTCTGGCTGTGATGCGGAACCATCCCAACCCGAGCTCATCTGCATTACGTCACGCGATCGAACGCATGGACCCGGCGCATTACCTGAGCTCGTCCTACTACGAGCATTGGCTGACGGCGGCTGCGACGATCGCCGTCGAGACGGGTTCTGTCACGCGGAGGGAGCTGGAGCAGCGTGGCGGGGGACCGTTTCCGCTGTCGGGGCCCGAGCGACCCGAGCCCCGGCCCGATGCGTCGCCGGGCCGGTCACGATTTCACCTCGGAGACCACGTCCGCGTCCGCGAGTGGCATCCCCACGGTCATACGCGATGCCCCAGCTACATTCGAGGCAGCGTCGGCGTCGTGACGCGCGTCGACGGACCGTTCCCCATCCCCGACGTCGAGGCGCATTCCCCGGAGCGGATTCCCGAACAGACCTACTCGGTGTGCTTCGAAGCGGACGAGTTGTGGCACGACGGGCAGCGGGGAGTCTCGGTCAATGTCGATCTGTGGGACAGCTATCTGGAGAAGCCATGAGCGACGATCACCATCAGCCGCACTCGCCGTCGCCCGTCGAGCGCCGCGCCGCAGCGCTCGAGGAGCTGCTCACCGAACGTGGTCTGGTCCCCGAAGGCTTCATCGAGGAGGTCAATCGCGCCTACGAGAAAGACATCGGTCCGATGAACGGCGCGAAGGTCGTCGCCCGTGCTTGGGTGGACGCCAAATACAAGATGCGCCTGCTCGCTGACGGGACAACGGCCATCGCCGAGCTCGGCTTGGGCGGCGCCCAGGGCGAACACATGGTCGTCGTCGAGAACACGCCGGAGGTCCACAACGTCGTCGTGTGCACGCTCTGCTCCTGCTACCCGTGGCCGGTCCTCGGCCTTCCGCCAGCCTGGTACAAGGACCCGCCGTACCGCGCCCGCATGGTGCGCGAGCCTCGCGTCCTTCTGGCCGAGATGGGCTGCGAGATCGACGAGTCTGTCGCCGTCCGTGTCTGGGACAGCTCGGCCGAGATCCGCTACCTCGTGCTTCCGGGTCGGCCGGCCGGCACCGAGGACGTGCCGGAGGACGAGCTGGCTCGCCTCGTCACTCGCGATTCGATGATCGGAGTGGCGCGCCTGTGAAGCTGGACACGGACGGACCCGCCACGCCGCCGCGCCGCAACGGCGAGCTCGCGTTCGACGCGCCTTGGCAGGCGCGCGTCTTCGGTTTGGCGGCGGCCGTAGTCGAGGTGTGCTTCAACGGTGACCGCGAGCAGTTCCGTCGGCGCCTGATCACAGCGATCGCGGCCCAGCCGGATCGGCCCTACTGGGACAGCTGGACGGCCGCGCTGGAAGACCTCGTCGTCGAGTCAGGATTGGTTTCGGCCAACTGTCTCAACGAGCGCGCCGCCGAGTAGGTGTCGCCGTTCGGCCGGCCGGTCGTGCCTTCGGTCGCCGGCCAAGCGACGCGTCGTCAAAGCGCGGTAGCGCTTATCACGCAGAGAAGACGGCGAGATGCGCGTGGACGGAACGGATCGCGCTGGAGCCCTCGCCGACGGCGGCCGCGACACGCTTCATGGAACCGTGACGAACGTCGCCCGCGGCGAAGAGGCCGGGGAGGTTGGTCTCGAACGGGAGCGGCTCCCGCGGGGCTGCATTCCCGGCAGCAACGCCGTCGCTCCGAAGATCACGATCGGTGAGGACGAAGCCGTGCCCGTCTCGCTGCACCTCCTCGGGCAGCCACTCCGTCGCGGGGTCGGCGCCGATGAAACAAAACAAGGCCTGGCAGTCGGTCCAGGTTTGCTCGGCGACTCGGGTGTCCCCGAGGGCGAGCCGTTCGAGTCGTCCGGTTCCGTCGAGGGCCTTCACCTCGGTCCGGGGCCGCAGCGCCACTCTCGGGTCGGACTCGATGCGGGCGATCAGGTACTGCGACATGGAGTGGGCCAGCGATTCACCTCGCACGACGATGATGACGGCTGCGCCATGCCCGGCCAGGAACAACGCCGCCTGCCCGGCCGAGTTGCCGCCCCCTACGACCACCACGGGTCGGCCCTCGCACGCCCGAGCTTCGATCTCGGTGGCGGCGTAGTAGATCCCAGCGC
>Ga0137390_10001897_pt1 | contig 16219 bp, 16 predicted proteins | sample 15con2h24AmetaG_FD_104937 | JGI IMG/M metagenome (GOLD analysis project Ga0137390, IMG submission 104937) | Vadose zone soil microbial communities from Angelo Coast Range Reserve, California, USA - 15con2h2.4A metaG | ecosystem: Environmental > Terrestrial > Soil > Vadose zone > Saprolite... | reverse complement strand
TCTATCTGATCATGTTCCCGGCGGGCATTGCGCTGATGGCGAGGATTGTGAGGAATGGCCCGACGGGGCCCGCCATGGAGCCGGAGCCAGTTGAGAGTGGCCGGCCGCTGCAGCCGGTGCAAGCCCTGCCGCACCCCGAAGGGAGGGCGGGATCATGACCCCAGCCGTTCTCGACTTCGTGCCTTTGTGGACAATCATTCTTGGCCTTGGGGTGTTTCTCTATGTCTTGCTGGACGGATTCGATCTCGGGGTCGGCATTCTTTATGGGTTCGCGCCGGATCTGGCGTCACGTAACCTTGTCATGAACTCCGTGGCGCCGATCTGGGACGGCAACGAGACGTGGCTCGTGCTTGGCGGAGTCGGACTTTTGGCAGCGTTCCCGCTAGCCTTCGCGATCATCCTGCCCGCGGTCTACTTTCCCGTCCTGGTTATGCTGCTCGCGCTCGTCTTTCGCGGCGTCGCCTTCGAATTCCGCTATAGGGACGCGGAGCATCGAACCTTCTGGGATCATGCTTTCTGCTATGGCTCTGCCGTCGCCACCTTTGCCCAAGGAATTGTGCTTGGTGCTTTCATCCAAGGCTTTCAAACCGCGGGACGTCAGTTCGCCGGCAGTTCGTTCGATTGCTTCACGCCCTTCTCGATCTTTACGGGCGTCGCCCTGATCTTCGGCTACAGCCTGCTCGGCGCCGGCTGGCTGGTGCTGAAGACGCAAGGCACACTCCAGGACTGGGCGCGACGGTTGGGACGGTGGTGTCTGTTCGGCGTTCTGGCTGCAATCGCGGTGGTGAGCTTGTGGACGCCGTTGATGGTGCCGGATATTGCCCGGCGCTGGTTTTCGTGGCCCAATATCGCCTTTCTCTCGCCGGTTCCGATCATCACCGGGCTCTTGGCTTTCTGGGAGTGGCACTCACTCAGAAACCGCTCGGAGGTCGCGCCGTTCGCGGGTGCGATCGGCCTCTTCGTCATGTCCTACATCGGCATTGCCATTAGTCTGTGGCCGATGATCGTGCCGTATCAGTTTACGCTGTGGCAGGCCGCGTCGTCGGCCAGCACGCAAGCTTTTCTTCTGGTCGGGACGCTCTTTCTGCTGCCGATCATCCTCATGTACACGGGGTGGTCCTACTGGGTGTTTCGCGGAAAGGTCCGCGCTGACATCGGTTACCACTGAGGTCGCGTTCAAAACTCGAATCCAAATCGCAGCTTGGCTTGGTGCCGCTCGAAGTTTGCCAAGTCGAGTGCTCCGGGGGCGGCGATTGCTCGGCCGTGGATTTGAATATCCCATGCCGCCGAGACAAAAGCCTTGCGACCGAGCCGTGCGTAGAGGGTTGGGCCAACGTAGACCGCCTGACCTGAGAAGACGTTCAGTGCGGCGCCGCTGTAATCGCGCAGATACCGCGCTTCGCCCCCCAGCCACAGGCCGGGCATAACCTGCGCCGCCAGAGCGGCGCCGGCCCCGAGGAGGGATTCTTGCTCGATACCATCGGATGCAAGCAGGCGCGCCCGATCGTTCGCAAAGAGGAGGTTGACCGCACCGACCAGCCGGTCCGGCGCAAGCTCGCGGTCCGCGAACAGCTGGATTTCGGTGCCGAAGTGATCAGTTCGGACGCCGCTGGTTTCGTCGACCAGGCCCCAATGCGGCGCAACGCTCAAGGTCAGGCCGACGGGCGCCTGTGAGCGATCAAGCACCCGGAACCGTGCGTCAAAGGACAGCGATTGTATGGCTGCGCGCCGGGCATCGCTTATTCCGGCGACTCCGGCGATATCGTAATAGGCAAGTGCTGCTGCGGCCGAAATGCGGAAGTTTTCGAACGCCGTGTACTTGAACTCGAGTTCCGATGCCGTGTTGGCGAAGGAGCCGGTACTTTTGCCGGCGCGCAACGTCGTGTCGATCACGATCTCTCCTTCACCCTTGCGGCCGATATCGGCGCCTTCAATGAATCCGAACAGGTGCTCGGTATCCACCGGGTCCGTTCGCGTCTTAGCGCTGTCGGCGCGGATCGGCGATGTGGCAATTGCAATCATAACCGTCGCTGCGGTGGCCGTACCGATCACCGAGAGGAAAACAGGGCGGAACCGCCTCCCGCGATGCGGGGAGGCGTCACGCCGCCAAAGATGCGCGCGCATGAAAACTCCGTCGTTGCCGAATCCAAGCGGGCGCCCGGCCGATGGGCCGGGCGCTGCGCGTTTCAGGTCGACAACGGGAGCTTCGGTGGACGTTCCGGCGGACCGGGCCTGGTGCTGACGAGTGCTCGCGGCGGGACCGCGGTGACCTGTGCTGTCAAACCGCGCCGCCTTGCGCTGCTCGCGATCGGGACCACACCAGCCAGATGGTGGTGCAAGGTACAGCATTGATCGCCGGGGTCACTGCTGCCGTGCTCGTGCTGACCATCATGACGGGCGTGATGATGGTGCGCGTGATTGCCGCCGCCCTCGGACAGGTCAGCCGCAACATCCCGTTCGCTCTCGAAGGCATGTTGGATGTGGACGCTGATCAATGGCACTATGCCGGCAGCTTGGGACCAAAGAAATAGCCCCAGGAGGAACGGACCGAGGCGCCGCAGCTGAGCCAACGAGAAAATTCGAGGCCTTGCCGGCACCCTCTCTGGGGTCACCAACCTGACCGCTTGGCGCTCGCCAAGCCTATTTCTCTCACCGGCTCGAGCGCGAGGCCACACGGTCAGAGACCTCGCGCGATGCGCAATCCATCAGTATAGAACTGATCGCGCTTGTCGCCTCCGGTGCGAGCGGCCGAGCGATGCTCGACTTCGGAATCCTCCCACGATCCGCCGCGCACCACGCGGCCATTGCAGTTGCCGTCGACCCAGGCAGAGCCGTCGGTCGGGGCCATCGCGGTGTACTCATCGTGCCAGCAGTCTTCGACCCATTCCGCGACATTACCATGCATGTCGTGAAGGCCGAACCCATTAGGCGCAAAGCTCCCGACCGCCACCGTGCGCTGCCGGTTCACCTCGGACGGGCCTGACCCGTCGACGCTGCCGTCGTAGTTCGCCTGGTTTGGAGACAAGTTGTCTCCGTGCGAAAATCGCGTCGTGGTCCCCGCCCGCGCCGCGTATTCCCATTCGGATTCCGACAGCAGCCGGTACGGCTTACCGGTTTTCCGGCGGAGCCAATCTGCGTAGGATTTGGCGTTTTCCCAGGAAATATTGATCGCGGGTTGATTTCCACGTCCCCAGCCTTGGTCGTCCGGCCAATAGCCGCCGCAACCGCCGTCGGTCGCGCAGGCGTCCCATTCGCTAAACGTAATTTCGAATTTGCTGACCGCGAAGGGAGCAGCGATCGTGACGCGATGCTGGGCCTCCGCCGCCTGGTCCGAGGGGGGCGAACCCATCGTGAACTCGCCGGCCGGGATCACGACCATCTGGGGGCAGTCCGCGCAGTCTTGGAACTGCGTGAGAGTCCCCGGCACCCTCCAGATGGCGGGAGGCGCGGACAGCCGCTGTTGCGGAGAAAGTGCGTCGAGACGCGGTCGCGCGGATGCAGCGAGCTCAGCGGTCTTGGCCTTTAGCTCTGCGAACTGAGCGTCGAAGTCAGGCCGGGCGAGCTCGTTCCCTCGCACTTGGGATGCGGCGCAAATCATAGTGCAAGCAATAATCAACAATCCGGGGACCAGCGCCGCCGCCGCGACCCAGCCAGAACCGATGCGCAACCCGGGATGGACGGCGCGCCGGATGGGCACCTGATGCAGGCTCGGTAGGTTTGCGCTCTCGTGCACGTCGCTTCCCTCGCGCCGATTTTCCTGCTTCGCACAAATACACGAAATATCGTTCCGGGCAACGTTCTTGCTGCGATCGGCTCGCTTGTAGTATCCTGGGGGATAGGATACGTTCGGTCTGTCCCGAGATATTGTTGCGGCGCACCGCTTATTTATTTGCTGATGCGTGTCCCTTGGAGGAACCCCACCCATAGGATAGGATAAGAACAATGAAGGCAGAGACGCACATCCATGAAAGTCATCCGGATATCGTCAAGCGGCTCAAGCGAGCCGAGGGGCACATTCGGCGAGTCATCTCAATGTTCGAGGAAGGCCGCCCATGCCTTGACCTTGCGCAGCAACTTCACGCCGTTGAGAAGGCCATTGCGGAGGCGAAACGGCAACTGATCCATGATCACGTGGATCATTGCCTCGACGTTGCCGCAAACGGGCGGGGCAAGCCGACGCGTGCGGTGGTGGGCGAGTTCAAGGCCATCTCTCGCTATCTTTAGGCGTTTGCCAGCGCGACGGCCGGTTTGCCGCCCGCATCTTAAGTGACCAATGAGAGCAGGGGGCATGATCGGTCGTCTGTCTGTTTTGATCGGAGCCCTTGCGGTTGGCTTTGCGCTGGCGAGCTTTTTTCCACAATGGCCAGAGCGGATAAGGACGGCCGCCGGATTCGCTTCGGCCACTGCTCCAAGAGCCCAGGAGTCGGCATCCGCGGAACCCGCAAAATCCGGTGTCGAGGCAAAAGGCGGCCAGCAAAGTATCGTCAAGCTCGGCGAAGATGAGATCAAATCCGCCAGTATCGAATCCGCGACCGCGCAGGCCGGTACGATCGCCCACCGCATTGTCGTCCCTGGCACCGTTATTCCGCACGCGGACCGCATCGCCCACGTCGCCGTCAAGGTGTCGGGCACTGTGGCTGAGCTGCGAAAGAAAGTCGGAGACCCGGTCGCGGCCAATGAAGTCCTGGCTATTCTTGAGAGCCGCGAGTTCGCCGATGCAAAGAGCGAATATCTCGCGGCGCGCCTCACCAACGAGCTGCAACAGGACCTGTTCGAACGGGAAAGGGCGCTTTGGGATAAAAAAATTTCGTCTGAGCAGCAATTCCTTCGCGCTAGAAATCAAGCCGCAAACGCCAAGATGAGGAACGACATTACCCGGCAAAAGCTATTTGCCCTCGGCCTGACGGAACCGGAAATTGCGAACTTGCCCAACGAACCGGAGGCCTTCCTGCGCCGCCAGGAGGTTCGCTCACCGCTTGCAGGCCGCATCGTGGAGCGCAAGGTCGACCTCGGTGCAGCGGTCGGGCGCGACAACCTGGAAACGGAGCTTTTCGTCGTCGCCGATCTCGATCCGGTCTGGGTCGATCTGGCCATTAGCCCAGCCGATCTGCCCCTGATCAAGGAGGGACAGGCCGTGTCGATCACGACCCGGGGCATCGCTGCAAGCATCGAGGGCAAGATCGTATTCATCGGGCCGATGCTCGATAAGGACAGCCGCTCGGCGCGCGCTGTGGCGGAAATAGCAAACGACAGCGGCATGTGGCGGCCGGGCTCCTTCGTCACCGCTGCGATCGCTTTCGCGGAACAGCCAGTCACGCTTGGGATTCCGACGAGTGCGATCCAGAACATCGGCGCCGCAACGGTCGTTTTCGTGCAGGTCCCCGGAGGCTTCGAGAAGCGCCAAGTGGTCCTCGGCCAGAGCGATGAGCGCATGGCGGAGGTGTTGTCCGGGCTCCGTCCCGGCGAGGTGATCGCCGTAACCAATACGTTCTTGCTCAAAGCAGAGCTCTTGAAAGCGCTAGCCGAGGATTGACCAGGCAATGATCGAGCGCATCCTTGCCTGGTCTGTGCGAAGCCGCTGGCTTGTCCTGCTGCTCACGTTGGCAGCCGCCGTGTCGGGCGTGTGGTCGCTGACCAGGCTGCCGATCGACGCCGTCCCCGACATCACCAACGTCCAGGTTCAGATCAATGCCTTCGCGCCCGCCTTATCGCCTTTGGAGATCGAAAAGCAGGTCACCTTTCCGATCGAGGTCGCGCTCGCCGGCATCCCGGGCCTCGAAAACACCCGGTCCTTTTCGCGCAACGGATTTGCCCAGGTCACCGCCGTCTTCACCGACAGGACGGACATCTACTTTGCCCGTCAGCAGGTGGCTGAACGCCTGACGGCGGCCAAGCCGAACCTGCCGCCCAATGTCGACGTGATCATGGGTCCGATCTCGACGGGGCTCGGCGAGGTCTACTGGTGGTCCGTCGAATTCGATCCACCCCTCGCAGCCACGCCTGCGCGCGACGGCGAGCCTGGTTGGCAGAGCGACGGCGCGTATCTCACCCCTGAAGGGGAGCGCCTCTCCGATGATCTGCAACGTCTCACCTACCTCCGCACGGTGCAGGACTGGATTATTCGTCCTCAGATGAGGACCGTGCCGGGCATTGCGGGTGCGGATGCTATCGGGGGCTATGTCAAGCAGTATCGGATCGAACCCGATCCGGCGCGCCTCGTCGGATACGGCATTTCCTTCAGCCAGATCGTCAACGCGATTGAAGCGAACAACAACAGCCGCGGCGCAAATTACATCGAACGTAACGGCGAGGGGTACGTGGTGCGGACCAACGGCCTGATTGCGCGCCTCGCCGACATCGAGGAGATCGCCGTCGCCACCCGTGGCGGCGTCCCGGTGCGCGTGCGGGACCTGGCACAAGTCACCGTGGGTCGCGAACTCCGGACAGGCAGCGCAAGCGTGAACGGCCACGAGGTGGTGCTGGGCACCGCCCTGATGCTCGTCGGCGGCAACAGCCGCACCGTGTCGGCGGCGGCGGATGCCAAAATCAAGGATATCAATCGGACGCTTCCGCCCGGCGTCCGCGCACGGACGGCGCTCAGTCGCACCGAACTCGTCGATGCGACCGTGCATACGGTGGCGACCAACCTCTCCCTCGGCGCGCTGCTGGTCGTCCTCATCTTGTTTCTAATGCTGGGCAATTTCCGTGCCGCGCTCATCACCGCCATGGTCATTCCGATCACCATGCTGGTCACCTCGATGGGCATGTTGGGGGGCAAGATTAGCGCCAACCTGATGAGCCTCGGCGCGCTTGACTTCGGATTGATCGTGGACGGCGCCATCATCATCGCGGAAAACTGCCTGCGGCATCTATCGGAACGACGGCAGGCGCTTAGCCGCAGGCTTACGGCGAGCGAGCGCCTGGAGACCGTCGCAGAATCCGCGCGCGAGGTGATTCAGCCGACCATCTACGGACAGGCTGTCATAGTCCTGGTTTACGTCCCCCTGCTCGGATTTAGCGGGGTCGAAGGAAAAACATTCTTGCCGATGGCGCTCACAGTTATCATTGCGCTCGGCACGGCCTTCATTTTGTCGCTGACCTTCGTGCCCGCCATGCTCGCTGTCGCTCTCAGCGGCAATGTCCAGGAACGGGAGAACCGCGTCGTTTCCGGCCTGAAGGCCGCTTATCGGCCCGTGCTGGCGAAAGTCATTGCAACGCCCGCGCCGATCATTGCAGCCGCCGTCGTCTTGACCGCAGGCGCAGCATGGTTGTTCACGCGCCTTGGCCAGGAGTTCGTGCCCATATTGGATGAAAAAAACATCGTCATGGAGGTGAAACGAATTCCGAGCGCCTCGCTGGCGCAGTCGCAAGCGATGCAATTTGCCAATGAAAACCTGATCAGCAAGTTCCCGCAGGTCGCCTTCGTCTTCTCGCGAAGCGGCACGCCGGATTTGGCTGCCGATCCAATGCCGCCAAGCGCCACCGACACGTACATCATGCTGAAGCCGCGGGACGAATGGCCTGATCCCGGCTTGGCCAAGGACGACCTGATTCGCGAAATCTCCGAAAAGGCATCGCGGTTGCCGGGAAACAAGTTCGAGTTCTCACAGCCTATCCAGATGCGTTTCAACGAACTGATTGCCGGCGTGAAGGAGGACCTCGCCATCAAAGTATTCGGAGACGAGTTCGAGCCGATGCGGCGCGCCGCCAACCAGATTGCCGGCATTCTTGGCGGCATTCGGGGCGCCGCCGAGGTCAAGGTGGAAGACGTGACCGGAATGCCGGTCCTGGAGATCGATGTCGATAAGCGCGAGATTGCGCGCCGGGGCCTCAGTCTGTCCAGTGTTCAGGACGTGATCGGCATCGCCATCGGAGGCCGCGAGGCCGGTGTGGTCTTTGAAGGCGACCGCCGCTTTCAGATTGTCGTCCGCCTCTCGGACACTGAGCGCAATAACATCGAGGTGCTCAAGAACCTGCCGGTCGCCCTGCCGGAGGCGGTGCCCGGGGCTGGCGCCACAATGGTTCCGTTGCGGCAGTTCGCGAGCTTTCGTTTTTCCGAAGGCCCCAATCAAATCAGCCGGGACAACGGCAAGCGGCGCGTCGTGGTGACGGCCAACGTCCGCGGTCGAGACATGGGTTCCCTTGTCGAGGAAGCGCAAGCCAAGATATCCGACCAAGTGAAGCTGCCGCCCGGATACTGGCTGGTCTGGGGTGGGCAATTTGAGAACCTCGTCTCGGCGCAGCAACGGCTCTTCCTTGTCGTGCCGATCTGCTTCGCGCTGATATTTCTGCTGCTGTTGGGTTCGCTCGGGTCTGCGCGCGACGCGCTCTTGGTTTACAGCGCCGTGCCGCTGGCGCTGACCGGCGGGGTTTTTGCCCTGTGGCTGCGCGACATGACGTTTTCGATCTCATCTGCGGTCGGCTTCATCGCGTTGTCAGGCGTCGCGGTGCTCAATGGCCTAGTGATGCTGACTTTTATTCGGCAACTCGTTGCGAGCGGCGTGTCGAGGCAAGAGGCAATTTATCGCGGCGCCCTCACCCGCCTGCGCCCGGTGCTCATGACCGCGCTCGTGGCATCACTCGGATTCGTGCCGATGGCCATCGCGACAGGCACCGGCGCTGAGGTTCAGAAGCCGCTGGCGACGGTGGTCATCGGGGGCCTGATCAGCTCTACCTTGCTGACGCTGTTCGTTCTGCCGGCGCTGTATGCGTTTTTCGCTGACAAAGCCGGCGTCACACGAGGCGAGGTCAAGACCGGCTCGACATCCGCCGGCAGCGCGAACGTCGATCAAGCCGCCGAGTGAAGGGAACCGGAGCCATGGAGCATGGTCAGATGAAGCACGGAGGAGGAGACCGGCGAAGAGCGGATATCGTACGGCAGTCTCGGAACCGCGCTCGCTGCGGTGATGGATGGATTGCGGTGATGGCGTTGCTCCTGCTTTCGCTGTTGATAGTTGATAGCAATTTCGGCACTGCGTTTGCGCATGGTATCGGAGGTCGCGACGCGGCTTTCGTAGCTGCAACGAAAGGGCCTGACCTAATGCCCTTTATCTACCTCGGCGCCAAGCATATGGTCACCGGATACGACCACCTGCTTTTCATTTTCGGCGTCATCTTCTTTTTGTATCGCATGAAGGACGTCGTCATCTATGTGACGCTGTTCTCCATCGGCCACAGCATCACCCTGTTGGCCGGGGTCCTGCTCAAGATCGAAATCAATTCGTATCTGGTGGACGCCGTGATCGGACTCTCGGTGGCCTACAAAGCATTCGACAACCTCGGCGGCTTCAAATCGATCTTTGGGGTGCAACCAAACAACAAGGTGGCGGTAGGAAGTTTCGGGCTGATTCACGGGCTCGGTCTGGCAACAAAGCTCCAGGCGCTCCGTTTGAACGGAAATGGGCTTGTGCCGAACATGCTTGGATTCAACGTCGGCGTTGAAATCGGGCAGCTCATCGCATTGGTCGTTTTTCTCGTCGTCATGCTGCAATGGCGGCGCACCGCAAGCTTCGAACGTTTCGCTGTGGCGGCAAATGCGCTCATTCTGACGGCCGGCTTCATGCTGATGGAATACCAGCTCGCCGGCTACTTTAGTGCAGGGAAAGTTTGACATGACTATCGAGGGACAGATTTCGAAGCCGCTCTCCTCGGGCAAGATGCTGGTCGTCACCGGCGGTGCGTTCGTGGCCGGAAGCCTCATCGTGTTCGGCGCGATCCTGCCCGCGGAGTTCAATTGGGATCCGCTCGGTCTCGGACGGACGACGGGATTGAATCGGCTGTGGGCGCCGCGCGAAGTCACGTTCGATACCACGACAGGTTCGGTTCCCCTCGCGCGCGAATATCCAATGGGTTTTCGTACCGACGTGATCGAGATTCCCTTGCGGGCGGGAGGCGATTCCACGCGCGGCGATGAGCTTGAGTACAAAGTCCGGATGCGCAAGGACGCCACGTTCGTTTACGAATGGAGCGTGCCTGGCGTATCAAATCCGGAGGAATTCTATTTTGACTTCCACGGCCATACGTTGACCGCCGCGAAGGAAATGACCGTCGCGACCTATAAGCAGGCCACAGGCACAAGCGCGAATGGTGCGCTCACGGCTCCGTTTGATGGCGTGCATGGGTGGTTTTTTCAGAACCAATCGGTCGGTCCGATTGTCGTACACGTCAAGATCAGCGGGTTCTATGAGTTGATTCCACCGGGCGAGACCGGAAACGAGGCTGGAATTATCGCTAATGTTCCGGCCGATAAAGCCTTTGGAGAGCAATGATCTGCAATGGACGCAGCAGATTGGAAGCGTTGGCCGGCCATCGGGCAGCCAAGAGAAGGCGATCGGATTCAATGCAAGCTAGTTTGAGGAAGTTCTCCGGTCCGATCAAATTGCAGTTGGCTGTGCAATTTTGATTGCTATCTGACGCGAGAATCGTTTCGACATCATGCCAGCCAGTAGGCCATCCGGATGAACCATCGTGCCATTTTTTGCGCTTTCTCGTCCGCTGCGTTGTTCGGCATTTCAACGCCCGCGGCAAAAGCGCTTCTCGGCTCGACAAATCCCGAAATTCTTGCCGGACTGCTTTATTGCGGGGCCGGCGTCGGCGTAGCCGTGCTTCGCCGGCTCGGAGGTTCCATTCTCCCGCCGCCCAATGCGAGGGAAGTCGGTTTGGGGCGCGCCGATATGCCATGGCTCGCTGGGGCAATCGTTGCAGGGGGGATAATCGCGCCCGTGCTCCTGTTGCTTGGACTGACTCGAACGGCCGCGGCCGCAGCGTCGCTCCTCCTTGCGCTGGAGGGAGTGGCCACAGCGCTCATGGCATGGTTTCTTTTCCACGAGAATTTCGATCGGCGGATTGCATTGGGCATGGGCTGCCTCGTTGCGGGGGCCGCAGTACTCTCGTGGTCTGGAGAGATAACCGTTTCGAGTGTCGTTGGACCGTTGGCAATCGTCGGTGCATGCATCGCCTGGGGGCTGGACAACAATCTGACGCGCAAAATTTCATTATCAGATCCGCTACAGATCGTGCAGTTGAAAGGCCTCGTGGCCGGCCCGGTGAATGTCGCTCTCGGATTGTGGATGGGAGGGGAGCTCCCGAGTTGGCCCGCCATCACTGCTGCGGGGATCGTGGGATTTCTCGGTTATGGCGTCAGCTTAGCGCTGTTCGTTGTTGCTCTCCGCAATCTCGGGACGGCGCGTACTGCGGCATATTTTGCAACCGCACCCTTGTTCGGAGCAGTTGCGGCCATATTGGGGCTTGGCGAACCGATCACTTTGCAACTGGTTATCGCAGGCCTGCTGATGGGGCTCGGGGTGTGGCTTCACCTCACGGAGCGCCACCATCACAGTCACGTTCATGAGCCAATGGATCATTCACATCCTCACACTCATGATGAACATCATCAGCATGTCCACGCACCGGAAGAGTCGGCGAGCGAACCGCACACGCATTGGCACCGGCATGGTCGGCTGGGGCACGTTCATCGGCACGTACCTGACATGCATCATCGGCACCGGCATTAGTGCCATGAGCCGGGCGGATGGCGAGGCACAGATGGCTTTGATCATACCGAAATAGCGGACCGAGCAAATGCCAGAGCATACAGACGTTGCCATCATCGGGGCAGGTCCCGCAGGACTTGCGGTCGGAGCATGTCTTAGACAGGCCGGCTTGAACTTCGTCATTCTTGAAAGGGATGAGAAGGTCGCTTCGTCGTGGCATCGCCACTACGAGCGGCTGCATTTACATACGGTCAAGCAACTGTCTTGCCTGCCTTACGTCCCTTTTCCCGCCGCCTATCCTCGCTATGTGCCAAGAAATCTGGTGATCGAATATTTGGATCGCTATGCGGCGAAGTTCGATTTGAAGCCGCGTTTTGGTGATGCCGCACGCTCCGTATGTCGGGACGGAAATGATTGGCGTATACAAGGCACGCCATCTTCGATCAGCGCCCCCTATGTTGTGGTCGCGTCCGGATTCAATGCCGAGCCTGTGATCCCATCCATTCCCGGGATGGAGAAATTCAGGGGCAAGCTCATCCACAGCGCCGCGTACGCCAACGCCAAACCGTTCGCCGGCCAATCCGTCCTGGTGATCGGCATGGGTAACACCGGCGCCGAGGCTGCTCTCGATCTATCCGAGGCGGGCGCGTGGACGAGCATCTCGATACGCAACGGCGTTCACATCGTCCCGCGCGACCTTTTCGGCGTCCCGATTCAGCTCGTCGCGATGCTCGCGACCAGAGTACTTCCGTCAGCCGCCAGTGAAACGCTGTTCCCGCGCATTCTCGATTTGGCTCTCGGCAATCTTTCGAAGCATGGAATCAGGCGTCCGAGGGAAGGCATTTTGCGACAGGTGGCGACTTCGGCCAAAATTCCGGTCATCGATGTCGGCACGGTACGAAAAATTTCCGAAGGAGCGATCAGGGTAGAGCCCGGAATATCTGCGATCACCGAGCACGGCGCGATCTTCTGCGGAGGCGATGAAGGCAAATTCGACGCGATCATCCTTGCCACCGGATACCGCCCGAACTATCGAAGCTTTCTTCAGGCTGACGACTTCAAGAATCCTGCAGATCATCCGCCGGCGCGGCAAAACATGGAATCAACGACCTATTTTGTTGGATTCAAGAATTCCGTAAGTGGGTTGCTGCGGCAAATCTCCAAAGAGGCCGTTCAGGTCGCCTACGATATCGTCCGGCGACGAAATGAAATGATGCGCCGGTCGAGGTAGTGCGCATTCCCGATGAGACAGAATCATCTGCGGCGTCATGCCCGTCCCCCGGACTTGATCCGGGGATTGTCGCGGGCATCCACGTCTTTCTTGCGGGCGTTCGGCTAAAGACGTGGATGGCCGGGACAAGCCTAGTCAAGCCCGGCAATGACTCTGAGCCTCTTCCTCACTCCGCCTTGATGCCCGACTCCTTGATGATCGGCCACCATTTCTCCGCATCGGCCTTCACCAGCGCGCCGAGCGCCTCCGGTGTCTGCCGCTCGCGCGGGAAAATCTCCAATCCCAGAGCGATGAAGCGAGATCGTACCGCCGGATCGGCCAGGGCCTCCACGGCTGCCGCGTTGAGCTTGCTGACGATGTCCGCTGGCGTGCCTTTGGGCGCGAAAAACCCGAACCACGTGGAGGAGGTAAGCGCCGGCAATCCCTGCTCGCCGACGGTCGGGATGTCGGAGGCCGTCTCCAAGCGCGCCTCGCTTGTGACCGCGTAGGCTTTTATGCTGCCGGAGCGCATCAGCGGCAACTGAACCGGCAGGTCAAATGAGAAGTCGATTTGGCTCGCCACCAGGTCCTGCATGGCCGGGGCGGTGCCACGATAGGGCACCATGGCAAATTGCGTCCCGGTTTCTTTTGCAAAGAGTGCGGTTACGAGATGGACGCCAACTGTGACAATTGCGGCCGACGCCTTGTCTGGATTGGCCTTCAGCCAGGCGATCAGTTCCTTCAAGTCATTCGCCGGCAAAGTCTTCCTTCCAAATATGACGTACGGGGCAGCAACCAGCGGTGAAATAGGCTGAAAATCGTTCAACACGTCGTATTGAAGCGAATATAAAGCGCCGTTTTGCACGTGCCCGCCCAGGAAGCCGAGGTCAATCGTGTAGCCGTCGGGCTTCGCGCGAGCGGTGCGGCCAACACCGATGCTGCCGTTCGCTCCGGCGATGTTTTCGACGATGACGGGTTGCCCAAGCGTCGCTCTCATCCGTTCGGCGAGGATCCGCCCGATCACGTCGACATTGCCGCCGGGAGGAAACGGGATAATCATCGTGATCGGGCGCGATGGATAAGTCTGCGCTGTTGCGGGACAGATGAGCGCGGGCGCGGCCAGGGCAGCCCCGCCGAGTTGCAGGAATTCGCGGCGCGGAAGTCTCATGGCGTGACCACAGGTGTTGGTCGCTTCGAGTAAACCAGGCGGGATCGCGTCCCGCGAAGGGACTTGTGAACCCGTTCGGACCTCATCCTGAGGAGGCGCACCGAAGTCGGGCCTGCCCGACTTCGGCACTTTAAGAAGGATCGAAATCGGCAACAGCCGATTTCGATTGCGCCGTCTCGAAGGATGGAAGCTTGTGCAACGCTCGCCTGCGGCCATCCTTCGAGACGCTTGCTTCGCAAGCTCCATACAAGGATGAGGGCCGTGATTTCTTCACGGGCGCGCATCGTCGCTACCCCACGAGCACTTCTGAGGTAGTGTCGATGATGGTCGTGCGGCGCAGGTCGCGCACCTCGTCCGTGGCGTCGAAAGGCGTGGCGCGGTGCATAGTGCAGCGGTTGTCCCAGATGACCAGGTCCCCGACCTGCCACTTGTGGCAATAGACAAACTGCGGCTGCGTTGCGAATTCCATCAGCTCGTGGAGCAGCGCCTGACCCTCCTCGACCGGCATGCCCACGATGTGCGATGCATGCGCGGCGATATAGAGCGCGTTGCGTCCTGAGCCCGGATGTCGACGCACCACCTTGTGTCGCGCGGACGGATACGACTTGCGTTCTTCCTCAGTCGGCGCATAGCCGCCGAACTTGCTCCGCGAGTGCCACAGGGAATGCTCGGCGACGAGGCCTTCAAGCCTGCTTTTCATCGCATCCGGCAAGGCATCGTAAGCGGCGCGCGTATCGGCAAACTCGGTGTCGCCCCCGGCGGGAGGAATCGCCTTGGCATGCAGCATCGACCAAGTCGCGGATTCTTGCCGAAACGAGCTGTCGGTATGCCAGAGTTGGTTCCCCAGCATGAACGATGCGCGCGGGTTATTGTCGCCGAGGATGCCGCCGTCTTGATCAAGATTGGAGATGTCGAATATTTCCCTGTGCTGTATCCGTGCGGTGGGAGAGATCGCCGCGGATTTGCGCCCAATGCCCGGCGATACTTCAAGTGGCCCATAGAACCGCGAAAAGGCGATCTGCTGGTCGTCCTCCAGATGTTGACCGGGCAGCACGCAAACCGCGTAAGCGTCCATCGCCCGCTCGATCGCGCGCTGGATGTCTTCGCCGATCGGCCTGCTCAAGTCGACTTCCGTAATCTTGGCAACGAAGTGCGGATGAAGCGGCGCGGCGACGAGGGTCATGATGGGCGTCTCCTGGCTCAAGATTGCTGAGCACACCGTTGGAATTCGCCAATTTTACCCCAAACCGAGACCGCAGTCCTGACGGAAACAGCACAATTTTCGCTGATGGACTCCGCCCGGCCGATCAGCATGTGGTCGCATCCATTCCTCAACATGCGTTGGCTCCCATGCAAATCGTACAGATCTGACGCGCGTTCGAAGTGCCGCCGGCGAATCTCCGCCGAAGGCGACATCAAGTGTTTCGGCCGCTTGCAAGCGAGTATGCCGGGGACGGCTGGTGAACGCATGTCGTCTCTGATTGGAATGCATACATCCGATGTCAGGAAAAGAATTTAATGTCGCGGAAACATATAAATATATCGAAGCAATTCCTGAATTATGCGCAGCCGCAAGCTAAATATACCTTAGCCAGGAAGGTTCGCGCGTTGACGGGAATGGACGACATTAAATTGCCGTAAACAGGCGAGTTGCGCGCACAACGTTGTGATAACTCCAAAACCTTGCGTGATTCGTGATTGGCATTAAGTGGGCGGCAGGACGATGGAACGAACGCGAGGTCGAATATGAAATCGAATCTGAAACTGCTCCTATCGACAATTGGAGTTGCGGCATTGCTCGCATCACCCGCGATGGCGGATTCCTCTGCGCGTCATCACTCCACTGTTCGCCACCGCACTGCGCCCGCTACCGCGTCGGTGCCGAACAATGCGTACGGTTACAGAGGAGAGAGCCAGGAGACAACCAGCGACCGCTGGTGCGCAACACACCCCTACAGTTGGGACGCTTGCCACGATCCGCGCGAAAACCCTCAGTAGGCGATGGATGTGACGTTGTCTGAAGCGGTCAAGCGTTCGCTATTCGGCCCAATAGTATGAGACCGACTAGCTACGGCGAAATTACATTGGGCCAAATCGTGGAGTGAAATCATGACGCAGAAATTCGTGATACTTGCGGCGGCGGCGGCAACAGTGGCCGTTACGTCACTTGCGGTGACGTCGAGCGCGGAGGCGGGCGCGCATCACCGCTTTTACGGACATTACAGCGCCTACAGGTTTGCCCCCTGGTATGCGCCGCGGTACGGTTACACGGTGCCTTATCGGTATTATGATCGCTTTGGCAGTAATTTAAATCCGGATCGAAAAATGGTCGGCATAGGGGAGTAAAAC
>Ga0137390_10001895_pt1 | contig 16231 bp, 17 predicted proteins | sample 15con2h24AmetaG_FD_104937 | JGI IMG/M metagenome (GOLD analysis project Ga0137390, IMG submission 104937) | Vadose zone soil microbial communities from Angelo Coast Range Reserve, California, USA - 15con2h2.4A metaG | ecosystem: Environmental > Terrestrial > Soil > Vadose zone > Saprolite... | reverse complement strand
CTGTAAGAAGGTCTTGGATATAGGAAGTCAATTTGGCCGGGACATGGCCGGTGTCTGGGAGTGATTCTGTAATCTATTGAGCCATCCTCTGGCCCAAATTGCCAGGATGTGCTCCCAAATCCTCTGTCACCCCTTTCAGTGGTTGATAAATCCTGATAAAAATAATTATTAATATTAATATTCAATATTTAAATAAATAATAATAATACCCCTATATTTTTGGCTTCATTAAAATCCACCGATGCAAAAAAGGTGAAAATGATTTGTGCAATTACGTCATGTGCATTTACACGAAACAGTCTGCGGGAGGTGTTTTGTAGTATGACTACTAAAACACCCCGGAAATCGGGGTCTATCACCCCACCCAATACCACCACCCCCCTGAGAGCCAGGGAACTTTTAGAACAAATATGTCCATAGAGATGCGGTGGCATCTCTATGGTTATATTTGTTCGTATGGTTTCAATTGAGTTAGGGTGTATGTCAAAGGTATTGCAACAACTACATTTAAAATAAAATTTTGAAAGTTATTAATTTAAAAATTTAAAAATATAAATATATTACTTGAAAATGTCGAATCCTGCAGCCCCAATTGTCCTTTTTTGGGGGGTAACTGCATATTTACAAAACCTGTAGTAATTAACTACAGGTGTAGTACTAGACAGTTGATTTGCCATGATTTGAATTTTAAAAAATTTGGATTAATATATATAGGTAAGATGATTAAGGTTATATTAAATAAAATTTGTCTCAAAATAAATTTCTTACAAGGGTTAGAATGAAAATAAAATAATTTAAGCATGATTATTTATATTGCTAATTTTATTCGATTATAGTAAAATGAACATTAGAATGAATAAATATAAAACAACAATTATTATATGCACTATATTGATCTGTAGAATAGAATTTTAATTTTAAAGTATAGAACAAAAATTCCATTCCACAGATTTAAATAGTGCAATAATTATAAAAATTATTTTAGTATTTTCATAACATAAATGAGCAAAAATTGGATTGATATAACATTAAATATTTATTGATAAGAACCCATCATATCATGCTATTTTAATTAATTTTTAACGACCCATTGAATTTTAAAGTTAGAAACAAAAATGATAAGAAAATGGATAATAATCCTCAGAAATTTGACATAATTTTAATTAAATTTTAATGGTCTATTGTGCTAAAGGATGTTGTTAACTGAATGATTTTTGAAAAGATTATTTTTCAAGTTTATAAATATATAGATATGCAATATTATGCTTGTGCTAAAATTTAATTATTATTTATTATGAATGATTTTAAACATTTGATACATTATATTTGGTATCCACTCTTTCAACTTTCAGTGTTTTTGAATTTAAGGTAACACTGATGTCTGCCTTCATTAAAGGACTGTTTAGAGAAATCATTTCAATTCCATTTTCAACATTTGGTGTATCAGTCCTAACTCTTTTAAATTTTTTGAACACCAGATAAATAGATAACAAAACAAAACACAAAAATCCAAAACCAACACTTAAACCAATTTCAGCTGATATGTATTGCAATTTATAAAATTCAGTTGTGGTTTCTGCTGTCAAATTGAAATTGGTCGTTAAATCAAATTCAGTTGTTGAAAAATCAATCTCAGTTGTAGTTTCTACTGCCAAATCAATCTCAGTTGTACTGTCTGTTGAAAAATCAATCTCGATTGTTTCTGTTGTAACTTTTATTGAAAATTGAGTTGTAGTTTCTGTTTTGATTTTGTTTGTCAAATCGAAATCAGTGGGTAAAATAGTAGTGAATTTGGAAGTAACTGTTGTTGTTGTTGTTATTGTGGAGGAACTCATAAAGCCACAAACAGCAGTTATCCATCGACCATTATCATCCAAAAACTGATTTAAATTAAATAATATATTTAGGTTTATATTATACAATTTTTTGTTATAAGGAAAAGCACTACATACACGAAATTTTTCTTTGAAATGTGCTGGCAAAATGCATCGGCCCTTTGAAATACACTTATAATCCTGAACAATTGGGTATAAAACTTTGTAGCAGCCCTTAACACACTCAATTGGGCAATTGTTTTGACACTTGCTATTAGAAATAATTATAATTGTAATTAACAATGTGAACAGTAAGGTCGACATTTTGTGAGCAAATTATGAAATGAATTTATTAATTAAGTTTAGATTGAAAATAGTATTTAATGCTATACATAGCATTTTGTGTTAATTAGCTTAGGTATAAAGCTGCAAGTTGAACTTTATATTGAACAATTTTATGGTTAATATATCCTTTAATTTTGATAAAATAATCATGATGAGATGATAGTTAATAGAAATTTGAATGATGTAATTATTGTCTACAAAATTTTTGTATAAATAGTGAGATAATTTTAATAAAAATTAAGAGAGTATAAATTAAAAATTAAAATTACAATGAGTTCGCAACAATATTTCGATGCCGAGTATTTTGATTCGGCAAACAGCGACCTGAGAGTTCTCAAACGACGTAAAGGGCCTTCTCCGCATAAGGCTTATCAAACATCTGATGAAGAATCACTAAAAGAGGAAAGTGGTAGTGAAGTGGAAGAATTAGAAATGTCTAAAACAGCCAAAAAGAAAAAGGTATTTGACTGTTTGAAATAAATGCTTTAGTTTAATCAAAATAGTTGTTAGTTTGTTAATGTGTTCAAATGAATGCAAATATTTATAAATATTATTTTAAGTAAATCTAAACAATATGAGTAATGCTGTAGATGCAAAATGAAAATTGTAGTATGGTTCATTTAATTAGTGTAGACAGTCTACCATTTTCATGTTTATAATATTGTTTATGAATTATTAAGGTTATTGTAACAAAAAAATTTGCATAAATAAAATTATTGGCTATTTTTAATTCATTTAAATATATATATTATTATTAAGGTTACTGTATCAAAAAGAAAACCTACAAAACTGAATGAAGATGATGAAAGTGAATTTGAGTCAGAACTTGTCAAAACACCAAAAAGAAAGGTGAATTATGACAATAATATAAATTATTAATAGTAGCTAATTTTTATTATTATATTTTAAGACTGCTATAGGAAGAGGAAAGAAATTTTCAAAAAGAGAAGAAGATATGGATATTGATGAAGATGAAGAAATGGAAGACAATAATCAATTTGCAGCAGTTAGAAATGTTAGAAAAAAGGTAGAATTTTTGGATTAACTTTTTATTTGTTTTAATTTTATTAATTTTAATTTTTGATTTTAAGGTTACCGTGCCAAAGGGGAGAAAAAATAAAGAAGAAGAAGAAGAAGAAGAAGAAGAAGAACCCACTAAAAAAAAGGTAAGATATAATTTAAAATATAAAATTTTTTAATTTTAATTTTAATTTAAAGCTTAAAATTTTTAATTCAACTTAGACTGTTTCCAAAGGGAAAAAATTAAAAAAAAAAGTTGAAGAAGACGAGGATAGTGGAGAAGAAGACAATACTGAGGAAGCAAATTTCGAGGTTTCTGTAGGAGCCAAAACATTGGATTCACCGACAACTTTCAGCACACTGATACAGGTCATCTTTGCCAACTACATTATCAAAATCGTGTCAAGAAATAATGGAGGAGGTATGATCTTTAATTATGTAGATCTGAGAAAAGTTGAAACTAGAGCGGGCAATTTTGTTCGATTATCCTTGCAAGGGATTAATATCCCACTAATTGGACTTAATTTTTTGAACAATTGTTTGAAGGAATTGAAAAAAGAAAGTTTGAAAAAAAATTTCTTACTTAGAACGGCTAAAGACAAATTTGACACATTAAAGAGTCGTAAATCGACTGATTGCATCACTTCAACATTAACTGTTGAAGTTCATGCAATTTCGCCAACTCAACCATCCAAAGCTGTGATTAGGTTTATTCAAACTTTCCCCAACGCTAATCCGAAATACCCGAGAGATAATAAATCTATAGAAATTCCATTTTTGACAAACTATGCTGGATTAGAAAGAGCTGTAAAAAAATTGAAGGAACATCAGCTAGAATTTAATTTGGAGTAAATAATTATTAAAATTTTCTGTAATAAATTGAAAATAGAATTGGATAATAAATGAATGATAATGATTTGGATAATGATTCTTATGGTTTTATTTTACATGAAAGATTTTTGAATTTAAAAAGATTAGTTTTACCCATTAATGTAAATGATAATTGGTTAGATAGAGCATATTATAAAATTAGGTTACAAAATAATAGAGTATCAATTGGTAAAAGTTTTAATGTTTGTCTTAGTAATTATGAAATTAAGCTAAATTTTGAAAATGTTCCACCTTACAAATTTTTAAAAACTTTAAAATTTGTTTTCAATGAAGTTTTTTTTATTATTGCAAACAATAGCAGTGTTTCCGTGGGTAATCAGCATATTAGACTTGCATTAACAGCAGAAAGTTTGAAAACGCCAGTAAATTTACAATCTGTTGAGTTAAATGACATTGGTGTTAAAGTACTATTATCAGAAATAGAAAGAACAGTCCAGTCTAATGAAAATATTTTAATAGATGATACCCTAAAAATATTCTTTTGCTCTTGTAAACCACATAATTAATATAATGCCTAGATTCAATAAAAAACAAAATAACAAATTATTATTGTCTAATTACTTTAATAAAAGTTATCTTTCCAGATGTAGACAAATAGCAGAATTTGATTTATTAACTGTTAATTTTCGTTTAACAATATTAAGTGCTATATTTTTTGGTACAAGTTCATCAGTTGTCAGAAAACAATTACGAATTAAATATTCTTTTAATAAGGCCTGCTCATTATTACACTCTAATTCTTCATGGCAACATTTGAATTTATTTGATTTTATTATTACTGTACAGAAACATTTTAATAATTGCAGATTAATTTTATTTTCAAAATATTCTGGAAAAAATATTATATATAGTGGCCCATCTTTGAAAAATATAAATAATATTTATTTGGTCGAATCAGAAACACATAGACAATGCTTTAATTTTTTATATTATCCAGCTTCCTATTTTAAATTTAAATTTTTTTGTGAAAGATGTTTAAAATTTTCAAGATCCAAAAAATTGCATCAATGTTTTTATTTATGCACATTATGTGAAGATTACTGTGGAGCTGTAATTAGAAATAAAATGTGCAAATTGTGCAATAGAACTTTTAAAAACAATTTATGTTTTAATAATCATATTACTTCTAATTTATGCAAATATAAAAAGAAATGCTTACATTGCAATTTTGATTATATAATTTCAAAACATTCCACTCATATTTGTTTAAAAGATCAATGTAACAGATGTTTTATTGCACACGATTTAGGGAAATGCTATGTGCTAACAGGAAAAGAAAATATAAAAAATAAAACAAAAATATTAAATATCAGACCAGCTATTTATTTTGATATAGAAACCATTCAGTTAGATAATAATACATTGGAACCGATTTTATTAATTTGTGCATATATTACCCATACAGATTATCAGTTACATTTTAAAACTTTTAATCGAAGATTTTTTGTAATCAGTGATTTTATTGATTTTCTTTTTACAAAAGATTCTAATAGTGATAAGTATACATTTGAAAATTATGTCTGTATTGCTCATAACTTATCAGGATTTGATGGTATTTTTATAGTTGAAGAACTATATAATAGACTATATTTTAAAGTTAAAGTAATATACAATGGTACTAAATTACAAATGTTAACCGTTTTAGGTATTAAACTTACATTTTTGGATTCTTTGAATTTTGTTCATTGTTCACTCAGGAATTTGAGTAAAATGTTTGGTGAGCCAATGCAAAAAACTTTTTTCCCTTATAAACTGCTTAATCCTAATAATTTGGAATATGTAGGTAAATTACCTTCTATAGATAAATATGATATTGATAATTTAAAAAATAAAGATGAATGTAATGATTTTTTTAAATTTTATAATGAACAAAAACTAATTTTTAAACATAAGCAGTTTAATTTAAAAAGTGTGTTGCATGCTTATTGCAAAATAGATGTAATTGTTTTGGTCAAATGTATGGAAAAATTTCGTTTATTAATTAGGGAGAAAACAAATTTCGATCCTTTCGAACGTGACATTACTTTGGCAGGTATTTGTCTTAGAGATTTTATATTTAATCACTTAGAACCATATTCCATTGGTATTATACCGGCAAAATCTTATTTCAGCTGTTCTAATCAGAGTAATAAGGCATTAGATTTTTTAGCATTTAAAAGCTTTGAATTAAAAACACAAATACAAACAGCTCATCACCCAAAGGGAGAATATAAAATAGGTCCATATTTTGTTGATGGTATTACCTTTGATAAAAAAATAATTTTTGATTTTAATGGTTGTTATTTTCATGGTTGTCCCTTTTGTTTTTCATACACGGACTACAATACTTTTAATAAAACAAATATGAAACAATTATACAGCAATACAAGAATCAGAGAAAATAATATCAGGCATATAATCGAAAATACCCCAGCACTTTTTGGCTTCACATATTTAACTGAATGGGAACATAATTGGGAAAAAATTAAACAAACACAATTATACACACAATACTTACAATCAACAAAACAAAAAGTTCTAAATAATAAGACAAATTCAATAATTAGTGACAGAGGATTTTTTTTCGGGGGAAGAGTAAATGCTATTCAATTTTATTTAAAGAAAACTGATAAAATTTCCATATGCTATAAAGATATATGTAGTTTGTATCCATATATAAATAAATATAAATCTTATGGCAAGGGTCATCCAATAATTTTGACAGAAAATTTTAATCTTCAATTAGACTTTTATTGGGGAATAATAAAATGCAAAATTTTACCACCTCAAAATTTATTTCATCCAGTATTACCCAGTAAAATCAATAATAAATTGATGTTTGTATTATGCTACACTTGTGCTAAATTGGAAAGTACAGTAGCCTGTCATCATAATGAAGAAGAAAGGGTTTTGTATGGAGAGTGGTGCACTCCTGAATTATATGCTGCAATGAAACGGGGTTATAAATTAATTGAAATATATTGCGTATTTCATTTTGAAAAAATAATTGAATATAAAAATGAAAATGAATCTGGTCTATTTGGAAAATATATAGATAAATGGTTGAAGACAAAAATTGAAAATACAGGGTTTCCATCTATTATTAAAACACAAAAACAAAAAGATGATTTTATTATGGACTATAAAATTAAAGAAAATATTACTTTAGATCCAATGAAAATTGAATTCAATGTTGGTATGAGATCATTAGCCAAATTATTTTGCAATACACTCTGGGGTCGAATTAGCATGGGAACCGACAAAACACTGACTGTTATTATTGATGTAAATGAATTTGTTAATATGACAAGTAATTCAGCAGTTGATATAACATTTTATGCTCCATTAAAAGGTAACAGGGTTTTAGTTTGTTATAAAAGAATAAATGAAGGTATAATTGCTAATGAAAAAGGTAATGTCATAGTTGGAGCCTTCGTTACAGCTTGGGCACGACTTCACCTGTTTGAAGAATTGGAAAAATTGGGGGACAGGGTAGCCTATCTAGATACTGATAGTCTAATTTTTACCCACCAGAAGGGAGAGTATGAACCCCCATCTGGAGACAAATTAGGTGAATGGGTTAATGAAATACCGGAAAATGTTGAAATTGAAGAATATGTAGCTACAGGTCCCAAGTCATATGCTCTCCGTTTATCCAATGGAGAAGTACGTATAAAATCAAAGGGAATTTCACAAAATTTAAATAATAGTAGCCAATTATCATTTCATAGCATGAAGGAGAGTGTTGATCAAATGATTAGACAACGTTCAAGCAGATTAGCACAGGGTATCATTATTGAAAATAGTTTGAATTTTGTTAGGAATAAAGTAGATTGTATAATTAAAAATATACCTAATCAAAAATGCTTAACATTTAATTATAATAAACGTGTAAAATATGCAGATTCTGATAACATGTATATTACTTATCCTTATGGTTATGTTATGAAATAAAACAATATTTTATTTTAAACATTAAATTTTATTTTCATTATTATATGCTTTTAATTGTGTAACAGAATATTAATCATTCCAATTTTCAATATTTGATTTAGGTTTAACATTTGATTTTTTTCTTTTGATAAGAGCACAAGTTTTGTATTTATGTTCATTAATTACATCATAATATCTTAATACATCAATAAATTCCTGAAAACCATACAATGTTTTTTTAGGTTTTTTTTGAAATAAATTGTGCATTAATTTTTTAATATCTCCATTTTCAAATTTTTTATTATCAATAATTAGTTCATTATTTGGAATGTTCCAATTTAGTTTATCAATTGGTACATTGTCACAAATAGAATTTATCATAGTGCCTACTTTATCACTTTTATCTGCTCTAAATGAGTGAATTATTTTATTTTTTTGAAATTGTCTTTCATCATAATTTTGATCATCATTATAGTTTTTATCCCATTCAAAACTTCCATTTGAATTATGTGGTGAAGCCCCCGCCGCCGCATCCCCTAGGGACACATCGCTGCGCGATGTGTCACTATCTTTTCTCTGGCGTTTTTTATCTTGTTTCATTCTATTTATTTTTGGTTTAAAAGGTTCATCACGGGATATTCCTTCCATTGGTTCAATTGATCCTACAGGTGTTAAATTGTTCAATTTACCTTGATATATTAAATATCTTTTTATTGCTTGCAAATAATTTGATGCTTTTTGTGCATCATTTAATTCATGATCCTGCAATATATCAATTATATCTCTGGATAAGTGTGAAATTATTTTTTCATTGATTGGTTTGCTCAATTCTGATTGAATGGCTGTGTTGACCAAAGTATTTTTGTAAAATGATTTTTTATCTTCCACAGGTGCATAACTGCTCGGAAATTGAAGGGTTCTAAGTTGTCCCCCCTCTTGTATATTTGAATTAACCATTGCCATCTTTCTTATATTTTTAAATTTATTTTCAGTATCAAATGGTATTAATTGCACAACCATTTCATTGTAGCACAGTTCTGCTAATAAATTCCAGAACAGTTGGAAGTATTGCTGAAATTAATATCGGTATAATCGCACCAGCTCCTTCTTGTTTAAAAATTTTTTTCTTTTTCTGTAGAGAAATTTTTTTATTACTTAAATCTGTGAGTAATTTTTTATGAGGTTTTAATTTTGCATAATTATCTTTACTTAATGGAATATTTCCAGAAATCAAATTTTTAAAAATTTCACTCAAACACTTCATTTGACAGCATGAAATATTATTAATAGCACAAAATCCTTTTGTTTCCAATATTTCCGGCAATTTTCTCAAAAATTGTTTATTTTTTTGCAATAATTTAGAGGCCTTCTTCATTTTGGTACATAAACTATACAAGGCTGTGGATCTGTCGGTAGAATATTTGTTTTTAATCGTAATTTATCTGGCGTATTTTGCTTATAATCAATAAAAATATATCCATATGGTCTGGAAATTGCATCCTCATAAGCCTCTTTCAATGCATTACTTTTTCCAGCAGTGGGAAACATTTGTCTTCCGATATAAGATATTTGCTGTTGATCTCTGGGATTTTTAAAATAAATTGTATAATTTGCATTAATATTTATTGTACGTCCAAAAGAACCTTGATGAAAAATATTTTGTGTTAAATAAATAACTGATAAGTTCATATGATGTGAACCTTTTGTAAAATAATCAGAAACAATATTTGATTTAACTGCATCAGTCATTAAATCGTCAATAATTAAAATATTATTTAATTCTGTTTTAAAATTTAAATCATTGTCTATGCCGTTCACCAATTCCATATAAGGGTAATATTGTTGTAATAATGAAAATGTTTCTTTCAAATAAATTCCGTAACAATAGACTAATCGTTGTATTGGTTTATCAATAGCAATTTCAGAATGAATAAGGGTATTTGTTAAAAACTGTGTTTTTCCTGAACCAGTAGCTCCAGCTATTACGCATGTAAAGGGGTGTTGAAAGGGTACAATACTCACATTATCATAAATATCATTCATTATTGTTAAGTGCAGTTATCCAATTTACACTTGGAACAAGTTTTAAGCATCCGTTTAATTATACTTGATTTTAATTTAAATTTTTTTTTGCAAAAACATAAAACATTGCAATCATTAAAATTTCTGTCATTCAAATAATATCTGTTTAATAAACTATTCAATGACAATTTTTTTTGACATTTTTTATAACCAGCAAATAATACATGACAACCACACACATTGCTTTTTAAATTCTGCAATCGTTTATTTGTATAAATAAAAGTTGTATTTCCATTATTTATTAAATATTGTTTAAAATGAGGTCCATAGGCATAGGGTGACTGTCCCAAAGAATCAAAAATTTCTGTGTATTTTGAATTTATATTGAAGATTAACAGCCAATGCAAACCTTTTCCTGTCGATATATCCGTATTAAGCACATAAAAATTTGGTTCATTATTAATTTTATTCGGTATAGTATCAATTGAATAAATACCCTTATAAAAAGGTTTTGTTACAGCACACTTTTTAAAAATTCTATCTATAGTTAAACCATCCATTATTTTTTAAAACATATTTTTTCTTTTTTCATGATCCAAAGCTACTTGACCATTAAAATCAATTTCCATCATATTTTTACTTTCACCATAAATAAAAATATTAATATTTGTTGTTAAGGGGGTACTAAACTTCATTTCTAACCTAAGAGTTCCATCCAAGGGTTGATTAAAATTTGAAGTGTTAGCACTTTTATCAGTTGTTAAATCCCAAGTAAAAAAGGTATAACCGTTTCCATACATTTTTGGAGTTATTCCATTATTTTTATCTCTACCCCATAAATCTAAACACTCTAATGTGTCCTCATAACACTCTAAATATTTATTATTATCAAAATCTGGCTGATAACCCTCAGGTGGATGATGAATTCCATCCTTAACCAAAACTAAAAAATTACATTTATTGTGTTTCATAAAATATGGATTTTTTTTATAGTTTCCAACAAATGCATCAGCATCAATCATGTATAAAATAATTCTAGCTGGAATTAAATCTAAAAATATATTATCAAAGCTTACAGATTGAAAACCTTGAGGTATACTAAAAATTTTTGTATCGACATAAGGTAAAATGTATTTAGCGGGAGTTTTCAACAAAATAGCTTGATGGGCCAAAAATACATTATTAACTGGTTTAATTTTAAATACTTTTAAAACAATAGATTCAAATTTGAAAATAATGGATGATGTATCTGCATCTGCACCAGCAACACCTGTGGCAGACTTCTCTTTTCTCATTATATAAAATTCTGGACTGGCCTTGGTTAATTTGATATTAATTTTAACATTGCCCATAATATATTTATCAATATTGAATACAGGAGAATGTAATTTGATAGTCATTTCAATTACTTTTGAAGCAGAAATAAGAGCATTCCTCTCTTTCGCTCCTTTGTTATTAGTTAAGGTAAGTTCATCCATATATCCATCTGTGTCCTCATACCACATTGCTGTTCTCAAATTTGTTTCCTTTGTGCTTTGTTTGAAACTGGTCAAAATTTCTGTGTAACAAGTATGTTGAAATGTTTGAGCACCACTTGAAACATGTTTATCATTAAACATCACAGTGCACTGTTTAAACATTGAGTGACCTGGGAGATTAACTGGAGCAAATTTTTCTGCTGCAACCAAATCATCCCCATTTGTGGCATTAATATACTTTCCCCTGATATATAATTTTGTTTTGCTCAAATCTATATATTGATCTCTAATTGGATTTATTGTAAAATCAATAACATCTGAATTATCTATTGGAGCTGAAGGTAAATGTTTTGTATAACTGGCCCATTCTACTTGTTTTGTTGTTAATGGTGAAATGAAAAAATCCATTTCAGATTTCATACCCTCTACAACTGCCATTTTATTGCTTAAAATTCTTAATCAAATATATTTTGTCTTCTGGATTTGCGCTTTCTCCCTCTACCTTTACGTTTTTTTCTCCCAACTTTTCTTTTATTTTTTGCTTTTCTTTTTTTTGTTATTTTTCTACGTTTATATATTTTTTTGGAAGCTGTTGTTTTACGTTTTCTTTTTCTATAACCACTTCCAGAAAATTGTCTCAATTCTCCAGCAGCTGACTCAAGCAAATTTGCTCCGGTTTCACCTGCTCTATGTTTTATAGATTCTTTAAAATTTCTACCCTGTAGCAAATCTGTGCCAATATTAAGGCCTGTTGTTAATGCAGAGTTTCCAACACTTTTTAATGCTTTTTGCACAGTATTTGATTTAAAAATTGGGGTTATAGCCCTCAATAAACTGGAAAATATAGAACCTAAACCATTACCTCTCTGATATATTGGACCCCTATATGTTGTTATACCTGGGTGGGGTTGTCCAAAACCAGCTTGATTATTATAGTATCGAAGATAGTCTTCAACTGGTGTTTGCTCATATATATGCATAATGACTATTTTTTTCAAGTTAAAAAGTCAAAATTTTTGTAATTTAATTTTTTATTTTTTTAAAATGTAATTTACACAATGTTTTTCCTGATGAAACAAAATTAATTTCTTCATCTGTATCAGTTTTTATAACAATTTGAATTTTTGTAATATATTGCATACAAATAGTTTTATACTGAGGAACATTAGAAAAATTAAAAACAGTTATATTATCAACATTTGTAGGTATAACTCTTAACAAATTAGTTTTAGTATCTCCTGTATATTGTGGTTCAATAAGATCACAATATACATAAAAACCATATATACCTCTGTAAATATCTATTGGATTTTTTGCAATAAATTGTCCAATTTGACCAAACCCATAAACATCATCAGGAATTTGTAATGTACTATCCCTTAATATTTCTCTAGATTCGGGTAAATAAACACCTAATTCTTCGCTTTCATGCAAACCTAACATACTGCCTAATGCCCTTTTTTCAATATAAAATAATATATTAAAATATCGATAATTAAATGATGTAATTTTTAAATGACCTGCATCTGTCACTGAAAGAGATAAAAAATTTATAAGTTGTTTGGGTAATGCATGCATCATTGCAGAAACTAAATGTTTAGGTGATGAATAGTTACCTTCAGGAATTTTACAAATTTGATTAACAATTTCCATAGACATAAGTTTTCTATTTCTGATGGCTAAAAAATTGGTTGCATCAAATGAATCATTATTGTAAATATACATTTTTAATTCAGATAATTTGGCTTTATATTCAGATATTTCCCCATTTAAATTATCATACTTATTTACAAAAATTGTTTTTGATAAAGGATGAAAAATAGAACAAGGTAAACAACCTAAAAATCGAGAAATAATTAAGTGTTGGGGTTCCAAAGAATTAGCATCAAAAAGTATTTTCCAACCATTAACAAAAGATATTTCATAAATAAAAATGTTAGTATTTTCAAAAGTAACCGATTTGTATTCAATTTTAATATTATCTCCTAATTCAACATCTTTTAATTTTTCTGTAGCAAATAGCTCTAATAACATTTGAAATCTATTCAAAAATGTTTCTCTGGTATAAAACTGATGTGGATCAAACATCAATGTCACTGTTATAGCTTTTTCTCTAGGTATTGCTGCATAAGATGGTGGTGGCTGTAATGCAGGTATTTTACCACTTTGATTATTAGTTCTATTGTAACTTGATAGCACTTGGTTAGGTGTAGCTGGAACTGTTTGTTTAACCATTGTACGCTTAATGTCACCAAAACTTACTAAAAAATCATTATTTGAAGTCGTAATACTGCTCCATTTACTTGGTACATGTATTTCACTTAAGCCAACAGACCAATCACCTTGCAACAATAATGGTGGATTTAGTGTAGTTATCCAATTTGATGCCGAATTTTCTGGATATAAATTCAAACAGGCTGTTGATGGTAAAAACATTTCAAATTCCTCCATATTTTACAGCCTACTAGTACACAGCCTTCCATATAATTTATCTATTTTTCTTTTTTAATTTTATGACAACAATTACTAAAATAGTATTATCATTTTAAATTAAATGTTTTATATTTGCTTCCGGTTCCCAAGTGTTAGCTGATTCAGGATAACCTAACCATTTCACCAATACTTCAATTTTACCCTTTCTTTTTCTTTTATCTAAAATATGTTCAATTTTATATTCTTTTTCTGAACTAGCAGTTACACTCTGCATTTCTTTTTCATAAAATCTACCCTTTATAATATTTCCTATATTATCACGAATTCTATACATATATGGTAAATATTGACTATATATTTTATCCACAAAGAAAATTTCAATAGTCCAATTATTTTCATAACCTTTTGCAAAATTTCCTTTTAATGTATTTAATCTAACAGCTTCATTTACAAAAAATTTAGGCTTTGATGTTTTAACTAGGAGTTTAGTCTTTTTTTCATATATTCTTTTCCAAATTTTACTTTGGTTTTGTTCATTAACATCAATAGGTTTCATACCAATTGTTCGATGATAACAATTATTATAAGATTCTAAAAATAAATCCAATACATCTATATAACGTTTTGTATTTTTGTAATTAAAATATCTCCACATTCTGGTTTTTAAAGTACGATTAAACCTCTCAACAACTGAAGCCTTTAACTCACTCTCTGTAGTAAAAAATTGTACTCCATTTGTTTGCAGAAAATTTTTAAATGATTCATTTATAAACTCTGTTCCCTTATCAGTTTGCAGTTTCTGTGGTTTTCGATTAGATGTTGAAAAAATAAAATGAAATGCTTTAATGATACCATTAGCTGTTTTATCTTTTAAAGGGATAGCCCAGGCATATTTAGAAAAAATATCAATGACTGTTAAAATATTAACATATCCATCATTGTAAGCAATTAAATCTGGTAAAACAACCAAATCAGCTTGCCATTGTGAATCAATTCCCGATACAATAACAGCTTGTCTAGGAAATTTTCTTATGATATCCTTATGGTGTGTGTAGGCATCTTGATTTTTCAAAAACTTAATTATATCATGTTTTTGAATTGTTTTTTGTAAAGTTTTTGCCTTTTTATAAAGTCTTTGCACACCTCCAAAACTACCTTCATTCGATGGTTCAAAATAAATTGATTCCAATAATTGTTTTATATCATTATCCATTTTATTAAATTTTCGATAAATATTTTGCTGATAATTTCATACTCATTTCATATGTAATGCTTTCATCTTGATCTCTTGACAAAAAATCTAAAACACAATTATGCAATTGAGCTTGCAAAATATCACAATTATTGCTCTCAAGCCTACTACGCCAATATGTTTCTTTCTTAGAATTTCGTACACAACTACAGCCTGTTAATGTAAATTCTACTTTATAAACTTTATTTTTTTTACTGTTACTAATAACGATGTTTTCCTTTGACTTCAAATTTATTGCAGGAAAAGTCTATAAAAGAAAAAATCTAATTCAATACTTTGGAATGTACAGAATAAACCAAATAATTAATATCATCCAAAAGATGAGGTGATAAAAATAGAAAAGAACAAAATTGTCTCCAAGATAAAGCAACTTCCACTGTTGTATTAGTTCGAGTATTTAATGTTGCAAAAACTACACTAAAGTCACCCTCCCAATTACAAACATAAACAAAATCAAATTGATCTAAACCATATATTGTTTCACAATGATCTCTATCTGTTAATTCGTTGGAAATATAGGGATTAAAATTATGTTCTATATTATTGTAATCATTATAACAAATATTATCTTCAGTCTGAAAAATAGTTTTATTGGGAATATGTTTAGGTATCAAACTAAAATCATTATTGAAACAATTGCAATAATCCCAGCATAAAAAAATTTTCAATACATATATAATAAATACAGCAAATAAAACTTTAACTACAAACTTAATTAATATTCTCATTAATTTAAATTGTCTCACATTTGGTTCAATCTCATCATTTTCATCATTGCCATCAGGATTAAATGATTGAATATACTTTGCTACTGGGCCTATATCTTCACTTTTGTCTGAAAAATGACCATTTGAATCTTAAGAATAATAATAAATTATTAGCCATAAACCTTTAATAATTCATTATTATTCTTACCATTTTCTGAAAGCCGAACATGCTTTATAAGAGGATTAAATCGATTATCCTTGATCACTGATTCGCCAATTTTTCTATTCAATGCATCTTCTTTGTATTGTAAATCTTAAAAATATTATACAAATAAAATAATAGCTAAATTGATATAT
>Ga0137390_10001893_pt1 | contig 16247 bp, 11 predicted proteins | sample 15con2h24AmetaG_FD_104937 | JGI IMG/M metagenome (GOLD analysis project Ga0137390, IMG submission 104937) | Vadose zone soil microbial communities from Angelo Coast Range Reserve, California, USA - 15con2h2.4A metaG | ecosystem: Environmental > Terrestrial > Soil > Vadose zone > Saprolite... | reverse complement strand
TGGGGGGAAGGTCATTCGTGCCAACGCTTACTTTCCCCCAAGGTAAAATGCCACTCTCCAGCTGATTTGCCTATGCTCTCCTGTGGTTCTTTCGCACCGCACACACCACTGCAGTTACTCCCCCAGCGCCGCCGCAGCGGAGCGAAGCCCTGCACAGCGCAGCGCAGCGCAGGCGGCGCCACATCCAGCTTCGATCTTCTGAAGCGGGGCGCTCTTTCATAATGCATTGACCCTCGGACAGGGCTGCCGCTCCCACAATGAGTGAAATGGCGATGTTACGCCAACAATGACGCAGAAATACTCCTCAGGATCGCTACAGTGTTCTACCGACGTGTGTTTTGGGTGTTATCGCAAGTAACTATCGCTAGCAGCTCCGGCGAAGTAAACTCTTGTCGTTCGTCGGAGCTCCTATGCGCCTGCTGCGCCTTCAACACGTCGAGATTGGCCCCAGGGACCGCGTATTCCGCCACTCGCGTATGCGAGCGTTGATCGTCTGGCTTGCTGGATCCGCCGCCACCGCGGCTTTCTTTTTCAACGCCTACACGCGAAAGTGGCCGCCCGGCTACTTCTTTGGCTCATTTCTACTGCTCTTCGTGCTTCTGACTCTCAGGATGGTCACTGCGCGCTTCCACCCGTCCAATTGGCTCGTCCGTATGAACGAGACGGGAATTTACGTGCAATATCGTTCTTATCTGAACTACCAGTTGCCCGCCGATGACCCTTCTGTCGTTTTCCTTTCCCTCGGCGAGATCGCGTCGGCCCGGCTGGTCAAGGAGCGCGTCGAAACACCCGATCCGGCAAAGCCCGGCGCCACGCAAACCCAATACCTCCGCTATGTCGAAATCGAGTTATCCGGCGATACCGCTCTTCTTGCGGACGCCTTGCAGGCCGAGCGCGGCGAACAGGCTCCATTGAAAAAACGCTGGTATGGCACCAGTTCGACTCTTTACCGAGATTATCCAGTCACGATGACCGCGCCGACGTTCCTTCGTATACGTTGGGACGTTGTGCCCGGGGCGCACAAGTTCCTCGACGCCCTGCGCCCCTACACGGTCATTGCCGATCCGGTTTCCTTAACGCAGGACTTCACGCACCTGAAATCGCTCAACCGCGAAGACCAACAGAAGCAACTCCGCGAACTCGCCGCCCGCGGCCAGACCATCACCGCCATGTACGCCGCCCGCAAACTCTACGGCTGCAGCTTAGGAGAAGCAAAGGAGCTGGTGGATTCTCTGCGGGAGAATGAGGTGCCGCGATAGCCCCCTGGATTCCGTCTACTGGCATTGCGCCGTGTACGATCCCGTGCCGGTGTTGTGGGTCACCTCGCCGTAGCCTTTGTTCGCCAAAATCGGGGTCAATGAATGTAATGGCGATTTTTCACCAACTACTGCCTTGAGGACAGATCAACCCCTCGCTTTTCATTGACTTGCGTATGCCTGGGTCATAACATCCCTTCCATGATCGGAGAGACCATCTCGCACTACCACATCGCCGAGAAGCTCGGTGGTGGTGGCATGGGTGTGGTCTATAAGGCTGAGGACACCGAGCTTGGCCGGTTCGTCGCCCTCAAATTCCTGCCCGATGAATTGTCGCGAGACCCCCAGGCACTAGAACGTTTTCGTAGGGAGGCGCGGGCGGCGTCTGCTCTAAATCATCCCAATATCTGCACCATCCACGAAATCGGCAAACACAGTGAGCAGTATTTCATTGCCATGGAGTTTCTGGACGGGGTGACACTGAAGAATCTGATCGCGGGAAGGCCATTAGAGAACGAAACGCTGCTCTCTCTTGCGATTGAGATCGCCGATGGCTTGGACGCCGCGCATTCGCAGGGTATCGTCCACCGCGACATCAAGCCGGCCAACATCTTTGTCACCAAGCGCGGGCACGCCAAGGTGCTGGATTTCGGGTTGGCCAAAGTCGCACCCGCGGGCTCTTCCAGCCAGGGTGCATCGGCTAACACGATGACCGCCGTGATCGACGACCAGCACCTGACCAGCCCTGGCTCGACGCTGGGTACCATTGCCTACATGTCGCCGGAGCAGGCTCGTGGCAAAGAACTGGACGCCCGCAGCGATTTGTTCTCCTTCGGTGCGGTGCTCTACGAGATGGCGACCGGCGCGCTCCCGTTTCATGCGGGCAGTTCCGCGGAGATATTCAGAGCCATCCTGGATACAGCGCCAGTACCCGCCGTCCGACTGAATCCTGCTGTGCCAACCGAACTGGAACGCATTATCAACAAGGCTTTGGAGAAAGACCGCAACCTGCGGTATCAGGGCGCGGCGGAAATACGCGCCGACTTGCAGCGCCTGAAGCGCGACACGGATTCAGGACGATCTGCTGCCACCATATCCGCACCTGCAGCGAGCTCTGAGTTTTCAGCAGTGACCAGGACAGACCGTGTTTCGGGTGCGACGGTCGTTTCCAAACCTGGGCGGTCGGGATGGAAAAAATGGGCAGTCGCCGTCGGTGGTCTCAGCCTTTTCTTCATTGCGTTAATTATCTATCTTCGATCTCGTCCTCTACTTGTGCCCACAGTGTCGGGATATGTCGCGGTCACTCACGACGGCAATCCAAAGTATCTCGCCGGGACAGACGGAGCGCGGTTTTACTTTAGTGAATTTCCTTCCGAGGGACCGGTCATCGCGCAGGTATCCGCCTCCGGCGGAGATGTGGCGCATGTCCCCGTTCCCGCCCCCACCATGTTTTTGCTAGCCGTGTCCCCGGATGGGGCAACTTTGCTCGTCGCCGACGAAGTGGGCCAGACGTCATTCCGTGGGCCGCTCTGGGCTCTGCCGGTCCTCGGCGGGTCACCTCGCCGATTGGGAGCGACCGCTGGACAGGCCGCCGCCTACTCTCCTAACGGTCTATTGATTGCTTACTCCGACGGAAAGGACCTATTTACGGCAAAGAGCGATGGCGCCGAATCTCACAAGCTGATCTCTTTGCCCGATTTAGTTTATGACCCTGCGTGGTCGCCGGATGGCACTGTCATTCGATTCAGAGTCGGGGGCTTTACCACTACACAAGGCTCACTTTGGCAGGTTTCGGTGGACGGCACGAACCTGCATCCCTTGTTGCCCGGCTGGCGCACTCCTCCGGTCGAATGTTGCGGCAATTGGACCACAGACGGGAAATATTTCGTTTTCGGATCAGGAGGCAATGTCTGGGCACTTGCCGAAAAGGAAAAGTGGTTGGGAAAACCCAGCGCCCAGCCCGTCCAGCTGACCTCGGGGCCAATGAGCTTCTTCTCGCCTCTGCCCAGCAAAGATGGCAAAAAACTTTTCGTGGTGGGGGCGCTGGCGCGTGGGGAGCTGTCGCGCTACGATACTAAGTCCGCAGAGTTCCTTCCATTTCTTTCCGGAATTTCCGCTGATAGCGTCAGCTTCTCCAAAGATGGGCAGTGGGTCGCCTATGTCAGTTTTCCGGAAGGGACACTCTGGAAGAGCAAGTTAGATGCCAGCCAGCGAATTCAGCTGAGCTACCCGCCACTTATTGCTGTGTTGCCGAGCTGGTCCCCCGACGGCAAGCAGCTCGTTTTCTATGGATTCTTGCCAGGCCAGGATGCAAAGCTCTACACCGTCTCGACGGATGGAGGGGAGCCGAGTGAACAGATCCCGGAAGACTCCGAAAAGAAACTGGATCCTGATTGGTCAGCCGATGGAACGAAAATTGTCTTCGGCAACGGCCCAACGAACAACAGCAGTAGCATACGGGTGCTCGACATCAACACTCACCAACTTTCGACACTGCCAAGCTCCACGGGCCTTTACGCACCCCGCTGGTCGCCCAACGGGCGCTATATCGTCGCTATGACTTTCGACTCGCGCAGCTTAATGCTTTTCGACTTTGAAACCCAAAAGTGGGAGGAGATCGCCAAGATCACCCTTGGATTCCCTAATTGGTCGAAAAGCGGAGAATATGTGTACTTTCTACATGAAGAGAATCAGCCGTCGGTGATGCGAGTGCGTATTCGCGATCGCAAGCTGGAGCGGGTGGCCGATCTGAAAAACTTCCGGCAAGCGGGCTTTTGGAATACCTGGCTCGGCATGGCTCCCGACGACTCCCCTCTTCTGCTTCGGGACACCGGCACACAGGAAATCTACGCTCTCGATTGGCAGGCGCGATAACATCACTCGCCGCTCCGCGGCAGCCCTTCACGTTTTTGTCGGCACCCTTTCCCGCCATAATTCGCCGACCAGGAGGAGTCGGCTGACGAGCAGAAATTGGTAACTGTTGCAATTAGGTCGTAGCACTCAGAACCGAGCTACTTTGTGCAATGGCGATGTTACAACAGCTATGGATGCGGACCCTCCCTCAATACGGCCAACCGACGCCCGATGGCACCGGGTCGTCATACTTGGTTTATGTTGCTGCGCGTTCTACACTGTGGGCCATGAAGTATCGGGTTGCGGCGCTGATCTTGGCAATGAGCGCGGTAGGCTCGTTTTCCGTCGTCCAATCTACTTTCGCCCAATCTGGTCAACGCTCAGATGTGCCACAAAACGAAGTGGCGCTGGTGAATTTATCTCAGCCCTGCTATCCACCGTTGGCACGACAGGCAAGAATCCAAGGTGACGTTGAAGTGACTCTCGGCGTCCGTCGAGATGGGAACATTGAGTCGGCAGCGATAGCCAGCGGTCATCCCATGCTCAAGCAAGCTGCATTGGAGAGCGCACAAAACTCCCAATACGAGTGCCGGAGATGCAGCGAGGCGGTAACGTCGTACTCGATGGTGTATACATTCCGATTTGCGACCGAACAGCGACTCGAACCTCAGACGGTCTCAGTAACACGAGACCAGAACCATGTTACGGTCGTCGCCGGAACCCCGCTCATCATTCTTGACGACTTCGGGTATGTTCGGGTTCGTTCCGCCAAATGTCTGTACTTGTGGAAATGTGGTTTGCGCTAACTAGAACGGTAGGACTGCCACACGCCGGAAACAGTTGATGCAATCAGGCCAGAGTGCTCACAACTGGTCAATGAGTCCAATGGCGATTTTACGACAGCAATCTCGCACAAACTCACGTGCTCGTCACAAATAGCTTAGCCAAGCCCAATCCCGGTGCCGACATCGGAGTTCCATGAACCACAGACAAGGCAGATAAGAATTGCCACGGCCAGAATCCACATGGCGTAAACGAAAGGCAGACTGTGACCATAACCGAGAGGTCTCGGCGATATGCCAGCGATGACGGTGCCGTGCCAGATAGGCTGGTGAAAGGCTAACGCGACCAAGATGGCCATAACGTGAAGGAGATAAAGATGCAGGACATAATAAAACAGCGGTACCCGGCCATAGACCAGCAGAATACGGCCCAGCCCGCGCTCCGCTTTGGCCCGATCAAGCAATCCAAGCACGATGAGGGACGGCCCGAGCGTCATAAGCAGGTAGTCGAGCGAAGGCGGATACTTGAGCGTGTTGAAGAATGAGACGAGCGTCAACGAAAGCGTCGGCTGAACACTCCAGGGACCGGCAGAACGCGGGAATCCGAACGGCAGCCCGGCGATACCATTTCCGTAGAGATTCAACCCACGAAGCACGAAGAATAGCGCCGTCGCGGAAATCCCGAGCGTGACAATCCATTTGCGGCGGTCAGGCCGCAGCAGCAGGTTTCCAAAAGCAAAACCCGCAGCCATGACCCCGACCCACGGAATCAAGACGTACCCTGTATAGAACGAAAAATGAGCGGTGACTGGAATCCGGCCCGGCGTGTGAAGCATCATCCACAACCAGTAGAACGTTCCCAACGAAGCTGGATTAATGTGATCGAGCAGATTGTGGGTAGCAATCATCCCCAATCCCAGCACTGCGATCCAGCGCACTGGGAACCTTACGATCAGAGCCATTGCCACCATGCTCCAACCTAAAATCCAGATCACTCCCGCATGCGCCCAAGGGACAAAACCCCACGCGAAATCGACAACTGTGAACTCAAGGATCACGAGCCATAAACCACGAGTGAGGAAAAACCGGGAGACCTGTTGTATTGATTTTCCACGGCTAGTGGCGAGGAATGCGCCTGTTCCGGCCAGGAAAGCGAATACGGGTGCGCAGAAATGAGTGATGACGCGGGTAAAGAATAGCGCTGTATACGTCTGCGCCATGTCCTCGGGAGGAAACTCCACATGGGACATGAAATCCCGGGTGTGATCCAACGCCATGATGACCATGACGAGTCCACGCAAGACATCCACGGAAACCAACCGTGGAATCTGCGCGTGGAGAAGAGAAGTTTTCGTGCTGACGGTGATTACCGCAGGAGAACCGGCTGCAGTCACGATGCCCCGACTCTCCAGGCACGTGTCGATATTTCGTTCACAGTTCTATCTTAACCGCTGAGACAATCTCGGAGATTTACGGGATGTAAACAAATTGTAAATAAACAATCCGAACTTCGATTCAAGACTGGTCTAACGAAAAAGCTTTGCTGGGGCGATGGGTTTTGCCCGAACTCAGAGCAAGAGCTTGCCAAAAGCCGACTTAGAGACTTGCTCTTGTTCAGCATGTTTGCAAATCCAATTGGGAGAGCGGCTATCGTCCATATTCCTGTCGTAAACAGGCCTTTGCACCAACTCGGTTCTCGTGTATGAAGTTTCTAGGCGTGCCCTGGGGTCTTCGACTACGCAGGACTGACCAGAGATTCACATTATCGCCTCTGTTCATATTGCCTGCCGCGGCATGTCAGGTACCGATTGGCGGGGTAGGAGGTCTGTTCAGTTGGAGCCTTTTCGCAGAGGCGTGGCTGTTGAGAAACTCGATATTTCAGAAATCAGAGAAAATTTCGGGGATAGAAAATGTCTAAGCTTGCAGAGAAAATCGTTCGTAGGGCATCCTAACGCGATTCAATTTCTGCAGATTTCTGGAAAGTGAGTTTTTCAACAGCCACGCGATATTTCAACAGCGATCGCCGACTGGCCTAGGGAACGCGGGATGCTGGACGCTACAGGAGCCATGAATTAGCCAACATCGTGTCTGATATCATCGCCTGTTTTCACTTCCCAACCTCTCCGAGGGTCCAAGTAAGTGAAGCTCAGCTATACAATTACGTCAGAAGACCGCCGGCAAGGCCGGCGGATCTATGATTCGGCCCTGGCTCCGATGAGATGGTTGACGGGGATCGAGGAGCCGTTCTCCTTCGCGGCACTTGGCTTCGGCATTTACTGCTACGCGATCGGCAATCGGGCACTAGCATTCAGCCTTTTTGCCAGTTTCGGGTATCTCTTCAGCAAGGGATTCCTGCTTCGATTCATCCGCGATTTTTTGGCCAGCAGGCGCAGATCTGAGCCGGAGCACTTCCAACTCGAGACCAGCAGCGCCGGGATCAACTTCTCTGTCATCGGCGGCACGCGGACCGGGGGCCTAGCTTCGTCGCAGAAATCGTGGTTAGAATTTCGCCGGTATTGCCACACGCCGGACATGGTTGTGCTTTCATTGGGTCGGACATTTTACGTCATCCCCAAGCGTTCGCTGACTGCGGCAGAAATTTCCGAATTTCAGTCGGTGTTGAGCGCCAAGCTGTCGCAAGCGACGGTGCGAACCGGGATTCTGGCGGTGCGACACGCAATCTCGGTAGTGCTCCTGGGCTACATTGCCTTCTTCTTCTTTGGAGGAACGATCGAACAGGCGCTGGGGTTGGCTTTGCGTCCGGTTCAACCACGGAAAGCCTTTTGGCATTCTGCATCAGTTCGGCTTCCTCAACCTGCGTCGCGCGATCAGTTGCATGGCTTGGGCCAAGTTTATCTGGTCCCGATCGGAGATACGACGCCGCTGATTTCCTCTTCGTTGCTCCAGTATTATCGGAGCAAGTACGGTATTTCGCTGCGCGTGCTCCCCAGCATACCCGTGCCGGAATGGGCACGCGATCAGGCTCGGCAGCAGCTCGTGGCCGACGAGCTCATCGAGGCGATGCGGCGCGCCTATCCGCAGCAGGCCGCGAGCCCCGGTAGCATTTTGATCGGCGTGACCGATGAAGACATCTACATCAGCGAGCTGGATTGGAAGTTTGCCCTGAATTTCCGGGAGACGCCGCGGGCGTTGGTCATCTCAACCGCTCGTTTGAATCCTGTTTACTATGGCAAGCCACCAGCGTCATCCTTGCTCGAAACCCGATTGCGTAAGCTGCTGACAAAAAACATCGGCATCTCTTTCTACGGTCTCGAACTCACGAGTGACCACGGGAGCGTGCTCTACGACAATATCGAAGACATGGAAACACTGGATGCGATGGGAGAGAATTATTCGGTCCGCGACGCCAGGGCTCGCAGGGACGAAACCCATGAAGAGGGAGACCCGTGCTTCACGGTGCGTCACTATTATTCGCCAAAGAAACATCGGACGGATTCAGCCTACTTGACCGGCTGCAGCAGCACACATGGAGAGGCCGAACTCGAAGTTCTGGATATTTATTTGCACTACGGCATGTTGCTGTCACGACGAACCGACTTCTACTTGCCGGGTTCGCTGCCGCTGGAGTTGAGCCGTGTGATTCGCACTCAGGATTCGCGCTCGCGAGTCTTTGGAATTGGCGGGAACCACAGCCTGAATATCTGGCCGGTGGGGAACACGTGGCCTTTCACCTGGATGGACCTTATCCTGGAGGATGGAGGAAGGCTGCGCTACCGGCGTAGCAATTGGGGTGCGAGTTATTGGGACGCCATCTATGTCGTAGAGGCAACGATCACCGACTTTTACTCCTCTTACGTGACCTGGAACTGGCCGGGTTGGAGGCTGTTTCGACAGGACGGCAGGACGTATGTTTTCCCGGATGGTGGTGGCGTCCAACGGCCAGAACAGGCGGCGCTGATCGGGGTGCAAGATGCGTCGGGAAATATGTTGCGGCTGCGGCGCGAATCGACGGGAAACCTGATGAGCGCAAGTTCGGGCGAAGGAAAGTGGATCCACTTTAAATATGACTCCGGCTACAGGATGACCGAAGCGCAAGACAATGAGGGGCATGAGATCTTGTACCGTTACACGGCGACGGGCTGTCTGGAAGAAGTCGAGGATGCCGAGCACCACGTGACGAAGTATGGTCATGAAGGAATCCGATGCCCAACCAATATGGCAATTGACGGGCGCCAGGTGTGGAGCGCTCAGTTTGATAAGGCGGATAGGGTCACGCAATTAGAGCTCGTCGACGCGGGAGTGTATCAGTTCACGTATTCTGTAGATCTCCACGGCGCGAGCACCCAAGTGGACATTAAAGACCCGGGAGGAAACGTGTTGCGCATCACCTTCGACAGTTCGGGATACGGGTTGGAGCACGTCGTGAGCGGGAACCCGTTGCTCGCCTTGCGTTGATCGTGTGCGTTTGCGCAAAATTGCCGGTCGTGATGTTACGACGGTCAACCCCCCCTTGCCAGATGTCGGAAAGCCGTACTTTTAGAGGGCTGGTCCAGCGCAGAGAGTGGCCTATGGCGTGGGCGTGCCCACAATTTATTTGTGCAATGTCGCCACAAAAGGTCGCAGTTCGCGTAGCACGTCCGCCTCATTCGAGAGGAATACGAAATGGTCCGCACCCCATAGCTCGACCACACGGGCACCGCCTGCGGCACGGTTGATCCTTTCTATCCGAATTCTGGCCATGCCTATGTAGGTGCCGTACACCGCTCCAACGATGGTGCGTTCCGCTGCATCCATCACATGATATTTTCGTATCTGGTCCTGGGGAGGCCCATCAGGCGTATCATAGGCAACGAACGCAAGCACCGGCGAGCGAATCTCGGAATAATCGTGCTTCCAGCCACCTGCCATGATCGCATGAGCAACGTTTTCTGGAGTCTTATGGCTGCCGACGCTTCCATCCAGATTTTCCACAAAATCATTACGCAATTCGGATTCAGGAATTGCAATTCCTTGGGTCCGAAGTCGCCAAGCTCGATAGGCTGGAAATGATTTCAGATCGGAGGGGGAAGGCGTAGGTGGCTTTTGCATCGCTTCGGGCAACTTGCTACAGAGTGCATCGTAATCGGTATAGTCATCCGTTGCGTCGTTCATGGCATCCAGGTAAACGAGTCCTCTGATCCGGCCATAATGATGAATGCCCAGTTGCGACAATTCGTTCCCGGCGATGGAGTGACCTACCATGACCGGCGCAACCAGCTTGAGCGCGTCGAGAACTCGCAAGTCATCCTCGGCTAGACGCTGCTCCGTATAACCCGAGGCGGGCTGACTGGAGGCTCCGTATCCACGTCGCGTGATTCCGTAGACGTGATACGAGTCGGTTAGTTTCTCGGCGAATCCGTCGAAAACATGCGCGGTGAATCCGAGTCCCGCCAGCAATACAACTGATCGTCCCGATCCGCCCCAATCCAGAACCTCTAACCGCACACCATCATCGACAGTTACGAGCTGCACTTGGTGTTTGGACGGATCATGCCAGGGCGCAGATTCTTGCGCACCGCCAGTTGCGCTTACCGCCAAGCCTAGGATGAGCAAACGAATCAGGAGATTCTCCGTTGGGGCTGCAATCGACAATCGTCTGAATTTCACTTTCCACTTCCATTTCTTTCCCATCGATCCGACATCTGTATCAGGCTTGCGTTTTTGCTGCCGAGTCCAGCGATTCAGCGCTGACCATCGAGTATGGTGCAGTTTCAAAGGGAAACAAACAATTCCGAGACCAGACCAGGATTATTGGCGTGAACAAGCGTGGCTGTTGAAAAACTCGATATTTCAGAAATCAGAGAAAATTTCGCGGATAGAAAGTGTCTAAGCGTGCAGAGAAAATCGTTCGTAGGGCATCCTCACGCGATTCATTTTCTGCAAATTTCTCGGAGTGAGTTTTTCAACAGCCACAGGCGTTCACACCAAAAACCCGATTACTTGTGAAATGGCGATGTTTCAACCGTGATTCTGATTAAAGTCCCCGAATCTCGCCGCGCTGCCGAGATCATCAACACTCTGACATCAATGTCTGCCAGTCACTTTAATGCCTTCCAGCCAGTAGCCGTCGTCCACAACCATAGTTGCCTGAATGACATCACCCGGTTTGACTCCGCCGAGGGCGGCTGCGTCCTTAAGCTGATAGTCCATGACCATTGAGGCCATGGTTCCGGGCATATCGGCATTGCGCACGGTGATCCTGTTCATCTCCGGCGTTACCTCAAGTACGTATCCGGTCAGTACATGATGCTTGATCTGTGGCAATCCCTGAAATCAGCCAGAATTTCTTGGAACGCATGAGCTTGTCTCCCGAGATGTGCGCCAATCGCCCGGAACAGCCTACACCTTCAGGTCGGCACGTGTACATCGAGAGCAGCTCACGATTGGTTGTTGGTGAAATGGCGATTTTTCGCCAACCACCCTTGTGAGATACCGTCAACTCCCTGACATTCATTGACTTGCCTGCGCTTCCGCCATAGCATTCTTGCGCATGATCGGCCAGAACATCTCGCACTACCGCATCGTTGAGAAGCTCGGCGGTGGCGGGATGGGTGTGGTTTACAAGGCCGAGGATGTGAAGCTTGGTCGTTTCGTTGCCCTCAAGTTCCTGCCCGACAACGTAGCCAAAGACCCGCAGGCACTCGGCCGTTTTCAGCGCGAAGCCAAGGCTGCCTCTGCACTGAATCATCCGAACATCTGCACCATCCACGAGATTGACGAGGCCGAGGGACGAACCTTCATCGCCATGGAATTGCTGGAGGGGCAGACCCTCCGGCGCCGGATCAGTGGCAAGCCTCTGGAGATCGAGACGGTGCTCGATCTGGGAATCCAGATCGCCGATGCCCTGGACGCTTCCCACTCAGAGGGCATCATCCACCGCGACATCAAGTCTGCCAATATTTTTGTCACCAATCGCGGGAACGCCAAGATTTTGGATTTTGGGCTAGCAAAGATCTCTATCAAGCCTGAAAGCATCGCCATGAGAGCCGTGGCCATCGAGTCCGAAGAACATCTCACCAGCCCGGGCATAGCTGTGGGAACCGCGGCCTACATGTCTCCAGAGCAAGTGCGGGCCAAAGAGTTGGACGCTCGCACGGATCTGTTCTCTTTCGGTATCGTTCTCTACCAGATGGCTACCGGGGGGTTGCCCTTTCAAGGAGCCAGTACGGGTCTCATCACGGAGGCCATTCTCAACCGCGATCCGGTGGCTCCCGTGCGAGTCAATCCCAACATTCCACTGAGCCTCCAAGACGTAATCCACAGAGCCTTGGAGAAGGACAGAAACCTGCGCTATCAGCACGCTGCCGACATGCGGGCTGAGCTGCAACGGCTAAAGCGAGATACGGGGTCAGGCCGGAGGGCTTCAGAACAAGCAGAATGGGTTCTGACCCCAAGCACAAGTCGTTTGTCCTCGATCGGCAAGCGGACGGGACAGACTTCCGCCGTGAAAACAGCTGCCCCACGCCCCCCGCGAGTCTCCAAGATCATTGACTCGCTCGCAGTTTTGCCCTTCGAAAATGCGAGCGGCGATCCTGAGCACGAATACCTCAGTGACGGGATCACGGGGAGTCTCATCAATATTCTGGTGACGCTACCGAAACTGCGAGTGATCGCGCAGAGTGCAGTTTTTAGGTATAAGGGCCGGGAAATTGACCCTCAAGCCATCGGTCGCGAGCTTAATGTGCGCGCCGTGCTCGTAGGAAGAGTGATGCAAAGCGGTGGCTCTTTGCGCATTGGGACCGAACTAGTCGATGTAGCCACAGGCTCTCTACTGTGGGGCGCGCAATACGATCGCAAGCCTGGCGACATCTTTGCGGTCCAAGACGAAATTTCGAACGAGATATCGGGGAAATTGCGGTTAAAGTTGACCCGAGCAGAAAAGAAGCAACTAACAAAACGCCCCACGGAGAATGCAGAGGCATACCAGCTTTACCTAAAAGGTCGTCACCACTGGAACCGGTGGACCGAAGAAGGTTTCTATAAGGCGATCGAGTACTTTCGGCAGGCAGTCGAGATCGATCCCAGCTACTCCCTCGCCTACGCTGGTTTGGCCGATTGCTACGTGCTCCTAGGGTGGAACAGCTATCTACCGCCGAAGGAAGCGTTCCCGAAAGGCCAAGCGGCGGCAAAGACTGCCCTGCAGCTCGATCTGGATCTCGCTGAAGCCCACACGCCTTTGGCGGCCCTGTTATGGCTTCACGATTGGCAGTGGGAAGAGGCTCAGACAGAATTCAATCGCAGCCTCGAACTGGGTCCCAACTACGCAACTGCCAACCACTGGTACGCCGAGTATGCGATGACCATGGGGCGACACGGAGAAGCTTTGACCAGGATGAAGAAGGGTCTGGATCTAGATCCTTTGTCGCTCATTATCAACGTCGCAGTCGGATGGGCCCTCTACTTTGCCCGCCGATACGACGAAGCTATTGAACAACTCCGGCGAACTGTCGATTTGGACCCGAACTACCCCGTCACCTACTGGATCCTCGGCCTGTTGCTCAGGAAAACAGGTTGCTATGAACTGGCCATCACAGAGGGTGAGAAGGGGGTGAAGCTGTCGGGCGGCAGTCCTCTGATGCGCGCGGCACTTGCGCACACTCTCGGCACGGCTGGTCGGAAAAAGGAAGCATTACGAATGCTCGATGATCTGACAAGATTAGCGAAGCAAAAGTATGTCGCGCCCTATTTCTTCGCCGGAATCTACATCGGCTTGGGAGAGAACGATCGCGCGATTGAATACTTGGAGAAATGCTACGAAGAGCATTCCCACTGGCTTATCTATCTTCATATAGATCCGAGCATGGACGTCTTGCGCGACAACCAAGGTTTCCAAGGCTTGCTGCGGCGGGTTGGCCTTCCTGCGCTGACGACGGCGACCCCCGTCTGAAGGAAGCCAAGGCGGAGTACGCGAAGCTGCAGTAGCCGGGTGGGCTATCCCCATCGATCGCGTCGCCGAAGGCGTCTGAAAGGATCGTCGTCAGCTCAAGCCCTCCGAAGCCGGCACCCCGCAATACCACGCGTGTGCGCATGGGCGCAGGATACCAGTTTCGCAAGGGCTCCTTGCTTCTATTTTTCACTGCGTGCGGCAAATCCAGATGTACAAGGAGTGGCTGCCCGGCATGGTGACCCTCGATTTGTCGTCTGCTCGGAAGCTATCCATTCGCCTCGCGCCCGAGCAAATATTTCTGACCCCGAAGAACGAAAGGTAGAATTGACTTTTGCCCATTACGTATCAAATCGATGCCGACAAGAGAACGATTCGGACCAAGGCGGTCGGGCAGGTGACGCTGCAGGAGGTCATCGATCATTTTCGGACTTTGGAGCAAGATCCCCAATGCCCGGAGCGCACCGACGTCTTCTTGGACTTGAGTGAAGTGGATTCTTTACCGGCGGCTCCCCAGATCTCGAGCGTCGTCGATGAACTGAAGAGGGTCCGTGCCAAGGTTCGCTTCGATGCGTGTGCGATCGTTGCCAGTCGTACCGCTCTTTTCGGCATGATGAGGATGTTTGAAGTGCTGGCAGAGGATTTCTTTCGTGTGACGCGCACTTTCCGAATCGCCACCGAGGCGGAGATTTGGCTCGAGTCACAGCAATCGCAGGCCGAGCACAAGCCGACGGATGGGAACTAATACTAGACGATCGCGCAGGACTTCGTTCCGTGGCCCTTGCGGAAGGCGGACGTTTACACGCACAACCCGGTCCTGAGTGAAATGGCGATTTTCGAGCTTCATGGTCGCGTGCCGCGAAGCATGAAGATCATCCCTACCATGGCCGCACCCACGCAGACGCCGGAGCCGAGAAGCTCAACGATGTCCACAACGCGATAGATGGCGCAAACTCCGCGGAGTTCATCGACTCACTTTGCTTTGCCGACGTAAAACCTCTTGGCGCGCTAGGCTAGCGAAGCGCGGGACATGGACGGAGCGATTCGAGGGGCGGGTGCGCGGGTGGGGGCAAGCGCAGTGGGCGTGCTCTGCGGCCAGACCTCGATTTGTACGCGGTGTCGCGGGCCAGACAACCGTTGAAAACGATAAGTGCAAGAGCATTTCAGATCCAGAACGATCCTGGTAACCTCGCTGTCCCTGGGCGATACGCGGATGCGCCGCAAGAAGTCGTTGCTCATGTCGACAGATTTGCGCTTTACCCGTGCGGCAGACGTCGGAACATCGAAGTAGATGCGGTCGGGATTCCGGAGAGCAACGGCGTGCAAGTCGAAGTGCTCCGGTAGGTCGACAAGAATGTTGACAAGACTTGGACCGGATTCGTAGCTGATCCCTGGTAGTACTTCTAAGAATGCTGACCTCGATTGTGCGTCGACGACCGGTAAGGATGCTGCCGCGGGTGGAGGTTGTGGAGATGCCGCCGGTAACCGCGTAGCCGTGAGCGCCGATCCGAAGAGTGGCGATCTGCCCCTAAGCAACCAGACGGTCCCCCCAAAAAAGAGGCCAGCCAAGGTGATGGCGGCGAAATATTTGATTCGAGCCCTCCGAACTAATTTTGCCTCAAGGTCCGCCTCCACGCTGCGCAAATAGCACGCTCTCAACTGGGTTACCACGCGTCCATCATCTGCGTAGCCGACTGTTTGCAATTGCTCGGGCGCAGAGATCAGCGTCGCCGAAGTTGCCGGCGGCGTGACTGGAACTGCAAAACCCGATTTTTTTGAAAGTGAACGCCACTGCTGCGCGTATTCGTGCCATTCGGGCAACTGTAGGTGGATGCCGGCCCCACCGGTATCATTCGCCCAGGCGATCTTGCCTTTTGCGCTGAGAATATTCGAATTCAAGTCCAACATAATCCGCAGCTCAACATCAGAGTCAGACTTGATGGCAGACGAGCCCAGGATCCCAATACCACATTCACCCACGTTCAGAACGATGGCTTTGTGATCGGTCCCCAACCAGGCGTATCCAGCAGGTCGAATGGTGAACCGGGAACTGTGGCGTCGTTCTAGAGACATAACCTTGGCTGGACATCAGTTGGAGTGCCACGCTAGGCGAGGGGAGGTGAGGTTTCAAGTGACAAACATGGTTCGTCCCGGGAGCACTACATCCTTCCTCCGGTGGTGAACCAAAAGTCCCATGCGATGTGCTGCTCATCGGTCCTTGCGCGGTCTAAAGCCCCCATCGGACACGCCCAAAATACGTTTACACTCACGACCCGGGTCAATGCATTATGAAAGAGCGCCCCGCTTTAGAAGATCGAAGCTGGATGTGGCGCCGCCTCCGCTGCGCTGCGCTGTGCAGGGCTTCGCTCCGCTGCGGCGGCGCTGGGGAGTAACTGCAGTGGTGTGTGCGGTGCGAAAGAACCACAGGAGAGCATAGGCAAATCAGCTGGAGAGTGGCATTTTACCTTGGGG
>Ga0137390_10001891_pt1 | contig 16249 bp, 11 predicted proteins | sample 15con2h24AmetaG_FD_104937 | JGI IMG/M metagenome (GOLD analysis project Ga0137390, IMG submission 104937) | Vadose zone soil microbial communities from Angelo Coast Range Reserve, California, USA - 15con2h2.4A metaG | ecosystem: Environmental > Terrestrial > Soil > Vadose zone > Saprolite... | reverse complement strand
GGACCGGTATTCTTAGAATCTCAGTTCTCGATGCCACTCCGGTGGGGACCGGGCAGGCTACCGGGCCTCATAAGCCCCGATGTCGATTCGCCCTCCCTGGATGCGCAGATTGCCCGCGAGGTCGACCGCGCCGACGACGGTCGCAGAGGTGCTCGGGTCGCCCGCATTAATGGCTGGAGATGTGGATTGCAGGGAGAAGTTACCGGCCGACGCGTTCACGAAGAGCGGGTCGGACGTCAACACGTGGACCCCCGGACCCGTGCCGCCGCCGAAGTACAGGTCGCCGGAGTACAGATTGTAGTCCACGTTGCCAGGGTTCCAGTTCAACGTGTTGACGTATGCCGCGATGTTGTTCGCGAAGATGTTGTTCTCCCACGCCACGGTCGAGGACACCATCGGTCGGACGACCAGGGCCACGTCGTTGCCGTAGAACGTGTTGTTGAAGACATCGATGCGGAAAACGCTAGAGCCATCGGTGTAGCTGTACCATGTACCCAGCACGATGCCTCTCTGGCAGTTCTCCACAACGTTGTTGCGGATCGTCACGTCATGCGTGGCGGGCTGCCCTGGCTCCGAGAGCGCTTCGAAGCCCACACCTGCGTGATTCACGAAATTCCGCTCTATAATAATCGAGTAGCCGCTGTCAGCGTAGATGGCAGTTGAAGGATTGTTGAACCAAGCCGTGCCGTCCCGCTTGATGCTGATATACTCCAACTTGTTATGTCGGAATGTAATGTTGTTTGCTCCGTTGTAAGTAGAAGGGCCAAGCTGATCCGTGTCGTGAACATAGTTATCCTGGAACAGTCCGTTGGAGCTACCTGTGAAGGTAAACACTTCGCTCATGTTGGTCCAGATGGTGCCCATTTCGTTCCCTTTAAATATGACGTCATGCGCAGGCCCCCAAACATAGATGGCAAGAAGCGCAGCCGTCCCGTCCTTGACTGGGTAGATATTCCGGAGATTCAGGAACTTGTTGTAGTTGAACTCGACATAGCTCGAGCCGTTGTCGATGCGCAGTCCCTGTTGCATGGCTCCGGTACACGTGAAGTTCTGAAACGTGAGCCCCTGAACGCGGATATAGCTTTTGCCGCTGATCAGGAAGAACGGAGTGGTGCTAGTGTTGGTGCCCAAGTAGGTGTAGTCGAGGATGACCTGATCGCCACCGCACACGACGCCGCTGTAGCCACCGCAGCCACCAACTGGGACGCTGAAACCGTAGGGTTGGAACGTGATGTAGTTGCCGCTCGTGCCGGAAACACCGAGCGCGGGCCGCTCGTGGTACGTGCCGGCCATGATGTTGACGGTCGAGCTAGGCGTCGCGCTGTTCATCGCCTTCTGAATCGTCCGCCACGGCGCTGACGTACTTGTTCCGTTGTTGGAGTCGCTACCGGTGGTTGCAACGTAGAACTGCGTCCCTGCGGGCTCATAAGTGACCGTATTTACCGAGTGCTGCCCATGCCAGCGGAGGATCTCCCCAGACATGCCGCTGAAGAAAAATGTGACCAGACCGCCCAAGACGGTTCCCAGCACAAGTAGATTCCGTATAGGTCGCTGGAGAATATCGGTGACTCGCGATACCAACATCTGGCCAAGTCCTTGGAAGAAATGAGCACTTCTCGGCGTATCTCAAGGTTCGGCGCGGTGCAATGAGTTGCGGGTCCGGATCTGGTCGGTGCGGCTCGCAAGCGCTCTGCTGGTTCCTGCAATAGCTTGATCGCGGATGGCGTGAAGAAACGCAAGCTCGGTGGGCCAGGTACACTCGGGCTGGTAATTTCTTGCGATGGTTCGATTGCGACGCGCCATTTGGGCCAGTTCCTGCCAAGACGCAAGCTTCCGCTTGATCTCGTTTGCCAGCGCCAAAGGATCGCCAGGCTCAACCAGATCGGCCGGTCGCAGTAGTTCTGGAATTCCGCCTACGTTGCTGCCGATGCATGGACAGCCACGAGCCATTGCTTCAATCATGGCGCGCGGCAGTCCCTCCACTAAAGAAGGCATTACGAACAGGTCCACGGCATCCAGGAACTGGAATATCGGCCCGCCTGCCCCCAACTGTCCCAAAAATCTGACATGGCCGGTAATTCCTAATTTTTCTGTGAGACATTGATATTTCTTCAGAAGCTTTCCGGTCCCGACCAGATGAGCCACGACCTCGAGTCCCTGCGCCCGACAAGCTGCTACAGCGCGCAGCAAAACATCAGCTCCCTTATATGGCACCTCCATAGTGCCGATGAAGCCGAGCACAGCAGGACGGTTTGCAAGCTCCGAGATCAACCCTATTCTTTTTTGGAGTTCTTCCTCTGTCGCGATAGCACCTTCGATTTGCACGTCCGACCACGAAGTAACGAACGCGTCGGGAGATGCCGGATAGCGGCGCTGCAGACTTGACCGGGTGACGTAGGATACCGCCGTCGCGTTCCAGCAAATCCGTTTCAGCCTTCGAGTCATCACCTGCCTGTAGAACGGCCGGAGAAATCCGCCGGCGCAGCCCGGCCCGTACGTTGCCCATGGATCGCCGAGCACCTGCACTGCATAGTGCCGTGCGCGTCGTTCAAGCTCACTGGCAAGGGGGCCCCCGATGGTGCCGGGCCCGCGGAGGAGATAAGCATCGGACGTTGGTATGGCTTCACGTATGCAAGCCACGACGCGGTTGCGAATGGGTGCATATTGAAAAGGTCCGCGAAACTCGGGCAAAGGAAAGAATTCAACGTTCGGACCGTCCAATATGGCTTCCGGGTGTCTGTCGAATTGTTCGTCCCAGCGAAGCCGGGCCAGCACGATCACGTGGTCGAAAACCTCCAGGTACGCGCGCTGGAAGAACTTGTAAGGCGCTGTCCCTTCTGCACTGTAAATGTGCGCGCCATCGCAAACATAATGCTGGTCTATGGAAACAAGTAGTTTCATCTTGCGAACTGAACCATTTGCGACTCGACAGGCTTGTGGGTTCTTGGGTATAAGGTTCTAACGATGAGCGCCGCTAACAGAACACCCACGACGCAGAAGAACGACTCCAGATAAACCGTCCTGAAATCGATACGATTCACGTTAACGCTTTCGGATGACAGGACTGCGGCCGCAACCAATCCCCAATCAAAATTCCGCAATCCACTCAAAACGATAAACGCCCCCATCCATAGCGAGGATATGATACACACGCCTGGGAGCCCGAAATTTAGAAAAGCCTCGGCAATTGGACTGTAACCCCAGCCACTCACGGGGCCACTGCCACGGTGCATATCAAATTCAAGCTGTTCGGCAGGGGAGAGCGGCTTCGTTCCGGGGTACAGGACACGGGGAAGGAAGGTAAAAATGGTCCCGGCGTAAGAGCTTCCGAAAATGTAGTCTCTTACCTGTTCTGCGTTGTACAAGACGGATAGGTAGGGTCCCGCAAGCTCGGTATATTCTGGTTTAATACTGTCCAGCAAGAAATCCGTGTCACTGAAGTCGGATACTCGGTGGTGTGGGAAAGAGTCAGAGACAACCGAATAGACTGCCCTTCCGCCTGCTAGGGAGGGAATTAGCAGTCGGAGCTCACCGGCGATCGAAAATGCGGCGTAAGCGACGATCGCAAGCAGGAGGTGCATCACTTTCATTCTGGCGGATCTGGCCACAACGAACATGGCACACACGACCGCAAAGAGCGCCTGGAGCACCATCCTACGGTCGCCCTGCCCCATTACTATCACGCACCAGAACGCTGTCATCAGGAGAGTTGCTGTTCGCTTCAGCCCTCTGTTTCTGCCAGAAGCCGCCATCATCGCCAACCCAACCAATACGAACGTGGTGTGGGGCAGGGAGAATGTTTCAGTCATCCGCTGAAATCGTTCGACGCGATTCATGGCAAGTGCAGCCCAATACCCACCAATCTGGAGATACTGAAGGAAGTACAGCAATACTCCAATTGCGTAGAACATTGTGCCCACTGTGAACCAGCCAGTTACGTCTCGGACCACGAATTTCTTGTGAACAGGGGGCTTCCAGACAGCCCAGGTGATCGCAATGAAGATCGCACCCAGCGCCGAGAGGACTCCTGCCCGAAAGAAAACCTCGGGATCAAACGTCACTGGGTAACTAAGATGACTCCGAGCGTCATCGGATAAAAATCTGATCAAAATGACTCCGTTGTACATACCAAAGAACGCCGGAAACAGAGCCGTAGGATCCATGATTCCACTTCCTATCGCCGCTGCGTAAGCGACCATGAAGGGGAGAACCAAAGGAATGACAGCGATGGCGAGGGTTAGCTTTGGGCCTTCAACCATCACACTCCAACACATCAGACCAGAAGCGAAGAAAACACAGGCAACCAGGGACAGCCGACGTTTGCCGTCGCGGCTGAGCCGCACATGGCTACTGAATCGTGTTTGAATAACGCTACTTCTCGTCATAAACATGGCATAAACGACTCACCGCTGCTTCTATGCTAAAGTTCTGTATAGCGCCTAGGAGATTAACTCTTTCATATAGTGGAGCAGCCTTAACCACGGACTCAGCCCAGGTCTGTGCGCTATCTGCCAGAGAAAGGCGGGTCACCAGTTCGGAGACAATGTCGCTCTCGGCTGAAATCGTATCCGCGATGAAACATGGCAGGCCTGCAGCCTGGGCCTCTATCAAGGCTAGGGGAAATCCCTCATAAAGTGAGGGAAACAAGAAGACGTCCATCACGCCTTTCATAAGCCGGACTATGTCACTTCGAATACCGACAAACTTAATGTATCGGGAAATCCCAAGATTCTCGGCCTTGACTTCCATAGCTCTGCGAAACGGCCCGTCGCCCACCAAGACAAAGAGTGCCTCGGCGTTCATCGCAGACACGCGCTTCGCTATGTCTAAGAGAAAAGTATGGTTTTTTTCGGGAACGAAGCGGCCTATATGGCCGACTACAAACGCATGTTCGGGAATTCCCAGCTCTGCTCGTGCCTTAGAAGTGTCCACTGGACGTGAAAACGGTTCAAGATCAATGCCTAAATGACACACTCGCCACCTTGGATCGGTTTCCCAATTCTCCCCGAACAACGACTTGGCAGCTGTGTAACTTACCGCCAAACCCGCGGTTGCACCTGTCCTCAGCATGTTCGTCGCGACAAACCGATAAAACTTACGCCCGTGATCTCTGTGTGTATCCGAGTGTGAATGGGCTATGCGCATGGGTACCCCAGCCCACCGCGCCAACATAAGGATGTATCCACTAAAGTAGTGCACATGGCTGTGGACGCAATCATAAGGGCCAAGTTCTCGCAGGATACGTAAGAGGTTGCGAGCGTATCGCGCCGGCTGCGAATGCGAGAGACAACGTATGACGCGAGCACCAAGTGAGCGTACTTCTTCGTCATAAGCACACGGCTGCTCCGTGTGCACAAGAAAGTCGAAGTGGTATTTCCTCCTATCTATGTGCCGAAGGATCTGAAGAAGCCAGGTTTCCACACCGCCGGGATTCAACCCTCCAATGACGTGCAGAATTCTCATTCAGCGTAGCCCCTATCGAACCAGTCTGTGTCGTAAGGTCAATTCGCCCTTTTCTGTGAAGTGACCTGCCGATTTGCCGTTCCAACAACCGCGAGTTGAGGTACGGGAGCAGTGCGTCTTGGCGCCGCCACGTTCTGAGCCGTAGCCATTGCAATTAGCTTAGGACGTACGCAAGGGACTACGCGCGGAAGACGCCGCTACGCTCCCACGCAACGATTTGCGGGTGACAGGTCTTCGCAGCCGACCTTCACCGGCTTGCGAAAGATGATCGCGAACGTCTCGGCGGCGCGGTCGCGGTCCACAGCGTAGTTCAGCAGTAGCCACAATCGCCAAATCACATAGGCCGGGAAAAAGATTCCGAAATAGTCGCTGCAGTAATATCGATGAATCGAGAGGACTTCGAGCCCGTTCTGGTGCCCCAGAGCGCTCAACTCGCGGATAGAGCACTTATCGTAGTAGGCCGGAAAGCCGTGGCTTCCCCTGTCCGATGGGTACACGGAATCTAATATTTTGCGCGTGACCTTGTCTGGGAGTAGCGCGTGGAGTCGCGCGTAGGCCGCGTAGCGGCTGGGAGCAAAGATGGCCGCCTTGCCTTCCGGCCTTACGATGCTGGCAACCGCCGCCATTGCTCTCGTGTTATCGCGAACATGTTCCAATGTAGCCTGGCAAATCACGAGGTCCGCGTTTCCACGCCCGAAATATTCGGCGATGTCGCAACAGGAGATGTCGTCATAACATCCTGCCGGCGCCTGCGCGAGCTCGCCCGCATCCGCGTCCAGGCCCGTGACGCGAAGACCGAGCGCGTCTTTTCTTTCGGGATCAATAAATGGATGCTTGCCGCCCCCGACGTCATAAATCCACATTCCGGGCCGGAGGTAACTCCACACCACTTCGTTTCTAAACGACTTATGGCCGTCTATGCGAAAACGCCTCGGAAGTAATCGGTCGAACGACGCCGACAGCCAGAACTGGCTGGCAATGAACAACCGAACCAATTTTGCAAGCAGGCTGGGAATGCGTTCCGTGAGCGTTGAACTCATGCAGTGTCGCCCTCGTCGGAGGTATCAGTTACACCTGTTTTCAGTGCGTGCAAACGTCTCCGGTCACTCTGTGGAACGTCACGACGCAGCCGCTGGTATGGATTCTAATTCCGGTTTTGCTTGCCGTTGCGACGAATACCAGGCCTGAAAGATGAGTACATCCCAGAGGTGATACTGCAAGTCGCAACTTCCGGTAAGGTGGTGTTTCCAGTATTCGCGAACAGGCTGCGGGTTGAAGAAACCCTCATTCCTCAATCGGTTCTCGTCCAATAGAGATTCCGCCCAGTCGCGCAGGGGGCCTCGCAGCCAGGTGTCCAGCGGGATGCCGAAGCCCAACTTCGGCCGATCAATCAACTGTGGTGGGACATATCGTTGGAGCAGCTGGCGTAGGACCCATTTTCCTTGCCCGTTACGGATTTTCAGAGAGCTAGGAAGACGCCAGGCAAATTCCACCACGCGGTGATCCAGCAGTGGAACGCGCGCTTCAAGACTGACGGCCATTGTAGCGCGGTCCACTTTTGTCAGGATGTCGTCGGGGAGATAGGTGGCTGCATCGAGGAACATCATCTGTTGGGAAAATTCAGGCAGGCGAGGCCATGGGTCAGCACGAGTCAGGAGCGTCTCAGGCTCCTTGGCGGCCAAGACAACCGACTCCGGCTCCAGCCAGTGAGACGCCAGAGCAAAGTACATGGCCTGGGGGCTGCATGCTGGTAGGATTCCTGCGAGTTTATGGAGCTTGTAACCGAATTGCCGGTGGATCAGGCTGCGCGGCAAAACCCGGTTCAGACTATGGAAAAGTGTCTCCCACCTGTGGGTCGGGATCTGGCGGATTGCCCTCGCTGCCGCCGTCCGGGCACTTCGCGGTGCCCATCTGATGGACTTCCAGATTCGAGCACTCCAGACGTGGCGGTTGTATCCCCCGAAGACCTCGTCTCCCCCGTCCCCAGACAGAGCAACGGTCACATAAGGGCGCGCCAATTGCGCAACGAGGAAGGTCACGATTTGCGAAGAGTCCGCAAACGGTTCGTCGTAAATCTCGGGAAGGCGGGGAATCACGGCCATGGCTTCCGCGGGCGTCACGTACAGCTCCGTATGCTCCGTGCCTAGATGCCGCGCCACGGCCCTAGCATCCCCGGCTTCGTCGTAATCCGGTTCGCAAGAACCGATGGTAAAGGTCTTGACAGGGCGCTCGCTCTGAGCCTGCATTAGTGCCACCACCGTCGACGAATCGACTCCGCCGGACAGGAATGCACCCAGAGGAACATCCGCCAGCATGCGGATTTTGACGGCGTCGCGCAGCAATGTCTCTAATTCTCCGACGGCCTCCTGTGCCGATCCCGAAAAAGGATCAGCAACCCCGCGTTCGACGACCTCTTTGAGGGACCAGTAAGGTGCTGGGGCTGCTGTCCCGCGGGTGTCCACTGACACTGCAAGAATCGTGGCGGGCGGCAATTTGTAGACACCTTCGTAAATTGTGTGAGGCGCGGGAATGCAGTTGTGACGCAAATAAAGTGCGAGAGCCTGGCGATTGATTCCGGCGGTGAAGTCGGGATGGCATCGCAGGGCTTTCAGTTCGGACCCGAACAGAAATGTCTTGCCGGTCCACCCGTAATACACAGGTTTCTCACCTAAACGGTCCCGGCCGAGATACAGAACGCGCTCGTGTCGGTCCCAAAGTGCAAAGGCGAACATTCCGTTCATGCGAGAAATGGCCCGTTGAACGCCCCAGTGCTCGAAGGCCGCCAGCATGACTTCTGTATCGGAATGACCGCGAAAAGAAAGCGAGCCAATCGTGACCCGGTCGAGCTCGCGGCGCAATTGCTGAGAATTGTAGATTTCGCCATTGAAGACGATCACGCGACGTCCGCTCGCCGATACCATCGGCTGGTGACCCGCGGGCGAAAGATCGAGTATTGACAGTCTCCGGTGGCCCAAGGCGACACCGGCCGCTGCGTCTACCCAGATCCCTGCGTCGTCAGGACCACGATGGCGAAGGGTATTGACCATCCGCGCCACGATGGCCCGAATGGCTTGCTCGCTGGTCCGGCGGTCAAGATCGATGATGCCTGCAAAGCCGCACATGTGTTTGCTATCGTTAGCCTGCGAAAGACAGGTCTCAGCAAGAGTGGAACGTTACTCGCCGTGCGCCAGAATCACCACGAGCCGAATGCTGGAGCGCGCCGCACCGGGCATAGACCTTGCCCATCACACGGTTGTCGAACATCTCTCCGAGAAGCCACTGATATGGGACGTGTGTACCATCCCTCTGATCTCCCGAATGCCGACCTCGAGCGTCTTTTCTCACATAGAGCCTCGGTGCGGATGAATCCTGTCGAAGGAGGCGCGGTAGTCGCGTCGGTCGGTGCTTTCGATCAGCAAGATGGAGTTCGCTATCTCGATGGAGGGAGGCGCTACGCGCCCAACGGAAAGCTGCTGGTGCTGAAGCCGCAGGCTCTCACGATAGTGGCGGTGGCGAAAACCGACAACAAGTTTACCGGTCATATCAAAACCGCTAGGCTGAAGGTATTCCACCTGGCCTTGCTTGGAGATCATGGCGTTGGGGCTCGCCAAAAACGATTCACAGTCGTCGTGAGAACGGCCACCGATCAACTTGGCACACCAGTTGCTCTGGCTATGCGGCTCGAACGCGGAAAGGACATCGTAAACGGCGCCGCCGCGGCCGCCAACAGACCATGCGCCACCACCCTGCGCCGCGGGAAATGCAGGCACGTGCGGTGGCTGAAGTACCATCGTCGATGCTTGCCTTCCCCGCACACTGGTCAGCTTGAGAAACAAAGTCATCGTCAGCAGGCTAACAACAAATCCGGTGCAGCCTACTGCAATGAATTTTACGAATCGGTCTGAACTAAGACGGCCCCACATTTTGGGCCCCATCGAACGCGGGCGAAATCGCGCTCAGCTTAATACCTGTCTAGCTTTGGCCTTGCGGTCAAAAGGAGAACTGGGTCCCGTCGAGCTTCTTTTTGATTCATCGTCAGTGTGAGCCGAGAGCCTCAACATTCTGAGTCCCCAATAAATGGAGAACCATAATCAAGTCCTTCAAACCTAGGTTCTCGATCTGCAAATTTCTTCTTCGTGCTAAGCCCGAAGGAAAACTGACCGTGCGCCCCAGCTCGCAGAGATTGAGTGGCTCGTCCATGCCGAAGACAAAGAGCTCACTGCCCGGCCACTGCCGCCCGGGCCACTAAACGCGCAGACTTGGCAATCGAGGTTGGCGCTTGCGCGAAAGCAGCCATCACATGCTCGTCCAACTCGTTTTTGCAAGACGGGCTTCCCAACAGTTTTAGAAACTCCTGGTTGTAGTACAAGGCATCACGATAATCCGAGATTTGCTTTTCTTCGAAAGCCATGCGGAGTTCTTGGATACCGTCGTTCAATCCAAGCGAGCATTCGAAACCCAACTGCCTGCGGATCTTGTCGAATGACACGCGATAGTTGCGCCGATCGGAGTTCTCCGTGTGCTCGACCTTGGTATTCGGAAATACTGCCACAATCTTCTCTGCTACTTCGGAAAGTTGGTAGTTCATACGGGTATCGCCCAGGTTAAAGATCTCCCCGCGGATGAATGGAAGCGGCGCTTCCAAAACCCGCACGATCCCTTTGGCTACATCTCGTACGTGGATGAACGGCCGCCATTGTTTGCCATTGAAGACGGTGATCGCTCCCTCCTTGCAAGCCTTCGCGGTGAGCAGATTGACCACGAGGTCGAAGCGAGGTCGGTAGGAGAGACCGAACACCGTGGCTAGGCGGAGAATTACGGGATGGAAACTATCAGAGTGCGCCGCCAAGAGTGCTTCTTCCGAATCGATCTTGGTCTGTCCGTAGAGCGAAACAGCCTGTACATTGGAGTGCTCATCCATCAATAGGTCGGTCGCGCCGTATACGCTACAGCTGGATGCAAATACCAGACGGTTGATGCCATTTCCTTTGGCGACCTCGATCAGCATCCGCGTCGCGGCATAATTGATTTGTAGGCTCGTCTGACGATCCACTTCGCAGGCCGGATCCCCCACGATGGCCGCCAGGTGAATGGCGGATTCAGCGCCTTTCACTGCGCCCACCACGTCCTGGATTTTTCGGCAGTCGCCCACCTTCAATTCCAAGTTGGGGTGGCCAAGGATATCGCGCAGAGCGCTGTCGCCGTAGACCAGGCTATCCAAAACACGGACCTTCCGTCCGCTCGCTAGCAACTTTCGCACTAGAATCGAACCAATATATCCGGCTCCGCCGAGAACCAGGACCAAGCCCTCTGAAGCCGAATCGCCCCCGCCATTTTTCGGCCTGATCTCGAACCGCGCCTCCAACACGGCCTTAACAACGCGAGAGAGTGCCAACGACAACATGGCCAGGCAGCAGAACACAAGGAGAACACTTCGCGGCACCAACTTGCGAGGAAGGAGCATGAAGTTCGCAGCCAGGAACAAGAGAATGCTGATGCCGACCCCGCGGAGGATGACCAGATTCTTGTACCGGCCGACGTACCCCCTGGAATGGGTGTAGAAACCGTTCAGCAGGAAGACCAGCGGAAACAACAGGGAAATGAGCAAGAACGATGAAGAGTAGTATGCCATCGCCTCGGTCAGCCGCGTTGTAGCTTTGTCGTTCTCATCGCGGAGCGCCAGATAAAACACAGGCGTCGCGAGGGCCCCCATCATACAGAGGTGAACGTTAATGAAATCCGCCAGCATGCGCGGTAGCGCTTGCCAAGGCTTGAAGTTACGAACGGGCCGCCACATGTTGGTGACTTTCCTTCGTGAAGGCTTGTTTTTCCGAGGCCTTAAACTGCGCCAGACGCAGGATGGCATAGGCGACTCGTTCCACGGTGGCGTCGGGCAGCGACTCGTAAATAGGCAGGCTCAAGACACCATCAGTAACGTAGTCGGTGTGGGTGAGTCCCGCGCACTGCACATTTTGAAACGAGCTGTATAACCTCTGCTTGTGCAATGGGGGATAGAAATACTTTTTGGTTTCGATCCCCTCTGCGAGCAGAGCCTCAGCCAAGGCATCCCGGGACATGCCGAAGATTTCCGAGTTGACGTGGATGGAGTAATCCTTATACGTGCTTACGTCTTCTGGAATAACTTTTTGGAAGCGTAGTCCCAGCAGCGGCGTAAGAAGGCGTGTATATTTCTTTGCAATCCAATTACGGCGAGCGACTTTTGCTTCCACGAGGGGCAACCCGGCTATGGCAAGAGCGGCGTTGAATTCTGACATGCGCGCGTTCATGCCGAGCCACTCCGGATCGTAGGCGCCTAAGTCGCCATAGTTCCGCATGCCTCGAATTGCTCGAGCGAGCGTCTGGTCGTTTGTCGTGACCAACCCACCCTCACCGGCCACCAGCAACTTCGTCGGTGACAGCGAGAAGACCTCAGCATCGCCAAACCCTCCGACGGGGCGATTTCGATAGCGACTGCCAAATCCGTGGGCAGCATCGAAAATAAGCTTTAGGCGATGACGCGAGGCCACCCGCTCGAGTGTCTCGATGTCACAGGGATTGCCATAGAGATGGACGACCAGAATTGCGGAGGTGCGCTCCGTGATCTTCCGCTCGACGTCGACCGGATCCACATTCCACGTTTCCTCGTTGCAGTCCGCAAATACCGGCCGCAACCCGTTCCACAGCACGGCGTGGCCCGTGGCAAAGAACGTAAAGCTCGGGACGATTACCTCGCCCGTGAGGCCGAGAGCGCGCAGGACCATCATCAGCCCGCTCGTGCAACTGGAGACGGCCACGCAGTGCTTCACCTGGAGTCGCTCGGCGACTGCGGCCTCCAGATGCTCGACCAAGCTGGCGTTGGTGATCGTGCCGTTCACGTAAGCCGCCTGGTAGTACTTCATAGCGTTGCCCAGTGAAGGCAGCAGGGGGCGACAGAAGCGGAATCGTCCCTCGAAAAGAGGGCGGCCCCCATGGATCGCGGGTACACGCGCCGGGACTGGATCATAGGTTGATCGCATGGCTTTTCCTCGAATTGACTTTGGAAAACGGCGATCTGAATTAACGAACTCCTGCGCAAAGAGATGGGCAGTGTCGGCTTCCCCTGGGTGCTTCCGAATGCCGCACAGGCAGGAACCAATTATCCCGAAATTATTCGGATCTGCCCGGCACATCGCGCAAGGCCCGAGGAAGGCATACTTTGTCGCGTTTCGCCGGCCAACTGCGCTCCGCACTTCCGCAGCGATTTTCAGCAGACGTGAAGGGATAATGTCCGCTTGCACCTATTGTAGGCCCATTCGGTTCCCACCCCCCGGCACCCGCTCGTGCCGCTCATTGGTGGGCGGACCATCACGAACGGGTCTTCCCCGGGCTAGATCACTTCTCCGGGTCGGCTGTCCGCGGCAACCGAGCTAAGGCGCTCGCGGACAGCTGCCCGTTCAAGTCATGGATCACACCCGCTCAGGGGCCGGGATCCGGCGCGACCGTCGAGCATTCCACAAAAGTCGACGGCGGTGTGGTCGACCGATTTGGTTTGTGGATTTCGATATTGCCGCCTCCCAGCGTACGAGTCGTAACTAGATATCCGTTGGAGAGCGCAATGCCAAAGCGATCGTTGACACCGGGTTCTCCGTTGTCAACGACGGCCACGTGGTAACCCACTGTTCCGAAGAGATTTGTGTCTGCTAGGCCACAGATGTCACGTCGAGTCGTATCCGTGGCAGAAGGTTCTGTATACCCGGTAATGCTGTCGCTTGACACGTGGAGTCCGGTCTCATGGTCGACGTAGTTCACATGGCCAAAAAACGCTCCGTGCTTACATCCCGCCACAAAACCGAAGTTCGCCTTTGCTCCCGAGTCCTTAAAGACGAATCCGCCACCGGTCGTGAAGTCGCACGGAACGGGAATGATGTGGGCACTGGCCGGGCGGCTCCTGAAGGACATCAGCGCTGTCACCACGAGCACTCCCGCCAGCAATGTACCCATTAGCTTTCCAATTGTTCTTCCTTTATCGCTCATTGTTCGTCTCTCCTTTCTATCGAAGCACGCAGCGCTAATTGATACCCGCGGTCGCAGACCCGATCACCACGTCGCCAGTACCCGGGACGTGGATGCGAAGGGCATTCACAGTGATGAGGTTCGCTGAACCGTACTGCTCATTGATGATCACAAAGCCGCCGGGAAACGTGACCTTCTGGTTCGGCGCGCCGGTCACGGCTACGGCCGATCCATTGATGGAAAGGCCATCGATGATTGACCAGCCGCTGCTCTTGGCACTCAACGATGCCGACGCCTGTGCCATAACGAAATCGGCAGAGATAGCATTGCCGCCTACAGTTAGACTCAAGTTTGCAAGCGACGCTTCCGAGTCAACCTCATCAGGCCAACTCAATGTCGCTGCGCTAAGAACTTCGCCACTGAGCAAAGATGGAATGCTGGTCGTCTCCAAAGACGCATCCCGCTCATCATTGGGACCGGCTAGTGTTCCGGTGTCCGCGAGAAAGGTAGTGGTTCCATGAAAGTTCGCACCGACCGCTCTAGCTTGTCCGGTGACATTGACAGTCTGAGCTCCGACGGCTGTCAGCCATACCAGCAGTCCGCCCAGCATAAAAGTGATCGCCACATATACTGATAAGTAAATACGTTTCTCGTGCATGCTAACCTCCTGCTTTTAACTTACTCACTGCCTGACCAATCGTTGGTGCTCCCCAGGGCCCGTTGGATCGGTCCCCTGAAATGGTTGGACCGTCTTTTTTGTTTTTTTCCTCTCTGGGCCTTGCATCGGTCTTATTCGCGAATGCCCAGTTCTTCCTGCGCCTCCCGCCCAGGGGGAGAAGGTGGCTGGCCTCTCATAAGCGAAAGGGGCCACAATGCTGCAAGAAGAAATTGAGGCAACGCGCAAAATACGAGGTTTCTGGATGAGCCGGCTATGACCGCCGGCTAGTATGGCTGTCCTTCCCACATCGGCTAATCTCTACCCCACCATTGCTCTCGAGGCTCTTCAGCAAAGGCGGGGCCGCTGTCTCTTTTATGGATCCCTATTTTTTCCGGAATAGATGGACCGGCCACCGCTGATCTTGCTCCTTAGTCATGATATTGCCTGGCGCACTCACCGTAGCTCTCCGCGTAATCGTTCCCGCTGTTGGATTTTGGATCCCAGTTGTTGAGAACCGTGCCAAGCATGTGAGTGCGATCGTCGGCGAACCGTTGCACGGCCAGCCGTGCCTGTTCGAGAGTGGTTCGGCCCGATTGGATAACGAGCACTACGCCGTCTGCTACACGTCCTAGTACGCGGGCATCAGCGAGTTGCATCATCGGAGGCGTGTCGATCAGCACGAGATCGTATTCTTGCCGCATTCGCCCTAGTAACTCGGCGACTCGCGGGGAATAGAGAAGGCTTAATGGATTTTCCTGGGTAGTGCCACTTGGAAGCAGGTCGAGCGCCGGGACGTCAGTGTGGCGAACAATCTGCAGCAGTCCTCTGCTATCAATGGGATTGTCGGAGCGTAGCACGTTGCACAATCCCCAGCTGTTCGAAAGCTGGAAGACTCGATGAAGATCGGGATTACGCAGGTCGGCGTCGACAAGCAACACGCGCCGTCCAATCTTGGCCATGGTGATGCCAAGATTGCTCGTGACCGTGGTCTTTCCGTCGCCCGGTCCCGGGCTGGTAAGCACAATAACTCGAGGGGGAAGACCTTCGAGACCCTGCAACAGAATGGAGGTCAGCGTCGCCCGAAATGCTTCGGCCATCATGGCTAGCTCGGGATGTGCTATTCCTCCCTTTACGAGACTTATCTTCCCCACCTGGTTCACGTTCACCATGTTTCCGGCCACACCAGGGATGGTTCTGAGGGACTTCTCCCGACCGGGGAACAGTCTGCGAAGTCGAGATGCGGGGATTGCTGCCATGGGGATCGCGCCCAGTTCAGGCAGGTTTAGATAAGCAGGCGCTACTCCAGGGACAAAGATGCGCCGGTTGAAGCGCTCGCGTAGAATACTCAGCCCTGTTCCGAAAAACACGCCGATGAGAAGCCCGAGGGCGGCATTCAACGGGTAATTCGGACGATAGGGGAGCACAGGAGCTTTCGCTGGGTCAACAACGAGAATGTTGCTGGCGCGCATGGCAGCGGCCAACCCTGCTTGTTTTACCCTTTGCAGCAGGGCATCGTAAAGTTGGCGGGACGTATCGACCTCGTGCTTGAGAGTGTCATAACGAATGGCTTTTTGTGCCTGGTCGGAGACGGTCCTCGCCTGCTGGTCGTACGCCGTTGCCAGCAGTTCTTCGCGACGGCGAGCGCTGAAAAATTCGTTGGCTGACCGTCGCACGATGTTCGCGCGTTGTGTTTCCAACGCTGAACTCAGCTCGTCGATTTGGGCTTGGACTTGCCGAACTCTGTAGTGCGCTGGCGTCAATGTTGAGGTGAGCTGAGCTCTTTCTTGCTTCAATGCGGCGAGTTTCAGTCCAAACTCACGGAACGTGGGGTCGTCTAAAGCTTCAGGAAGCGATTCCAGTGGCTTGGTTATCGCTGTTTCATATCTCGCCTGCTTTTCCGCGCGGTCGACCTGAGCCTTCGAATACTCTTCCTGAAATTGCCGCAGCTTCTCCTCGGCTACATTCCCTTTGTCAGAAAACAAAAGGCCGGAAACTCTAGCGTAGGCTTGGAGTTGTGTTTCCGCGTTCTCGAGATTCGATTTCATCTCGTTCAAGTGCGCTGCCAGCCATTCTGCGGTTAGCTGCGTGGACTCCCACCGCATTTGATGGCTTTGCTCCACGAATTCTTTGACCAGG
>Ga0137390_10001885_pt1 | contig 16263 bp, 9 predicted proteins | sample 15con2h24AmetaG_FD_104937 | JGI IMG/M metagenome (GOLD analysis project Ga0137390, IMG submission 104937) | Vadose zone soil microbial communities from Angelo Coast Range Reserve, California, USA - 15con2h2.4A metaG | ecosystem: Environmental > Terrestrial > Soil > Vadose zone > Saprolite... | reverse complement strand
ACCGACGTTTTCCTCAGGATGCAACAGTGCGAACAGCTTAGTTTGATCTTCCAAATTCGGGCAGGCCGGATAACCAAAGCTAAAACGCGATCCGCGATACTTCTGATGAAACAGGTCGCGGATATTCGGCGAATCGTCTGCCGCGATGCCTAATTCTGCGCGCATCAGCTTGTGATGATACTCGGCCAACGCTTCGGCGGTTTCCACGCTTAGTCCATGCAGGTAGAGATATTTCGTGTACTCTCCGGCCTCGAATAGCTTTTGCGTCTCGACCGACGCCCTTGCGCCAATCGTGACTAGAGAAAGTCCGATCACATCCATCTTCCCCGAGGCCTTCGGGGCAAAGAAGTCCGAGATGCAGAGACGCCGGCCTTCGCGCTGCCGCGGGAAAGTGAAGCGAAGCAGTTCTTTTGCTTCAATGGGGGCACCGGCGTCCTCGCCCATGCGCGATGACGGCGCAGAGGATGGAACGTCGTATACAACCACATCATTCCCGTCGCCTTGCGCAGGGAAATATCCCCAGACCACTTTCGGTTCAAACCATCCACTCGCGATAATTTCGCTTTCCAGCGCTTTCCTGATGGGCCGAAACTTCTGCTCCACCAGCCGCGCGTAGTCTTCCTGCGACGCAGTCTTCAACTGCCATTGGTTCTTAAACAGCGCAGTATCGTTGATGTAGGGAAAAAGTTCGCGTAGGTCGTAGTCTTTCTTAACTCGCACCCCCCAAAACGGAGGCATGGGAATATTCGGCGCATCGCTGACCACCGGACTGCGCTCGGCAAACACCGGCCCGGTTTCCTCATCCACCGCGACCGCCTTTGCGTATTCCTTTACCGTCCGGCCCTCCTGGATTCGAGCTTTGCGACGGCCGTTTGGAGACATGAGGTCTTCCATGATGTGCAGCCCGCCGAAAGCATCGTCGGCGTAGAAGACCGCATTGGAATATTCGCGACGCAGATCGTCTTCCACATACTTGCGAGTAAGCGCCGCGCCGCCACAGATCACCGGAAACTCCAGCTTCTGGCGTTCCAGATCCTGGATGACGTATTTCATTTCCAGCGTGGATTTAACCAGCAGTCCGCTCAACCCGATGGCGTCGGCATGGTGCTCCTGCGCGGCTTTGATGATCGCGTCGCCCGGCTGCTTGATGCCGAGATTGACCACCCGATATCCGTTGTTGGAAAGAATTATGTCCACCAGGTTCTTGCCAATGTCGTGGACATCGCCTTTGACCGTGGCAATCACGATCGTCCCTTTTTGCGATGCGCCGGACTTCTTCTCCATCTTCGGTTCGAGATAGGCGACCGCCTGCTTCATCACGCCCGCGGAATCGAGCACTGAGGGCAACTGCATCTTGCGTGCGCCAAACAGGTCGCCGACCGTCTTCATGCCGTCGAGCAGGACAGTGTTTATAAGTTCAAGTGGCGAATATTGCTGCAGAGCTGCTTCGAGTAACGCTTCGAGTGACTTCTTATGCGCGCCCTCGCCGACGGATTTTTCTCCGTTGATGATCGCGTACTTGAGTTTGTCCTCAATAGAGAGGGTTTCGACGTGTGCCGTGCTCTCGCCCTGCGTCTTTCCCTTAGTGCCGGCAAAGTGCTGCATGTAAACCTGCAGGGGATCGCCAGCAGATTCATCGCGGAAAATCAGCTTACGCGCGAGTCCAACCTCTTCTTGAGGAATCTTATACAAGGGATAGATTTTGGTGTAATTGACAATGGCCATATCCAGGCCATGATTTACCGCTTCGTGCATGAAAACACTGTTCAGCACCCTCCGCGAATACACCTCCAGACCAAACGAAATATTGCTGACCCCGAGAATGGTTTTAACTTCCGGGAGCTCCTTCTTGATTAGCTTGAGGGCGTTCAAGGTCTCGATTCCCGCGCTGCGATATTCATCCTGCCCGGTTGAAATGGGCAGAGTGAGCGCATCGAAAATCAAATCCGCCGGACGGATGCCATACTTCTTAGTCGCCAGATCAAAGATGCGCCGCGCGATGGCAGCTTTCTTCTCCGCCGTCAGCGCCATGCCATCTTCATCAATGGTCAGCGCGATCACCGCTGCGCCGTAGCGCTTGGCCATGGGCAGAACTTTAGATGTCCGTTTCTCGCCATCTTCCAGATTGATGGAATTGATAATTGCCTTGCCGGGGATGCGCTTCAGCGCTTCTTCCACAACGTCGGCTTCGGTCGAATCCACCAGAATCGGCGCGGGAACGCGGGTTGCAATGCGCTCCAAGATGGAAGTGATGTAATCCTTCTCGTCTTCGCCCACGATGGCGCAGCACAGGTCGAGCATGTGTGAGCCTTCGTTGACCAGCTTTTTTGCGAGCGCGAGAATGTCGTCGTACTTCTTGCCTCGCACTAGATTTTTGAAATGCTCCACGCGCGTGGTCGTATTCATTTCTTCGGCGACGATCAACGGCTTGGGCTCAAGATCGAGCGGAACGGAAGTGTAAGCGCTCGAAGCCGCAGCAATCGGCTTCACGTCGCGCTTCGCAGGCTCGATGCCCGAGACCGCGTCCACCACAGCTTTCAGATGTTCCGGCGTGGTTCCGCAGCATCCGCCGACGATGCGGACGCCATAGTCCTGCACGAAATGCTTGTGGTACTGAGCAAGTTCGGCGGGCGTGAGCTTAAATACCGCCGCCCCGCCAACATTCTCCGGCAAGCCTGCATTGGGAAGAACGGAAATTTCTTTTGTGGAGTTGATCCCCAGATAGCGAACAGCATCGTTCATCAAGTCCGGGCCGGTCGAGCAGTTCAATCCAATGATGTCGATGTCGAGTGGTTCGAGCGCAGTGAGCGCAGCGCCGATTTCCGTACCCGCGAGCATCAAGCCAGTTTCCTGAAGCGTAACCTGCACCTGCAAAGGCACGCGCCTGCCTGCCTTTTTCATAGCATCAAGCGCCGCAATGGTTGCGATCTTAGCTTGCCACAGGTCGAAACAAGTTTCGATCAGAAGCACGTCGACGCCGCCTTCGAGTAGAGCTGCCGCGTGCTCCTCGTACGACCTGAGCATCTCCTCATAGCCAATGTGGCCAAGGGACGGCATCTTCGTACTGGGGCCGATGGAGCCGGCCACGAATCGCGGCTTGTCTTTGGTCGAAAACTGGGCCGCGACTTCCTTTGCGAGTTTTGCGGCGGCAATGTTGATTTCTCTGACGCGATCAGCGAAGCCAAACTCGTCAAGAACAATGCTCATTCCATTGAACGTGTCGGTCTCAATGACGTCGCAGCCCACGCTCAGGAAGCTAGCGTGAACGTCTCGAATGATGTCAGGACGGCTAAGAACGAGAATCTCGTTGCAGTTTTCCTTGCCCCAATAGTCATCAAGCGTGGGGTTATGCTTGTGGATGTTAGTCCCCATCGCTCCGTCGTAAATGACGACGCGTTCGCGCACGGTTTGTAGGAAATCAGCCATTAGCTTTTAGCTCTTAGCCTTGAGCTCAACGTTTTCGGCTAAGGGCTAAGAGCTAGCAGCTAAAAGCTGCCTTATACACAAACGCCGGCCCAATATCGGACCGGCGTCATCTTCTCGCGAAAGCTATTGAACTCTTACTCTCCTGGAGCGATTTCTGCGGGTGCGCCGCCTGCGATTTCCGCGGCGTTGAACACTGGATTCGCTCCCAAATGCGCCGGCTTGGTCGCCAGCATCTGCTCTTTGCGGTAGACCAGATTCGTCGCGTTGAAGGTCGCCAGTTCGAATCCGTGGCCGTGGGTGATGGCGTCGGTTGGGCACGCCTCCACGCAATATCCGCAAAAGATGCAGCGGTTGTAGTCAATGTTGTAAACCTTGGCATAACGCTCGGCGCCACTCACGCGGTTCTCAGCAGTGTTCTCTGCGGCCTCAATATAAATGCAATTGGCCGGACAGTTCGCCGCGCACAAAAAGCAGGCCACGCACTTCTCCAGTCCATTTTCGTCGCGCTGCAGAACATGCGCGCCGCGAAAACGCTCCTCGAACTTGGCGCCACGCAGAGGCCCCGGGCCGTCGGGATAGTTCTCCACCGTCGTCGGCTGGAACATCTCCATGAATGTGATGGACATTCCTTTGGCGATGGCGGCGATGTTTTCGAGGATCGGCATACCTACTTAGTATAGCGAAAGAAGCGGGTTTCAGTGAATTCATCCTGGTTCAAATTCCTTGCGAGATCAGGGCAGCAGATAACACTTTGACTCAGCATGCTTTGATGGCAATATATGGCACGTATCTACGAGAAGAACTGCAATGGCTATAAGCGCTACACTGCAAGACGAACGCGGAAAGCCTGTTGTCGAAACAGACGCAGTCCTCGATTTTCCCTTGACCAGGCGAAGTCGAGTTCTTGACCTGCTTCGCTACATCGACCCGTATGGCGATACGTACTTTAACCGCCTGCAAATGGATCAGTTCATTACGGAGTGGAAGGAAATAGAGCCGACCGATCCGGCGCACCATGAGAATTGGCAACTGGTCCTCCAAATGTCTGAGACGTGCAGAGATACTCCTCATCTATTATCTGAGGTTTGTTGGGGACTGAAATCGGACTGAAGGCCGTACTGACGCCAGCGCTTCCAGCCACTTTGGGTCCTGGCCGTATTACAATAATTAGCCGTCCCCTTTCTGTTCGGCCGGCAACCATCCCAACGCACTTATCGGAGGATTTATGAAGCTTACGCCCGGAAAACTTGCGGGCTTGCAACGGGTGTCGGACAAGCGAGGAGTAATTGCGGCCGCCGCTATGGACCAGCGCGGCTCGCTGCAAAAGTCCTTGGCCAAAGAAAAGGGCGGCGACATCAGCGACGCCATGATGGAGGAATTCAAGTCGCTGGTCACCGAAGTCCTGACCCCACATGCCAGCGCCATCCTGCTCGACCCCGAGTGGGGATTGCCCGCTTCGAAGCGCCGCGCGAAGAATGCCGGTCTGCTGCTGGCGTATGAGAAAACCGGATACGACAAGACTGGCCCCGGCCGCCTCGGCGATCTGCTCGACCACTGGTCGGTCCGCCGTTTGAAAGAGGCCGGCGCGGATTGCCTCAAGATTCTGCTCTATTACACGCCCTTCGATCCTAAGGATGTGAATGACAAGAAGCATGCCTGGGTGGAGCGCATCGGCGACGAATGCCGTGCCAACGACATTCCATATTTTCTGGAGTTTGTCGGATACGACGAGGGCGCGGACGAAAAGGGCCTGGAGTACGCCAAGAAGAAACCGCACATCGTCACCGAGAGCATGCGCGAGTTCAGCAAAGAAAAGTACGGCGTGGACGTGCTAAAAGTCGAAGTCCCGGTAAACATGAAGTACGTGGAAGGAACCAAATCCTTCGGCGGGCAGAAAGCTTATACCAAGAAAGAAGCCATTGACCTGTTCCACTCGGCTGCCAACGTCGCGACCAAGCCTTTCATCTATCTTTCAGCCGGGGTGAGTAACGCCGAATTCAGCGAGACCCTCGAATTGGCCGGCGAAACGGGCGTGAAATACAACGGCGTTCTTTGCGGACGCGCGACCTGGAAGGAAGGCATCCCGATTTACGCGAAGCAGGGAGCTGCCGCCTTCCGCCACTGGCTTGAAACCGAGGGCGTGAAGAATATCAGCAACGTCAACGACAAGCTCAAGACCGCGACCTCATGGTTCCCGCTTTACGACGTGGAACCGGTATTGGCGTAAAGGTCGTTAAACCATAAGGGGCACGAAGTTACACGAAGAGTTCGAGTTTGGATCCCTTCGTGTCCTTTGTGGTTGTGAGGTCCTAGATCATGGACGGCAAGCACCAGACCGCTCTCATCACCGGCGCTTCTGCCGGCATTGGCCGCGAACTCGTCAAACTTTTCGCCAAAGACGGCTACAACCTGGTGCTTGTAGCCAGGACGGCATCGCGCTTGAATCAGTTTGCCGACGAATTGCAGCGCCAGTTCAGCATTTCCGCCAAGCCCTTTGCTTTGGACTTGACATCTGCCTCGGCCCCGCAGTTTCTGTTCGATCAACTCGCGCGGGAAAACATCGCTATAGACGTTCTGGTGAACAATGCGGGCCATGGCAAACTGGGCGCTTTCGCAGACGTTTCCTCAGAAGAAAGTCTCGGACAGATTCAGCTCAACATCACCGCCCTGACGTATCTCACCAAGCTCTTCCTCAGCCCGATGCTGGAGCGAAAATCAGGCAAAATCCTCAACGTCGCTTCCACCGCGGGATTCCAGCCGGGCCCACTGATGGCCGTCTATTACGCGACCAAGGCGTACGTGATCTCCTTCTCCGAAGCTCTGGCGAATGAACTGCGGGGGTCGGGGTTGACTGCAACCTGCCTCTGCCCAGGCGCAACGGACACCGAATTTCAGAAGCGTGCCGGAACTGAAGAAACGCTTCTCTTCCGCAAACTGCGTCCCATGAATGCGAAAGCAGTCGCGCAAGATGGCTATCGCGCGCTGATGAAAGGAAAGCCGCTGGTAATCTCGGGATTGAGAAACTGGCTGCTGGCGGGGTCCCTGAGGATCAGCCCCCGCCGCGTTGTCACAGCAGTATCCCGGCGTCTGATCGAGCGATAAATTCGCCCCTGCATCCTCGTCTGAGATTAGAATCATCCGACATGGCACGGACCCAGCTTTATGCCGACCCCGCCAACCTTTTCGTTCATGATCTGATTCTCGAGAGTTGCCGCCACTTCGCCACCCGCACTGCGATTTTCGATTCCTCCTGTGGACAGCGCATTTCCTACGCCGAGTACGGCGGAATCGTAGAGGCGTTGGCCCGCGGATTTGTCACGGCCGGCGTAAAGCCGGGCGAGATCGTCGCCATCTTTTTACAGAATTCATGGGAATTCTGCGCCGCGTATCACGCCATAACGCTTGCCGCAGCAGTGCCGACGTTACTCAATCCCACCTGTCGCGAGCGCGAAGTGAGCTATCAACTGGAAGATTCCGAGGCCGTGTTGTTGATCAGCGATGGCCCGCAGCTTGAGGGCATTGACTTCAGCAGTGTTCCGAAGCTGCGCGGCATCTACACCACCAGACAGCACCTGCCGGGCACATCTCAATTCTCTGATTTGCTGCGCGCAAGCACAGCACCTGTGCCCGAGCCGGCTGTCCCTTCGAACGAAATTCTCGCGGCACTTCCATACTCGAGCGGTACGACCGGATTGCCCAAAGGAGTAATGCTGAGCCACTACAACCTGGTGGCCAACATATTTCAGTTGGTGGGTCCGGATGCGTATCCCATCACGCCCGATGACGTGCTCCTGTGCTTTCTGCCGCTGTATCACATCTATGGATTGAACGTTGCGTTGAATCCTTGCCTGACACAGGGCGGGACCCTCGTGCTGATGCCGCGTTTCAATGTGCAGCGCTTTGTGGATCTGATGGTCACAGAGAAAGCAACCTACACACTGGTCGCTCCGCCGGCGTTGTTGGCTCTGGTGCAGGCGGCGGAAGCTGAGCTGTGGCCGACGTCACACCATCTGCAGCGGCTCAAGTCCGGGGCGGCGCCGCTTGCGCCCGAGCTGGCGCACCGTTTCATGGCTCTTACCGGAATCCCAATTACCCAGGGATACGGAATGACCGAGGCTTCTCCGGTCACGCACATTGGCTATTTCGATGCCACCCGGTGTAAACCGGAGTCCATTGGGCAGCCGGTAGCGCTGACGGAATGTCAGATTATCAATCAGATGGGGGACCCTGCGGCCGCGGGGGAGCCGGGTGAACTGTTGATGCGCGGTCCGCAGTTCATGCTGGGATACTGGAACTCTCCCGACGCCACCGCCGCTGCCGTTCGCGACGGCTGGTACTGGTCGGGGGACATCGTCACTCGCGATGCAGAGGGGTTCTATTACGTTCTTGACCGCAGCAAGGAGATGATCAAGTACAAAGGCTTCTCTATCGCTCCGGCAGAAATTGAATCGGTTTTGCTGGAGCATCCAGCGGTCCGCGATTGTGGCGTCGTTGGGAGACAAGATCCCGCGGCGGGTGAGGTTCCAGTGGCTTTTGTTGTCGCCGACGACGGATTCGCTGCCAAAAAGGGCTTTGACGAGGAACTCTGTGCCTTCGTCGCCAACCGCCTGGCGCACTACAAACAACCTCGTGAGGTTCGCTTTGTCGCCGCCGTGCCCAAGACTGCATCAGGGAAAATTCTGCGGAGAGAGTTGCGGAAGGCGCTGGAGTGATCAGTGGCGGTAAGCGGGTTTCGGAAATCGGTATTGGTCTGGCTAAGAGCCAAGAGCTAACAGCTAAGAGCCGTCTTGTTTCACTCCCACTCAATCGTTCCCGGCGGCTTCGAGGTTATGTCGTACACCACGCGGTTCACGCCGCGCACTTCGTTCACAATCCGGCTCGACATTATTTTCAGGACCTCGTGCGGCAGCGGAACCCAATCTGCGGTCATTCCATCTTCGGAGTGCACGGCGCGGATGGCGCAAGTGAAAGCGTAAGTCCGCTGGTCGCCCATCACGCCGACAGACATTACCGGTAAGAGCACTGCAAAAGACTGCCAGATTTTCGTGTACAGCCCGGCGCGTTTGATTTCGTTGACCACGATATCATCGCACTCGCGCAGGATTGCCAGCCGCTCGGGCGTGACCTCGCCCAGGATTCTCACGGCCAATCCCGGCCCCGGGAACGGCTGCCGCTGCAGGACTTCTTCCGGCATACCCAGGTCGCGGCCGATGGTGCGAACTTCGTCTTTGAACAGCTCTTTCAGCGGCTCGATGAGCTTGAGCTTCATGTTCTCGGGAAGGCCGCCGACATTGTGGTGCGACTTAATGACCTGCGAAGGGCCGCGAACAGACACCGACTCAATCACATCGGGATACAGCGTCCCCTGCACCAGCCACTCGACCTTGCCTTGTTCTTGTTCGATCCGCTGAGCTTCCTCGTCGAAAATGGCAATGAATTCGTTGCCGATGATCTTTCGCTTGGTTTCGGGATCGGTGATGCCCGCCAACTTCGAGAGGAAGCGGTCGGTCGCGTCCACCGCCACTACTTGTAATCCCAACTTGTCGCGCAGGTTCTGCTGTACTTTTTCAAACTCGTTCTTGCGCAGCACGCCGTTATTTACGAACACCGAGGTCAGGCGCGACTTGTTGCCATCGCGCAGCGCGCGATCAACCAATGTGGCTGCCACGGCCGAGTCCACGCCTCCGGACAATGCGCAAATAGCCCGTCCGGAGCCGACTTGCTCGCGGACGGCCGCCACTGTCGCATCCACGAAATGCTGCGGCGTCCAAGTCGGTTTCGCGTGACAAATGTTTAAGACAAAATTCCGCAGAATCTCCGTCCCCAGCTTGGTGTGACGCACTTCAGGATGGAACTGTACGGCAAACAATCGCCTGCTGGCATCCTCAATCCCCGCGACCGCGTTGGGCGATTTCGCGATTAGCTTGAACCCCGATGGAAGCTCCAGCGCTTCGTCTCCGTGCGACATCCACACTTCGAGCGCGCGCGGCAGTCCTTTGAAAAGCTCTGACTCATCTAGCAGTTCGACTTGCGCGTGTCCGTATTCGCGGCGCTCCGCTGCCCGTACCTTGCCGCCGAGCGTGTGCGCCATGAATTGCAACCCGTAGCAGATTCCCAGCACCGGCAGGCCAAGCTCGAATATGCGTGGATCGGCAGGAGGAGCTTCGTGGTCATACACCGACGAAGGCCCGCCGGAAAGAATGATGCCGACCGGAGAGTACTTGCGGATGTCTTCGATCTTGGAGTTGCAAGGCAGGACCGCGGAAAAGACGTTTATTTCGCGGACGCGGCGGGCGATCAGTTGCGAATATTGCGCCCCAAAGTCGAGGACAACAATTGATTGGGTTTCCACGAATGAGTTTCTCAGATCGCTTCTGCCGTGTAAAGAGGCCGTGTAAAGAGGCCGTGAAAAAGGAAGCCCGTCAGGTTGCCAGAAGGGGTACATCGCTCAAGATCAATTCGTCGCGGTCCACCGTGGACGAACCCGCCTGAGGCGCAATTGGAGAAGCCGGGACGAACAGCCCCAACTCCTCGCCGCCAACAATGGCAATATAAGCCGCCAGCCTCCCCGTGTGCAGGAAGTCGGCAACCGCGTAATATCCGCCGATAATCAGGAATTCCAGCACCAGCGCCGGCCCGATTCTCCACGCCCCCACCGTGGAGAGCACGGTGAACCCGGCCATTAACGCTGCGATGAACGCGCCCAAATGTGGCAATCCGAACCAGACTCCCGCCGACACCACCCGGCCAGTATGTTCCACACAAAAGCGCGCACAGGAAGCGATAGCGCTGAGCGCTCCTTTCTGTTCGGTTGCAAGAAACACCGCCGCCGTGGACAAGAGCCAGTTCAAGACCGCCCAGATTATCCAGACCAGAAAAAGCGCGGCAAACCAGATCCGAGTGGCGTCTGCAACCGAGGCGTGAGTGGAGGCCCAGAACGAGCTGGCAAGCAGCGCCGCGCCGGGCCCAGCCACTACCGCGGCCAAGGCGGCGGCGACGCGAAGAAAATTCAAGGCGGCTAAAGACGACACCATTCCACGGCGAGGGCCGGATGCGATGCCGAATTCCTCCAGCAACGCAGCCAGAGTTGCCGCGCGGCCGAGCGAGGCCAGCACAATCCACGCGACGGCAACCCCAAGCGCAAGCACGATACCGGCTTCCGTGAATCGGAATGCGCTCCCCTGAAAGATGCGGTGAATCGCGCGAAAAACCAGAATCGGCTGCTGCGTCCCCAACAGAAGCCGGTCGAGCGCAGTTACCGGCAAGCTGCCCATGTACTCGAGCAGAAAGAAAGTGCCGAGCAGCCACGCGGCTGTGGCAAAGGTCCATCGCCAGGCGATCTCGGCAAAGGGAATCGCCGGCCGGCGAAAGATCAACCGGAAGCCTTCGGCGGTAGGTGAGAACGAACTCATGCCGGATGTAGGCACTTTGCTAACGCACAACAATGCTGACCAGCTTGCCGGGGACACAAATCTTCTTCACGATTTGCTTTCCGGCAACGTAGGTCTGAACCTTTTCTTCTGCCAACGCCTTCTGAAGTATCTCTTCCGGCGGCGTTCCCGGAGCAACAATAATCACGCTCCGCAGTTTCCCGTTGACCTGCACCGGAATTTCGATCTCGTCTTCCTTGGCCAGGTCGGGATCGTACCTGGGCCACGGCGTTTTCAGAAGATTGCCGCGCTCTCCCAGCATTTCCCACAGCTCGTGCGCAAGATACGGAGCAAACGGAGCCAGCAACAGAACCATGTCGTGCTGCAAGCCAGCGAGCAACGAAGCCGGCAACCCTTTCGCTTCGACAGCGTACAACTCGTTGACCAGTTCCATGACAGCCGAGATACAGGTGTTGAAGTGCCAGCGTCCCTGGAAATCATCGGTGACACGCTTGATCGTCTGGTGCAGCTTGCGCTGGATGGCACGCGACTCGTGCGGCAACGACCCGTCTTTCTGCGTATCCGCAGAATTCTTTTGCGCGTTCCGCGCCACGAACCGGTACACCTTGGACAGAAACCTGTAAATCCCTGCCACGCCTTCGTCCTGCCAATCCAGCTCGCGATCGGGAGACGTGGCGAAGAGCGTGTACATGCGCGTGCTGTCTCCGCCGTAGCGCTCCACCATTTCATCGGGAGAAACCACGTTGCCCAGGCTCTTGGACATCTTGGCCCCGGCTTTGATGATCATGCCCTGAGTAAACAGCCGTTCCACAGGCTCGTCGTTTTTCACCAGGCCGATGTCACGCATGAACATGGTCCAGAAGCGCGAGTAGATCAGATGCAGGATGGCGTGCTCAACTCCCCCGATGTACTGGTCAATCGGAAACCAGTAGGCGGCGATCTTTGAATCGAACGGAGCCTTCTTGTTGTGGGCGTCGGTGTAGCGATAGAAATACCAGGACGAATCCACAAACGTGTCCATGGTGTCGGTCTCGCGGCGGGCGGGACCTCCGCAGCGGGGACAGGTTGTATTCAAAAACTCGGGAACACGGCTCAGAGGCGATCCGCCGGTAAGCGTGATGTCAACATGTTCCGGCAAGATCACCGGCAAGTCTTTCTCGGCAACCGGGACGACTCCATCCTTCTCGCAATACACCATCGGAATCGGCGTTCCCCAGTACCGCTGGCGTGAGATTCCCCAGTCCTTCAGCCGGTAGGTGACGGTTGCCTTGCCGAATTTGTGTTGCTCGGCGTAGGCGGACATCTTCTTGATCGCTTCTAAGCAAGAGAGTCCAGTGAACTCGCCGGAGTTGACGAGCCTTCCTTCCATTGTCGTGAAGGGAAGCTCTGGAGCGTCCTGTGTGGCGCGGGCGCCCTCGCCCGCGATTGCCGGCACAATCACCTGCCGAATCCCAATACCGTACTTCTTTGCAAATTCGAAATCCCGGTCATCGTGCGCTGGAACACTCATGATCGCCCCGGTGCCGTAGTCCATCAGAATATAGTTCGCCACCCAAACCGGCATGCGCTCGCCGTTAAACGGATTTACCGCAACATGCCCAGTATTGACGCCATGCTTTTCAATTGCGCCGATGTCACCGGACTCTTTGGCCTTGCGTTGCTCCTCGATCAACTGCGTCACCTTCAGCCGAAGATCGGGATCGGCGGCCGCCAGTTCGGCAGTGATCGGATGCTCGGGTGCAAGTTGAACCGACGTCGCGCCGTAGATCGTGTCCACACGGGTGGTGAAAACGGTGAACACATCGCCGCCCGAGTAGTCGAGGCGGAAATCCACCAACGTGCCTTCGCTGCGGCCGATCCAGTTGCGCTGCATGGTGAGGACTTTGTCCGGCCAGCCGGGAAGGCGGTCGAGGTCACGCAGCAGCTCCTCTGCGTAATTCGTGGTGCGCAAAAACCATTGCTCCAGTTCGCGTTGCTCCACCACGGTGCCCTCGTGCCGCCAGCAACAGCCGCCTACAACCTGCTCGTTCGCCAGCACGGTCGCGCACTCCGGACACCAATTCACCTTGCTCTTCTTGCGATAGGCCAGGCTGCGCTCGAAGAGCTTGAGAAAGAACCACTGGTTCCATCGGTAATAGTCCGGCAGGCAGGTGGTCACCTCACGCGACCAGTCGTAGGCAAAGCCCAAACGATTCATCTGCCGCTTCATTTTCTTGATGTTGCCTAGCGTCCACTCGCGCGGCGGCGTCTGGTTAGCAATCGCGGCGTTCTCGGCTGGGAGGCCAAACGAGTCCCATCCCATGGGATGCAGCACGTTGTACCCGTTCATCCACATATACCGCGCCAGCGCATCGCCGATGGCATAGTTGCGCACGTGCCCCATATGCAGCGCGCCCGAAGGGTAGGGAAGCATCTCGAGCACGTAATACTTCGGCTTCGTCGAGCTTGGCTCGGCAGCGTAGAGCGCAGGATCCTGCTGCCAGCGCTCGGCCCACTTCAGTTCAATCGGCTGCGGGTCGTAGCGATCTTCGCGGATTGCTGTGGGTTCGGCTTCTTCTTGCGGCATGCGTTGTTGGAATTAGATTTTACAATGGAAGACTACTGTTAGTTCGGTGACGCCGTTCCTAACCATCCAAAGTTATTGAGTATCTCCCACAACCCCCAAAGCGCTGCGATCGGCCCTCCCCAAATGAAGAGCAGAGATTTCCAGCCCAACTTCGACAGGAGTTCCACCTGGCTGTCCGTGGAGATAACAAATGGCCCATAGCCCTTCATCACGATCACAGGCGGATTCAGATCGAACTGCTGAGTAGAAACCACCGCAGCGCCTGCGGGCCGCGTCGGATCCAAGAATGGAAACGCCTCTCTTCGCTGCAAATCGGCCTCGGCATCACAGATGAATCCTGGCCCGATCCGCGACAAGTCATCCGATTCGGTCTTTGTTGTTCTTCTCCAGATATTTTCCTTCAGCGTCCCCAGAACAAAGATCGAGTCTCCTGGCTTTATGGAATATTCTTGGGCAAACTGGGGAGTTTCGGCGTACCGGGTGCTCAAAGCGAGGGCAAGCTTGCCATACTCGGCTCTTTCGTAGGAGGGTTTCAGCCTGAGTTCCGAACCGGGAGGATAAATCATCACCGCTCCGGTACCGTCGTCCAGGAATAACGGCGCGCACAGCTCATGAATCTTTGATCTGAGGTCGCCGCTCGGGTTCGATTCCACCATCACCCGATAGTAGAGGCAGTCCCCGTGGCTGAGCGGCGCGATCAGAGTGTACGGCCCCAACGCCTTGCCGCTGATTTCGACTGGCCCGAGGGCCGCGCCGCGAACCGTAGAACGTGGAACATTCATGATGGTGCGCTTCAACTGCAACACCCGAAAGCCGCGGTAGAAGAGATAGGGGCCGAATACAATCCCTAGGACTGCCCAAAACATAGGCTGGCTCAGCAGCCAGATGAGGTCGCGAATCGCCATGAATCCGCCAAGAATACATCAGCACGCCCCTGAAGCGCTCGTCCGCCTCTGCATAAATGACAACGGACTGCCCGCAGCGACGGCAGCCTTTTGATCTTGACTGTCACCGCTGTAGCAGGGAAAATTGGCATTGCCCACCCGTCAGTTCTCATAGAGGAATACCGATGAAGAAACGATTTGGATTCAGTTTTGCAGTGCTGGTGGGACTAGGCTTGATGGTCAGTCTGTCCGTCGCGCAGAGTCAGAGTGGCCCTGAAGTCGTTAACGAGATCTACCACGACACTTCGCAGCCCGTAAGTCAGCATGCCTCGGGGTTGCCACTGACCGCGCCAGCATTACGGGTGCGCCCTTTACCCCGCCGAGTCCTGCCAGTTGCGGCGGGGCCAGCGCAGGCCGATGTAGTCGAGCAGTTCTCCCCCCTGCCCGCAGTTTCCGCCGCTATTTCGCACAATTTTGATGGCATGCCCGACTCAGCCAACGGGTCGCTTCGAGGCGTTCCGCCTGACGAAAATCTGTCAGTGGGCGCGACCCAGGTTGTGGAAGTGATCAACACCGCCTACCAGGTCTTCAACAAGTCCACGGGGACATCCGTGCAAGGGCCGAGGCAAATCAGCAGCATTTTCACCGGGGTCAGCGGTTTGTGCGGCCAGGGACCGACCAGTCCCAATTACACGGATCCCATCGTGCTCTACGACAAGCAGGCGGGCCGCTGGTTCATCGCCATCGTTGCCGCCAACAGCAGCTTTGGCACCGGAAACCAATGCATTGCCGTGTCCAGTACCTCGGACGCAACCGGCGCCTATCACCGCTACGCTTTCTCGTTCGGCACAAACGTTTTCAACGACTATGACAAGTTCGGGGTGTGGCCGGATGCCTACTACGGGGCATTCAACTTGTTTAGCCCCACCCGGTTCCTGGGAGCCAGAGCATGTGCTTTTCAGCGCTCCGTCATGTTGGTGGGCACTGCGGCTAAAGCCGTTTGTTTCACGAATGCAAACGAGTTCTCGTTTTTGCCGTCGGACCGGGATGGCGCCACGGCACCCCCGGTTGGCGAACCGAACTTCTTTATCGATCTGTTCAGCAGCAATGCGCTCCACCTTTTTAGGTTCCACGTCGATTTCACTACTCCCAGCAACTCCAGATTCACCGGGCCCATCGCGATTGCGGTGACATCCTTTACCCAGGCCTGCGCCGCCACTGGTACGTGCATTCCACAATCGGGGACCACCGATCAACTCGACTCTCTGGGTGATCGTTTGATGTTTCGGTCGGCCTATCGGAACTTTGGTAGTCATGAATCGCTGGTGGTCAACCATGCAGCAAAAACCAGTGTGGCGGCATCCGGAGTGCGTTGGTACGAACTCCGCAATCCTAATGCAACGCCAGTCGTCTTTCAGCAAGGCACTTTGACCAACGGTGCCACCTCCCTGTGGATGGGGAGCATCGCCATGGACAAAGTCGGGGACTTGGCGCTCGGATTCAGCGAGTCCAGCAGTACGATCCATCCCACCGTCGCGTTCACTGGCCGTACTCCGAGTGATCCCCTGGGCACGATGGAAGGCATAGCCCAGATTTTCGCGGGAGCAGGCTCACAAACCGGCGGGACGGCTAGTGGTGGAAACCGCTGGGGTGACTACAGCGGTATGGCCATCGACCCTTCAACTGACTGCACCTTCTGGTATGTCAATGAGTACATTCCGTCGAACGGAAACTTTAATTTTCATACCCGAATAGCATCGTTCAAGTTCCCAACCTGCATTTAGAGCTGAGTGCGCGGCGACCCGCGCGCTCACGCGATACGCTCGCACGCCGCGACCGGCAGTAGGTGGTTTTTCACTTTCTGCGTAGCTGTTTCTCCCCGCTCCATTGCCGGGATAGGAGATAGAGTGCAATCGAATGACACATCATTGTTAATCAATTAGTAATAGTGAGCTAGACTGCGCTGCTGCGCTATTGCTGTGCTGGATTTCATGGT
>Ga0137390_10001881_pt1 | contig 16283 bp, 16 predicted proteins | sample 15con2h24AmetaG_FD_104937 | JGI IMG/M metagenome (GOLD analysis project Ga0137390, IMG submission 104937) | Vadose zone soil microbial communities from Angelo Coast Range Reserve, California, USA - 15con2h2.4A metaG | ecosystem: Environmental > Terrestrial > Soil > Vadose zone > Saprolite... | reverse complement strand
TTCAAACTAAGGAGTAGCCATGCCCCAGAATTTGGGTGAAGGGAAAAGTGTCCTCACCGTTTCTCCCTGTGGACTCGACCAGATACTTTCCACATTTGGAGACATATTTCAATATGTTCTCCCCGACCACTCCCTCGACCCGCGCTGGCAAACTGAATTCTTGTCGCGCATCACGCTGCCGTTTCCGCTGCCACTCTCCTGGGACAAGTCCAGAACCGTCACTCAAATGACTTGCCACAAATTGATGGCGGCATTTTCACCGATGTATTCGGACGCCTTCAAGTCTCCGGGCTGCGAGAAAAAATCATCACCTTCGGCGGATGCTTCTCCTTCCGCCCCCAGCGCACCAGAACCAAGCTCTCTGCCCACTCATGGGGAATCGCAATTGATCTGAACCCTGAGTCGAACGCGCAAGGCACAATCGGAGACATGGACTCCAGCGTGATTAAGATTTTCCGCGAAGCCGGATTTGAGTGGGGAGGCGACTGGCAGGGGAAGACGCGCGATCCCATGCACTTTCAATTCTGCACGGGCTACTAGGGCCATCTCATAACATAGTTGACGGGTGCCCCACTTCTCGTGGTTTTCGAGAAGTGGGGCTTTTCATCGTTATCCGTCTCCTACCTCAAGCCGCCGGTTTCGCCGCCACCGCCTCCAGTTGCCGTAAATGATTAATATCGTGCCCGGCACTAATCTCAATCAGAACCCGAAACGTCTCCTGCCCGCGCTCCGGATGCATCACTGTCTTCGCCATCTGCTCCGGAGCAAGCTTCTGAATCAAGGCCAGGTTCCAGCGCCGCAGTGCCGCAAACGTGTCCAGCGCCTGACGGGCATCGTAAGCGGCGTAGGCGCCGGCCCATTTGTCCTGGTCAAAGGGCTGGACCATGTGATTGTCCTCCGCCAGCGTTTGCCGATAACGGAATCCAAAAGCCAACTCGCAATCCGCCAAATGGATGAATATCTGCCGGGGACTCCACTTGCCGGGACCGATCGGCTGTTCAATCCGAAAATCGCCGAGCGACTCCGCAAGTTCCTGCAGCCGCGAGGCGGTTGCGGAGAGCACACGAATGGGGTCCTGATTGCCAAGCTGAGAGGCGTAGGGGTTCATATCAAAAAGGTAGCACGCGGAATGTAGAAGTGAGAAGTTAGAAGTGAGAAGCCAGAAGTGAGAATGCAAAATCGGGAATCCCCTACCAACCCGGGGTTACTTCTGCATTCTGACTTCTCGGTTCTGCCTTCCACAGATTAAGATGGGCTGAACCCAACCTGAAGGAGTAATCATGGCAGAGCCGACTTATGAAGAACTGAAAGCGCGTCTTGCGGACCTCGAAAAGCAGCAGGGAACCCGTCGCACCGGCAGCTTGGAATTCCGCGTAGGAGAAAAAGGTGGAGTCAGCGTGTACGGCCTCGGCCGCTTCCCAGTGACGCTTTACTACGAGCAGTGGAACCGCCTGCTCGATACCGCCGACAAACTGCGCGAGTTCCTGGAAGAAAACAAGTCGAAGCTGAAGCTCAAGGAGTAGCTGCCCCTACCCCACGGTTTGTCATTCCGTGCAGCGCAGCTGCCGAGGAACCTGCTGTTTGCCGGTGGCACCGGCGCCCCACAGGAAAGCAGGTTCCTCGCCAGCAAAGCCGGCTCGGAATGACAAAGGGTTTGGTGGTGCAAAGAAATCAGAACAACTTCATCTGTTCCTCCTGCGGCACAACCTTGTCTCCCCACTGCCACCGCGACTCTTTCGCAATCCGGTACTTCTCCCGCAACGTAGAAATCAGTTCCGAGATGCGTTTACGATAAGCCGCGGGCAGAAATGCACGGTCTTTGAAGCGCCGATCATAGTCCGCGACCAGCTGCGGAAAATGCTCTCTCAAGAACGGCAGAAACACCGCCGCGGAACACGGCTTCAAGAATAGGGGATTTGCATATATATAGCAGGCACGCGCATCCGCCGCCGCCCGCACCACCGCCTCGAGCTGCTTTGGCGAGTCGGTAATTCCCGGCAGCACCGGCGCGCAGATCACTCCCGCGCGAACCCCTGCGTCCCGCAGCCTCTTCACAGCCTCAAGCCGCAGGTCAGGACGGGGAGCGCGCGGCTCCAGAATCCTGGCGAGATCCGGATCAGTGGTCGTCACCGTTAGGTTCACCGAAATTCGATTACTTCGCGAAATCTCCTGCAGCAAATCAATGTCACGCACCACCAACGCCGATTTGGTCACGATCCCCAGTTCCAGCCCCGAATGCCTCACAAACTCCTGCAGGATGGCGCGGGTAATTTCCAGCTTGCGCTCGATCGGCTGATAAGGATCGGTCGCCGTCCCGATAGCGATCTCCTCCCCCGGCTTCACCCGCCGCAGCTCCTGGCGTAGCAGCTCGGCGGCGTGTTGTTTGGCGTAGATCTTCTGCTCGAAATCCACGCCATCGCGCATTTCCATGAACTCGTGGGTATAGCGCGCATAGCAGTATTTGCAGGCAAACTCGCATCCGCGATAAGGATTGATCGTCCAGGTAAACGGCATGCGCGAGCCGGTGCAGCGGTTCAGCAGCGAGCGCACCGGCAGCGTGAAGTACTCGACCTCATGCCCCTGCCGGACGCTCTCGCCATGCGAAGCCAGCCGGGCAATGCCGACCAGTCGCGGGCCGGAATCGGGGAGCAAGGGAAGGGAAGACATGAGTATTCGCCTTTTGTTCGCTATTATAGCACTTGCAGCGAACGAGAAAACAAGCGAATACCGGACTATGCAGTGGACGCAGCGTAGGTGGTACGCTCGTCTGCATGGTCTCCCGTTTATTTGAACTGCTTCTAACCATGAGTCTCGCCCTCACGATAGTCCAGCAAGCTGAAGCACAAACGGCAACCTGGTCACCCCCCCAGGAAGCCGATTACGTCATCCACAACTTCCATTTTCAATCCGGCGAGACGCTGCCGGAGGTGCGAATGCACTACAGAACTCTGGGTAAGCAGATCAAAGACGCGGCTGGACACACCACAAACGCCGTCCTGATTCTTCACGGCACTGGGGGAGCCGGCTCAACATTCCTTCGGCCGATATTCGCCGGCGTGTTGTTTGGGCCAGGCCAACTATTGGACGCCACCAAGTACTACATCATCTTGCCGGATAACGTAGGCCATGGAAAATCCAGCAAGCCCAGTGACGGCATGCACGCCCGCTTCCCGAAATACGAGTACGCCGACATGGTCGCGTTGCAACACGAGCTGCTCGAGAAGGGACTGGGCGTGGATCACTTGCGTCTAGTCATGGGGACGTCTATGGGCTGCATGCATTCCTGGATGTGGGGCGAAATCTATCCCGACATGATGGACGCCCTGATGCCGCTCGCTTGCCAGCCAGTAGCTATTGCGGGCCGAAACCGCATGTGGCGCAAGATGCTGATCGACGGAATTCGCCAGGATCCGGACTGGCGCGACGGCGAGTACACCACCGAGCCACGCGCGGGCTTGCAAGTCGCCGCCGATATGTTCGTCATAGCAGGGAGCGCGCCACTCCACCTGCAGGAGGATCACCCCACCCGCGAATCTGCGGACCAGTACCTTGAGGAAGTCACGAAACGAGAATTGGATGGGCTGGATGCCAACGACATTCTCTATGCGGTGGCCTCTTCGCGGAACTACGACCCTTCGTCCAAACTCGACACCATCAAAGCGCCGGTAATGTTCGTGAATTCCGCGGACGATTTCATCAATCCTCCGGAACTGGGTATTGCCGAGCGTGAGATCAAGAAAGTAAAAAACGCCAAATTCATCCTGCTGCCCACGTCTGAGCAGACGCACGGTCACGGCACCCATACATGGGCCGCCGTCTGGCAGCAGTATCTAAAAGAGTTGCTGGACGAGTCGCAGCATTGAAACCGCAGCTGGATACTAAATTTTCTCCACTTTTATGTCGCCGTCCCCGGTTCGCAGCTGGATGGAAATCCCGCCGCCGTTGATCTTTCCACGCATGGAATTCTCATTGCCAGTGCTGGAGGCGCTGACCGGGAAACCGACGTGCACTGCTCCGTCGCCCGAGTGAGCATCGAGATCGGCGCCCAGATTGTCAGGCAGTCTCAGACGAATGTTACCGTCTCCGCTGCGCAGCATCCATCCCGATTGAGGTGCGGACGCAGCGCTAACCTCAGCGTCAATGTTGCCGTCGCCAGTGTGCAGATTTAGCACATCAAAGCGGCCATTCACGTCAACATTGCCGTCGTGGGTATCGGCGTGCAATGAGCCTTCCACGTCGCGCAGCCGCACATCGCCATCGCCAGTTTCAAATTGCAGGTTGCCTGTGACATTCTCCACGCGCACATTGCCGTCGTCCGTGTGAATATTCAGGTCGGATTCGCGGGGTACCCGAACTTCAACCCGTAGGCTCTGAAAGCACACTCCAAAGCACACGTGAGAAGTCTTGCGCAGCTTAATCTCCACATGATTGCCAGACTGGTTTCCCGTGACCTGCACATCGTCCTTGATTTTCCAGCCGCGCGTGATCACGCGCACGTCCACCTGCTGGCTGGAACCAACCAGGACCTCAACGTCGCCGTCGTTGGCGTCAACCACGACCTCGGGTTTGCCGGTGACAGGATACGTGTGGCTCCATTCGTCAGCGCGGGCGGAGATAGAAGACAGGGCAAGTACAGCGATTAAGGCAAGTTGGCGCACACGTCACCTCCGGTGATAAGACGATAGAGGTACGGAAGAGTGAGCGGGGAAGTTCCCCGAAGGGGGATTTCCCGAATTGAAAATCCATGACAATTTATTTTAGTCAAACTCGTATCGGAGTCTCGCTTGACAATCGCGCAATGAGAGATAAACTAAGGATGCTTGACAGGCTGTGTCCGAAATTTGAAGTACCCCAAAAGCCCCGCTCACCTAACGGGGCTTTTGCTTTTCCAGCCTATTGCGCCGGACTCGCCGGCTTCTCAAAAATCTTCGAATCCACCACCGGGTTAATTTGAAAGCTGGTGAACTGCACTGAGCTCGAATCCTGCCCGTTCTGCTTGTTGGCACGATGAAACGGCAGATTCAGTCCGTCCACCGTCTTCCACTCGGAAAACGCCGTCTCGCCGTCGAACGGCCCGGACTGGCCCACAGCCTTGTACGTCTCGCGCACAATCTTGCCGGTCTGCGGATCAACGAACCACCGCATGGTAACCCCCGGTCCGGAGACATCCACGATCGTTGTCTCGGCACCCCCGGTCTTGTCAGTCCCCGCAGAGGTGAACGAGAACGCCGGATCATTCACCCGCTGCGCGAGGTAGATCGGGTCACGGTGTATCTGCGCCAGATTCTCGTTCTTGCGAGACGCGGGAAGCTCTCGTGCTCCGTCTGCCGCTAAGCCGAAGGCGGCGTCCGGCGTTGTGATCATCGAAAACGTCCCCTGTGGCGCTTGTATATCAACTCTCGAGTGGTCGGGATAAACCGTGGTGCTCTCGATCTGAATGGTGCCCTGCATTGCACCGCCCAGTTGGGTCACAGTAAAGGCCGACTTTACCGACTTCACGCTTTGCAGCTTGGTCTCGCCCCCCAATGCCTGCGCAACTTTCGCAGCCAAGGCCTTGCCTTCCGGATTCGATCCCTTGGCTTCGGGCGGCGTAGCCTCTGCGCTCTTCTCCTGTTTCTCTCCCGGCGGAGGCGGAATCGTGATGTCCACATCGGTCACCGTGCCCAGAGACGAGAGCGGTTTGTCGAACTCAGCGGTGTTGCCTACAACCAGCACTGCCAGTTGGTCTTTGTGCAGATATTTCGCCACTACCCGAGCCACATCAGCGGTGGTGACTTTTTCAATTCCAGCGCGATAGCGTTCCAGGAAGTCGGCCGGATATCCGTAATACTCGTAAGCCATCCGTTCGCGCAGGACTTTGTCCGGAGCATCGAAGTTGAAGACAAAGGCGTTCAAAATGGAATCTCGAGCGCGTGCGATTTCGGCGTCGGTGATCGGGCTGGTGTTCAGCTTGTCCATTTCCCCATAAAGTGCGTGGATGGACTCGACCGTGCTGGCGCTCTTCGTGCTCATCGTGAGTTGCAGTACGCCAGGATGGTCAAAGCGGGTCCCGATGCCGCCGCCAACTCCATAAGCCAGCCCCTTCTCGGTGCGGATGCTCTTGAACAGACGCGACGAAAATCCGCCGCCGAAGGCCTCATTGAAGACTTCAATCGCGTAGTAGTCAGGATTGTTGCGTGTGGTCCCCAGCCCAACCATGTGGATGGAACTCTGGTTCACGTCTTCTTTCTTGATCTGGTAGTAGCCGGGCTTGGCGGATTCAAACTTCATTTCTGGAGCCTTTGCCGCCGGGCCCTTCGCCCAGTCTCCGAAAGCCTTGCGCAGCGCTGCTTCCATTCGCGCGGAATCGAAATCGCCGGCAAATCCCAGAATAATGTTATTGGGTTGAGCATACGTATGGTGCCAATCCACCAGGTCCTGGCGAGTCACGGCGGCCACGGTCGCGTATTCTGGCACTCGCGCGTAAGGATTTGCAGCGCCATACGCGAGCTTGGTAGCCTCTCGCCCGGCAATCTCGCCGATTTCGTCATTGCGCCGCGAGATGCCGTCGAACGTCTCCCGCTTGGCCAGATCGAGTTTGTCGTCACGGAATTCCGGCCCGCGCAGAAGGTCGGCAAAGACTTTGAAAGTGTCGTCAAAATCTTGTTTCAGGCACGAAAGAGAAATGATGGTTGAGTCGGCGTTGCCGCCGGTCTCGACTTTCGCCGCGCGGATTTCGAGGTAGTCGTCAAGCTGGTCGCCGGTCTGGGTCTTGGTGCCGCCAGTGCGCCACACTTCTCCGTAGAGCGAAACCAGTCCCGTTTTGGCAGCCGGCTCGGAGCGCGATCCTCCTCGGATGCGGGCGATGCCATCAATGGTCGGCAGTTCATGGTCTTCCTGCAGAAAAATCACCAGGCCGTTGGGAAGCGCAATGCGCTTCGGCTCCTGCGGATGGAACACTGGCAATGGCCCGATCGGCGGGATTGGCAGTTGCCTCTCCGTCTGAGCTGCGACCGCCGAGCAAAGTACGAACGCAAGTGCGAGCAATAGGCTGAGCCTTTTCACTTTCATTGCGCACCTCCGTTCGCCGCCGCCGCATTTTCGATAATCCCCACCGTCCTGTTTGTCGGCACGAAAACTTGGTTCGCAATCCGCCGAATATCGGCCTTGCTCACACCCTCGATCCGGTCCACGGTGTGGAACAGCTCGCGCCAGTCTCCGTAAAACGTTTGGTAAATGGCCAGGTCTTCGGCCAGACCTGCATTGCTGTCCAGACTACGAATCAGGTTGGCTTTGGCCCGGGTCTTCACCATCTTCAGTTCCTCGTCGCTGATGTCTTCCTTCTTCAGCCGATCGAGTTCGCCGTGAATGGCGTCGGCGATTTCATCCGGACTGTGCCCGGGCATAGGTAGGGCAAAGAACCAGAACAGGTGCGGATACTTGGCGCCGGGAAATCCTGTGCCGCCCTGCGCTTCCGCGGCAATCTTCTTGTCGCGTACCAGCACCCGATAGAGACGCGAAGTGCGTCCCTCTGAAAGCAAGTCGGCCAGCGCATCGTACACCGCGTCATCTTTGTCGTGGTAATCGGGACGGTGATAGCCCTCCAGATACATGGGCTGCGCATGTTCGTGCAGGATTACCCGCCGCTCCGAATCCTGCGGTGGCTCGCTGGTCACGCGCGGGTCAGGCTTGTCGTGCGCGGGAATGCGGCTAAAATATTTATCGATCACAGCCATGGTTTGCGCTGGATCAACATCGCCAGCCACGGCCACCACCATGTTCGATGGAATGTAGTACGTGTTGAAAAACTCCTGCGCATCGGTCGCCGAAAAAGAGTTCAGGTCGCTGATGTATCCAATCGTCGGACGGTGGTAAGGATGAGCCGCGAAGGCCTCTGCCAGGAACTGCTCCAGCAGCCGGCCGACAGGGCTGCTGTCGGTCCGCATGCGCCGCTCTTCGATCACGACATTGCGTTCTTTGTAGAACTCGCGAAAAACCGGATGTGTGAACCGCGAAGATTCGAGATAAGCCCACAACTCCATCCGATTCAGCGGAAATGAGTAGTGATACTCGGTGGCGTCCACCGCAGTGGAAGCATTCATGTCCTCGCCGCCGTTGCGCTCTACCAGTTCGCCGAATTCGTTGGGGATAACATACTGCTGCGCGTCCTTGATCGCGTCCTGCCATGCCGTCTCCAGCTGCTTGAGTTTCTGCTCATCGCGATCCACCCGCTTGTCGCGTTCGAGCAGATAACCTGCGTAGGCGTCTTCCACCTTGGCCAGCGCCACTTTTTCGGCCGCATAATTCTTCGTCCCGATGGTGTCTGTGCCCTTGAAGGCCATGTGCTCGAACATGTGCGCCAGGCCAGTCTTGCCCATCGGGTCCTGGACCGAGCCCGCATCCACATTGGTGTAAAACGAAAATACGGGAGCCGTGTCCGGACGCCGGCAGACGATTGCGGTCAGGCCATTGGACAAAGTCTTCACCGTCACTTGCTTTTCAAATGCAGCCAGGTCCTGCGCCAACGCAGCAGCGGCAAGAACCAGCACGACAGCCAGGGATTTCAGAACACGCGACATCAAACCTCCAGGTAGGGCAAGGCAGCAGATTGGTTGAAATACGATTTGAAGGGACGCATAAGGGGTTTGTCAAACTCACATGGTGGACGCCTGATTTGCCAGCCGTGATTTGTTAGACGGACAACGACCGCTGTTGTTTCGCTTGCGGCGCCTGACTTGCCAACGCCAGCAGATCTGTCGCCACCCGATCGGTGGCATGGCGGGCGACCGTGTCTTCCGACAGATAGTCGCCGAGAACAGGACACACGCCCTTCGCCTCAATGGCTTCGAGATCAGCCACAATCTGCGACGCTCCTTCGAGCGCATATTTCGCCTTCAGTTCGCTGGAGAGAGGCGTCCGGTTGACCAACGCATAGTCGAAAATCTGGCCCCCGGCGTGATCGTTCAAGGCGCGGATATGATCGGCGGCCGTGCGTCCCAGGCTTTCGTTGGCCTGCGTCATCAGATTGCACACGTATACCTTGATCGCGGAAGATTCGCGAATTGCCTCTGGGATTCCCCGCACCAGAAGGTTGGGAATCAGGCTGGTGAAAAGCGACCCGGGGCCGATAGTGATGACGTCGGCGCGGGCAATGGCTTCGAGCGTCTGCGCCAGCGGCTCCGGACTCGGCGGGACCAGAAACAGCTCGTCAATCCTCCCCCTGCTGGCGGTGATTTTGGTTTCCCCGCGGACGCGCGTTCCGTCCTGCATCAGAGCTTCCAGTTCAATGCTGGCAGCCGTGGCAGGGAAGATGTGACCTCGGGTGGCGAGAATCTCCGACGACAAACGAACCGCCTCGCTGAAATCCCCGGTGAGGGAGGTGAGCGCCGCGAGAAAAAGATTGCCGAAACTGTGCCCCTCCAGCCCTGAGCCCTTGATAAAGCGGTGCTGGAAAAGCTTGGCCAGCATCGCTTCTTCCTCCGACAATGCGACGATGCAGTTGCGCACATCGCCTGGGGGAAGCATGTTGAACTCTTTGCGCAGGCGACCGCTGGATCCGCCATCGTCGCTGACGGTAACTACGGCGCACAGTTCCGTGATGACGGGACCATCGACAGGTATGAACGGAGGCCCAGGGCCAAGGGTGTATTTCTTTAGCCCTCGCAGCAGCGTTGAGAGTCCCGTGCCGCCACCAATCGCCAGCACTCGCAATTCACGCCCAAGCGCGGGGCCCAAACTGGATTGGGACATTGGAATCTAGCCGATCTCCTCAACTCCTTCTTCAGGGGGCAGGGGCAGTTCGGCTCCGGGGTCAGGATAGAGGAGCTCCGTAAACCGAGGGTCTTCGAAGAGGTTCTGAAAGTCGGAATCGTTGCGCGCCTGGAAACGAAGCGCCGGATTCAACCCAATCGCCCGCGCCAGATGCTTCAGCGAATCTTCCACATGCCCAGTCAGGCAATCGAGTGCCGCCAGCCCATAGGCCACGTAATCCGCCTTGGGCACTTGCTTCGAAAGTTTGTCGAGGTGCTCGCGCGCGCTGACGTAATCTCCCAGATTGATCAACGAAACCGCATAGTCGTAGTGCTCTTCCGACGTCCTAAACTGCGCCGCGGTGCGCTCCAGTTGTTGGTTACACGCGTTCAGGTGAACGTTGGCGCGGTCCGCCAGTTCGCGGTTCGTGCCTGCAGCAACTTTCTGCAACTGCGTCTTGGCCTTGTCATACTTATGTTCCTGCATGGCGCGCAAGCCGCCTTCGTAGGCCTGAAGCAGTTGCGTCATCTGGGGATCGCCGGCAAGAGCGTGCTTGTTAGCAGGTTTCTGGGCCATCTGAAGGATTTTTCCTGATTGAGGCATTCAATCCTTGAATCATTAAGCCATTGAATCATTGAGTGATTGAATCATTGAATCATTGAGGACTTTGGACTCTTCAATGATTCAATCGCTAAGTGATTCAATGATTCAATTCCCGATTCAATCGCTAAATGATTCAATGATTCAATTTCTCAAATAGGTTTGGCTAACAGCTAAGAGCTAATAGCCAAGAGCTTAGTTAATCGCCGCCGCTGACTGCAGATCAACCTGCTTCCACTCCCCGGCATTAATGCCTTTGCGAATCTGCGCCGCAGTCTTGTGCTGCTTGGTCATCTGATACGAGTAATACAACTCTCTCATGCAAGTCGTGCACTGCGCCCCATGCGTGCCTTCAAAGCAACTGTGCAGGCTCTGGTGTCCCATGCGGTCGCAGTAGCAGTAACACGGCTGCTGATAGATAACACTCTGGATCTTCGCCGCCAGTTCATAAGCATGCGCCTGAAACGGATACTGTTCGTTTTCTCCCCAAAGCTGGTCTTTCCCCAGGATCGGCGGCAGTTCGGTCCCCTTCGCCGGAGGCGCCGGGTTGAACGCTGGTACCCGGGTTTCTTCTTGTGGCTGGGCTTGCTCGGAAACCGCCCACGGAGTAGACACCGCCATCGTAAGCAGAACCACAAATCCCAGCATCAATCCGCGCCTAAGCATACTCATCCTCAAGCGCGTATTGTAACCCGAATCAAGGGACCACGCACGGAGGGGCCGGCGCGGCGAGCTCGTGGAATCCAGAGATGTCAAATGAGAATCGAAAGCGCGGGGATTGAGCACTATCGCGCTGGCCATTGCCAAGACGGAGTATGTAGCTGGTCAATACCGACGACTCTTGTCTCGCCGAAGCTCTTTTCGAGCACGATCGAGTAGCAGCCTTCCTGTGCCGTAAGCGCTGAGATGAGCGGTGCTGCATGGGTCACAACCACAACCTGAGTACGCTTGGCTGCTTGCGCAATTAGGCGCGCGAGTGCGCCGAGCAGGTCTGGATGCAAACTTGTTTCCGGTTCGTTGAGAACCATCAATGCGGGAGGTCTGGGGGTGAGAAGAGCTGCAATCCACAGCAGGTAACGCAACGTGCCGTCGGATAGTTCTGCTGTGCCAAGTGGTCGCAGCAGGCCGCGTTGGGCCATCGTTAGGGCAAATCGGCCGTCCACGTTTACGACCGAAAGACGGCTGCCGGGAAAAGCGTCTTCGACGGCCGCTGGGAGCAGGTTATCCACACCGATTTCGCGAATTGTTTCAATTGCCGATGCCAGGTCGGATCCGTCGTCACCTAGTATCGGAGTCCAAGTGCCGACCTGCGGCGCACGTACCGGTGAGCCAGCGTCAGTTCTGAAGTGATCGTAGAAACGCCAGCTGCGAATCGAGTCGCGCAGCATCAGCACTTCGGGAGCATTCCGCGGATCGGAAATGTGCGTCATCATACTTTCGAAGGCAGAGAGACGATCTGTGACGTGCGCCCAGTTCTCATCTGTGGAACGCACTCGAACTAGGGGTCCATGCCGTTCCACAAGCATCGCACTCGGACGGAGGACGGAACCATGCCAAATGCATTCTCGCTTAATCTGAGGATCGAGGCTAAAAGCCGACGCGTTGGGCGTAGGGAGGCCCATGTCGATCAAATAGCCGTACTCGTCCCCAGCGAAGCCGAGACGAAGATTTACTGGATGTGTTCGCCTAGTGCCCTGAACCGGATAATCTCCTCTTCGCACAGAGCGCGAGATTGATTCCGGTCCCGCCCAAAGTGTGGATTGGAGTCCCCCTTCGCGCGCTATGGAAGAGACCACGCGACCTTGCGCCGTATCAGCCAGGAGCCGGAGCGACCGATAAAGGCTCGACTTTCCGCTTCCATTTGGACCAGTGACGATGTTAAGGCTTTTCAGTGGAACAATCACATCTCGCAGTGAACGATAGTTCGAAATGGCGAGAGTCTTCAGCATGGGTGATCGAGTTTCGCTCGTGGCTGAAAGAATACATCGAAGCAAGTGGGGTCGCCCGGGCGAAACGGACGGAAGGCCCACCGGAAAGTTCTGGGTTGTTGTTCATTCCTTAAATCACCAGTATCGTTAAGGCATGTTCGGTCCCCGCGGTGCCGGAGTACGCCCACTGCTTGTCGTTCTGCTGCTCACCTTGCTGCTGTCCTGCTCCGGCCTTGCCCAAGACCCCACATCCCCTCCGCCGACGAAGGCTGCGCCGTCGGCAACCGAACAAAAGCCCGACCAAAATCAGAGCGAATCGAGCACCGACAAGCCGGGCACCCAAACCAAAATCACTCCCCAGCAAGCCGCGCAACTCTTCCGCGACGTGGACACCATTCTCGACTTCGCCGGCAAAGACACTTCGCTTCCCATCAAGCATCACGTGAAGCGCCGTCTCACCAGCCGCGAAGAGGTAGTCTCCTACCTGCAAAAAAACATGGCTGAGGATAAAGACGTCCAGCGCCTGAAACGCACCGAGCTGGTGCTGAAGAAATTCGGCCTGCTGCCCAGGGATTTCAATTTGCAAACGTTTCTTGTCAGCCTGCTGGAAGAGCAGGTGGCCGGCTATTACGATTCGAAAACCAAAACCGTGAACCTGCTGGACTGGGTGGCGCCCGATTTGCAGCGTCCGGTGCTGGCCCATGAACTCACACATGCCCTGCAGGACCAATCCTTTGGCCTCGACAAGTGGCTGAAGAAGGACAGCGAAGACCTGGACACCAAGAAAAATCTCACCGCTGCCGACATGACCAAAGATGAAAACAGCGAAGCCCGGCAGGCGGTGGTCGAGGGCCAGGCCATGGTGGTGCTGCTCGACTACATGCTTGCCCCCATGCACCGCACCGTCGCTGACTCGCCGGAAATGGTTGACCTGATGAACGAAGATATGCGGTCAGGAACTCCCGACTCTGTACAGTACAAGAACGCTCCGATTTTCCTGAAAGAGTCCCTGACTTTCCCCTATCGCTACGGCGTCGAGTTCGAGGCCGAGCTGCTGCGCGCCCAGGGCAAAGAGAAAGCTTTCGCCGCCACGTTCCAGAATCCCCCGCGAACTAGCCGTGAAATCATGGAGCCGCGGACCTACATTTCAGGCGAGCATGTGCTCGCCCTCGAACTGCCTGACTTCAAGCAAATCTTTAAGGACTACGAGCGCTTCGATGTAGGCGCGATCGGGGAATTCGACGTGGCGGTGCTTGCCGAACAGTACGCAGGCGAGGACGCGTCGCGCAAAATCTATCCCAATTGGCGCGGCGGGTACTACTACTCCGTGCACCCCAAGGGAAATCCGGCGGGACCGCTGGGCCTGATGTTTGTGTCCCGCTGGTCAAGCGCCAAAGCTGCCGCACAGTTCGCCGCGATCTACGCCCGCGGAATGCAGCAGCGATATAAGAACCTTGAAGCGAACGCCCACAGCGATCTGGATTTGAAGAAACTAGAGACCTTGAGCGGCGACTACACCTGGCTGACTGAAGAAGGTCCGGTAGTGATCGCCGTGAAGAATGACACCGTGCTGGTGACGGAAAGTCTAGATCCCACGATCACCGAGCAATTCCGGCATTCGGTGCTGGGGACGACAGCAGTCGTATCGCAGTAAGAATGGGAAATCAGCGCCCACGTCGCAGCAGCAACGCGCCTCCAATTAAAGCGAAGACGCCTACCGCCACGCCGAAGGCGAAACTTAGCCAGAAAACCGGATTGTGAGAAGCCTCGGCTGGCGTGTTCACAAAAAAGTGGTGTAGCAGATGTGCATAAGCCAGGGTCGTGAACAGTACAGCAACTCCGCTCAGGATATTCAGCATTCGCATCGTCGTTTCCCGCGTACAGTCTCACACACATTTCGCCAAACGCCAATCAGCTTCGCGCTGACCTCGGGGGAAGTGTCGGACCTGACGCTGCGCTGTGAGCAGTGCTAAATTAGGAATCATGCCAACCAACCGATCGGTGCCGGCGAATATTCTTCTGCCGCACGTTGTTTATCAGAACCTTGCCGAGGCGATTGAGTGGCTGAGTAAGACGTTCGGGTTTGTTGAGCATTATCGCTACGGTGAGCCAATCAGTGGCGCGCAAGTGCATCTTGGCGACGCGTGGATCATGGTTAGACAGGCGCGACCAGGTTGTGCAAGTCCGGCGCAACTCGGCTACGGAACTCAGAGCCTGAGCATCTTCGTTGACGATGTGGATGCACATTTCCGCCGAACCAAATCAGCGGGCGCTAAGATCGTTGAAGATCTCCACCAGACGGAATATGGTGAGCTACAGTACGGCGTGGAGGACCTCGATGGCCACCACTGGCTCTTCTCGCGACACGCCCGTGACGTGAGCCCCGACGAATGGGGAGCCAAGCTAGCCCGTCGCTGAAGGAAAACTTCGCGGTTTCCTTCGTGAACCCCAGTGCCTTTTGTGGTGGATGCGCTTGCTTTAGCAGGATGGGCATCCGCGTTTTGTATAATCACCGTTCACTGGTTATTCCTTCCAGAGTGAGGACGATTTGGCCAAAGCAGACATCGGAATCATCGGCGGCAGCGGTCTGTACTCCATGCCCGGGCTTACCGACATACACGAAGTCACTCTGGAAACTCCCTTCGGAGCGCCTTCTGACGCTTATGTTCTCGGCACTCTTGAGGGCAGGAAAGTTGCCTTCCTGGCTCGCCACGCGCGCGGTCATCGCATTCTGCCCAGTGAACTTAATTTCCGCGCAAATATTTATGGCTTCAAGCTGCTCGGAGTCGAGCGGATTCTTTCGGTTTCGGCCGTCGGCTCGCTGAAAGAAGAGCACAAGCCACTGGAGTTCGTCATCCCCGACCAGTTTGTGGACCGCACCCGTCATCGCATAGATACCTTCTTCGGCGAGGGTGTGGTTGCGCATATCGCGTTTGCCGATCCCGTCTGCCCGCAGCTTTCGCAAACGATGGTTGCGGCGTGCAAGAAAGCTGGCGTCGTCGGCAAGCGTGGCGGCACTTACCTCTGCATGGAAGGCCCGCAGTTTTCCACCAAAGCTGAATCGAATCTTTACCGCAGTTGGGGCATGGACGTCATCGGCATGACCAACCTGCAGGAAGCGAAACTGGCCCGCGAAGCCGAGATTTGCTACGTGACCGTCGCCATGGTCACTGACTACGATTGCTGGCATCCGCATCATGATTCTGTCACCGTGGACCAGATCGTTGCCGTGCTGCTCAAGAACGCCGAGAACGCCTGCAATGTGGTGCGCGAAGCGGTCGCGGCCATACCGAAAGACCGAACATGCAAATGCGGATCGGCGCTTGAGCACGCCATCCTCACCGACCGCAAGGTTATCCCGCCCCAGACGCGGAAGAAACTGCACCTGATCCTCAAGAGATTTTTCGAAAACTGAAAAATGAGCATACTCGCAGTCGGTTCCGTCGCCTTCGACAACATCGCCACGCCCTCGGGAAAAGCCGAGAACGTTTTAGGCGGTTCCGCGACCTATTTCTCGCTTGCCGCAAGTTATTTCACCGAAGTGCGCGTAGTCGCCGTGGTTGGCGAAGACTTCACCGCCGATCACGAAAACGTTCTGAAGAAGCGCGGCGTCGATACCCGCGGAATTGAGCACGCGGAAGGGAAGACATTCCGCTGGGGCGGACAGTATTCGGATAATTTGAACGAAGCCAAGACCGACTTCACCGAGCTCAACGTTTTCGAAAAATTCCAGCCCCGAATTCCCACCGAGTACCAGGACAGCTCCGTTCTGTTCCTAGGCAACATTCATCCCAGCCTGCAAGCGGCCGTGCGCCTGGAGATGCCGCACGTACAGTTGACTGGCGGCGACACCATGAATTTCTGGATCACGGGTGCGAACCACGAACTGCGCGAAACCTTGCGGCTGGTGAACATTCTTCTCATCAACGATGGCGAAGCCAAGATGCTGGCGAAAGAGTCCAGCCTGCCGCGCGCCGCGCGCAAAGTCCTGACTATGGGACCGCAGGCGCTGGTCATCAAACACGG
>Ga0137390_10001879_pt1 | contig 16284 bp, 10 predicted proteins | sample 15con2h24AmetaG_FD_104937 | JGI IMG/M metagenome (GOLD analysis project Ga0137390, IMG submission 104937) | Vadose zone soil microbial communities from Angelo Coast Range Reserve, California, USA - 15con2h2.4A metaG | ecosystem: Environmental > Terrestrial > Soil > Vadose zone > Saprolite... | reverse complement strand
TCCATCGTCGAGGTGAAGCCCTCGTCCCCCAGGGCCACGAGCGGCTCCACCGGCGGCAGGGTGAGCGGGGCGGGGGAGCGGGCCGGCCGGCGGAGGTTGCCGATCAGCATGCCGATCTTGACCTCGGCCGCGTCGTACGCGCGGTCGAGCGAGGCCGGATCCGTCTTGGTGACGTGCGCGTTCGCGATCACCAGCAGCCCGTGGCGCAGGTTGTCGAACACCAGCAGGCTGTCGGTGAACATGAACACCGCGTCGGGGAGCTTCTGGTCGTCGGTGGTCAGGATGGGGAGCCGCTCGACGTGGCGGATCATGTCGTAGGACAGAAAGCCCACCGCCCCGCCCTGGAAGCGCGGCAGCCCTGGGACCGGTACCGGCTTGAACCGGGAGAGCAGCTCCCGGAGTGCCGCGAAGGGGTCCGACCCCGGCAGGAGCTCGATGGTGCCGTCGGCGCGGCGGACGCTGATACGCTTGCCCTTGGCGGTGAAGACCATCAGAGGGTCTGTGCCGAGGAAGGAGTAGCGGGCCCACTTCTCTCCGCCCTCGACCGACTCCAGCAGGAAGGCGTAGGGGCCGGGGCGGAGCCGCAAGAAGGCGGACAGCGGGGTGTCGAGGTCGGCGGCCAGCTCGGCGAAGACCGGGATCAGGTTGCCCTGGCCGGCCAGGGCGCGGAACTCCTCGCGCGTCGGAGAGAGCGGGGGGAGACCGGGCCCCACCGTGGACATGGATGAGTCGCTCAGGCGTTCGCGTCCAGCTTCTTCTTGAGCTGCGCCTTCGGAACCGCGCCGATCACCTGGTCCATCACCTTGCCGCCCTTGACGAACAGGATGGTCGGGATGGAGCGGATCCCGTAACGGGCGGCCAGCGCCGGCTGCTCGTCCACGTTCACCTTCGCGAGGGTCACCGAGCCGTTGCCCTCGCGCACCAGCTCTTCAAGCGTGGGCGCGAGGGCGCGGCAGGGGGCACACCACTCGGCCCAGAAGTCCACCATGAGCAGCTCGGTGTGCTTGCCCAGTTCCGTGTCGAAGCTGGCCTCGGTGAGATGGAGCGTGCTATCGGCCATTGATCCTGGGTCTCCTTATGGTCGGGCAGGATTGGTGCGGGACAGCGGGTGAAAGTTCCATGAAAAACGCAGTGCCACGCTAGCATACGCCCCCCACCATCGCAAGTTGGCCCTCGGGCGGCGGCGCCCTGCACCGCGGGCAGGGCAGGAGGGCCGACGCTTCGGGGCACTCCTTCTGACAGTGGGCGTCACCTCCCGGACGTCCGCCCGCTGTCACCCTGGCTCGGTAGGACCCCAAACGACCTCGGAGAGCCGGAAAGCCTTGAATCCACGGCGTTGACCCGCATACGCCGGGAACGGCCTCCAAGACAGCAGAAAACCTCGGTTGGTAGGGGGTTTGCAGTAGATGAACCCCCCGAAAAGCCTTATCGGGTCGGGTCCGTTCGGGTAATCACGTGCACTCGCAGCCGAGGAGGGCCGGGTCGTGGGCAAAGTGATGGTTGTCGATGACGCCCTGTCAGAGCTGAAGCTGATCGAGGGCATTCTCAAGTCGGCCGGCCACCAGGTCGTGTCGTACGACCACGGCGAGTTCCTGGAGGATCGGGTCGTCGAGGAGCGGCCGGACCTGCTGCTGCTGGACATCGTGATGCCCAAGCGCAATGGCTACGAGGTGCTGCGGGGGCTCCGGCGCGATCCCCGCACCAGGGATACCCCGGTGGTGTTCGTGAGCTCCAAGAACCAGGAGAGCGATCGCTTGTGGGGGCAGCGACAGGGGGCCGCGGACTACCTGGCCAAGCCGTTCACCGCGGACCAGCTCCTCGGCGTGGTGCGCCAGTTCGTGAAATAGCCCCAATGACCCAGACTCCCGTGATCCCGGTGCCGCCCGTTCTCCCGGATGCTCCTCCGGCGCGGCGCGCCTGCCTCTTCGCCCTGGCCGGCACGCGGTTCGCGGTGGACGTGCGGAGCGCCCGCGAGGTGGTGCTCTTCGACGAGATCACCGCGGTTCCGCGGGCCCCCCGGCACGTGGTGGGCGTGGCGAACCTCCGGGGCACCGTGATGCCGATCGTCGACGTCCGGGCGCTGCTGGGACTGCCGGAAGCGCGTCCCGCGGGCAGCCTGCGCACGCTCGTCATACGCGATGGCGCCTTCCAGGCTGCGGTGGTGGTGGACACCGTGCTCGGACTCGAGCCCTTCGAGGACGTGGTGCCGACCGACAGCCCGACCGCCGCCGGGATGTGGGGACCCCGCCCGCTGATGGCCGGCTGGATCCAGTGGGCCGGGGAGACCCTGGCGCTGCTCGACGTTCCGAAGATCCTGGCCGCGCTTGCCACCTCGACCCCGGCGGTTGCGCAGGAGGGATCGGCATGAACCGGAGAGGCTTCCTCGGCGTCCTCTCGGCGGGCCTCGCGAGCACCCTCCTTCCCGGCGCCGCCGCGCGGGCCCAGGCCGGCGAGATCCGGATCGGCATGAGCGCGGCGTTCCGGGGCTCCGCGGCCGGCCTCGGCAGCGAGCTGTACCGCGGTGCCCACGCCTACTACAGCGAGATCAACGCGCGGGGCGGTCTCTTCGGGCGGCCCATCACGGTGGTCGCGCTCGACGACGGCTACAATCCGGACCCGTGCATCCGCAATACGATCCACCTCCTGGACCGGGAGAAGGTGTTCCTGCTCTCCAACTATGTGGGCACTCCGACGCTCACGCGCGCGCTGCCCGTGATCAAGCAGTACGCGGACCAGCACGTGGTGCTGGTGGGCAACTTCACGGGCGCCCAGCCTCAGCGCGAGGCCCCCTACGTCGATCAGGTTTTCAACGTCCGCGCCTCCTACCGGCAGGAGATGGCGGCGCTGGTGGAGCGCTTCTGGCAGGCGGGGGCGCGCCGCTTCGGGGTCTACTACCAGATCGACGCCTACGGCCGCAGCGGCACCGACGGGGTGGCGCGGGCGCTCGCCGCGCGCAACGCGAAGATCGTGGCGGAAGCCACCTACGTCCGCAACGCCAAGTTCGAGGAGGACATGACCATCGCGGTCAAGGCCCTCCGCGAGAGCGGCAGCGAGGTCGTGCTCTGCACCGGCGCCTACCAGGGCTGCGGCGCCTTCGTGCGCTCGGCGCGCGACGCGGGCTGGACCGCGCCGATCTCCAATGTCTCGTTCGTGGGATCGGACGCCATGCTCGGGCTGCTCGTCAAGCACGGCCGCGCGAAGGGCCGCGACTACACGCGCGCCCTGATCAACTCCCAGGTGGTGCCGAGCTACGACGACACGGGCCTGCCGGGCGTGGTCGAGTACCGGGCCCTCATGGACAAGCACAATCCGCAGGTTCCCGAGGCGCTCCGCGACGCCGCCTACACGCCGCAGAAGTACAGCTTCATCAGCCTCGAGGGCTATGTGAACGCGCGGGTGATCGTCGAGGCGCTGCGCCGGGCCGGAGCCACCGCGGGGCGGCCGTCCTTCCGCCAGGCGCTGGAATCGCTCCGCGGGCTCGATCTCGGGATCGGCGCAGCGCTCACCTTCACGCCCGAGCGACACCAGGGGCTGGATAGCGTCTACTTCACGCGGGTCGATGGGGATCGCTGGGTGCCGATCGCGGACTGGGCCGCGGCGGTCAAGGCCTGAGCGATGGGCATGGCCGGTCTGAAGCGGGGCTGGAGGAGACACGCGATGAGGAAGCGCGGGGAGGGCACGGGATCCGTCGTCGAGACCGCTCGCCCCTCGGGCCCCCGGGCGCGGTTCGGCCTCCTCGGCAAGATCACGGTCTTCCTCGTGCTGGTCCTGCTGCCGGTGGCGATCGCGAGCTGGATTGTCGCCTACCGCTCGCTGCAGGAGAACCTGACCCGCGAGTTCACCGACAAGGGCAGCGCCATCGCCAACAGCCTGTCGAGCTCCGCGGCGGACCTCGTGGTGAACCGCGACGCGTCCACCGTGCAGGCCCAGGTCGACGAGTTCGCCAAGATCTCCGGCGTGGCCTACGTCATGGTCTACGATCCCCAGCGCGCCCTCATCGCCCACACCTTCGCCCCGGTGGTGCCGAAGGGCATCATCGAGAAGAACGTGGTGGCGGGGCAGGCCACCAAGCCGCAGGTCCAGGAGCTCCGCTACCTCGATCCCCGGAGCGGGGGCGAGCGCGAGATCATCGATATCGGCGTGCCCATGCTGGGCGGGCGGCTGGGGACGGTGCGGGTGGGCATGGACAAGTCGATCATCATCACCGCGGCGGTCGGGGCCGGTAACTTCCTGCTCCTGATCCTCGGCGGGATCGCGGCGGTCGCGGTGCTCGCGGGCGTGCTCTTCGCCCAGCGGCTCACGCGGCCGGTCAACGCGCTGATGAGCGTGGCCGAGCGCGTGGGACGGGGCGACCTCTCCCAGCTGGTGCCGGTCACCTCGCGCGACGAGATCGGCCAGATGGCGGTCACCTTCAACGAATCCATTGTGCGGCTCCGCTCGCTGGTCCAGACCGAGGCCGACCGCGACGAGGAGCGCCGCAAGCGCGAGGAGCTGCAGCAGAACATCATCACGTTCCTCGACACGGTGGTGGAGATCGGCAAGGGGGACCTCACCCGGCGCGGCGAGGTAAGCTGGGACGTGCTCGGCAACGTGGTGGACGCCATCAATCTGATGGTCGAGGAGATCGCCTCGATCGTCGGTGACGTCCGGGAGGCCGCCCTCCGCGTGGCCGCGGGCTCCCAGGACACCATCCGGATTACCGGCGAGCTCGGGGAGGCGGTGCAGGCGCAGGCCCGCGACGCGGTGAGCGTGACCCGCTCGATGGCGGACGTGACGGTCTCGGTGCGCCAGGTCGCGGACAGCGCCGACCAGAGCGCCAAGGCGGCGCGCCAGGTGCTCCAGGCCGCGAGCAAGGGCGAGGGAGCGGTGCGTAACAGCCTGGCGAGCATGCAGCAGATCCGAGCCGAGGTGCAAACGATCTCCAAGAAGATCAAGTCCCTCGGCGACCGCTCGCTCGAGATCTCCAACATCGTGAACACCATCCAGGACATCGCGGCCCAGACGCACCTCCTCGCCCTGAACGCCTCCATCGAGGCGGCGGGCGCGGGCGAGGCGGGGCTGCGGTTCTCGGTCGTGGCCGACGAGGTCCGGAAGCTGGCGGAGCGGGCCACCCAGGCCACCCGGGACATCGGCACCCTCATCAAGGGCGTGCAGGTCGAGACCCAGGAGGCGGTGGTGGCGATGGAGTCCGGGACCCGCGAGGTGGAGTCCGGATACGAGGTGAGCCTGAAAGCGGAGGAGGCCCTCCAGGAGATCGGGAAGATCTCGCAGACCTCCGCCGAGCTCGCCGCCGAGATCTCCCAAGCGTCCCAGACGCAGGTCCGGGGCGCCGAGGCGGCCGCGGGAGCCGTCCAGGCGATCGCGGGCGCGGCGGTGAAGACCGAGCAGGGGGTGCAGCAGAGCCGGACGAACGTCGAGCAGCTGGCCCGCCTGGCGGAAGAGCTGACCGCCAAGCTATCCCGCTTCAAGCTGGCGAGCTGACGGCATGGCCGATCGGCGCGAGCGCGAGCTGCTGCTGGGCATCTTCCTGATGGAGGCCTGGGATACCGCCGGGGCTCTCGAGGAAGGGCTCGGCCTGCTCAGCGCCGCGGCGGCCCCGACCGAGGAGACCCTCGTGCCGCTCGTCGTGTTCGCACACCGCCTGAAGGGTTCGGCGGCGCTCCACGGGTTCCCCGGCGTCTCGGACCTGGCCGCCGGCACCGAGCGGCTGCTCGAGCGGGCCCCCGCCGCCCCGGCCGAGGAGCGCGCCCGCGCGGCCGTCTTCCTGGACGGCCTGCTCGGCCTCCTGAAGGAAGTCTTCGACGGCATCAGCGCGGTCGGCATCGAGGACTCGGCGCGCATCGGGGAGTTCAAGGCCCGCTATCCCATCTTCCTGTCCGCCGCCCCCGCCGCGGCCTGGCCGGAAGCGGGGCCGTCGATGGCCGCGTCGGCTCCGCCCCTGCTCTCGCCGCTGACCGTCGACCTGCGCCGGTTCTTCGCCGAGGGCGGTGAGGTCCTGGAGTACTTCCTGCCCGAGGCCGCCGAGCATCTGGAGGCCATGACCACGGCCCTGCTCGCCATCGAGGCCGGCGCGCGCGACGAGGACACGCTCGCGACCGTCTTCCGGGCGGCGCATACGCTCAAGGGCGCGGCGTACACGGTCGGGTGCGCGCCCCTCGGCGACGCCACCCACCAGATCGAGGATCTCCTCGACACCGTGCGCGAGCACCAGCTCCCCGTCACGCCGGCGGTGACCGAAGCGATCTTCGCGGGAACCGCGGCCATCAAGCGGGTCCTCCAGAACGGAGCCGCGGTCTCCGACGAGGCCGCGCAGGCGTTGGAGCGGGCGACGCGCGCCCTGGGCGCCCTGACGGCCTCGGAGAGCCTGCGCGAGCGCGCGGTGCCCGGGCCGTCGGGCGAGGTCCCCGAGCCGGTCGCGGCCGAGGCCCCGGCCCGCGCGTTCCCGATGCCGATGGAGCTGCCGGGCTTCGTCCGGCCGGAGTTCCTGGCGCGGCTCGAGGCGCTGCCGCGGCCCGCCCCGCGCGCCGCGAGCGCGCCGACCGGTCCCAGCATCCGGGTGCCGGTCGAGCGGCTCGACACCCTGATGAACCTCGTGGGCGAGCTGATGATCGCGCGGAGCCGCCTCGAGCGGCGTCTGGCCCAGCTCGATCAGGTGAGCGAGCTGCTCCTCGCCAGTCGCACGCGCCTGGGCCAGGTGGGCCGCGACTTCGAGTTCCGCCGGCAGGCGCCCACGCTGCACCTCCGGGAAGCAGGGGGGGGCCGTGGCGCCGAGCGGGACGACGCCGGGGAGATGCGCGACGTCTCGGAGCTCTTCGCCGAGCTCGAGTTCGACCGCTACGACGACATCAACATGCTGGCCCGCAGTGTGACCGAGATGTCCGCCGACGTGGCCGAGGTGCAGAGCCAGCACGTCGCCCTGCTGCGAAGCATCCGGGAGGACACCGTCCAGATCCAGCGCCTGACCGCGGCCCTCCGCAAGGAGATCACGCGCGCGCGCATGGTGCCCATCGGCCGGCTCTTCGCGCGGGTGGCCCAGCAGGTGCGGGAGGCGGCCCGGGCCACCGGGAAGACGGTGACCCTCACCGTCCGCGGGGAGTCGGCGGAAGTGGACAACGGGATCATCGAGCAGATCGCCGACCCGCTACTGCACCTGATCCAGAACGCGGTGGCTCACGGCATCGAGTCCGCGGCGGAGCGCGAGGGCCGCGGCAAGGCGGCCGTGGGCCACGTGACCCTGTCCGCGTCCCAGGAGGGCGGCTTCATCCTGGTGGAGGTGGAGGACGACGGGCGCGGCATCGACACCGAGCTGCTGCGCCGGCACGCGGTCGAGCGGGGGCTCCTCCCCGCGGCCGAGGCCGCCGCCCTGCCCGACCGCGAGGCCCTGAACCTCATCTTCGTGCCGGGTTTCAGCACCGCGTCCGCGGTGACCCAGACCGCCGGCCGCGGGGTCGGCCTCGACGTGGTCCGGACCAATGTCAGCCGGCTGAACGGCGAGATCCACGTCGAGACCGAGGCCGGCCGCATGACGCGCTTCGTCCTGAAGCTGCCCCTCACGTTGGCCATCGCGGACGCGCTGATGGTGCGGTGCGGGTCGGAGACGGTGGCGTTCCCGCTCACCGCGGTGAGCGCGATGCGCTCGATCGCGTCCCACGAGATCCTGACTGCGGGCGGGCGGGAGACGGTCCGGCTCGACGACCGGGCGATCGATCTCATCCGCCTCGACCAGGCGCTGGGCCTCGTCGCGTCTCCGCCGCCGAGGCGGCTGCCGGTGGTCGTGATGCGGGGCGGCGGCAAGCCCTTCGGCGTGGTGGTGGACGAGCTCCTGGGCAAGGAGGAGATCGTCATCAAGAGCCTGGGCGCGCTCCTCGACGGGGTGGGCCCGTTCTCGGGCGCCACGATCTCGGGTGAAGGACGCGTGATCCTGCTCCTCGATCCGACCCTCCTGCGCGAGGCGGCCTCGCGGATGCCGACCGCCCCTGCGCGCGAGTCGGCGGGTGCGTCGCTCGACGTCGTGGACACTCGTCCGACCGTCATGCTGGTGGACGATTCGGTGAGCATCCGGAAGTTCGTGGGCCAGATGCTGGAGAAGGCCGGCTTCCGGGTCGTCACCGCGGTCGACGGCCACGACGCGCTCCAGCAGCTCGTGGAGCTCACCGTGGACGTGGTCGTCACCGACCTCGAGATGCCGCGGCTCAACGGCTACGCTCTGATCGAGGACCTGCGGCGGCGCCCGGCCACCCGGGAGGTGCCGGTGATCGTGATGACGACGCGGGCCGGCGAGAAGCACGCCGCCCTGGCCCGGCGCCTGGGCGTGCGCCACTACGTCACGAAGCCGGTGGACGAGCAGAGCTTCGTGCGGATCGTCGGATCGGTCGCGGCGGGGGAGCGGGCGTTCGAAGGCTCGGCGCTCGCCGGTTCCGCGCGCGCCGGGAGCCTGGTCGAGTAGGCGATGGCCGACGCCAAGGTGCTCGTGGTGGACGCCAACCAGGACAGCCGGGTCGCGCTGGCCCATGCCCTGGCGGAAGCCGGCTACGAGGCGGCGGTCGCGACCAGCGGCTCATTCGCGCTGACCATGCTCGAGTGGGAGCAACCCGACCTCATCGTGAGCTACGCCAAGGTGCAGGACATGGACGGCTACGAGCTGTTCACGATGGTGCGGCGCGATCCGGCGACCAAGGACACGCCCTTCCTGCTCCTGGCCGGCCGCGACCGGCCCATCGCGCTGGCCGCCACCGAGGCCGGCGTGGACATGACGGTCACCGGCGACTTCACCCTGGCCACCGTGATGTCGCGCATCAAGGAGCTACTCGGGGACGCGCCCCCCGCCGCCCCGGCGCGCCGCCCGGAGCCGCCCGCGGCTGCCAAGGGGCCGGCGAAGATGCCGGCGCGCCCGCCCGCCGTTCCCGTCGCCGCGGCGCCGCCCGCCAAGGCCGAGGCTGGGCGCAGCAGCTTCCAGGGCTCTCTCGGGGTGATGGATTTGACCGAGCTCACCCAGGTCATCTCGCTCGGGGTCAAGACGGGCGAGCTCCTGCTCTCGCTCTCGGGAGGCGAGGGGAGCATCCTCTTCGAGGCCGGCCGGGTGGTCCACGCCGAGTTCGCGGGGAAGTCCGGAGAGCCCGCCTTCGCCGCGATGGTGGGCGCCTCCCAGCGGGAAGGAGAGGCGCGCTTCTGCTTCAACCGCGCCGAGCGCGAGGCGCTGGCGGAACGGCCGCGCACCATCTCGCGCAGCGTGGAGCAGCTCCTCCTGAGCGTGGCGCAGGAGATGGACGAGAGAACCCAAGAGGCCGACGGGCGCCGGGGGGCCGCCGCCTCCCGCGGAGCGCGGCGGGACGGATAGATCATGCCCAAGGTGCTGGTGGTGGACGACAGCCTGAGTGTCCGCAAGGTGGTGCAGCGGGCGCTGGAGTCGAAGCGGATCGAGGTGCTGTCGGCCGCCTCGGGAAACGAGGCGATGGAGCAGATCGCGCGCGAGGCGCCGGACCTCATCGTCTGCGACGTGATCATGCCGGACATGGACGGCTACCAGATCTGCGACTTCGTCAAGAAGCATCCGACGCTCGGACACACCCCGGTGCTGCTGATCTCGGGCATCGTCAACAGCACCGTGCTCGAGCGCGCCGCCAAGGTCCGGTCGGACGACGTGATGCGGAAGCCCTTCGCAGCCGATGAGCTCCTGCATCGCATCGAGAGTCTCCTGCTCGCGGCGGGTCGGCCCGCGGCGGCCGCCGCACCCGTGCCGGCTCCGACCGCGTCTCCGGCCGCGCCGGCGCCCGAGCGACGCGCTCCCCAGCCCGAGCGCCCGGCGCCCGTCGCGGAGCCGGCCGTGGTGGTCGCGCCGGCGCCCGAGCCGGGTCCCGATCTCAAGGCGCTGCTCGCCGGGGTGGCCGAGCTGGCCGGGGTGTCCCTGACCGCGCTGATCGACCGTGAGGGGGCCCTGATGGAGGTCGCGGGCGGGCTCCTTCCCGAAGCCGAGCTCGCGGGCGCGCTGGCCGCCTGTCTCGTCGAGTCGACGGACGGGGTCGGTCGGGCCCTGACCCAGGGGCGTCTCCAGAGCTTGATCCTCGAATACGACTCGGGTGTCGTGCTACTGAATGCCGTCGGCGCGGGCGCCATGCTCGCGGTGGTGCTCGGCGATCCGGCGGTGCTCGGCAAGGTACGCTACCACGTGAAGAAGGCGCTCCCGGACCTGGTCCGGGCCGTGTGAGGCTTCCGTCCATGAGAACGTCTTACCACTCCGTGTCCAGCGCCCGGCGGCTCTCGTCGTGGCTGATGGCCGTGCTGGGGCTGGCCGCCTATGTCGGCCTGATCTACGTCCTGACCCTCGTACCGCTTCAGTTCGAGGTGCCACTGCCGAAGTGGGCCGTCGCGGGCATCCCGCCGGTGACGTACGGCCTGCTGGTCTGGCTATGGGTTCGCCGTCCGTCCGTCTTGCGATGGCTCGCGGGCACCGCGGTCCTGAGCGGCCTCCACGTCCTGCTGAGCATGTCGCGCGAGCCTCTCAGCGCGCTGCTCGATCCGGCTCTCGCGGGGCGCCCACTGCCCTGGATGCTGCCGCCGCCCTTGCCCGAGCTGATCGGAGTGATGCTGCTGCTGGTGCCGCTCCGTGACGTGCTGCGCGCGCCCGTCCGTCTCGCCCGCGAGCGCGGCGCCGCCCCCGCGCGCCCGTCGGCGAGTCTTCGGGTCCGCGCCGCCACGCCCTCGCGCGTGCCGACCGCGCCCGCCCTCGAGGGTAGCGGCTCCTTGAGCGAGACGCTGCTCTCGCGCAGCGAGCCGGCTCTCGAGCCCGCCGTGCCCGCCGCTCCGGTGGCGCCGCCCCCGCCGCCACCGGAGGAGGCGCCCCGGCGGCGCCGCGCCGCCGCGCTCGCGCAGCGCCGTGGCGAGGCTGCGCCGGCGCGCCCGCCCGGCCGATCGGAGGTAGTTCTACGAATCGCGCTCGACCGGGTCATGGGACAATTTCCCCCCGGCACCTTCCTCGCGCCGGAGGACGAGGTGGCGGCGAGCCTCGGCGATCCCGGCTACCTCCGCATCTCGGGCGAGCTGGTGGTCACCCAGCTCTCGGAGGGTGTGGCGCGGGTCGCGTGGAGCGATATCGCCGATCAGTTCCCGGCGCATCTGGTGGGGCTGAGCAAGGACGAGATCACCGAGCATCTCGGAGATGGCCTGCGGCTCCCCCTCGACGAGGTGATCGCCCAGTTCCCGCAGGAGCTGTTCGTCGCGGACACGCCGGAGGTCGAGATCCACGGGCTCCAGCGGATCCCGGTGCCGTTCCATCCGCTCGAGGAGTCCGACACGGCGCCCGAGCCGGCCCCGGTGATCCAGCGGGATCCAGAGATCACGCCGGCGCCGGAGATCAGGCCCAGGCCGCCCGTCGAAGAGCCGCACATCGCCACTCCGGTCCCGCCCGCCGTGCCGTCGTGGATGGAGACGCCGCCCGTGGCGCATCCGGCTCCGGTCGCGATCGAGCCGCCCGCCGCGCCCGAGCCGATCCGGCGGCCCGAGCTTACCCCGATCGAGGTCTCGCCCGCCGCTTTCGAGACCGACGAGCCCAATGTGCGCATCTCCTTCAGCCGGGTGGCTCCGGAGCTTCCCGTGGAGGCCTTCCGCTCCCCGCTGGAGCAAGTGGCGGAGCGCATGAGGCAGCCCGGCTCGCTCCTGATCCCGCAGTCCGTGGTGCTGCCTCAGCTCGCGGAGGGCTTGATCCGCGTGGGCTGGGACGTGGTCGCGCCGCAATTCCCCCGTGACGAGATGGCGGTGTCGGACGCGGAGATGGCGGAGCGCCTGCCGAATGGCATTCGACTCCCGCTCGACGAGGTCATCCGGCAGGTCCCCCTGGATCTGTTCATGGCTCCCGGCCCGGCGGCCGACGTCCGCGGCCTCGAGTACTTCCCGGCGCCCTTCCAACCGCTCCTGTCGGATCCGGCGCCCGAGCCGCCGGTGGGAATGGCCGTGGATCCGGTGCAGCCCATCCTCACGGTTCCCGAGCCCGAGGCCCTTGTCGCTGAGGAGCCGCGGGGGGCCGTCCTCGTGCCGGTCGAGCCGGTGCCCGCTCTCGTCCTGCCTGCTGCGCCCGAGGCCATCGTTGTCGCGGATCCGATGGTCGGGCCGGATCCAACTCTCGGTCTCGACACGAGCGTGGTGTTCGACGAGCCGGAGCCCGTCGTGGTCGCTCCGAGCCCGGCGGACGCGCCGGCCGACGAGCCGCCGTCCCCGCCCGAATTCGCCTGGACCGAGCCTTCGCACGTCCGGGCCGCCGCGCGCTGGGCCGATCCAGTGCCGTCCGCGCCGATCCCCGCCCCGCTCGTCCAGGGACCCGCGGAGGCGGCGGAGGCCCGACGCATCGTCGCGCTGCTGGCGCCGATCGCGTCCTTCGACGTGAGTATCCAGGCGGTCGAGGGGGTCACCGTGTTCGCAATGGCCTCGCCCACGGTGGCGCATGAAACCGCCGTCGCGGTCGCGGGCCTCGCGCTACCCCTGCTGATGGACCGCCGCCCGCCTTGGCCGGTGGACCAGATCACGCTGCGCGGGCCGGAGACGGCCCTCGTGCTGACCCCGCTCGGCAGCCGGGGCGCCCGTGGACCCGTCCTCGCGGCCGCGGTGCCCCGCGGTGGGGCACTCGCGCTGCTCGAGATCCTCTGCCGGCGCGCCGCCGGCGACCGCGCCGGGCGTCCCGCGGAACCGCCTCACGATATGGTGCCGGCGGGAAGCCCGAGCCTGGCCCCCGCGGCGGTGCCCAGCCGCGCCGCGGCCCTCACGCGGGGCCTGACCGCGTTCGGTGACGTCACCGCCTCGGTGCTGAGGGACGCGGAAAGCGAAGCGGTTCTCTACTTCTTCCTGCCGGCGGGAGACGATGTGCCCGCGGTGGGAGCGTTCGCGCAGGACCTCCACGCCGTGATGCGGAAGGCGGCGGGGTCTGGCGCCGTGTTCCGGACCGCGATCCTGCGATCCGGAGGCACGCTCCTTGTCATCCAGCCCGAGGAGATCGGGCATGGGCGGTCGATCGTCATCGTCGCGGGTGGATCCGTGACCCGGGCCGGCCTGGCCTACCGCCAGGTCGAGCGCGCGGCGGCGACGCTGATGTCGGCCTGAGGCGACTCGATGTCCATCATCAACTACGCGCAAAAAGAGATCAGCTTCAAGATCGTCTACTACGGCACCGGAGTCGCCGGGAAGACCGCCAATCTCCAGTACATCTATCGCGGCCTCCCGGACGTCAACCGCGGCAACATGGTGTCCCTCGCGACGGGCGACGACCGGACGCTCTTCTTCGACTTCCTGCCGGTCTCCGCGGTGACGGTGCGGAACTTCGTGGCGAAGTTCCAGCTCTACACGGTGCCGGGCCAGATCTACTACAACATGACGCGCAAGCTCGTGCTGCGGGGCGTCGACGGCATCGTCTTCGTCGCGGACTCGCAGTGGGATCGCCTGCCCGAGAACGTGGAGAGCTTCAGAAACCTCGAAGAGAATCTAAAGGAGTACGGGTACAATCTGGACGAGATCCCGTACGTGATCCAGTACAACAAACGCGACCTGCCCAACGTGGCTCCGGTGGAGTATCTCGAGTACATGCTGAACCGGAAGAGCCGGCGGGTCCCGTACTTCGAATCGGTCGCGGTCGAGGGCAAGGGTGTGTTCGACACGCTCAACACCGTGTCTCGCATGGTCCTCGTCGCCGGGTTCGGACAAGAACAGGGGGCGCTCAATGAGTCCAAATGACAACCTGGCCATCCACGAGGAGGACGCGGAGCGGATCAACGGCGTTCTCCTGCACTTCCTGGGCGAGTCGGGTGCGATGGAATCGCTCCTGATCGACCGGAGCGGACAGCTCCTGGCTCGCGGCGGCGCCTCGCGGTCGCTGGACACCGTGTCGCTCTCTGCGCTCGCCGCGGGCGCGTTCAGCTCGACGGCCGCGATGGCGCGGCTCCTCGGCGAGACCGAGTTCACCATGCTGTTCCACCAGGGCGTGAAGGAGAGCATCCACGTGGCCGCGGTGGACGAGCACGCGATCCTGCTCGCCATCTTCGACAGCCGGACCACCGTGGGCATGGTGCGCCTCTTCGCCAAGGAGGCGAGCACCGCCATCGGGGCCATCCTGGCCGAGACCCGGACACGGCCTCAGCGCACGGGCGTGCTGTCCACGCCGCTTCGCAAGGACGAGGTGCAGTCCTCGCTGCGAGAGCGTCCGGTCTAGCCGACGGACACCGACCACCATGGCGCAGATCGACAACAAGACCTCGCTGTCCTCGGAAGAGAAGCGGTCCCTGGCCGAGTCGGCCCGGCTCTGCGAGATGATCGTGGAGGCCAACCCCTCGGACACCGGCGCGCTGGAGACTCTGAAGGAGATCTACACCAAGCTCGGTGATCGGGAGAACCTGGCCCGGGTCGTCGCGCGCCTCGCCGGCACGGTGGGGGGGCGGCCGTCCGCCAGCGTGGCCCCGGCCCGGGAGCCCATGACCACGGGGGCGCCGGGTCGGCCGCCGTCGACCGACGAGATGGAGGCGCTCGCCGCGTCCATCGAGATCGCGCCGACCCCGAGTCCCGGCAAGCGGGGCGGCGCCTCCCCGACCGAGCGGCGCCAGGGCAGCCTGTCGCGCCTCGGGGACCGGCTGGTGGCCGAGAAGCTCATCAGCACGGACCAGCTCCAGCGCGCGCTCGCCGAGCAAAAGGGGGGCGCCGACAAGCTCGGGACGATCCTGGTGCGCCTCAACTTCATTACCGAGGACAGTCTCGTCTCGTTCCTGTCGAAGCAGTACGCGATGCCCGCGATCACGGTGGCGCAGGTGGACCCGGATCCGGACGTGCTCAAGCTCGTGCCCGAGCAGATCGCCAAGAAGCACAGCGTGCTCCCGATCAAGCGGATCGGGAACGTCCTCACCCTGGCGATGGCGGATCCCACCAACGTCTTCGCGCTCGACGACGTCGGGTTCATGACCGGCCTGCAGATCCAGCCGGTGGTCGCCTCCGAGGCGGCCATCCGCAAGGCCTTCGAGCGCCTCTACGAGACCGGCGGCAGCGTCAACGACATGATGAGCGAGCTGGAGGAGGCCGACAGCGACGTCGAGGTCGTGGAGGAAGGCGAGACGGCCTTCAGCAAGGCCGACGTCTTCGACCTCAAGGAATCGGCCGACGAGGCTCCGGTGGTCCGGCTCATCAACATGATCCTGACCGACGCCATCCGGCGGGGCGCCTCCGACATCCACCTGGAGCCCTACGAGAAGGTCTTCCGGGTCCGGTTCCGCATCGACGGCGTGCTGCACGAGATCATGACGCCGCCCAAGCGCCTCGAGGCCGCCTTGACCTCCCGCGTGAAGATCATGGCCACGATGGACATCGCCGAGCGCCGGCTTCCCCAGGACGGCCGCATCAAGCTGCGCTACCACCAGCGCGAGATCGACTTCCGGGTCTCGACGCTGCCGACGATCTTCGGCGAGAAGACCGTCATGCGGATCCTGGACAAGGAAGCGCTCCAGCTCGATCTGAGCGCCCTCGGCTTCGACCCGTGGAGCCTGGAGCAGTTCACCAAGGCGATCAACAGCCCCTACGGCATGATCCTGATCACCGGGCCTACCGGCTCCGGCAAGACCACCACGCTCTACTCGGCCATCCACACGATCAACTCGCCGGACATCAACATCATGACCGCCGAGGACCCGGTCGAGTACAACCTGAAGGGCGTCAACCAGGTGCAGGTCAACGACGAGATCGGACGCACCTTCGCGGCCTGTCTCCGGAGCTTCCTGCGGCAGGACCCCGACGTGATCCTGGTCGGTGAGACCCGAGATCTGGAGACGGCCCAGATCGGCATCCGCGCCGCCCTGACCGGCCACCTCGTGCTCTCCACGCTCCACACCAACGACTGCCCGTCCACGCCCGCGCGGCTCCTCGACATGGGCATCCCGCCCTTCCTCGTCTCGTCCTCGCTTCAGCTCATCCTGGCCCAGCGGCTCAGCCGGAAAATCTGCAAGGACTGCAAGGAGCCGTACGAGGCGAGCGAGGAGAGCCTGGCCCCCTACGGTCACGTGCCCCAGGGGCTCGGCACCGTGAACTTCTACAAGGGCAAGGGCTGCCAGAGCTGCAATTTCACCGGTATGAAGGGCCGGGTGGCCATCTACGAGGTCATGCCGGTGACCACCGAGCTGCGCGAGCTCATGCTGCGCAACGCGACCACCGCGGAGATCCGTGACACCGCCTGCTCGCAGGGGATGAAGACCCTGCGGCAGAACGCGCTGCAGAAGGTGGTCGACGGCGTGACGACGGTGGAGGAAGTGCTGCGGGTGACCCTGGGTT
>Ga0137390_10001878_pt1 | contig 16285 bp, 16 predicted proteins | sample 15con2h24AmetaG_FD_104937 | JGI IMG/M metagenome (GOLD analysis project Ga0137390, IMG submission 104937) | Vadose zone soil microbial communities from Angelo Coast Range Reserve, California, USA - 15con2h2.4A metaG | ecosystem: Environmental > Terrestrial > Soil > Vadose zone > Saprolite... | reverse complement strand
TCCCGGCGCCGGTGATCAGCGCGACTTTTCCGTCGAGTCGTCCCATCTCCCCTCCCGTCAAATTCACGAGGCGCGAGCCCGGCTCGCGCCTCGCATCAGGCTATCGGTTGCTCAAACACGTTGTGGTGTGAGCGTTGGCGCAGGCTCCGTAACCGCTGGCTCGTGGTAGATCGAGCCCTTTTCGACGTCGGCTTCCAGCTTACGCATGTCGTCTTCCGAGCCCATGATGATGGGTCCGTTGTAGTGATTCTTGCCCCAGAGCAGATAGTAGAGGCCGCCGATAATCAGGAAGATCGCCACCGCGGGGCCCGCCCAGGTGCCGGTCGCCGTCAGCCAGCCGATGACGTCGCCGGTGTAGTTCGCGCTGTACTCGGGCAGCATCAGGATGACGCTGATGAACGCCACCCAGATCACAGCCGCCCAGGCCACGATCGGCCAGTACCGGCCGAGGTTCCATGGCCCCGGCTTCCACCGATCCGGATAGATCAGGGCCAACAGGACCGGAATGACATAGGAGACGTACAGGCCGATGACGGAGATCGACACCACGATCGAATAGATGGCCGGCACCGGGAACTGCGCGACCATCGGGATGAACGCGATGATCGCCGCCACCCAGATGGCCCGCGCCGGCGTCCGGTACTTCTTGCTGACGATGTGCAGCCACTTCGAGCCCGGAAGCGCACCGTCGCGGCTGAAGGCAAAGAGCATGCGCGAGTTCGACGTGATCGAGCTCAGCCCGCAGAACGCCTGCGCCACCACGAAGCCGGTGAATAGCAGTAACCCGCCGGTTGAGCCGAGAGCATTCTTGACGATGTCGAGAACGGGGTTGGAACTGGCCGCCGTCTTGGCGAGGTCGGGGATGGCCAGGGTGAGCGCGATCAGCATCAGGTAGCCGAAGATCAGCGACCAGAAGACAGAGTTGACGATCCCCCACGGCGCGCGGGTCGCCGGATTGACCGTTTCTTCGGTGACGTGCGCCGATGCATCGTAGCCGGTGAACGTCCACTGCGCCAGCAACATGCCGACCAGGAACGCATAGAGCGGCGAGCCGAAGCCCGACGCGTTATACGACTGCGTGAAGACGTAGCTGAGGGGGTGAAGCGGATGCAGGAGTCCGACCGCCACCAGCAGCACGGCGATCACCCCGATGTGCCACCAGACGCTGATGTCGGCGGCCCGGGCCGCCAGCCTGACGCCGACATGGTTGATGGTCGCTTGGACGACCAGCAGCACGGCAAAGATGCCGATGACTCCGATCTTGCCGGAGGTCGTCGTCAGATCACTCGGGTAGCCCCAGAGCGAGTTGAATAACGCGGCGGCGAAGATGGCGTTGCCATAGACGATGCCGGAGGTAATCGTGACCTGGCCGATCAGATTGAACCAGCCGGTGATCCACCCCCAGTGCTTGTTGCCGAGCTTGGCCGCCTGGTAGTAGAGCGCGCCCGCCGTCGGCAGGGCCGAAGCGAGCTGAGCCATGGCGGCGGCAACGACCAGCACCGCGATGCCTACGACCAGCCAGCCGATCCCCATCTGCTGCGGGCCGCCGTGGTTCAAGCCGTAGCTGTAAAGCGTGAGCCCGCCGGTAAGAACGGAAATGATGGTGAACGAGATCGCGAAGTTACTGAAGCCACCCATGTCGCGGAACAACTGCTGCGCGTAGCCCATCTGGTGGAGGCGCGCCGTGTCGACACGGATCTGCTCCTCCTTGGTCACTGTCGGCATGCTTATGCCTTCCTTCGCCCGAGCAAAATTCGAACCCCCTATTCGGGCTGTCCCCTATTTCATGCTCGGGCTGACCCAAAGTCAAGGGACGGGTGGCCCTTAACAAGAATTTGCGCCCGAACCAGCAAGCCGGGCCGCCCGCGTCACGTTTCCGTCTCATGCCCAAACTCCCACGCCTGGTGGTCGCGGTCGCGGCCGCCGCCAGCCTGACCGTTGCCCTGGCCGTCCAGCCGGCTTACGCCGCCCACAAGAAGAGCACCCGAGCGGTGGTTCGTGTGGTCCACCGAGCGGCGGCGCCCCCGGCCCGGCTTTCGGCCGTCCAGGCCCGCGCCATTCTCATCCAGGCCGCCCGGCATCACAATCTGAATCCGAACTTCGTGCTTGCCGTCTCCTACTGGGAGAGCGGCTGGAACCAGTCCGCCCGCTCGCGGACCGGCGCCGTCGGCCTGATGCAGGTCGAGCCCTATACCGCCGCCTGGGCAGGACCGTCCCTCCTCCACCGAGCCGTCAACCTCAACAATCCGGTCGACAACGCGGAGGTGGGGGCAGCCCTGCTTCGCTCCTACCTCGACCAGCTCCACGATCCGCGGCTTGTCCTGGCCGCCTACTACCAGGGCCTGGCCGGCGTTCGGCGCCATGGCATCTACCCCAGCAGCCAGACCTACGTCAATGGCATCTGGAAACTTCGCAACCAGTTCCAGGCCACGCACCTCGGCGCCTGACCCGATGATTCACCCTCCCCCTGAACGGGAGGGCAGGGTCGGGGGCCACTCCGCGTGACGGCTACGTGAGGTATCGTAGGGTCGCGCGCCAGAACGCAGGAGGGAATCGATGGCTGTCAAGACCGATCCAACCGAGTCGCTGCGACGGGTCCCACTCTTCGCCGGCCTCGACCGCAAAGAGTTGGAGATGCTTGCGAAACTCGCCAAAGAGCAGCGCTACGAGCCCGGCGCAACCATCGTAAAATCAGGCGCCAGCGGGCACGGCCTCTACATCATCAAGGAGGGGAACGTATCCGTGGTCCGCGACGGCCAGAAGGTCGCGTCGATGGGACCGGGTCAGTTCTTCGGTGAGATTTCGGTGCTCGACGGCGGCCCCAGGACCGCGGACGTGAGGGCCGACACTGACACCGTCTGCTTGACCCTGATCTCGTGGGAGATCAAGCCCCTGCTGATGGACAACGCCGCTATCTCCTACAAGATGCTGCTTGAAATGGTCAAGCGTCTGCGGTCGCAGGCGCCGCGAGAGCACGACTAGCAAGTAGCTTTCCCGTTTGGGGAAGCGGTGTGTGGGGGCTATGGCCCCGTCACGAAATCGTGCGAAATCCAGCCCTGCGGCTCGTGCCACCAGATGCGGTTGTCCGCATAGGTCGGGCCCCCGTCGATGTGGACCGTCGTGCCCGCGTTGAGGCAAGCGACCACAGGGGCCTTGAGGCTGGGTCCCTCGCGGACATTGGCGCAATTCGCCGGCAAATGAACCGTGGTGTCATGACCGATGAGCGGACTCAATTGTCCTGGTAGGCCACAGACCGCGTCGCCAAAATGCCAGCGGCCGTCACTCCGATAGACGTAGCCGACGCATTGCCGACCAGCCGAACTGGCGGTAGAAAACACCACGGCCGCCGCGTCCTTTCCGAGCGTTTCGCTCGCGACTGTCAAGCAAGGCGAATTGGTCGCGCATTTGCCGGTCTGGTACTGCAAATTGGTCTTGGCCTCGACCCCTGGGATGGCCGCCGCTTGCGCCGTCTCACCGGCGGTTGTGCCATTCGTCAATGCGAGCTGCATCGCTGCACTATGGCGATCCACGGCGGCACGACCTGCGGGCAGCACGACGTACGCGAGCGGCACGATGAGCAGCACGACCAGGATCGCCGCCACGACCAACGCGATCCGCGGCACGCGTGGCACCCTCGGCCGTGGCACGGTCAACGACGGCAAGCGGAGCCGAGGCCTTGCGACCGCTGGAATGGTCAGCCTGGCCGGCCGGAGCTTGGTGGCGGGAACGACTGGCGTTGGCGCTGGTGGAGCGGTGCCGGGGGCGGTCGAAGATCGATTCCAATCCAACGGCGTCCCGCAACGTTCGCACCAGATATCGATGCCCAGGTTGGGGTAGCGGCACGCCGGGCAGTCGACTTGCGTGCCGATCGCTCTCCTGGTCCGGCCGGGTCTCAACCTGCACCCGCCATATCAACTCTCCTGATAATACGAAGCGCCGTTGGCTCGCTGAGTAAGGTTGTCCTGTGCCGCCCGACGCTAGCGCGACGATGCCTCTCCCCTTTCCGCTCGACCTTGAGCAGACGCTGGGCCCGCTGCAGCACGGTTCATCGGACCCCACCATCCGCTTCGGGCCCGACGGCCTTTGCCGGGCGACCCGAACCCCCGATGGCCCGGGCACCCTGCGGCTCCAGCATGCCGGCAGCCGGCTGGTCGCTGACGCATGGGGCACGGGTGCGACTTGGCTTATAAGTCAGGTCCCATGGTTGCTGGGGTTCGATGACCGGCCGGAAAGCTTCAAGCCGGCGAGCCGCCTGCTCTGGGACCTGCACCGCCACCATCCCGGGCTGCGCCTCGGCCGCACCGGCCTGGTGTTTGAGGCGATGCTGCCGACAATCCTCGAGCAGAAGGTGCCCGGCGTCGAAGCCTATGCCTCATATGCCCGGCTGGTGCACTCGCTTGGCGAGCGGGCGCCAGGAGAGGCCGGCTTGATGGTGCCGCCGTCACCGCAGCGCGTAGCGTCCGCACCGTACTGGGCGGTGCACCGGTTCGGCATCGAGCGCCGGCGGTTCGCCGTGATTCAGCTGGTGGCGAGTCGGGCTGCGCGGCTCGAGGCGACCACGGCGCTGGAACCCGCCGAAGCCCGACGGCTGCTCATGACCTTGCCCGGCATCGGGCCGTGGTCGGCGGCCGAAGTGTCGGCCGTCGCCTATGGGGATCGCGATGTCGTGTCGCTCGGCGACTACCACTTGCCCCACCAGGTGGCGTGGGCGCTGGGCGGCGAAGTCCGGGGCACCGACGCCCGGATGCTCGAGTTGCTCGAGCCATACCGCGGACATCGAGCTCGGGTCATTCGCCTGCTGACGCTGGGCGGTATCCAGGCGCCGCGCTTCGGGCCGCGGATGCGGCTGCGCCGGATCGCCGCGATCTGAGGCTTCAAATCCCCTCCCCCTCTGGGGGAGGGCAGGGTGGGGGCTCTAGGAGGCTTTCTTTGCCGGCTGGAAGTACGGGTTGGTGCCCGCGGCGTGGTCGGTCACGTCGATGACCTCGACGATCTGCGGGACCGCAGCCTTGATCGCCACTTCGATGCCCTGCCGAAGGGTGACGTCGACCTGGGCGCAACCCTGGCAACCGCCGCCCAGCTGTACGTAGGCAGAGCCGCCGCGCACTTCGAGTAGGTCGACGAAGCCGCCGTGAGCCGCGACCGAGGGATTGATCTGCCGGTCGAGCACATCCTGGATGCGAGCCGCGACCGGGTCGCGCCAGCCCTCGTTTGGATTATCGATTCGAAGCGCGCCGCCCAGCGCCGAGGGGTCGAGGTCGATCACGGCTCCCTCGAGATTGGCGGCACTCCCTGGCTCGACCAAAAGCCCCAGGTCCGGCGTCTCGATCCTGATATCGGTCACGGGCGCGTCCTGCCGGGCGATGAGGTCCAGCTCGTACACGAACTGCCCGCCCCGCCGACCCGCAATGGCGATCCGAAGGCACGCGTCGGAGTGACCGCTCTTCGCGCGGACGGCCTCGATCTTCGCCTTCGCGGCCGGCGTCACCGTGATGCCTGGCGGCATAGCCGTCATTCTATTCGTGGTCAACTTAACGGTGATGGCGCGCGCCCTCCTGCTGATCCCGAGCCGCACCTACCGCACCCATGACTTCATGGAAGCGGCGTCCAGGCTGGGTGTCGAGGTCGTGGTCGGCTCCGAACATCGCTCGGCCCTTGCCAAGCTGATGGAGGACCGCCAGCTCCGGCTCGACTTTCACGACATCGAATGCTCGACGCAGCGAATCGTCGCCTTCGCCAAGGACCATCCCCTGAACGCCGTGGTCGCCGTCGATGACACCGGGACCTTGCTGGCGGCGTCGGCCGCCGAGGCGCTTGGCCTCGCGCACAACCCGGTCGATGCCGTCGAAGCGGCCCGCGACAAAGCCCGGATGCGCCAACGATTTCAGGCGGCCGGTTTGCTGACGCCAGGCTTTCGAACGGTGGAGGTCGAAGAAGATCCCGCGATCGTGGCGACCACCGTGCGCTTTCCCTGCGTTGTCAAGCCGCTCGATCTGTCGGGTAGTCAGGGCGTGGTGAAGGCCGACGACATCGAGAGCTTCCCGGATGTTCTCGCCCGCGTCAGGGCGATTGTCGCCGCGTGCCAGCCAAACGGCCTGCGGCCCGCCGTCCTGGTCGAAGACTTCATCGAGGGCGACGAGGTGGCCGTCGAAGCGCTGCTCCGGGGTGGCGAGCTGGACCTGCTGGCGATCTTCGACAAGCCGGATCCGCTCAACGGTCCGTTCTTCGAGGAGACGATCTACGTCACGCCGTCGCGGCTGTGTATCGAGCAGCAGGCTGAGATTCGCGAGACCACGGCACGAGCGGCGCGTGCGCTAGGACTCACGGACGGCCCGATCCACGCCGAGCTGCGCATCAACGACCGCGGGATCTGGATGCTGGAGCTGGCGGCACGGTCGATCGGCGGTCTCTGCTCGCGCACACTGCGGTTCGGATCGGGCATCTCGCTCGAGGAGCTGATCCTGCGGCACGCCGCCGGCCTCCCGATGCCCGCCCACGACCGCGAGCGGCGCGCCGCGGGCGTGATGATGCTGCCGATTCCGACCGGTGGACGTCTGAAAGCGGTCGCCGGACAGTCGGAGGCACGGCAGGTGGCCGGGATTGACGGGCTCGTGATCACCATTCCGCCTGGAGAGCAGCTCGTGCCGCTGCCCGAGGGCGACCGTTATCTCGGCTTCATGTTCGCGCGTGGCGACTCGCCGGCCGCCGTCGAGGCTGCCTTGCGCGAAGCGCATGCGCAGCTTCGCATCGTTACCGATGGCTGACCGCCCGAAGGTCGTGATCGTGGGCGCCGGGTTCGGGGGCCTCGCCTGCGCCCGAAAGCTCGACGGTGAGCCGGTCGAGGTGATCCTCCTCGATCAGCACAACTACCACCTCTTCACGCCGCTGCTCTACCAGGTGGCCACCGGGCTCTTGAATCCCAGCGACATCGCCTACCCACTGCGCACCGTCTTTCGCCACTCGACCAACGTCCGATTCCGGCAGGCGACTGTGACCCGCATCGAGTTGGCTAACAAACTGGTACGGCTCGACGGCGCGCCGCCCCTCGCCTACGACTACCTGGTGCTGGCAACCGGCAGCACCGACAACTACTTCGGCAACCAGGACGTGGCACGGGTGTCGTTCGGGCTGAAGTCACTCGAGGACGCGACTCGGCTGCGCAACCAGGTGCTGGCCTGCCTGGAGCGCGCGGATGCCGAGCCCGATCCGGAGGCGCGCCGTCCTCTGCTCACGTTCGTGGTCGTCGGCGGCGGCCCGACCGGCGTCGAGTCTTCGGGAGCGCTTACCGAGTTAATGTCGATCGTCGCCGGCAAGGACTATCACCAGATCTCGCACGCCGAAATCCGAATCATCCTGGTGGAGGGCACCGACCGTCTCCTCAGTGCCTTTTCCGTTCGCCTTGGCCGCTACGCACAGCGCGTCCTGACCAGGCGCAACGTCGAGGTCCGGACTGGCTTGCTCGTCAAGACGGCCAACGGCCACTCGGTGACGCTCTCCGACGGGACGGCGATCGCCAGCGCCACCATCATCTGGTCGGCGGGCGTCCGACCCAACGACCCGATCGGCGAGTCCCCCCTGCCACGGTTTCGGAATGCGAGGATCCAGGTGGACGAGTGGCTGCGGATCCCCGGTTCGCCTGGCGCGTTCGCCATCGGCGATGCCGCCTCACCACGCGTCGGCGACCGCGAGCTGCCCATGCTGTCTCCGCCCGCGATGCAGGCCGGACGCTATGTCGGCAGCACCATTGTTAACGAAGTCCGCGATATTCAGGCCGAACGCACGCCGTTCCATTACATCGACAAGGGCACCATGGCGACGATCGGCCGCAGTGCCGGCGTCACGCACCTGCCCGGCGGACTGGAATTCACCGGTTTCCTGGGATGGCTGACCTGGCTCTTCGTCCACATCTATTACCTGATCGGCTTCCGCAATCGCATCGGCGCGCTCGCGGCATGGGCCTGGGACTTCGTGCGCCACGACCGCCCGATCCGCATCATCCTCGCGGTGGGCCCTGGACCGAAGCGCATTTAAGTCGAAACCGATGCGCTATCTCGCCCTCGCGGCGGACTACGACGGCACCCTGGCGTCGCACGGCACCGTTGCACCAGAGACGATCGAGGCGCTGCGCCGGCTCGCGGCCACCGGCCGCAGGCTGATCCTGGTGACGGGTCGGAGGGTCGATGATTTGACCCATGTCTTTCCCGAGGTCGCGGTCTTCGATCGCGTCATCGCCGAGAATGGGCCGCTCGTCTACCGACCGCAATCGCGCGAGACTCGCGTACTGAGCAAGCCACCTCCCGCGGCGTTCATCCAGGAACTCCGGCGGCGAGGCGTCCAACCGTTGACCGCCGGCCAGGTTTTCGTGGCCACCGAGCAGCCAAACGAACGGGTCGTCCTGGACGTGATCGGCGAGATGGGCCTCGACCTCCAGGTGATCTTGAACAAAGGCTCGGTGATGGTGCTGCCAGCCTCGGTCAACAAAGCGACCGGGCTCAGCGCGGCGCTCGAGGAGCTGGGGCTATCCGCTGAGGTCGTTGTGGGCATCGGCGACGCCGAGAACGACGAGGCCTTTCTGGCGATTTGCGGCCTGGGCGTCGCCGTGGCGAACGCCCTCGATTCGCTCAAGGCGCGTGCCGACCAGGTAACGCGAGGTGAAAACGGTAAAGGTGTCCGCGAGGTCATCCAGTCGCTCGTCTCGGAAGAGGTCAATCCGAGGTCGCAATAGAAAGAGGCCGCGCACCGAGCGCGACCTCTTTCGGATCCGAGCCTTGACTAGAAATTGTCGGCGTTGGTGACGACGTCTTCCTGGTTGATCACCGTTGGCACGAACTGGAAGCCGTACCACCAGGTGACGGTCTGCTTGTTGTTGGTGTCGGTCCACAACGCGTGATAGACGTTATCCGACCCAACCGCGATGTCGGTGTAGTCGCCGATGAATCCGCCACCAAACTGGAGGCGGCTGTTGATGGGGTGGGTGGTGACGATCTTGCTGACGCCCGTGGTTAGATCGGCCACCGCATAATCGAGCCGGGCATTGTTGACATAGCTGCCGAGCGTCAGGCAGTTGATCCGGCCAACCGCCGTAGGTGAGGCCGGGGTTGCGCATTTCTGCCATGGCGAGACAACGTCCGCAGCATAGGCGGACATGTAGACCCGCCCGGAGGGCGAAATCGCCACGGCCGGCCAGAAGGTGTCGACGCGATGCACGCTGCCGGTCGCGAGACCGGGTGCGGGATACCCGATCGGCGTCCTTGTGGACGCGTCCAGCGCCGGGAAGATAAGAGCCGGAGTGGACCAGGTCGCTCCACCATCGGTCGACTTGCTGAAGACGGCCGACGCGTGGCCGCCATTGGAGTCGGCCATCTCGGTCGACCAGTTCGCGTAGACATCGCCATTCGGGGCCACGGCGGCCGCCGGGAAGCTATTCACGCGGAACGCGGTGTTGGTCGGCGGAGCGATCTCATTGAGCGTCGAGACCTGAACCGGCGCGCTGAAGGTAGCACCGCCGTCCGTGGACTTGACCACGTACGTACTATCCAGCGTGGCCAGCCTGGTTGCCCCGTCAAAGAACACATAAACGGTGCCATCGGGCCCAACCACCGGGCGTGACCCCTGACTGTAGATCGCCGGCGCGCCGATAATCTGTGGCGTGCTAAAGGTGGCGCCACCGTTACTCGAGTGGGCCTCCATGATCGGCGACTGGACGTAGGCTCCGGTCTTCGGGTTGAAGAGGAACCGAGTGAAGGTCACGTAGACCCGGTCGCGGAAGGGGCTTGCCGAATTGGCATCCGCCACGACCCATTCCTTGTCATTGAGGACCGCGGGCGACGTCGTCTGGTCGATGAAGGTCGGTGCGCTCCAGGAGAGCGTTCCACTAGCGTCGAAGGTGCCGCGGTTAACGGCGACGGTGTTCGGAGCCGATGTCCGGTTAAAGCCGAGCCCCGCATAGTAGGCGGTTCCCTGGCTGTCGAACGTCACGGCGGGGTCGCCGCCGGCATCGTACTGACCGCCGGAGAGGTGGTCGACGCCCGGAATCAGCGTGCCCTGGCTGCTGCCGTCGAGATTTGAGGCGCAGCACCAGGTCTTGCCACCGTCGTTTGAGAAATAGGTTCCGGAATATCCGTCACCGTGGGCACTGCATGGACTCGGGGGACTACCCGGAAGGGTGCAGGTCCAGGTGCGGGTCACGTAGTCGTTCGCCGCCGCCAGCACCCGATTCGGCTTATTGGGATCGACCGCGATGGCCGTCTCATTCTGTGGCGCCGCCGCCGTGTCCTGATTGACCGTCACGTTCGGCGACTGAACCGAAGTGCCGTCCAGCGGACTCGACAGAACGAAGCTTGGGGTGATGAGCGACGAAGGCCCGGGGGCTCCAGCGTCCGCTGCCTGCTCCTCTATAAACGCGGAAAACCGGATCTGGAGGCCGGCGGTCCCATTGACCGAGGCGACCTTGCCCGCCAGGGTCGTGATGTCGTAGGTTACTGCGGCTGCGGCAGAGGCGGAGACGGAGGCGAAGACGCCGCCGGCGGTGAGAATCGCGGGTCCGAACGCGGCGAGGACTCGTAAACGATGCGATTTAGTCAAGCATTCCCTCCCTTGTGGGTTGATTCCCAAATACGATATCGCCCGTCAAGCCCTAAGTCAACGTTCAGTTAACCGGTGTTAAGGCCGACCCTGAACTGCCGGCTTTCCTGACCCCAATTGGCGCTTGACAGTTCCGTCCCGAACACGAACCCCCTCTTGACGCAGCCGGCGCTCCTGCTCCGCGCGGCTATACGCCGCCAGCTCCCCTGACGCACGAACCACTCGCCACCAGGGAAGGCCCGTGCCCCTGGCGAGAACGTTCCCAACCGCCCTGGCCGCCCGCGGGTAGCCGGCTAGGCGCGCGACTTCGCCGTAACTGACCACCTCCCCGCGGCGAAGGTCACGTATGACACGGCGCACCTCGTCCTCAAACGACGGCTTCTTCGGCATGTTTCGGATCAGCATATCGACCCGTCCGATGTGGTACGTGTAGGGGCGATGGCGTCCACACCCGAGCTCGTTGTTGTCCGATCGGAGCCGTTGTGTGCCGAGAGCTCCCTCGAGCTGCAGGAAGACGGGCTGACCCCGCTCTCCGACTTCTACATTCGGAACAACTTTCCGAGTCCGCCGCCCACGACCCAACTGACGGTCGCGGGCGCGGTCAAACGGCGGCTCAGCTTTGGGGCGGAAGATCTCCGTCGACTGCCTCGACGCCGGCTGACGGCGACGCTCGAATGCGCCGGCAACGGCCGCGCCTTCGTGGACCCGCCCGTGCCTGGGGAGCCGTGGCGCCTCGGCGCGGTCAGCACCGCCGCGTGGGAGGGCGCTCCGCTATCTGCCGTCCTCGCCCAGGCCGAGGCTGGCGCCGATGCGGTGGAGGTGATTTTTAGCGGCGCCGACGGCTTCGTTCGATCCTTACCGATCGAAGATGCGCTGGGCGACGACGTGCTGATCGTCGACACGATGAATGACGAGCCACTTACGCCGGAGCACGGGGCGCCGTTCCGTCTGCTGGTCTCGGGCTGGTACGGCATGGCGGCCGTCAAGTGGCTGGCCGGGATCGAGGTAAGCCGCACTCGATTTCGGGGCCACTTCCAGGTCGAACGGTATGTGATCGGCGATCGCCCGGTGCGGACGATGCAGGTTCGCTCCTTGATCCTTGAACCGGTGGACAGGGCGACGGTGCCGCCGACGCCGCACGTCGTTCGCGGCGTCGCCTGGACCGGCGCCGGTCGCGTGACCATGGTGGAGCTCAGCGACGACGGCGGCACGACGTGGCGCAGCGCGACTTTGCTCGGAACTTCCCAGCCTTATACCTGGTGCCAGTGGGAGGCAGCGTGGTCGCCTACCCAGTCGGGACCGGCGACCCTGCTGGCTCGGGCCACCGATTCCAATGGGGCCCAACAGCCGCTGCAACCCGTCTGGAACCCCCTGGGTTACGCCAATAACGCGTCAGTTGCGCGACAGGTCCGCGTCAGCGGGAGATCTCCCGCTCTTCGGTGACGAAGACCGCGGTCCGACTCTTGTCGATGAAATTCACTTCGTCCTCGGTCGACGCCCGCCACTCGGGCGAGCGCCGCGCCGCCTCGAGCGCGGACAGGTCATCGAACCAGAGCTCGGCCATTCCGTCGAAATCCGGAGGGCCCATGTCCGCGGGTTGCGGAAGCGGGTGGCTTTGGACGAGACGGCGCAACCCGGGGATGCGTCGTCCGATCGGACCGTGCACCTCGCGCCAATACCGTGAGAACTCTGCGACCGTCATCCCGGGTAGCCGGGTGATGCAATAAACCAGCTTGATGATGGCTGGCTTATGCGGGCGTCGCCGAAACGATGTGATGCTGGTGCATCGTCAGTCGCTTTCCCGGCGCCCCGTTCGGTTCAACGGTCACCACTAGCCCGTCGGCGGCCTCGATCGTCCCGAGGACGCGCCCGGTCACGGACGGCGCACCCGGCGCGTCGGGCAAAAGCTGGAACGTGGCAATCTTCCCTTTGAGTCCGCGGATGTCATCCGTGATGAGCTTTCCCTCAATTGGCATTCTGGATCACCGAGAGAAAGTTGCCGGCCGGGTCCTTGAACCAGGCGATGTCCGGGCCCCGATTCTGCGCCCGGCCGCGCAGGATGCCTTTCTCGTCGGTCTTCGGGCCGGTGTCGTAGTGCTCGAACTGAACGCCTCGGCCGGTCAGCTCGTCGACCGCCGTATCGATGTCGTCAACCACGAAATTCAAAATGGTGAAGGTGGCCGGCTGGTGATCGCTTTTCGAATACGCAAAGACTGTCCCACCGCCGGGAAGATGCAGCCTCACCCCCACCCCATCGGGATCGACCTTTAATCCCAGAGTTTCTGTATAGAACGCTTTGGCCTTCGCCAGGTCATCCACCGAAAAACCGCTGAACGCCGCCTTTGCCTTGAGCATGGGTCCTCTCCTTTTGTGACGTTAACTCGCCAAGACTTCGCGGAGCTTGACCGCGAATTCGCGCGCGTTGGTGTCGAAGCCGCCGTGCGCGCCGGGAAACACGACAGCTTCCGCGCCAAGCCGCTTTGCCAACCCGAGCCCGCCTTCGTTCGCGAGCTCCCCTTGCGACTCCTTGCCGACCCCGGGGACGATACGCGAGGAACCGGACTTCAACGCGTCGAAATCGGGTTCGTAGTCGCCGATCGCTTGGAAGTAGTGGCGAAACCAGAAATCCATGTTCCGCTGCATCTGGGCCATTGCCTCTCGCATCTCGGGAGTGGGCTCGCCCGGCGGTGGCGGGGGCGGGGCCTGGCGGATGCGGGTCTGAGCCATGAACTTCTGCATGGTCGGCCCGATGCCGGCCGAGCGGTAGGTTTCCACGATGTCGGCCGATTGCGCCCGGGCGCCCGCCGCGTCTGGCAGGAGGATCGCGGACGGCGGCTCGTGTGCCACCAGGGTGCGCACCTGGTCCGGATGGCGCGCGGCCAGCTCGAGGGCGATGGTGGCACCTCCACTACTGGCAAACACGAAGGCCGGCTCTTTACTGGTTGCCGACAGCAGCCGGTGGGCGTCATCGGCAAAGATCTGCACGATCCGCTCATCGTTTACAGGGGCATCAAGCGTGCTGTGCGAGATACCGCGCGGATCATAGGTCACGACGGTGTAATCCGACTCGAGGTATCCCGCGATTTGGCGAAAGGCCCCGGCATCAGCCGGTCCGCCCGGCATCATGAGGAGCACCGGACCCGATCCGCGAACCTCGTAATAGATGCTCGCGCCCGGCACTTTCAAAGTCTCCGTCTTTGCGGCGATAGGTGTAGTCATGCAGCCTCCATCTCCGAACTCGTTTACCTCATAAGACTGGCGCTCGATCTAAAAATCATCGGGCTAGGGGCGCGCCACCTGTTGAGGTCCGCCGATTGACTCGAAGGTGTACCGTCCCTCGAGGTGCCCAATCCACGTTCGCATTCTTCCGCGTGACCCATTTCATTCCTGTACGGTCGCTGAGTCGGACGGACGGTCAGGGCCAGTGTCTCAAACCCTGCACACCGCGGCGACGCCACCCGGCGGCACGGCCATGCCATGGGCGCTCGGTGGCGGCGGCGGGGACTGAGGTCCAGCGCATGCAGATCGACAGTCGGCTGGACATGCCAACGTTTAAACGGGTGCTCCGACGTCACCAGCCGGCCGAATGCAAAGAGGCTCATGCGCACCCCTAAGCAACGCAGGCTCTCCGCAAGCCATTTTGCCCAAGCGCGTATTACACAACGCCATGTGGGTCCAGGAAGCCACCAAAAGGCGGCTCTCCTTCAACCGGACTGCGACGGCGCTGTTGAACGATGCCCATCAATTCGGTTGAATTTTCCAGCGGCGCCGTAGGTACAACAAGGGCCGGCGCGGCGCCGGCCCTTGCGGTCAGATTGGGCTCCGTACTATGGCTGGCTGGCCAGGTCGTGCACGAGCGTATCGGCGCGCGGCGACCCAAATCCGGTGGTCAGATCCCAGCCGGTTATCGTTGGGTTTCCCGCGATTGGACCCGGCGAGACGCTGCCATCCGCGTTGTATTGCCAGAGTTGATTGTTGTTGAGCGTGAAGATGCCGTAGGTCTGCGACACGATATCCCGAAAGTCGCCAGTCCCATTAAAGGTCGGCGTCGACGAGCCGGCCTTATTCCCGATCGCGTACAGACGCGGGTTCAGGTAGCCGACCGGGCCCTTATTGGCCCGAAGCTGATTCGCCAGCGCGACCACGCCAGAGAGTTGCGGCGACGCGGCACTGGTGCCGCCGAAGATCCCCCAGCAGCCAGTCGTGTTTCCGCAGTTAAAGCTCGGGTAGGCCGAAATCCAGGTCAAGACGCCGCCGTTGACGGCAGAATTCCAGGCCAGGTCGGGGACGCCGCGCGCGTCCTTGCCAATCACCGATGCCTGCGCGGACTGCCAGGAGGGTCGGGGGTAGATGGCGCTCGGGTTGCCGCCGGTCGCGATCGGGGCCCAGGACTCGTTCCAGACCGCCTCCGTCGAGTTGGCGGTTGGCGCCCAGGCGAAGTAGGCCGGGTTCGGGCCGCTGGCGTTGAAGGGAACGTTGCTCGTCGGGGTCCAAACCCACCCGCTCTGCAACTGGGTCCCGCCGGCGGAGGTCACCCAGGGGCTGCTCGCCGGCCAGATAACCGTCGGGAAGGGATAGGTCACCGTCTCCTTGTGCAGCTTGCTCACGTTGGTCGTCCCAAAGTCGCCCGCCGAGGCAAGGAAGGTGTCGCCCTTGGCGATCCCGCTCTGATAGACCTTGTCCAGGATTGCGGTTTGGGTGGTGGCAGCTCCGCCAAAGGTCTGCTCGGTGACACCGAAGCTCTGCGAGAAGACGGTGCCCGGTGGCAGTGAGTTGATCAAACCCTGCATCGCATTAAAGAGGGTCGGGAATCCCTGGACGCCCTCCGTCTCGGCGGGAGGGACCCCAACGAGAATGATGTGGGCGCCCGGGGCAGAGGCGTAGGACCACTCGATATCGAGGGTCGCCTCGCCCGACCAGAGCGCGGCGGCCCTTGGGCCGGAGAGCCCCGAGTCGACTGTGGTACTGAACGGAGGGTTGCCGAGCGGATAGATCTCGTTGAAATTCGGACTCGGGAGACCGGCGAAGAACGTGTCGTGGAACTTCTGCAGGTCGGCCGCCGCCGTCGGGCTGCCATAGGCGTCAACCAGGACAATGGTCTGTCCGGCGCCCGTCAAGCCCTCGTTGTGGAGTGTGTCCAGGCCGTAGGCGGTGGCAATTTGCGAGGGGTTGTAGCAGTGGAACAGTGGGTCGATGGTGTTATCCGGGAAGTTGCAGGCCACTTGTTGTTGATGCGCCCGCAACTTCGCGAGATGGACCGCCGGGGCCATGTAGGCCTGCGGGACCAGAATCAGCTTCGCGACCGGGGTGGCGGGTCCCGCAAAGACCCCACCGGCAGCGAGTAGCGGAGCGAGTGCCAGCGCGGAAAGGCGGCGGGCGATGATGCGCGATCGGTCCAACATGCTCTCCCTCCTGTTAGGAGCCATTTGGTTGCACGAAACGGCGCTCACAGGCTATCAAGGCCGGGTCGAGGCGTCAAGGAAAGATGAAGACCTGTGAAGAATGGGCGACGTTAGCTCAGCGGGAGACGAGGACCTCCCGCGGGTTTTCCGCCCCCCTGCCGCCAGTTCGGTTCAGCTACCGGCTAGCACTCTAGGAAGCGATACCGGATGACACGGTCCGCTGATTGGCGCATCCGCGGCGACCTCGATTGCTACAGCCTGGCTCAGGCCTTCCTCACGACGAGCTTCAAGACTTGGCT
>Ga0137390_10001876_pt1 | contig 16288 bp, 15 predicted proteins | sample 15con2h24AmetaG_FD_104937 | JGI IMG/M metagenome (GOLD analysis project Ga0137390, IMG submission 104937) | Vadose zone soil microbial communities from Angelo Coast Range Reserve, California, USA - 15con2h2.4A metaG | ecosystem: Environmental > Terrestrial > Soil > Vadose zone > Saprolite... | reverse complement strand
GGATCGGCACCAGGCCCGTCCGCGGATGCAGCTCGGACAGGGCAGCCCAGACCCGGGCACGGGATCCACCGTCGCCCACGCGACATGATCCCCGCTGTTGCCGGTGATCAGCCTCCCGGCCGGCAAAGTCACCGGCCCGAGCCGGACCGGTCCTTCGTCCGGCAACCGTCCTTTGACCATCACTCATCCCTTTTGACATGAGCCATTAGACAGGCTCTGAGCCAACTGGGGGCAGGTAGGAACGTGTGGCGCGGCGGACCCAGGCGGCGAGAGGGTCGTAGCTGCGGGGCTGCAGGGCTGAATGGTCCTCGACAAACTGGCCATGGGCATCCCCGCAGAGCAGGAAAGCCCGCCGATCTCCACGTCCATGCCCTCAGCGATGCCAGCGCTAGCCGAGGCTGAGGGCCAGCCGGGCAGTCTCCGTGTCTTCGGCTGGGCGCGGGAGGCAGATGCTGTCCGGAACGGGTGTGCCCTGTGACACCGACCAACCTGAGCCGCCTTCCTGGAACCGCCGGCCAGGGCGGCGGCGCGTGAACTGCCGGGCGGATATGGGCGTTCTATCTGATAGACGGGACATGGCTGTGGCCGGATGCTCCTTGCGTTTGCTAACCACCCCGGGAAGCCGCGTCAGGCCGGCCGGTGCCGTAGAGGCTGGGCGGCCATATGGGCAGGACGGGTGAATGCGCCGATATCCGGCCCCAGCTGGGCGTGTATGTCACTGGGGCGATCGCCCCGGCCGATCGCGCGGCGCTCGTGCGGCACCTGGCCTCCTGCCGGCGGTGCCGGGAGGAGCTGGCCGACCTGGCCGCGCTGCCCGGCCTGCTGCACAGGACGCCCGCCTGGGCGGCCGCGCAGCCGCCGGGTGAGAGTGCCGGGGCGCACGAGCGGGATGCCGGGGAGGCGCTGCTGGGCCGGGCGCTCAGCCGGATGGCCCGGCGGCGGCGGCGCCGCCGGTGGGCGCTGGCCGCGGCCGCGATCGTGCTGGCGGCCGCGGCGGCCGCCGGCTGGGCGCTGCGCCCGGGCTCGCCCCCGCCCGGGCCGGCCGCAGCCGGGACCGTCCTGCAGACTCAGAGAATCGGCGGGGTTACCGTGCTCGCCGACGCCGCGGGATTCACGCTCTACTGGTTCGCCCCCGATACCGCGGCCAAGTCGAAATGCACCGGCAGCTGCGCCCGGGACTGGCCACCGGTGACCGGACCCGCGACGGCGAGCCCCGGCGTGACCGGCGCCGTCGGCTGGATCACCCGCGCCGACGGCTCGATCCAGGCGACGTACGACGGGCATCCTCTGTATACCGCCAGCGTCGACACCGCTCCCGGGCAGGCCAGGGGGAACGGCGTGAACGCATCCGGCGGGCTATGGCACGAAGTCACGGTCTCGGGCGCCGCGGCGCCCGCCTCCAGCCCATCCCCTGGCACGCGCTCTGACGGCAGCGGAGGCGGCGGCTACGGTTATTAACAGCGTGATTTAGCAGACGGGCAGACCCGGGGCGACGGCCGGCCGACCCGCCCGCCCGAGGCCGGTTAGGTGCCGTGATGGCCGATGAGGCTGCCGATGGTGAAGGTTATCCCGATGGCCACCGCGCCCAGGGTGAGCTGGCGCAGACCGGCGCGCAATACCGGCCGGCCGGTGAGCCGACCCACGATGATCCCGCCGGCGAGCAGGGCCACGGCGGCAAGGGCCAAGGCTGTGGCCAGTGCGGGCAGACCGAACAGGTAGGGCAGGAGCGGGATCAGCGCGCCTACAGAGAAGGCAGCCAGGGACGCTGCGCCTGCCAGGATGGCCGATGGCAAGTCGGCCAGGTCGACGCCGAGTTCCTCGCGCGTGTAAACGCGCAGTGCGGTGCCGGGTCTTGCAAGACCGCAGCGGCCATCCGCGTTACGGTGTCCGGGTCAGCGCCGTAACCACGGAAATAATCAGCCAGCTCAGCCTCCTCCGCTGCTGGGAAGCGGGCATGCATCCTGCGCTCGAGGGCGACCTCGGCGTGCACCAGTTCGTTCTGGTTAGTGACTGAGACGTCTTCTCCAGTGCCCATCGAGAATGCGCCCGCCACCAGCGCGGCCACGCCGGTCAGCACGACCGCGTGTGCCGGGACCCCGCCGCCGACGCCCGCGATCAGGGAGGCGTTGGTCGCCACCCCGTCTACCGCGCCGAGAACAGCTGGCCGCAGCCAGCCGCCCGAGACATCCCGATGCCGATGCGACGAGCCCGCTGCCGCCTGCCGGGCGCTCTCACCGCATCCGCCAGCACCCGGGCATCGGCTGCGCGGCCGGAGGAGGTGGTCTGCGGTGAGAAAGATGATGGCCGTCGTGACGGCGGCGGGGTCACTACTACTGGCAGGTGCGGCCGCGGCCAGCCCGGCGCTGGCAGCTGCTTCGGGCACCTTTTCCGCCACTGGCAGCATGAATACCGCGCGCCTGCATGGTACGGCGACGCTGCTGCCTGACGGCGAGGTGCTGGTCGCCGGGGTGGGTTCCGGGACGGGCCCGCAGCCCAGCGCCGAGCTGTACGACCCCGCGGCAGGCACGTGGACCGTGACCGGGAGCGTGAATAACCCCCGCGTGTTCGACACCGCCACTTTGCTGCCCGACGGCCAGGTCCTGGTCGCGGGCGGTTCGGGGACCGGCAGTATCGCGCTGAGCAACGCCGAGCTGTACAACCCGGCGACCGGCACCTGGGCCGTCACCGGCAGCATGCACGCCGGCCGCTCAAGCCAGACCGCGACGCTGCTGCCCGATGGTCAGGTGCTCGTCGCGGGCGGGATGGACGCCAGCGGGTCTGCGCTGTCCAGCGCCGAGCTGTACAGCCCCGCGACCGGCAGCTGGGCCCGGACCGGGAACATGACCACGCCGCGGGAAAACCACAGCGCGACACTGCTGCATAACGGCCAGGTACTCGTGGCCGGAGGGTTCACCGCCACCGCGGAGCTGTACAACCCGGCGACCGGCAGATTCACCCGGACCGGCAGCATGACCACCGCCCGGCAAAGCCAGGACGCCACCTTGCTGCCGGACGGGGACGTGCTCATCACCGCGGGCGTTTCGTCCGCCGGCCCGTTCAGCGAGCTTTACCACCCGGCGGCCGGGCAGTGGTCTGATGCCAGCGGCGGGCTCAGCGCATGCTCCTCCGTGAGGGCGTGCCGCTTCGGCAGCACCGCCACGCTGCTCGGCACCGGCAACGTCCTGGTCGCCGGCGGGTCCACCGGCCTGAATTCCAACCCGAGCAGCACCGCAACCGCCATGCTCTACAACCCGGCCGCCAACGCCTGGACCGCTACCGGCTCCATGGGCGCGCCCAGGCAATATCAGTTGGCGAGCCCGCTAGCTGACGGGCAGGTGCTGATCGCTGGCGGGACGGACTTCACCAACCACCGGTCCACCTTCCTGGCCAGCGCCGAGCTCTACACCCCCTAGCGACCACGAGCCGGGACTGGCCGCCGGCCCGCCGGGCCCAGGAGGCCTGGCCGTATGCCGCCCTCCTCCTGAATGGCTGCGCCACCTGGCGCCCGCTGTCCCGGCGGCGCAGCTATGCAGAAACTAACCAGCCAATTCCAGCCGCCCACGCGAATGGCTGTTCACATGGCGAACTTTCATTCCGGCGGCGGCGACCGGCGTAGCGCGCGCAGGCGGTGAGCATGTGTGCGTCCTGATATCGGCCCGGAGGGCCTTCGAGCCGCCCGTCAGACCCGGCTTCCCCGCAGGGTGGGTGCGATGGGACGGGCACCGGTCCATGGGTCGCGAGGCAGGACCCGCCTGCAGGTCCGGGCCGAGAATTTATCCCGCTTATTTACCGGCCGCGGGGAGTACTGCGCGAGGTGGGTTGAACCGAATGGCAGTCCGGTCCGTGCCAGTAGTGGATGAGTGTCTCCGCTGGCCGCTGCCGGGCGCTCTCACCGCAACCAGCCAGCCCCGTGTACAGGCTGTGCTGCGCGGCCAGAGGAGGTTGTAGCGGTGAGAAAGGGAATGATGGCCGTCCTGGTGGCGGCAGGGTCACTACTGGCAGTTGCCGCGGGCGCCAGCCCGGCGCTGGCGGGGAAGAAACCGCCGCCGCCCCCGTCGCCGATTCAGCTGCTGTGCTCGCAAAGCCTCATGGGCGCCACCTTGGTCAACGGGGTCTGCGTGCTGCCCAGCCCCCCGCCGGTCGGTGCCGCCAATGACTACATCCAGCCGCTGGCGGTCAGCAACCCCGGCGGGGGGGACACCTTCAAGGTCATCTCCGGGACCGTCCCGCCCGGGTTGAGCGTGCTGCCGCAGTACGGGTCGGGCACGATCGTGTCCGGTGTTGTCACCCAGGCCGGGACGTTCGTGTTCACGGTCCGGGCCACCAGCCCGCAGGGGGCCACGGCCACCCAGGCCTACAGCATCACCGTCACCAGCCAGCCGCCGGACATGCTGCTATGCGATCTCAGCTCCAACGGCGGCACCCTGGTCAACGGCGTGTGCGTGCTGCCCGGCGCCAACATCGGCCAGGGGTATGAGGCGTTCATCATCACCAGCCACGAGTCGGGCGGCACGTTCGCGGTCGTGGCCGGCAGCCTGCCGCCCGGCATGACCATGCCGGCGTCCTACGGCGCGGCAGGGACCATCGTCGCCGGCACGCCCACCCAGGAAGGCACCTTTACCTTCACCGTCAAGGGCACCGACGGGCAGGGACAGCCGCTCCAGCAGGCCTACAGCATCACCGTGGACCCGCCGCTGCCGCTGGCCGTCGTCCTCCCGGCTAGCGGATCCACCCTTTCTTCCGGGACCGTCGGGGTCTCTTACGCCCAGAACTTCTTCCTCAGCGGCGGGGTGGCGCCCTACACCTGGTCGGTGGCAGCCGGGCACCTGCCGCCCGGGCTGGCGCTGGTGACCACCGACGCCCCCGCCGATAACAACAACCAGGTGGCCGGCACGCCCGCCACCGCGGGAACCTTCACCTTCACCATGAAAGTCACCGACGGCACCGGCCAGTCAGCCACCCAGCAGTTCAGCCTCACCATCCAGCCGTGAGCACCGCCGCGGGTTTTCCCCCTCCCTGGCCCGCAGTGCGGTAGCCCGGCTGAACCCGGCCGTGGCCCGGAGAGCGCGGGCCACGGCCGGCCCCTGCAAGGCATGGCACAAAGGTGCCGGTCGGCAACGGCCGGGGGTGTGCACGACGATGGTGTCGCGCCGCGGGCGGACGACACGGCGGCTTGCCGGGGATTTACAGGTGGGGGAGCTGGTAGCCGTGGTAGTACCACAGCGCCGAGGTGTACCAGAGGACGCCGAGGACGATGGCGAGCGTGCCGCCGGCCAGGGGCAGGACCCAGCCGGGTAGCCGGCGGCTTTGTACCGCGAGGACCTTGGCGGCGAAGGCGCCGTAGAAGAAGCACCCCGCGACCGAGTGGATGGCCACCCGCGCGCTGGTGAGCTGGACGCCGTAGGCGATCAGGCAGTGGACGGCGACCGGCACCGTGAGCGCGAACAGCACGAAGCCGGTCAGCCGGTGCGCCAGCGGCACCCGGCGCGGCGGGCCCGGCAGTGGCAGCTTGCGGTACATCCACAGGGCGAGCAGGACCTGCAGCCCGGCCAGCGCCAGCGCGATGGTCGCCAGCAGCGACTTGGGCGGTATCGGGCTGGCGCCGAACAGGCTGAACGTGTAGTCCGGCTGGTGCAGCCTGCCCGCCACATACAGTGCCGCGGCCACGCCGGCGGCCAGCAGCCCGATCCCGGCCAGGCGCCACCTGGTAGTCCCGGAGCGGCGGACATCCGGTGCTGTCATGTCGCTCCCCTCGGCGCTTTCCCAACCTGCCCATACATACCCCTGAGCCGCGCCACCTCAACCGTGGCCGCCTCCCATCCCGCACCCCGGTCAGCGGGCCCAGCTGCTGTTGCAGCCGCCCCGACGTGACCGTGGCCGGGGGCAGCGGGGTGACAGGCAGCCGATTTTGCCTGTCTGGTGGCCGGCCGCCATCATGGCTGCATGCCCAAGACAGCAGGACTGCGCGATCCGGCCACCGCGTTCCCGCTCCCGGCCACACGTGATGACGTGCAGGAACGCCGGGACGCCAACCGGGCCGTCACGGTCAGCGCAACCGGGCTGGCCCTCACCGGCATCGCTGAGCTGCTGGTCGCGATCCTGACCGGATCGGCCGGGCTGCTCGGCGACGCGATCCACAACCTGTCCGATGTCTCGACCAGCGCCGTGGCGTTCCTGGGATTCCGGCTATCGCGGAAGCCGCCGACCGAACGGTATCCCTACGGTCTGGAGCGCGCCGAGGACCTGGCCGGAGCCGGGATCGCCGTGGGCATCTGGGCCAGCGCGGCATTCGCCGGGTATGGCCTTGACGGCCGTGCTCGTCGAGGGACAAGCGGCAGGAGACCGTCGCGCCACTGTCCCGGGCGAAAGAACGGGTTCGGGGCAGCCCGGCACCCGCAGGATCTCCAGTGTCATTGCGGGCTGGCCGCGCGTGGTTGGTAGCATTCCGCTTGTACCGCACGGGTAGCGGCCTCCATCATCCCGCGTTCAGCATGCCAGGAGGCCTGCCATGTCATCGATCCAGGTGCGGCCGTTCCACCGCGGCGACCGCGACCAGCTCACCCGACTCGTCAACGCCCACGCCGAAGCCGTCGTGCCCGGCATGAGTGCGTCCGTGAACGCGGTCCTGGGCTCGCTGGAACGCCAGCCCGGTGAGTTCATCGAAGATCCGTGGGTGAGCGAACGGGTCACTCTCGTCGCCGAACAGCGCAGCCGGATCGTCGCCGCCGCGCACCTGCTCAGGTATTTTCCTGACGAGCGGGCCGGGCAGACCGCCCGCAACGTCGGGGAGATCCACTGGCTGCTCTACTGGCCCCAGGCCCCGCCCGGCAACCCCTTCTGGCCCGACGCGGCCGGTGCGGCCGAAGCATTGATGACCGCCTGTACCGGGCAGCTTCGAACGTGGGGCGTTACCCGCCAGCACGCGAGCGGCGAGCTGCCCGTGCCCGGAGTGTACGGCGTCCCCGAGCAGTGGCCGCACATCGCCGCGCTCTATCAGCGGGCTGGGTTCACCCACACCGGCCACACCGAGATCGTCTACCTGGCCCAGGTCCAGGACCTGCCCAGCCCGGCCGGGCCGCCGGTGCCCGGGCTGGCCGTGCGCCGTTCGGTCGGGATCAACGGCTGCCGGCTGTCGGCCGTGCTCGGCCAGGAAGAGATCGGCTACATCGAGACAGAGACGCTGGACCGGGGCGAACGGCTGTCCCGCCACGGCGGGTGGGCGGACGTCGGCAATCTGCGCGTCATGTCGCCCTACCGCCGCCGGGGAGTCGGCTCCTGGCTGCTCGGGCAGGCCGCCGACTGGCTCCGCCTGGCCCAGGTCAGCCGACTGCTGGACTACGCCTGGCTGGAAGGCATCGACCCCGGTGGGAACAGCTACGAGGACTACCGGGCCTTCCTCCCCGCCGTCGGCTTCCGCGAGCTTACCCGCACCGCGCGCGGCTGGACCCGGACCCGCACCGAGTGACGGGGACGAAAGCAACGCTCAGCGTTAAGCGCAAGCGGCGGCGGTCGTCGGGGAGGCGCTGGGTGATCCCGGCCCGGTCCAGGTATTCCAGCAGCGGAATCGCCACCCGCCGGGTGGTGCCCAGCGCCTGCCTGGCCTCGGCGGTGGTGAACGGCTGCGGCAGCCTGGCCAGTACCTGGGCCGCCTTGGCGTCCGCGCCGGGGGCCAGCACGATCTGCTCGGTCACCCGGAGCAGCAGGCCCGCCCGCGCGGCGGCGGCGATCGCCCGCGCGTCCAGCCCGAGGTCCCGCAACCGCCCCGCCTCGGGCGCCACGAACGGCGCCCCCGAGAGGTCCGCCAGGACGGCCTTCACCCCCGCGACGACCCGCGGCGGCAGCGGCGGCGCGGGCTCCCGGGGTTGCAGGGGCTGCCGGGGCTCCGGGGTTTTCTGGGGCGCCGGGTCCCTCCGCTGGTCGGACGCTATCCGCAGATAGCCGTCCTGGAGCTGGACGCTTGCCGGACCGGCGGGGCCGGCGGGGCCGGCGGGGTGGCTAGCGGGGTCGGCGGGGTGGCCAGCGGGGTCGGCGGGGTGGCTAGCGGGGTGGGCGGGGTCGGCGGGCGGGTTGGCGAGCGCCCCGATCAGCGCCCTGTCGGGCAGGCCGAGGGCGGCGCGGGCGGCTTCGGGCGGCATGCCGATCGCCAGCGGGTCCCGCTTGGCGTGGGCGGCGACCGCCTCGGCCAGCTGGCCGCGCAGGTTGGCCCAGCGGGCGGGGTCGGCCAGCCATTCGCCCGCCACGGGCGGCGGGCCGCCGGTGGCGCCCATGGCGGCCAGCGCGCTGGCCCGTAGCAAGCCGTGGCGGCGCAGCAGGTCGGCGGCCGATGGGGGGTCCGGCCAGGCCGCGAGCTCGCGCCCGGCCGCGGCGGCGGCACCACGCTTGGTGAGGGCGGGCGGCACCACGTCGAGCACCGTCGCCCCGAGGATCACCACGCCCGCGCTGCCGGGGTCGCGGAGCAAGACGCGGTCGCCGACGTGCAGCGGGAGCGGTTCGCGCAAGGTGAGCCGGGCTATGGCGGTACCGGGGGCTCCGAGCAGCCGGATCCGGGCTTGCGTGCGGGCGGACCCGATGTGCAGGGTCATCTCCGGGGGCAGGGTCATCTCCGGGGGCAGGGTCCTATGGGAGGGCAGCGTCATCTCGGAGGGCGGGCCGGGCCCGCCGCGGAGCGACAGCCGGACGTCCATCAGCTTGGTCAGGGTCCAGCGGCCGGCGTCGACCAAGGCCATGCCGCGGGCCGGGACGTCGGCCGGGATGCCGCGCAGGTTGAGGGCGACTCGAGCGACGCCGGTGACCGACGTGACGGGCTCGTTGAGCGACTCCAAGCCCCTGAGCCTGGCGGGCCGCATGGACGGGGTGAGCAGCAGTTCCTGGCCGACGGTGACTGTTCCGGCCGGCAGCGTGCCGGTGACCACGGTGCCGCTCCCCCGGATGCTGAACGACCGGTCCACCCAGAGCCGCACCGGCGCGGCGGGATCGGGAGCGGGCAACGCCGCCACCAGCCGGGCCAGCGCGGCCCGCAAGTCCGCCAGGCCGGCGCCGGTGACCGCGCTCACCGCCACAGCTTCGACCGGGCCCAGGCTGGTGCCGGCGATACGGTCGAGCGCCTGCCGCGTCGCCGGGCCGGGATCGGCCAGGTCGCAGCGGGTGACCGCGAGCAGGCCGTGCCTGATGCCGACCGCGTCGATGGCGGCCAGGTGCTCGGCCGACTGGGGCATCCAGCCGCCGTCGGCCGCCACCACGAGCAGCACGGCGGCCACCGGGCCGACGCCGGCCAGCATGTTCGGCACGAACCGCTCGTGACCAGGCACGTCGACGAAGGCCAGGCGCTCCCCGCCCGGCAGCATCATCCAGGCGAACCCTAGGTCGATGGTCAGCCCGCGCCGCCGCTCCTCGGCCCACCGGTCGGGCTCCATCCCGGTCAGCGCCCGGACCAGCGCCGACTTGCCATGATCGACGTGACCCGCGGTGGCGATGACCTGCATAACGAGGCTGAGCTGGCGGCCGCGAGGATGGCCGCGACGAGGCGGTCGTCGTCGGCTGCGGAGACCGAACGCAGGTCAAGCAGCAGGCGCCCACCCTCGAGGCGCCCGACCACGGCGGGAACCTCGCCGCGAGAGACCACATCGCCGCAGCGCAGCGGCACCGTCAGCGATTCGGGGAGGCTCAGCGCCGCGCTGTCCAGTTCTACGCCGGGCGCACCGCCACCGCCGACCGCGGCCTTGGCCGCCGCCACCCGGGCGTCGAGGCCGGCGGCGGCCAGACGAACCACGGCCCGTTCGGCCCGATGAAAAAGGGAAGCCGGGTCGGCGGCCAGCGCGCTGGGCACCGGCGGTACCGGTCCGGCCAGGGTTGCCTCCAGGGCCGCGAGGGTCAACTTGTCCACCCGCAGCGCCCGGGCCAGCGGATGCCGGGTGAGCCTGCGCACCAGGTCGGCCCGGCCGAGCAGCAGCCCGGCCTGCGGGCCGCCGAGCAGCTTGTCCCCGCTCGCGGTGACCAGGGCCGCGCCGTCCCGCAGCGCGGTCGCGGCGCTCGGCTCGTCGGGCAGCAGCGGATGCGGAGCCAGCAGGCCGGAACCGATGTCGAACACCACCGGAACACCCCCCAGCCCGGCCAGATCGGGCACGGCCACGGCGGCGGTGAAGCCCTCGATGCGGAAGTTGGACGGGTGCACCTTGAGGATGAACGCGGTCCGCGGGCCGATCGCGTCGGCGTAATCCGCGACCGTGGTCCGGTTGGTGGTGCCGACCTCGCGCAGCATGGCGCCGGTCGAGGCGAGCAGGTCGGGCAGGCGGAAGCGGTCGCCGATCTCGATCAGCTCCCCCCGGCTGACCACGATCTCCGGGGTGTCGGGGCTGGTGAGCGCGGTGGCCGCGAGGACAAGCGCGGCCGCGTTGTTGTTGACCACGGCCACCGCCTCGGCGGCGGGCACGGCCCGGGCCAGGGCGTCGAGCGCGCCGGCGCCGCGCCGGGCGCGGACCCCCGAGGCGAGGTCGAACTCCACGTCGCAGTTACCCGCCGCCGCCACGATCGCGTCCACCGCCGCCGCGGACAGCGGCGCGCGGCCCAGGTTGGTGTGCACCAGCACCCCGGTCGCGTTGATCACCGGGGTCAGCGCGGCGGCATGGGCCGGCAGTTCGGCCACGGCCGCGTCCGCGACCTCCTCCGGGGCGATCTGCCCCTCCCTGGCCCGCTGCTGGGCGCGGCTCACCGCCGCCTTGACCAGCGCCCGGCCCAGCCTGCGTTCGGCCTCCGCGAGCCGGGGATCGGCCAGCAGCAGGTCGGTGCGCGGCACGCGGCGCCTGGTATCCACGTCGCGAACGATACTCCGCGGTTCCGGAATAGAGCGTCCCGCTCCGGGTAGGGGCCCTTCAGTAGAGGCCCAAACCACCAAACATCGTGACTCACTCGGGAAGTGATAGGCATGGCTGGGATGCTGCAGATGCGGCGCAGTAGAGGAGCCTTCAGCGGATTCCTGCTGATCCTGCTCGGGCTGTGGGGCGCACTCATCCCCCTCGTCGGACCGTATTTCCACTTCGCCTACACACCGGACACCGCCTGGACCTATAACACGGGCCGGCTGTGGCTGGAGATCCTGCCGGGCGCGGCGGTATTCCTCGGCGGCTTCCTCCTCATTATCGCCACCGGCAGGCACATCGCGCTGTTCGGCGCGATGCTGGCCGCGGCGGCGGGCGCCTGGTTCACGCTGGGGCCGGTGCTGAGCCCGCTGTGGAACAACCACGTTCCCATGGGCGGTTCGCCGGCCAGTTCCACCGTGTACATGCGGATCATGGAGCAGCTCGGCTTCTTCTACGCGCTCGGCGTCGTCATCGTGTTCATCGCGGCCGCGGCGCTCGGCCGGGTCGCGTCCGTGACCTCCGGGATCAGGGCGGTCGAGCCGGTCACCGAGACCGTCCCGGCCGAGACCGCTCCAATGGACGCCGTGCCCGCCGGCACCCTTCCCGCCCGGACCCGGGCCGATGCCGCCGCGGCCAAGCACGCCAGGGCCGAGGAGACTCGGGCCGTCCCGGCCGAAGACACCACGCGAACGATCGGGTAAGGCCCGGCCCGCCTGCGAACCACTATCATCGGCACGACAGATTCGTGCCAGCCGATGATGACGGTGCCTGACGAAGGGACGTTCGCGGTGCGGGCAGAGCCAGCGGCGGCCACCGAGACGACGGCAGCCACCGGGACCCTACGGGACGGTACCCGGTGGCTGCTGCCCGCCGGGGCCCTGCTGCTGGTGGCCGTGCTGACCGTGTACGTGGCCGACCTGGTCTCTCACCTGTCCTACATGGCCGCCATGCGCGACCTGGTGGTGTACCGGGACGGCGGGCTGATCGTCCGGCACGTCTCCCCCGCCTACAACGCGCACCGGGCCTCGCCGCTGTACGACTGGACCGGCCAGAACGGCGTCCAGTTCACCTATCCGCCGTTCGCCGCGGTGATCTTCGCGGTCGCCTCCGTGCTGTCCTGGACGGCCATGCGCTGGTCCATGACCCTGGCCAGCCTGGTCGTCCTCGGGCTGACGCTGTGGCTGGTGTTCGGCGCGCTCGGCTACCGTGACCGGCCGTCGATTAGGCTGGGCGCGACGTTCGGGGTGTCCGCGCTGGCGCTGGCCACCGAACCGGTGCAGCAGACCCTCGCCCTCGGCCAGGTCAACCTGCTGCTGATGCTGCTCATCGTCGCGGACCTGCTCATCGGCGACGCGCTGGATCGCAGCACGAGCAGGACGCGGTGGTGGCACGGCATCGGGATCGGGATCGCGGCCGGGGTGAAGCTGACGCCGCTGATCTTCATTCCGTACCTGCTGCTCATCCGCAAGTACCGGCAGGCCGCCACGGCTACGGCGGCGTTCGCGGCGACGGTGGCGCTCGGCTACGCGATCCTGCCCCGTGATTCCGGCACCTACTGGGTGCACGGGCTATTCCTGAAGGCCAACCGGATCGTGTTCCTCGGCACCCGGGGCAACCAGTCGCTGCGTGGCGTGCTGACCCGGCTGGCCGGCAGCGTGAACTCGGCGACCACGCTGTGGATTGTCTTGGCCATCCTCGTCGTGATCGCCGGGCTGGTCACCGGCGCGATGCTGTACCGGGCCGGGCAGCCGGTGCCCGCGATGCTGGCCTGCGCGCTGACCGGCCTGCTGGTCTCGCCGCTGAGCTGGGATCACCACTGGGTCTGGGTGGTGCCGGGGATCGCGCTGCTGGCTCACCTGGGCGCTTCCGCGCGACGCGCCCTGGTCCGGGCGGCGTGGTGGGCGGCCGCGGCGTTGCTGGTGCTGGTGTTCGGCTGCTGGCCGCAGTTCTGGGATGCCCAGGCCGGGCTGACCCCGGCGGGCCTGGTCTGGTACGGGCCGGCCACCTACTTCGCCACCGGCGACCAGCCCTGGTACCACGAATTCCACTGGCATGGCCTGCAGCTGCTGGCCGGGAACATCTTCGTGCTGGCCGGGCTGGCCTCCCTCGCCACCCTTGCCGTGGCCGCGGTCTGGCTGCGGTCGCGGGCGGCTCCGTCGCAGGCGGCTCCGTCGGCGGCGGCCCCGTCGCAGCCTCGGGAGCTGAGCCCGTGAGTGACGATTACTCGCTGGCGGAGCTGCGAGAACGCCTGGTCGCCCAGGTTCTCCAGACCAGCGGGATCCGCGACGAGCGCATCGCCGCGGCGCTGCGTGACGTGCCGCGGCACCTGTTCCTGCCGCACCTGCCGCCGGAGGAGACCTACCTCGACGACGCCATCGTGACCAAGCGGGACGCCGAGGGCCAGCCGATCAGCTCCTCGTCCCAGCCCGCGATCATGGCGATCATGCTGGACCAGCTGGACCTGGCCCCCGGCCAGCGGGTGCTCGAGATCGGCGCCGGAACCGGCTACAACGCCGCGCTGATCAGGCACATCGTCGGACCGTCGGGCGCGGTCGTCAGCGTCGACATCGAACCCGACCTGGTCGACCGGGCCCGCGAGCACCTGGCCAGCGCGGGTTACCACGACGTGATCGTGGTGGCCGCGGACGGCGCGGACGGCTACCCGCCCGGCGCCCCGTACGACCGGGTGATCGCCACCGTCGGGGTCAGCGACCTCGCCCCGGCCTGGCTGCACCAGGCTGGTCCCGGCGCCCGTATCGTGGTCCCGCTCGACGTGCGCGGGTCGCAGCTGGCGGTATCGTTCGGGCGCGCCAGGTCCGCGGGCGCCGACGCTGGGGGGCACTGGGAGAGCCGGTCGATCGCGCCGTGCGGCTTCATGCGGATGCGCGGCTCGCTGGCCGGTCCCGAACGCACCGTGGTCCTCCAGCCCGGGCTTTCTGTCATGCTGCCGGACGGGCTCACGCTGGCCGACGGGCGCGAGGTCGACGGCGCGGCGCTGGCCGCCTTCCTGGACGGGCCTCCGGCGGAGTTCGCCACCGGCGTCTGGACCAGCTTCCCGCAGATCTTCTGGGGGTTCGGCCTATGGCTCGCGGCCGGTGACCGCCGGTCCTGCGGGATCGCCGAGGAGCGTCCCGCCGAGTCCGGAGATTCCGGGGAACCCAGCCACGCGGCCGCCTCCCGGCTCGCCCGGGCGCCGCTGCGCAGCCGCGGGATGCTGGTCACGGCCGGGATCCTGGACTCCGGCGGCATCGCCGTGCTCACCGCGATTCAGGTGACGCCCGCGGCGGACGGCAGGCCGGGCCAGCTCGCGCTGGATGTGGCGGGGTTCGGCCCGCGCGGCTCCGAGCTCGGCGCCGCCCTCGCGGCACACGTGCGGGCCTGGGACCGGGCGGGTCAGCCAGGCGCGGCGCGGCTGCACTTGGACGCGTACCCGCGATCGTCGCCGGACGAGCCCGCCCCGGCCTCCCAGGCCAGCGACGCGCTGCTGATTGAGCGGCCCGCCACGACGTTCCTCGTCTACCACACGTAGCATTGGAGATGTGACGAGCAGCAAGGGCGACCACCTGGAAACCGAGCAGAAATACGACGCCGACGCCGACTTCGTCCTGCCCAGGCTGGGCGACCTGCCCGAGCTGAAGGGTATGCGGGCAGCGGACCCGAAGCGGTTCTACCTGAGCGCCACCTACTTCGACACCGAGGACCTCGACCTCATCAAGCACAAGATCACACTGCGGCGGCGCGTCGGCGGCAGCGACGAGGGCTGGCACCTCAAACTGCCGGTACGCAAGGACACCAGGCAGGAGCTGCACGCGCCGCTCGACGAGGGTGCCACGGGCGGCGTGCCGGCCCGGCTCGCCGCTCAGGTTGAGGACATCACGGCAGGCCAGAGCCTGCGCCCCATCGCCATTCTCGATACCGAACGGACCGTGGTGACCGTGACCGGGCCAGCGGGAGACGCCCTGGTGGAGGTGGCGGACGACCGGGTGACCGCCTTCCGGTGCGGCGAGAAGGAGAGCGAGCCGCTAACCTGGCGCGAGATCGAGGTGGAGGCCCTGTCCCCCGATCCCGAGGCCGCGGCCCTCCTCGAGACGGTCGGCAAGGCGCTGCGCGAGGCCGGCGCGAGACCGTCGGCCTCCGGGTCGAAGCTGGCCAGAGTGCTCGGTGTGAGCTGAATCAGGCCCGGGAGGAGCAATGGAGCAGGATCCGGCGTTAGCGGCGGCCGGATCGCGCCTGACCTGCGTCGTCGGGGGTGTCTGCGGGGATCCTTCGCCGGATCTGGTTCCAGAGCACCTGGTTCAAGTGCCCGATCGCCGGCCGGGGTCGCGTTGCCGCTGCCCGCACGCCCTCACAGACTGGAGCCGTGACCCCGCCAGTGAACAGCGGAGCAGAAGTAAGAGGCGGCTCTGCGACGCACCCCATCACCACCATGGAGTTCCGCCCCACCCTCGAACGCCAAACGCCACGACGCCGCCGACAAGGGACAGCTCGCCCGACAGCGGACCTTTTACGGGCTGCTCGGCAGCGGCGAGGCGTCATGACCGAGCCGCGAGACGCTGCGGAGGAGGCTGCTGCCGTCTCGCCGGTCTTCACGCCCGATGACGAGCCCTACCGAGGCCGGCCCGCGCTGTTCCACCCCGCTCACAGCCCGCCAGCGGTCAGACCGGGCACATCCCGGGCCGCACCAGATCCGTGTGGAAGGGCCGGGCAGCGGTCTGCGGCGGCCCTGGTGACATACGACGGCGCGCAGCGCGCGAGGCCGGCGCGGCCCGGCCGCGCCTGGCGGCCGGCCGGGCACCCGGTGCGGCTGCGGGCCACCTACCGCCGCACCGGCGGGGTGCGGCAGATGATCGCCGCGCTGGACCTGGCCACCGGCCAGATCTTCTACCGGATCCGCGAGCGCAAGCGCTGGCAGGAGTTCCGGGCCTTCCTCAAGCTGCTCCGCCAGCGCTGGCCCGGGCAGAAGCTGTACCTGATCCTGGATAACTTCTCCCCGCACAAGCACGCCGAGGTCACCGGCTGGGCCGCCGCTAGCAACGTGGAGCTGGTCTTCCTGCCGACGTCTGCCTCGTGGCTGAACTGGATCGAATCCGAGTTCACCGCCTTGCGCTACTTCGCGCTCAACGGCAACGACCACCGCAGCCACACTGAGCAAGGCGACGCGATCGCCGGATACATGCGCTGGCGCAACGCACGCGCCGAACCTAAGCGCGACTTCGCCCCAGACTCAGTAATCCGGACCTGGACCGATTACCAGATCAACGTTGCTTGACGAGGCACTAGGCACCCTTTCCCTCCGACCGGAGGCGGGCCGCAGCTTCCGCGTTGGCGTTCTCGTTGTCGTCGGATGAGCGCGCTTCACCCTTTGTGTTCGTGGTGCGCGTCGCGATTACAGCCGCGACAAGCAGGAAGATACTGGCGGCAAGCAGCGCTCT
>Ga0137390_10001873_pt1 | contig 16294 bp, 19 predicted proteins | sample 15con2h24AmetaG_FD_104937 | JGI IMG/M metagenome (GOLD analysis project Ga0137390, IMG submission 104937) | Vadose zone soil microbial communities from Angelo Coast Range Reserve, California, USA - 15con2h2.4A metaG | ecosystem: Environmental > Terrestrial > Soil > Vadose zone > Saprolite... | reverse complement strand
CTTCCATCGGCTCACCTGCTGCCGTCTTTCGATTGGTGCCCGAAAATAATCAACCTCAGGTGAGCTCCCATATGGCTGAGGTACAGGCGTCCTTGGATCTTGATCAAAACCATTCAACACAATATCCAAGGAATGAATCTCGCAAAATTACCAGATATCGGTATTGCGACTGCGCGCGTCTTCGTGAATGAAATTTGAGCAAGTTCTACAAGAATTGCGGTACATGACGTGTACTTCTTCCTCTGCGAGACCATGCTCAACGCAATTCGTTGAAGGGCAGGGGATATCAGGGCTGTAGGGTGTAAGCAGAGCTCCTGGTCCCCCTCCGTGACTCACAAGATACAAGCGCTGCCTGGGCATCATGGAAGCACTCCACGACATCACGCCCCAGAATCATCTGCAGGAAAACTACACCGGCATAGTGGATATCACGGGCCTTCGTGTATATCAGTGCCGAGTCATGACCATCTTTCGCTAGCCTGAGGTGAATGGGTAACGTATCTACTAGGATAAGAAATGGGACTGACCAGCTCTCTGGAAGGTTCATCGAATCTAGGGCGGGGAGAGGATTGGTCCCGAAAGGATTTGACCGGTGGAGATCCAATAATTTGACATAGTAGCTGACTTTGAGGAGTTTGACGAGCTTAGACTGACCCAACCTTTCATGACTCGAGAGCCCAATCGAATGTAAAGAAAGCCCTTTGGACAAACTCAAGCCCGAATTCAGGCAGGGCGACATGGGCTTACCTCTGTGAAGAAGATCCGTGGCATGTACTTCATTCAATCCTGTCAGGATTTGTGTGAGATAACTCTTTCAGAATGTCAGACCAAGCAAATATATTGTACCCCTTCTGACATACGCACCGATGCACGTTCCTCACGCAATGTCTCACAATCCTCTAATAAATCGTGTAAAGTCAACTGCGGTCTCTGTTCCATGAGGACCGCAAGCTGGGGTGCACCACTCGAATGGGGAAGAGTGAGCTTGACAGCATACAATCTGATAACGTTCCCGTGTTGAACCCCTATGAGACGCTGGACGTCCTCTTGGACGAGCTTTAGCTTCTTACGGCCTTGGTGCGTAGTGTAATAGTGCGAGTCAAATGTGACTAAATGAACCTCGAGCGGAAGTGTCGCCGCAATGTCATCGCAAACAGGCTCGGCTTGATACACGGTTCCAAGATAATCTACGGTTCTTTAGGATCATGGATAAATAATGTTCAGTGACAGCTGACCTTGCCGTGGGTGAAAGAGTTTAACAGCGCGGAAGCGCAACTCATTCACGATGATCTCACGGTCAAAGGTTTGAGTGAGTATGTCGTCAGTAAACTCAGGAACTTCGGTGGCGTCAGACTGCGCCCGATGCCGTGCCCTATGCTTCTCGCGTTCAATCTGGTGTCGATGTACGTCAGCTTGTATTTGCTCATTGATTGCCTCGGCGAAAAGACGCTTGCGTTCTTCCTCTTCTCGCGCTTCAGCCTCTTCACGTCGCTTCTTCGCCTGACGGAGATACCAATTGTCAGCGAAAGTAGGGTGCAAACCTCAACCAGACACCAACCTGTTCTTCTTCCGATGCTCGTTTTATCATCTCCGAGGCCAAAGAACCAACAACTTCCACAGGAGGTGCGATATTAGTGGAAATCCAGTCCTGTGCTACAGTAACGACCTGAAAATGATCAGAATATAGCCCCAGATAGGCGCGCTTCATTTACCGCTAACTGACCAGGAGGTTACGCACCTGAAAGACAATCTCTGTCCCGCGAGACTGTCGCGCTTCAGCCTGAATAAAATTCGAGAGCCTTGTGACACAATCATCCGGAATGCCTTTGATGGGTTGTTGTACGGTGAAGATGGGGTAGGCATTTGTAGGGTAAGTCCTGGGAAATCTATGATCGTGCAAATGAGCCAAAGACGTTGGGCAACGAAATCATATTGACATAGTATGTAAATGAAAGTAGATCTTAGTGGCATGCTCAGTGTCTGGGTGTGTGATCTTGAGGATGAACTCGGGGAGCCTGGCAGCGCCCTGAAACACGAGGTCATTGACCACTTCTAACGCTTGTAATACAGCCAGCTCATGTACGACGTACTTTCCAGGCCCTAGGCTGGCATTCTATGAAATCTTCAGCATAAATTGATTTTAGAGCGGTGATTTCCTGCTGTTGTTGTTCTGAGATTGGTAGATCCATTCTGCTTGGCAGATAGCCCGATTTTCCGAATGGATGGGGGTCCTGCTTGAGGGAAAGGAAGGCCCTTTGGACCTAAGGGCTCAAGCTTCCATGCCCTGGAGAACGGCGGAGAGTGTTGAGTTGAATGGAGTCAAAGACAGAGACGAATTTACGATGATAGCGGCGGCAGCCCACGTGCCCACCCACCTACGCGCCTCGGCTTCGGTTACATGACCAGTGCCGCCTTGTGCTGCTAAGCGCCCCCGTCCTCTCCACGTTCTCCAGCAGCCTCGTTAGTCCCCGTTTCTAAGCTCCTTATTTCCCTTACACGTTTTCATTCCTCAGCAGTAGCGGCTTGAGTATGCTGTTACGCCTCTTACCTCTTACCTTCCTTATCAGCCTACCCTGGTCATTGGCAAGCCCCCTATCAATGCCAGGTGTCCGACGAGGGTCTGCACTTCATCTCCCATTGTCTAGACGGGAAGTAAGTACCAGCACACCCCAGCGGGTACCCAAACAAGGCGCCATAGGCTTGGGAAACTATATTGATGTGTGCGTCATCAAATACACTGTCGCGGTTAGCTCATCGTGAAATCAGAACATACAAGTTCTATTTCAAGTAGGCGAGACACTCGCACCGCTCGTTCCTCGTACGCTCCACAGTTTTCTAGTATTCTGTACTCCCCGACCTTATCCCACAGACACTGGTTCTTCTAATCTTTGGGTGCTCTCTAGCTCACGCTCCGCGGACTGTTTCTCTGTCACTGTCCCGTTATACATTCAGACCTCCTTCCAGCCGAGTAGCCTTGCTATCCGTCTTCAGTACAGTGACACCCTGACTGGAACCTTTGCTCAAGGCTCCGTTGGAAAGGACGTCGCCGGTATTGCAGGGTTGCAGCTTCAAGATCAATACCTCGCCGCAATCTCGGAAATGAATACAAGCATACTACAGACAGGCTCCGCCGGGATATTTGGGCTCGGTTTTCCGGTAAACAGGTGAGTCAGTGATCTCCCTGTGTCACTAATCTAGTATTTCGTGATAACACAATCCGGGGGTTGAGTTCCTATTTCGCGTCCTTCTGGTTTTTCTGGGAGATCCCTTCTACGGTTGTCCCTGCGATGTATCCTGGACACTACTGCCACCTGCTTAGCTGTGGGATGGCACCCGTTACAATAATTAGTGCCTCTTCATATATGTTACAGTAACACTGCACAGTATTAGAGTGCGGAATGTGGCCTCCCCGGAATAGTCCCCCACTTTGTTTTCCTTCTTGGTAGCACTGACGCTATGGTCTACTACAGTATAATTTGGAACAAGTTAATCGCCACTAGAGTCACAAGAGAAACCAGTCATGCGGTTCGGAATTCTCCCTCTTTCAGAATTCGTGTCTTTCCGAAATCCGAGAGTCTCGTACACAGACTATGTGCAGTGACTGGGATCGATCGCAGTTTCCAGGCATGAATGACATCCTTGCGAGCTTTGCTACCATATCATACCGCAATCAAAAGCGCTTATGGAACGAAGGTATCCCGCGTTCCTGAATAATCATAACTATGTTTTCTTGTCAGACAGACGATGCAAGTCCCGACATCATACTGAGATGTAGTATTGAATGATTGTAACTACCGCTGTGCTTAGAACCCGTCGTCAGGAGCGCTAAAGACCAAATCGTCCTCATCGTTGAGAGGTACACTCAGGGATCCCCTGGTGCGTACCGACCGAATGATATCATGGCTACGGTACACAGCACGTCAAGATTCCTCAACCGAATGGGATAGGAATCCACGCACCCCTCGAGGAGTTCATCTATACTCAACGGACCAGCTTCCCAGTCTACTCGTACCCAGTTGTGCACAAGCTGGCCTGAACGATAGACGAGCATCGTGGGGAGCATGTCTGTGTCCACATCGTCGTCGTCTTCATCTTCATCCCCGTTGGCTGTATCAACGACGGTAGTGGGCTTGTCTGTGTTGCTACCATAAGGTTCATCTTCATCTTGTTCCGTAAACCTAGGTGAGATACGCGACTTAGACAGATATGTTGACGAAGGCGGACGTAAGCTCCGGGGCTTTGCCTGTGGACTTCGTGCAAATCCAATCGCGGAGGCGCGACACCTGATGAACTTGGTGTTCGGATGTTCACGCGCCAAGCGCATGAGTCGATCGTCAATTGTATCGCATCTATCGAGTGACTTGCAGACGGCCAGGGGAAGCCAAGAGAGAATGATGAGTTGCCCGTGCCAATCTAAGCATAAAGGTGAACGCACGCACGGGATCATAGATGTGCACCACTACCCACACGTTTTGATCCTCCTCCACTGCGGAGACAAACCCTTCTAACCCAACCTCGCGGAGGTGACCAAACCTTCCTCGCTGCCACCGCTCAGGAGTAACGGGACTGTCTCGTTCTTCGAGAAAAGTCCTCCCTCCTAGATTAGCCCGTTCCATTCGAGCGGCGAGTTCTACTAGCTCTTCCGCCTTTCTAGAACGTTCGCGCGCTGCAGCTTCATTGCGGTCCCGGATAACACCCTTCACACCTGTTCGTCCGGGGCCCATACCGATCGAGTCGACTTGGGGCGCGTGATTGTCGATTTTTTCATCTACCTGCCTGCTCCAAGGTTCATCGCAATCGCTGTCATGGCCATTATCACCATTTCCGGATGAGGCAGAGCGTGCAGGTGAGGAAGAACGGCTTGGGCCTTGAAAGAATTCACCCGAAAGAACGAGCTGTTCGAGACGATCGCCGCTCTCCTCGAGATATAAGAAAGCAAGTAAGGCAAACAATACCAAAGCCCTACCATGGTGTCGTCCTGTAATCGAATGAGACTAGACGTTGGAGGCTCTTTGCCGTATTTTTTGATGGCGAAGTTCAAGGAATCCTGAAGCTACAAGTGATAACTCACTGGCGGGTAATCTTTGAATGCTGCGGGGGCATATTTAGTAAGCGCCAACCAAATATCCTTATTTAATATCACGACAGGCAGGAGCGGATAAGTGGAGTCTGCTTAGAGTCAACTAAAGGATCAATTAATGTCCAATATATTGACTGCTAAGTAGACTATGTGATCATAAATTATATTAAAACGGTTAAATAATCAGTTGACTCCCATCTTACATGTTATGTAACTATAAATAAAAACACCCAAAGAAGTAGAAATTAGTCGACAGCTGAGGGGAGTGCTAATTATGTCATGAAATATTTAGAATAAATTATTATTTCCCGCACTAGGATTACTGTTTAGTTTAAATATATTTGGTAATAATCAGACCTTCGTTCAGCGAGTGACTAATTTCTAATTGTTTGGGTGTTTTTATTTATAATCATGTGACGTATAAAGAGCGACCAGCTAATTATTTTACTGTTTTAATATAATTTACAATGACAACATAGTCTACTTAGTGGTCGAAATATTGGACATTAATCGACCCCTAAGTTCGGTCTAAGCAGACTCGACTTATCTGCTCCTGTCTGTCGTGTATAAAGGTCTCGCGGCGATGTCATACATATCTCACACTCCACTTCTCACGCTGGGTACCGAGAAAACAATGTTGTAAAACCAATGATCACATTGTACAATGGAGGAGGGGTCAGCGCACGATGATGATAGCAACCTCTGCAATGCAAGGCCATAACATCCCGTATGATAAGGGTAATCGTTACTACAAACAAAAAAGGTATCCGCTATCCCTCGAGGCTAGCGCGTTTAAGTCCACGAAGAGTGATATTAACACCGGCATGATCTTCGAGCCACACCCCCCGCGCCTGGCATTGAGCGAGGACCCTGTGCCAAAATTTCTGCACGGCAGGGTGCGGTTGGCGGACGCGAAGCATCGTAGACTCAACGCTGAGGTCGCGCACGTATTTGAGGGCAGGAAATGCCTCATCGCGGAGAAGCGAGGACATCTGTTCGAAAAGTGGAAAGAATCCTGAGCTACCATCGCCTGTAAGGCCCATGCCGAGAGCATCCGTTATGCGTGCGTCGATGTCTCGGATAGCGATGAGTTCCACACGCGGGTGATGAGGCAGAAGGACGTGAGGCGCGATCCAATCCGGTGACTCCCAATGCCATTCCACATCTGCCGAACAGACCAACTCCGTCACGTTTGGGCACAATCGGGCAAGGGAGAATGAATCGTGTGTCCCCGGCCGGCCTGGTGCCGTTAAGTAATGTTCTTCCACGATGGACGACGAGTGGCCCAGCTCCAGTTGCCTAATCGATTTCCCATGAGCCTTCAGGAATTGATAGAATCCTGGTCCAGTATAGCTGAAGTCCGCGGAGACGACAGACAAATTACGCAATGTCGGCATATCCCATGTAGCAAGCGCCGCAAACATGTCGTTATCGACGCTAACCTTCAGGCTCTTAAGCGCCGGTAGCTGCACTGGCATCTCCACGACTCCGTCGATACTCGTACCGGGTGTTGGATCAGGGAACAACGCGCGGAAATTTGGGGAACAGGATGAAAGTTCGAGGTACTCGAGACGCATAGTGTGCATCTGCCGTAGCGGAGACATTCGTTGTTGAAAAGGTTGGTCGTCATAGTTTGTCCATGAAAGCCTTCGCAACTCGCTGCGGGGATGTACGAGGAGAGAGAGAAGGCGTTCCGGCCGACACCGTGGGTCTGTTGGGATGTCATAACGGTTGCGCTGTACGGACTGGTGGTCGGTGTATACCGTCAACTGTGGTGAGTACTCTAGGATGGTGTGCAAGTCTGCTGGCGCGCAACGTTCCAATACCGGCGTCTCGATATGTAACCTTCGAAGGAATCGCCCGCTAGACCCTGTGCCGTCAACAAACTCGAGGAGCAAGGTATGGGCGAGAGCCTTAGCCTGCTGCGCGCGGCTGATCCACACGAACTCGTAAAGGAACGGTTTCACAAACGTGTTCCATCGTTTGCTAACCAGAGAGAGTGCCATCTTGAAGTGCATGGATGCATGATATTCTGGAAGGTGAAGAGAGGTTGCCTCGAGGAAGGATGACTCATTTGTAGTATCTAAAGGGTCCGGTGTCATGAATGTGGCCTCGCGGATGATTAGGTGCCATATTTCTGGGGGGAGACGGATATGATCATAAGCTCTGGTGTGTACAAGGATGGCTCGTGATAAGTGGATTTTTCTGATACAGCGGTTAGCATGCTATTCGCTAACGCAGAAGAAACACAGGAGACACAGGAATTAGCTCAGAAAAGGTCAAAATTGGGGGGAAGGGGTAGAAGGCTATGCCTAGATATCAGGGATCCCTCCCCGCAGCTCATATCGCAGAGTAGCAGAGCATGTGAGGCGTTATTCAATGGGGGGAGGGCAAGGCCAGTGGCTGGACGTTTAAAGAGAACAGGAAAACAGGCTGACCTCTCTGAGCGGCATTTACGAAGCAGTTTCTTGACTACGCGGGAGATACGGTTTCTCAGGGACATAAATAGATGAGAGCAAGGGATGGCGATGAGGAGGTGAGGCTGCACTGGTGTGTTAAAAGAGAAGTGAGGAAGCCGGTGATCACATTATAGTCACTGTTTGGCGCTGATGCTGACAATGACAGCACAAATACATTGCTTACCGGCTAGGCGCCCTTGCCCACCTGGGCCCTAACGGTAACACGGCCGAGCCAACCTCAACTGGCAGAGCATACTCCCAGGTCTGATACTGGTGATGGCCGCGTCCTATAATTACCGCAGCCTCTCTTTATTTTCATGCTCTCGCCTCATCATGGGCATGGTGGGCTAGCTAAGCCTCGCACGAGTTCCTTCGCCCCTGGCAGGGCCATGCTGGGCGAGGCCAGGCACATGCTACACAAGGCATCACATGCCAGTTCCGCTCACAATTGTAAGGCAATAACGTCCTAATTTGATTTCGAGAGTCCATCTAGCGTCACTCTTGCGTTTATGACTTCAGAATATGCACTCCAATCTGGAGTTCAAGGGCATAACCCTCACTGCGGGTACTGTAATCCTATTCCTATTCTATTCAATTCAGGAAACCTGGCCAAACAGATTACAGGAAATAGCCGACTGAATTGGGATATGTTGTAAAAAAAACTCTGTGCCACAGCGTGTGTACAGTAGCCCGTGCGCGGGGCCGAAACGGCCCGGCGAGTCGTCGGCGCCTAATTTTCCTTTTCTCTCTTCCTGTCGAACAGTGACAGCCCACAAATGCCTTCAAAACTAAAGAGGTGTCATGCTCATGAGGCAGACGACCACATATCAAAGGTATATGAATCTTCGTCACATTACTATCAAACTTACTTTCGCGGAAGCGACCGTCTACGCTGGAGAGTGTTCAAGATGAGGGAGAAAATAGTCACGAGAACACCGAATCAAATAGATTCGTTGGCTCAGACGGCGATTTCTCAAACATAAGCGATAATGCACTAGCTGGCGAAGATGTATGGCATGGTATTTGTACAAGCGCCGTCGGTGATACTGCTCAAGTATGTACCTTGAGTAGCACGGTACACAAGCCTCCAACAGGAGCAGAGATTACAGCTATAAGGATGGCTCAAGACCTTTTTATGTCCAGCGCTTTCAAGTTTCAGGTGAGCCTTTCTGCCCTCTATCATGTTTCATATTGACCCACAGTTACGATCCCCCCAGATTGACGCTCTTCTACCAAATGTTCGGCCCAAAGATTCACGCAAATCACCACTCGACAGATTTCTCTTTTCTCTTCATGCGCGTCTATCGTCTCTTCCGTCCATCGAGCCCCAGCATCCTTTGGTAGCTGCAAGTGTTATTTCCGGGGATCCACTCCTGTCGTTTTCGAGGGCGAAACGTTCTCAGCGGGATGGACTAGCCACATCCCTACAAACTATTACCGTCCCTTACCCCCTACCCGCTCCGACTGAAGATGCCAATTGGAAGGTTGCGTTCGAGAAACCAGCAAATATCTCAATCGTCGGGAGCTGGATTAATAATGTCGCTGTTAAACGTACAGATGATGAACCTTGGGTCATTGATGTTGCCGTGGAAATGCCATCGGCACGTCTATCCTCAAGGCGACGCTTATCTGTAACTGATTATCCTTGTCATAGGGCTTGTTCCAGGAGAAGGATTACATGAATAGTCGATTCTTCCACAAGCGAGCGTTTTACCTTGCCGTCATTGCCAAGCATCTTTCTGACCCCAAGAGCGAGCTCAGCGTGGACGCTTATTACGATTCCAAGAGAGGGGATCCTCGGCTGACCACGCTGATTCTGCGACCCAAGCACGGTGCTTCATTCTCACATCAGATCATCTCGTTGACGTCGCTGACGGTCCTGCAGATAGCACACCCACGGATTTTTCAAAATTAAACGCAGTAATACGACTAATTCCTACACTTTCCGCATCTTCTCCGATTCGACGGATGCGGCTATCTCCCTCTCGATGCAATTTTCGTGTCCACCAGTCAGACCCGGTTGACTCAGGTCACGATCATTGCCCCACTCCGTTGTACAATGCTGTCCTTATGCTTGCCTCCTCCCCTCAACGCCATGTTTTGTCAGTGAACACATTAAAGCAAGATATTCCCGCATATCGTGATGCCCTCTCCCTCCTTCGAGTGTGGGCCAATCAACGAGGGTACGGGGAAGGCCGGCGGACATGCATTCGAGGCTTCGAGGGTGCAGGTCCTTGGTGGAATGCTGTACTAGAGCTGTTGATTTGTGGGGAGGAGCCCCACGGAAAAGCAAAGACAAGGAGGCGCCCATTAGGGAATGGCCTCAGTTCATACCAACTCTTCAAGGCTGCTTTAGATTTTCTGTGTATGTGCAAACAGCGGAAAAATGAATGGTGACTGACCGTTCCCCAGCCCAGAATGACTTCTCTCAAGATCCCGTTTTTGTGAAAAGTAAAGATGGTCATTTGGTGCGTCCGATTCGAACCTCGGTATTGCTAGCGTATTGAAGTATTTGGATCCCCAGTTTCCCCCAGAAGAATATTTGGGGAGATATGAAGCTGTCTTAGTTGACTCATCGTCTTGTACCAACGTCCTTGCCGGTGTCCCTCTCACATCTATTGAGATGGTAAGTGTCTACTAGTACTTTCAGATCGATTCACATCGCTGATCTGTCACAAAGCTCAAATACGACGCACGTGTTACCTTGGAAGTCTTAGACGGGAACACACCGGCTGGTGATCCATTCACCGAGGTCTTCCTTACTGATCACAGGGACCTTGCTTCCCGTTTTGATGTCGTACTCCTGTATGCCTTCCACCTCCAGTGACATGTCCAGTTCTTAATTGTGCGATTCAGGCTCGATCTATCATCTTCCAACCCCATGCGATTGTCAATTCACGACGTATTGGAAAATGGTTCATTTCCGAATGCCATCCTTGCCTCCTTGTCCACGCGACTACGTGGCGCACTGGGTTCGCGGGTGAAAGCTCTATCTATCCTACACCCGTCGACACAGTTGCGTACACTATCCAAGGCACTTCCGACGAGCCCGAGTACCGTTTTCATTGGGTTGATGCTCGACCAAGAACACGCATTCCGTCTCGTGGATCATGGACCAGCAGCTACGGAGTCACCTTCACACACAACAGAGGCGTTTCACGAGTTATGGGGCAACAAAGCCGAACTCCGACGATTTCAGGACGGGAGCATCACAGAGAGTGTCGTCTGGCATGTTCGAGACTCGGATGAACGCACACATATCCCAGCAATGATCGTGCGGCATATTCTTGGGCTACACTTTGGAATGCGCGAGGATGCCACGACCTCGTGGCAATCTGGATTTGATGCACTTCTCCGCCTCCCGCCATCCATAACCTCACACTATCATGCTTCTGGATTTAAGGCAGCTCTTACTGCGTTTCAGAACCTTGCTAGCTCCATTAAATCACTTAGTAAGGAGCTGCCATTGTCCGTCGTCAATATCAGCCCGGTCGCCCCGGAGCTCAGGTATACTAGCGTCTTCGCTCCTGTCGCTATCCCAGGGGGATCAGAGCCAACCCTTCCGCCTTGCTCAAGATATATCCCTCTCATTTCCCTTAATCTCGAATTCGAGAAATCGGCACGTTGGCCTGATGATTTGACGGCTATTCAGAAGATGAAGATGGCTTTCTTGGAACGGATTGCACAAACGTTGACCAAATCTATACCCAGTTTACACGCACGGGTTGCTATTGTATCCCCAGCTGGTGTCCCACTAACTGCGGATCACGCCCAGCTCGAGATTACCACACCAGATGGTTGGGCATTTGCGCTGCGCATATGGCATGATCGTGAGGCCACGCTGCTCGATCGAATCCTTCACTCTCCTGCGACATATTCTCCACATGAATTAGAGAACGCACGCATGGGTCGTAGATTGTACACCCGACGTTTCATCGCCGCGCCACGACATCATCGTGCAATCGCTGCACTCCACCATTGGTTCATTGCGTTTGCGGGCACTGTGCGGCTTGTAAAGCGTTGGTTGGCCGCTCACTGGCTTCTTCGGCTGCACGTGAGTGAAGAGGCGGTTGAGTTACTCTGCGCCGCTGTGTTTGCCGGCGTTGGTTCAGCGGGGGCTCCGAAAACCCGCGAGCGTGGTTTTGCGTGTGTCATTCGGCTGCTGCGGGATTGGAATTGGTCTGAAGGAATGAAGATACCGCTATACGGCGCCTCAGATCCGGGACCTGACGTCTATTCGAGCTCGGTGTCTGGCACCAAAGGTGTTTGGATGCTGATGACTGAAGCCGATCCTGATGGACGCATGTGGACAGTTGATGCGCCAGATGTCGTGGCAGCACGTCGTGTTCGTGCTCTCGCGCAAGCAATGCACTCCTACTTACAGGGTGTGGAATCGGGCGTGCTTGATGTCACTGTGAGTCGCTCAGCTCGGAAATTTTCTCACATCTTAAGTGATAATTTTGGCTCCGTTGTAGGGCATGTTCGTTCACCCGGAAGAGGACTACAACTTTGTCGTAAAGTTACAACCAGCTGTACTTCCTCGATATTTTCAGAATGTCACGGCAAATCCATCTATATGGACCGATAAACATGCCTATTCTGCACTCGCGGATGGCGAGTGGCCATTGCGGCCTGGCTTCGACCCCGCAGAGGCGTATCTCGACGATCTTTCGGTAGGCAAAGGGAGTCTTTTTGTACAGTTCTGATGACTAACCACAATCGAGTAGTATGTCTACGCTGATACAGTCAAGTTTTTCTACGATCCATTAGGCGGTGATAGGTTTGGTGGCATATGGGACCCCAGTCTCACCAAGCCAATGCCATTCCGCGTGCTGAATCGAGTTTCGAGCACTCCGGCACCAAAGGTTTGCCTTAAATCTAGCGTGAAATAAGTCCTAAGCTCTGATAATTACCCAATAATAGGAAAAGGAAAGAGGCAAGGATCGTGACTTGGTACTCCTTAACGAGAGCGCGGTGTTGGGTGAGATTGTAAGGATGGGCGACGGACTAGTGTTAAGCTGACATAAGAATCCGTTGTTACGGGTTCGGCCGTGGCCGAGTGTCTCTGGTGCCACATCACCTCCGCTCAGAGAGCACTGCTGGTAGCCATAGTCTTGCTATACAGTACGAGTAGTACTCGGACATCAATTATTCTCCAAGAATCTTTCTTTGCACACAAAATGGGAGAAATTGTCAATGTTGTCGTCGCCTTTGCTGTTATTGTCTTAATCGTGCGTTGGGCTACAACTTCCAGTACGTTACAGTCTTTCTGTCGTTGCCCCATTGTCATTCAGTAGCGCTTGAGGTGGCGAGTCTACGGCAGAGCAGGCTGCGGCTCGTGCGCTGCGCTTTAGGCCGAAGAAAGTGACTCCAGAAATGGTACTGTTCCCACTTTGACTTTTTCATTAACCCCGCTGATCTCTCCAACTCAGGTAGAAACAGTAATTGGAATGTTCCCTGACATCCCACAGTGCGTTCATCTAACACATATAGCCATGCGTGTGGAAGAGGACTTGACTTTCCTTCTTGCACAGTGCCAATATTCATTACGATCTTCTTCGCACGGGTTCAGTCGAGCTCACGACCAACAAAATCCTCGAGCACGGCTTCCTTGATGCTGTGCGCGGTCCCTCGTCCTCTCATTTCTGACCCTTTTCACTCATCGTCCTACAGCCGCCAGAAGCTTACTTCACGCTCTACCCCCGCCCATCCAGCGCAAATGTGGTTCCGTCTCCTGCAAGCGCGCCAGTCGCGACACGCACCGCCACCGCGGTTGCGACGCAGATACGACCCAAGGACACGTTGATATCCCGCTTCGGGCTCGAATCCCGGCTATCTGCTACGGACGTCGCGCCTTCGCTGGAAAAGGACGCTGGCGGCTGCGCCATGTGGGAAGATACAGCCGAAAGGCGCGAAGCGAGCCTGCGCGAGCGCAAAGCGCAGATGATCCTGGCTGCGCGACAGTACGTACAGTCATCTTTACTCGCGCATCACTACAAGCTGACGGCCTGTTCGCTTGGAAAGGCGAATGCTAGCCGCACAACGGATACCAGCAGAGTCCCCTGCCGCATAACTACTTGGGTTCTTTCTTGCTTACATGCTCGTTTCTTACTTACTGGCCCGGACTGTAATACTTTTCGCATCGATTTCTGCAATCGCACCCCGTACTTTACTCAAAGGTCTGGAGTCATCCTTCTTTTGTGTCTAACTGCGTCTTAGGACCCAGTAGGGTCGAGACCAAGGGTTTCTGTGCTGACGTTGCGAACAGCCCTGAACCAAGTGTTCTCACCGTACCCCGCCCTCGAACTGACCTTCAATCGAGGCTCCACCTCGGGCCCTTCCTATTCAGGGGTTGAAACCCGATGAAACGATGAAGCTCGAAATGTCCGTCACGGATTTACCTTGTATTTTGTTCCTAATAAAATGTACAAAAACCGCGCACAATATGGAACATCATAAGGAGCTGTCCATACGACACGTATAGAAAAACTCTGGCCATAGATCCTCGGGCTGCATTGAAGGCTGATGTACAAATGAGATATATCGAACCAAATGTCCAAACAAAGTGGGGGGGGGGTATGTGAAGATGATGAATCAATGGGGGGATGAGAGATGGTCATGACTTATCCTAATTCCATGTGGTGTGTTTGATCCCTAGTGTTGTCCGTCCCTACAAGGGTCCATTTGAAGGTTTTCTCATCACACGTCTTTTCAGCTTCTATTTCTATTGCACCTTCAGCCTCGTTGCTATCTTCACAGACCTTCGTTGAAGTGCTACAGCTGTAGCCCCTGCTAGAAGTTTCGGCTGCACCCTCCCTAACCGGCCAGACGTTTCCCAAATCTGATAATGACGGAAAGCGCAGTGGGCCAACCTCGTTCGGTGGTGTGTGGCTTCGTTGTGTCTCTGCCCTGAGGCTCTCAGGTCTCTTCAGAATTGCCCCTGCAACTTTATCGTTGAACGGAAACATATCGGAGTGAGAATCGCTGTTTCCTTCCCCATCGTCTTGGACTCGTTTGCGACGCCGCCCTCGGGTGCTATCGAAAGCCGGACTGGATAAGTGATGACTTATCGTTGAAGGGACTGCGCAGGATAGTGGAGATGATACGAAAGCTGGAAATGTGGGTACGGTCGCAGATGAAAAAGGTGTCAAGCCTGCATACATCTGCAGTGCAAGAGTGAGATGCTGTATCTGAGCATGTAGCTAAATCCTTGATTAGCACAGAAAACGATCAAGCCTTTGATTAACTGTACCTCGGCCTCGCGACGATGCCACCGCGTTCTTTCTTCAGCCCAGCGCCAGTTCAGCGTATTATAGTCCTTCGCTCGGCGCTCGACTTCCGCGCGGCTCTTCTCCTCACGCAGCCGCGCTGCTTCAAGAGCGCCCCGCAGTGAGGCGATCTGTGTTTGCGCCGAAACCGAAATCAGTGGCGCGGTGAGGGGAAGACGGGAAATAGGTGGGGTTCGAGCGCTGACTCGCGATGCAGGAGTAGGTGAGGCGGCGTCGCAGCGCACGGAGGACTCGATGGAAGATGTGCTCAATATGCCCGAGACTGATGAAGGGATGTCAGGCGGAGAGGAGGTAAGAGGAGAATAGATAGGAGAGCTCGATCCACGCTGTGGGTTGATTGCACGTGCTCCGGCGAAACGGGGTGGGGGGTCATGGTAAAACGATGACTGCCCATCCCAACCCCACGGACAACTCGTAACACGAGAGTGTGACTTTCTCTGACTTTTACGAGAAGACGACGTATTTGAGGTCGAACAGGTGTCTGTGAGAGAACTCGAACCCCATGACGGAGCAGTGCAGTGACCAAGGGAAGCTTGGGAGGATTCGTCCAAGGAGGATGGGTTTGTGTCTCCAAACTCTGGGTTTGTGTCGGAGAGTACCACCTTCGTAGGTTGTGGAGACCGACATTTGTCATCTGGTTCCTCGATGGCATCTGCTACCGAGTCGGACTTGTCAACTGATAATGGATTTGCGGTCTCGTCTTGTGAGTTGTTGGATGATGGCGTTGGGGGGCTGTTCACGGTAGAGAATTGATTTGACGCGTATTCATCGAGTCGGGAAGAGATAGACGTCTGGACGCTGGATGAGTCGTCAGTCCCCAAGGGAAATTTCCGTTGTTGAGGGCAATCCTGTTCGGAGGCAGGGGTGGTCGATACTCCATTCGACATGATGGAAGGCCGATTCGATCGACGAAGTAACTCTTTGTACCTTTTTCCGCCTTTGGAGGATTCCTTGAATGGATCTTTACCACGACGACGCCGTTCTTTCGAGCGCGAGGTCTTCCCTTTCGTGCTTTGTTTGCTACTTTGCTGGATGAGATCACGAGGAACCTCTTCCGGCACAGCTTCGATACGTATGTCGTCGTTCATGGGGTTAAAGAAACCAGACAAACGGTGGGAGGTAAGGGATGTTCGTAGAGTGGATGGAGCGGGTGCATGAGCGGTTTTTTGAAGGGGAATAGGTCTCTGGCAACGCCACAAGAGGACTGAGCTAGTCGCAACGGTGATAGCCGCTAGTGCAGAGATGAGAACAGTACTGTCACTCTGAAGCCATCCGTCTTGAGGGTTGAGTTGAACGATGACCATGTATTACAAAACCCAGCGGACAGGAGAGAGAAAAGGGTAGAGAGAACGCCAATCCTGGCAAGTTGCACATCGGCGTGTGTGGTGTGGTGTGCCTTCATTCAAACCCCGATCTGCTAACTCCTCTTGTACGTCATTACTTTACTTTAAAAGCACTTCCCAAAT
>Ga0137390_10001869_pt1 | contig 16301 bp, 19 predicted proteins | sample 15con2h24AmetaG_FD_104937 | JGI IMG/M metagenome (GOLD analysis project Ga0137390, IMG submission 104937) | Vadose zone soil microbial communities from Angelo Coast Range Reserve, California, USA - 15con2h2.4A metaG | ecosystem: Environmental > Terrestrial > Soil > Vadose zone > Saprolite... | reverse complement strand
TGCGGGACACCTCAAAGACTTCAACTTCAACCCAAACTGAGGTGCTCCGACGGCTTCCCTAAGGGTGGTACACACTGACCCACAGGTGGTACCAAGTGACGCCAAAAGGCGTAACAAGATAAGCGGGGCCAGGGGCCCGCACAGATGAGCCTTTCAGAAGACGCACAGGCAGTTCTCCTCGATGTGTCCGAGGGGCACTGCCCACTTTGTCGGGTCCGCTTAGTCCGCCACGATGATCGAGCGTGTTGTCCATGCGGTGGCTGCAGCTTTCGCGCCCAAGGTTTCTCGCTCTTGATGAGTTCATGCGGTGAACACCCACCTCGAGACTGTCAGCAGTCTGGGCCTCCTCGCCTCGTTCTGGCCGCTAGGGGCCGGGTAGCTGTTGTGCAATGAACGCTGAAGAAATCGGCCGGTCGGTTATCCGTGTTTACCTCCATGCTCGTGAGTACCCGCCTTCGAATGCGACTAGCTATGTCGGCGTTGCGATCAAAGCCGGTCGGGCAATGGACTTCGCTGCGCGCATACGTCGGCAGGCGACGGACCTTGACCCGCACCAGCTTATGGAGTACGCGAGGCTGGTCGGGATGGACGCATCAGACATGCTCCTCTGGGCGCTTCCTGCGATGAAGCGTGCCGGCGTCATCGAGTACAAGTCGAAAGGCGGATTAGTAATCGCCATCGAGGAGTTCGTAGGCGTGCAAGCGCCGTTCCTGGATCAGGTCGCAGCGGTGTGGCAAGAGATGGGTCCCCAATTAGAAGAGGTGTGTGCCCTGGATTCGGTCGGACTTGCCTCGTATGCCCCGCTCACCGTATCCGACCATCAGCACATCCTCAGCGAAGCGGGGCACCCTGAGGAACTCCAGGCGAAGGTACTGCCAGCACTTGATGCTTTGAGCTTGCTAAATCGCGCTCCGTCCCAGACGTTGGGAGAAGACATCCTCTTTAATGAATACGTTTGGGGCACATCGGCGGTAAAGATCGCCGAGTTTCTTAAGTCATTGCCGGCCACTGAGCGCGGTCTTCTAACAAGCCTCTCTGCGCGGGCGCTGAATCACCCGGGCGCGACCATGGACGAATTCGGGGTCAACAATGCCAAGCTAGTCCAGGCAGCCCGCCAGGTGGGCTTTCTGGATCCGATCGAGGTTAGCAGCCTCGCCCGTCCCGGAAAGTACTTCGCGTTCCACCCCGCCCTCGAGAGACAATTGGCGATCAAGGGCGCATCCGATTCGCTTCATGAGCGGAAGTCATTCGTGGCCCATATCCTCTTCGGCCATAGATATGGTTTCCGAGGCACTGGAAGAATTGAGAACCCGGTCGTGCTTGTGCAGGCTCTGATCGCGAAGGGCGCGGTCGGCCCCGCGAGTGCGATTGCGTCTGACTACCCCCTAATCGAGGCGCTTGGGATCGCGCGGGTTAGGCCTTCACGATTCCATGCAGGCAGGGCGTACCTGGAACTTGTGAAAACAGATGTTGCCAAAGATTCTCTCGACCTACTTAGGCTGGCACTTGAAGACTCCGGTGAATCTGGCAATGCAACTGATCCGCTCAGCAGTGGTCTCTGGACTCCCAGCACGTACGCTGGGCCGGAGAGGATTCGTGTCCGGGGAGAGCTTAAGCCCGGCCCGGAGAAGGAGTTGTTTGATGCGACGATCGCCGAGTTGCGCAAGAGGGCTCGTCGTCAGGCGAGGCTCGAGGACATCTTCTAAGTGACGACGAACGATCCCATCGAGTTCGAGAGCCGGGTCGCTCGGCTCCACAACCGGCAAGGGGCATTTGTCCGTCGCCGGGTTGATGTGGATCGCTGGGTCCATCCGGCCCGGGTTCAAATCACTGATCTCGATGTTCTTACGTTCCAGTTCGGCCCAGACCTCTCACTCTTGAGGACGATCATTGAATGCAAGACAGGCCATAGTCGGTCGGCTCCAAGCGAAATCGACAGGATGCTCTGGCTGATTGGTCTAATGAGGATGTCTGGTGCTGATCGCGCTGAGCTCGTGATCATGCGTCAGGCGCCGCCTAAGGTTAGAGAAGTTGGTGTGGAGCTTGGGGTCCTTGTCCAGGACATTGCCGACATCGAGCGTCGAGAGAACTTGATAGGGATTGGACGTGATCAAGCTTGGGGATCTCATGACCCTGCCTTTCAATCGCATGAGGCTGCAATCCGGGCGATCACAAAGACCGATGAGGAACTGACCCGAGCCTATTGGTTCCTTCGGTCCGAGTTTTGGCATGCGCCAAGTTCACTCGGCCTGAAACGCGCACTGACTGTGGTCGAGTTGATATCTCATCGCTGGGCAAATGAGAAAGACGCAGGGCGTCGCAGGGCGCTTGGTTGGTTGGTGGGAGATGCTCTCGTGGCATTCTCGGTCTCGGCGGTCACTCTGGCAGCTCGTGCAGTGACAATGCCGCTAACTGAGTTCCGAGTTCAGCTTCTCAATAGGCTATCCGAAGGCGCTGCACCGATCGGTGAAATGAGTCGCCTGTCGAAAGCAATCGACGCCTACGTCACGGGCCTTTTGCGCCAATATGACGTACCGCCTAGCGAGATCGTTAAGTCGATGGGAGCGTTCGAACCGACTCCCCCTGAATACGCCGACTCGCTGCTCGAGGTGCTGGAGCGGCTTGCCGAGCGGCCTACCGCAGCACGCCATGTTCCGCTAGTCCTAGACCTGGTCGTCGCCTATCGAATCCGTCGTCGTGAGTGGCAGCTTCCGGATTTCAAGCTCTGGCAGGTGTTTAATCCGGCACCAACGATGGCGTTGATCAAGCTAATGCTTGTGTTCTTGCGGTCGGTAGTGCAACTACCACCAGAGTTCGCGGGCTTGCTGAGCGAGCGGCCTATCGGCGGACCAGACCCGCTGACATCGAATCAACATTCAACTTCTCCGGTTAACTCGGCTATACCGCTAGCCGATGGTGACACGCGACAAGAAACGCTCAAGTTGATCGACAGCCAACGCGTAAATCAGGAGAGGTCCGAGCCATAGTCAGGTCTTATGATTCCGAGCTCCTCGTTCGCAACTCAGCCTGCTGGGCGCGACTCAAAGCTTGACTCGCGACAAGATCGCGAAATTCCTTATGCGAGCCGAGACCAGAGCTCGTCGGGCAGGGCGAGCCTTGAGCAGCGTGAATACGACTCTGAGTGCGCACCGTATTAACGACTTAGCCAAGCAATACCGTTTGCTTCACAAAGCCTCGAATGACATTTGGGCAGGTCATCTGCTGCTCATTAGCTACTCCCCCAGCCTCAGGCGACTCATTATGGCGCGGAGACTTCCATCGATCGCGCTCCCTTCGCTAGTGCATCCGCGATCTACCAAGCTGCTTGCTGGCAAGGATGCAGTCGCCGTCATCAACCGCCTAGCTGATGGACTGGACGCACAAAGAATCCTCCTCGACTTCGTTGGCCGATTCGAGGCATTCTTAGATCAAGTGAGTGCGTGGACATATGCCGATGCGGCCTACGCGGAACTCACTCGATGCGCGCAAGGTGCCACTGGCGCTATCTCCGTCACCGACGCAGGGAGTCTCATGAGGACTCCCAGTTATCAGGCTACCTTGGAAGAGGATGCTCGAACTGAGGTTCGAGACTCAGTGAGGTCGTTCGATCATTGGTTCGCATCTGATCTCGCTGTTCCGGGCGTTGCCAAGCATTTCAGCGACTCACGCCATCAACGCCGACTTGTGCGCCTCAAAGAAGTAAATGCAAGGCGTAATGCAATTGCTCACAACCGAGCCAAGGTGGATACCGAGTATTTGCGGCATGCCGGACCGACAACGTTGACGCCAGGGAGCGCCCTCGTAACAAATGCCCAATACCTGGCGGAAGCTCTGCTTGTGTTGCGACTGGTGGCAGCATGTTTTGCGGAGTGCGCGATTGCCTTCTACGGTAATGCAGCATCGGGCGACATCCAGCGAGCAGTCAGACTGGTACACAAGTCGTGAAGCATTTCACAGGGCAGTCCTCGGAGTGGACCATGCATGCAGGCGCGGCGACACCTCCCTTATGTGGCGATCACATCTCGATGTAGGGCCTGCTCAAAGGGCCTGAGGTCGGGCGATTCATCCATCAGGGCTGCTTGCGCCATGACCTGTACGCGCTGACCGACTCCCTGTCCAGCCAAGCCCAAATGGCGGTAGCGACGGTGTGGGGCATCGTGATGCTTCGTTAGGCGCCTCGATATCGTGATATCGTCTGGTTTGGCGATGGCGGGGGAGGCCGGGGAAGACAAGCTCACCAGGATTCCGGTCAGTTTTCCCGACGAGCAGTATGAGTGGCTGCGGGGATTCGCCTTTCGCCGGCATGAGGCGATGGCGGAAGTGGTCCGAGAAGCGCTTCGGCAGTACCGTGACCGTGTAGACCCGCAGCTAGCGCTGCCCATGGAGAACAGGAAAGAGGTTTGAGCTGGGCCAGGCCGGAGCGCCGGCCGTGAGCGTGCCTAACTTGGCTGTTCTCGAGTCCTACGCGGACCGAAAAGCGCGCGGTGCGTTCTTCACGCCGACGGCGATCGCCGAGTTTCTAGCGTTCTGGGCTATTCAGCAGAATCCGCATGCCCGCCTCCTAGACCCGAGCAGCGGTGACGGTGTTTTCTTGAAGGCGGCGGGGGAGGAGCTGCGTCGGCTGGGCACTCCGCAAGGTGAGCTGGAGGCGCTGATCTATGGCGTCGATGTCCATCCGGGATCGGTGCGGCAATCGCGCGAGCTGCTAGCCCAGACAGGCTTGGGCGCGCATCTTCTCGAGTCAGACTTTTTCGCGGTCACTCCACCGACCGACTTGTTTGCCAATCTCGAGCCGTTTGACGCGGTGATTGGCAATCCACCGTACATCCGCTACCAACAGCACATCGGGAAGGTGCGCCAGGCCGCCGCGGCCGCGGCGCTGCGCCAGGGTGTTCGAGTGAGCGGACTGGCCTCATCGTGGGCGCCTTTGCTTGTGCATGCGGCCGCTTTTCTCAAACCGGAAGGAAGGCTGGCCATGGTCTTGCCAGCGGAGCTGCTCACAGTGGGCTATGCGGAACCGGTACGTCGCTGGCTGCGGGAACGTTTCGCCGCGGTTCGCTTGGTGATGTTTGAGACTTTGCAGTTTTCGGAGGCGCTCGAGAATGTCGTGCTGTTGCTTGCAAATGGATCAGGCGGCTGCGATGGCTTCTCGCTCTACCACGTCCACGATGCACAGGACTTGCGGCGGATCCCCTTCACGGAAGTTCAGTTCACACCGTCGGATGTGGGGAAGTGGACGGAGTTGTTGCTGTCGATGCGGCAGCGACAGCTATTCAAACGGGTCTTGCGTGAGCATTTTGTTGGATTGACTCAGTACGCAACCGTCGAGTTGGGCACGGTGACCGGCTCTAACGAGTTCTTCACGCTGACCGACGAAACGCGCACCAAGTACGGCCTTACCGAAACGCAGCTAAAGAAGATCAGTCCTCCCGGAACTCGGCACTTGCGTGGGATGGCGTTCACCAATGCGGATTGGGAGTGCCAACGGGACAAGGGCGAATCGGTATGGATTTTGCATCCGGACCCCGCCGATCGCTCGAAAGGGCTGCAGCGTTACGTGGCGATAGGGAAGGAGCAGGGAATCGATCTGGCTTACAAATGCACCGTGCGCACGCCGTGGTGGCGGCCGCCTGTGGTGAGCGCTCCGGATCTATTTTTCACCTACATGAGCCATCGCTTTCCGCGCATGGTCACTAACCGCGCGAAGGTGACGTTTGTTAACTCAATGCACGGAGTGCGCCTGCGTCGCGACACGCCGAAGATGGCTCGAGAGGCGTTGTCGCTCCTGTCACTGAATTCAGTGACCATGTTGGGCGCGGAAGTCTTTGGCCGCTCATACGGTGGCGGTATTCTCAAGATGGAGCCGTCGGAGGCTGCCAGTCTGCCGGTACCGAGTCCCCGGGCTCTGCTAGCGGCGTGGGAGATGCTAAAGGACGGTCGCGCAGCCATGGATCGGGAGCTGCGTACGGGTCTTTGGACTACGGTCGCGGCTCGTGTCGATGATGTGCTATTGCGCCAGGTCATGAAGCTCAGCCAGACGGACACGGAAGAATTGGCTGAGGCCGCTACGAAATTGCGAGCGCGTCGACTAGGACGCACGGCACCGGCGGTTGTCTGAGGACAAACAGCGCCAGCTCGAAGCCGAAGTAGGGCATCCCGGCGACCTCAACGACGAGCTGTTGCAGCGCGTCCAGGATCAAGGCATCACGTTGTTTTCTAAAGTTGAATCCGACTGGTTGCGTTTGATGTGGGCGCTTGACCGGTATCGAATTGAAACCGTGGCGCCCCGTGGGATGGGGAATGAGAAAGTGTCGGAGGCTGCGCGAATCGGCGCCGTTTATCGCATGAAGGGCAACTGGTTCGCGAAGCTAGTTGCGGCGTTGCTGCAGAACCGCACCCACCAGGAGATTGCCGCGAAAGGTTCAGTGCAAGGGTTTTCACAATGGCACCAGGTCGATGTCTCTTGGCCGCCCCGCGATAAGGACCCGCTGGTTTGCATTGAGACTAAAGTGACGGGAGCGCCAGCGTATGGCACGACCCCGAATCGCGGCGCGACAGCGGATTTCAGCAATCGCCGCAAGGAAGTGAAGTTCGCAGCCACCGACCTCAAACTGTTTCGGCGGCAACAGGACACCGCAATTGAGCATTGGGGCGTCTGGCGCGCCGCGGCGCCACCTAAGACATATTTCATGTGGGCCGCTCGATTGCGCACCGGAGGGCGCAGCCCGGACAACCTCAATACTTTGATTCACGAGGCGCAAGTGCTCGTGAACACGTATCTCGAGGGGGCCGGCATTCTCGCTTGGCGGGAACGCAGCGATGGCAAAGGTTATGAGGTGGTTCCGCCACCGCAGACGGCGCAAGTGACTGCACTTGATGATGTGCTGTATCGGGTGGCGACAGAGATTCGTCAGCTGGCGCCGGAAGGTGAAATACCGCCGCCACAGGAACCGAGTGAGCGCACGGTCGACATGCAAAAGCTGGTTCCAGATGAGAAGGAGGAGTAGATGGGTGAGGCGGACGAGAGAAAGAGGCCGACGCAACGCGTGAACGCGCTGCGCAAACTGATCGAGAGCGGGCGCCTATCAGTTGGCACGCACCTCACGCATCGAGGGCGCACCGTCGAAATCAACACGACCGCGACGGTAGTACGAGACGGCGTGCGTATTGGTGACCAAACCTATGCGAGTCTCTTGACCGCGGCGCGTGCCGTGGCGAAGCACTCAGTTAATGGCTGGACGTTTTGGCAGTTCGAGTCTGGAGAGTCGATCGACCGGCTGTGCAAAAACGCATAGCGCTTACGTCAAGACCTGGACAACGCACTCACTGGCACCAGCTCGGCGCATGGCTTCGACGCGGTGCCGACCGTTGGACCAACGCCAACTCTCGGCGTAAATTGCAATTGGATCGCGGAACAGGTCGATGATCCACTCGCGGTCTCGTTTGCGAATTTGTCTTTGGTTCACCGCTCTTTCAATCGCATCCCGGTCGATGGGATCGATACCTACGTTTAAGACTTGCACCGCGACTGCGGCCGCGGTCTTCCAATCCACCTCCGCGCCTGGCCAGTCGACGAGGTCGATGTCGGTAATTGGTAGCGACGACAGTTGGACCACGCGAAACGCCCGGCGTTCGTATTCCTCATCGGTCAGGTCGTTGTCGTCCACAGGTGCGGTCGCGATTATTGCCGGCGCAGTGCTTCGCGGACTTGTGCCTTGAGCGTGTGCTCTTGTCGGTTGAGGTGAATGGCGAGGCGCTCCAACGCCTCTCGAGCCTCGGCAATCAGCGTAGGGAGGGGAGGGTCGAGGCCTTCGGCGGTGTCAGCAAGCTTGTCCAGTTTGCGAAGGATGTTCCGGGCGTCGCGCTGAATCGTAGCGATTTGTTTGGCTGAGCGAGCGATGGCAATAGGGTCATTCGGCATGGTGCAGATTCTCCGGCAGGTTGGCATTGGGTGGCACCGCAGGCGCAATGCCACCCTCAGTATTTGCCTGCCACAAGGTCACCCCACGCACGTAAGTGAACCTGAGCCAAAGGACTTGCGAAGCCCCGCGTGATGGGGGGTGTTTGCGGTCGATTCCAGAGGGTTATCAGCACCATCTACTCGACAAGCGCGATGAGCATCACCCTTTAGGTTGACCTCACGCGGGGCACCAACTGACTGGCAGGTGGACTGCTTGGACGTTTGGGCTGACCGACTAAGTGCTTGCTCGCCGGCGAACCCGGGGCGGTGTTAATGGAGCGAGCCGGTCGCGATCAGGAGTCCCGCAGCAGCCAAAGCAACCGTCCCAGCAGCGCTTAGCGTCATGTAAGCGACGATGAACGCGATCTTGGCCAAGGCTCGCGCGGGGCGGGGCCACAGCCGGTCGGGCTCGTACCCCATGCCCTTGAAGATGTCCTGAATCGGCAGTCGCTTACGCCGTCTGGCAACTCTGCCATCCTCAGTCAGCCAGAACCCGCCGATCACCTTCACTTCTTTCGTTTCGGTGTGACTGATCGCAACTGTCCTGACAAACGTCTGAAGCACGATCAGGTACACATAGACCAGCAGAGCCACCACCGCCAAAGTCGCGGACCAGATCGCGAACTGGATCACGCCGTCCAGTGTCTTGAGAACGTATCCCCGATACCAGAGGATGGCAATTGCCACCGCCCCAATCATGCCGCTGACACGTTCGGCACCCTGAGGCAGATCCGATTCGCCAGGCTCCCATCGCGCACGTCGCTTGAAAGCCAGACCGATCGCGCCTGCTGCCGCAAGCGCTGCCGTCGCACCGCTAACAATGCCGGCGAGTGGGCCGAAGTCCGCGCCAAGTGGGATCACATGACTGTCAGGTAAAGCTCAGTAGGCGGAACCTCGTATTCGTTATTGTCCAATGTGGGTTGGACGATCTGGCTGGCGACGAGAAAACGCCACAGGCCAGGGACGATTTGGCCTTCTGCGGGGGTCGTAAGACCTCCAAAGTAAACGCGAAGTTTGAGTAGGTACGCTGGGGAGCAGTGCACTGTGAGTCCTGACTTCTGCGTATGCACCCGCACCGCAAGTTTCGTAAATGGCCGGTTATCTCCCACTTGGCCGCCGCCATTCACGAAAGATTCAACGAACCGATCAAGACCGGTTCGGAGAGCGATGATGGCGTCGACAGGAGAAAGCCGACGGTACTCCATGTTCGCCGACTGGCTCAATTCACCGAGGATGCTTCTCGCCTTTGACTCGAGACGACCGCCGGTCTGCCAGTCAGCCCTATTCCATCCCTCCGTGGTGTGAGGAGGTCGTCGGGCGCGCTCCTTGAACTCGAACAAGTCCCCTGTTTCGGCCAGGTCGAATGCGTCGACCGGCACATTCGCTCCGTCCGCGGTCGCAAGGCCGGGCATGGGCAGGTCCTGCTGCAAGAAGAATTCGTACTGGTCCTTAAAGCGGTCGAGGTCATTCTCGACACCCACCAAGTCACCGCGGTATGTAGTGGTAACTCCTTGGGAGGTGCTAGTACCTTCAAACGCACGGACCATGAGGCCAGTCGTTATCTCCTCTGCATTCAGAGGTGGTCGACCATTCGGCGGCTGTGCGCTTAATCCATCCATTCGCTTAACAAGGCGGGTTCCCGAAATGCTAGTCGCAACCAGCAGGCTTGTGTCCAGCCGACTCAATCGGCCTCACCCCGCGGGCGCGTCGTTCGTCGACTTCGAAGCTCACGCTGAGCCGTCCCGAAACCTACCGCCGCCTCGCCAAGAAGCTCACGCACTGTACAACTTCATGTAGTAATCGGGGCGAAAAGGACAACTCAAATCTGTACGACGAACTCTTTGTCGTGGGTTTTGGGACCATGAGGCCCGACGCCCGATTCAGCACAAATGTTTGATAGCGATAAGGCGAGCCTGTCAGCAGCCTGCGCCCCACGCGTCTACTTACTCGAGGCACGGTGGATTCCGGGCGGACACGACCCAGATCAGTGGCGCGGCCGGATGTGCCGGATGGCAGCAACGGAGCATTTCACGCGTATGGTTCACTCTCGTAGAGGAGGTGCAATCGCGATGACCGAATTGGCCTTAGATTCCGCGTCCAATCTCAACTATTCAATGAGCCTCGCCGACGATTCGTACGACTGGTACAAGAAGCACTCGATTCGAGCGCGGAGGGCGTACAAGATTTCCGAAACAGCCCTACTGGTTGTGTCGGCGTCGATTCCCACCTCGGCTGTCTTCGTTTCGCAGGATGTTAGGGTTCCTGCAGTTCTCGGCGCCGTAGTCGTGATTTTGTCTGGCTTGCGATCCGTATTTCATTGGCAGGATAACTACCTGAGATTCAGCGCCGCGCGAGAAGCGGTGGAAGCTGAGCGAAGGCTGTATCACACGGGTGCCGCGCCGTACGACGATCCAGCGACGATTGACCAAGTTCTGGCAGAAGCCGTATCGAGGATTGAACAAGGCGAGATGAGGGGCTGGGTCAAGGTTGCCGCAGCTCGGTCGAAGCCCTGAGCGCTTCCGCAGCGGAGCGTTCCAGTTGGGCAGTATTCGTTCCGATCACGTATGTGACGGCCCCGAGCGGATCAGCTACAGATGTTCCCTGCCCGTGTGGTCGCAACAGTAGGTGAGCAGTCCTGCACTGTCTGCGGCCCTCGAACCGGTTGGTCACGCAACTCGTGGCGCGGATCACATGCATCACCCCATTGTTCCGCACGAGGTGACGAAGGCCTACCGGAGGTTGCCCCGAGTCGCGGCCGCTGCCCCCGTCGACTCTCCGGGGCGTGGGCTGGGCTCGAGCCAGCGAGCGCCGCGACATCGGCCGTTTGCCTCCGCGGGGGCATTCTGAAGATGGAGCCTAGCGAGTAACTCCGGTTCAGTCCCACGTTCGTGTGAGGGAACTACGAGTTCGGCGTTCGTTGCCAATCGAAGAGAGCGTAATCCCTGGTTACGATTCAGCCGGCGACGAGGACGGGTGACCTTATTGCTTGCGTAGCTCGTCGAGGTATGCCCCCGAAGGCCGTACCCGCCAATACCGCCATCCGTTAACGGCATGGCCAGACACGGCCTTCGCCGCAGATGAGACACTTGGGTAGGTGACCCCGTCAACCTCGATTCGGTTAGCCACAACCCGTGCTTCTACACGCGAGCTTGCTCGGCGACCTGGGTGGAAGAGCTCGGTGCCAACACTGACCCGACCCTCTTTGACTAGACCCGCGATGCTGTGACGCATGCCGATAGGATGTCAGTTTGGCCTAATTGGTGAGTGGGTGGCAATAGGGGCGTATCAGGGATGAGCAGAGCGGATTTCGATCTAATTGAAGCCGAGATCGCGATCCACCAAATCGGCAGCAGGACGCAGTCAGCCGCCTTGCTGGCTTGGTTCCTACATGCTGTCTGGCGCATGGAACCAGAGGACGTCGACGACGCCATCTGTGACGGCGCAGGCGACAAGGGGATCGATGCCCTAGTGGTCGACGACGATCTACGCGAGATCACCATCGTGCAATCAAAGCATCGCGACAAGCCAGACGCCGAGCAGGGTGATCAGGACCTGAGAAACCTCGTCGGGGCGGCGGCGTACTTCGAGTCGCCAGAGGCAGTTGACGGATTGATCCGATCAAAACCGAACGCGGAGCTGGTGAACCTGCTGACGCGACTGAAGATAAGGGAGAGAGTTGCGGAGGGCGCCCACGCCAAGCGCCTTGTCTTCGTGACTAACGGACTGCTCGATAGAGCCGGTAGGGGCTATGTCGAATCCCTTGCCGATCGACAACCTCCTCTTGACGTCTGGGACGCGCCGCGAATTGCCTCAGTTGCGGGCCGGACGCGGAGACCAGAGCTCCGCCCAGACAAGGTTGAGCTCGTCAGCGTAATGCCCCCTGCCATTGTCGACCTTGGGGATGGCGTGACAATGGCGGTCGGTCTGGTTCCGGCCGTGGAGTTGGTCAAGTTGGCCGGCATCGAGGACCTATCGCTCTTCGACCGGAATGTGCGTCTGGGAGTTGGGAGGACCCGAATTAACAACCAAATCGGTGACACAGTTATCAATGCGGCCGAACATCGACTCTTTCCCGCATACCACAATGGTCTGACGCTCCTCACCCATCGGTTAGAAGTCAGGAAGGACCGCCTGACGCTGGACGGCATTACGGTGGTCAACGGGTGTCAGTCGATGCTGGCGCTGTACCGAAATCGAGCCCGACTCTCCGGCGACCTGACGGTCCTTGTGAAGGTTGTACAGGTTGATGCTCGAGGCGAAATATCGGACAAGATCACCTATAGGACGAATAATCAAAACCCGGTCGACATACGAGACCAGCGGTCGACCGATTTGGTCCAGCGCGATCTGCAGGGCCAAGTGAACCGGGACTACGGGGACCAGTTGGCGTTCGCTATTCGGGCCGGGGAGCTGTTTCCCAAGAGTCCTCGAGTACTCGATAACCAGCGAGCGGCTCAGCTGCTTATGGCCGTTTATGTGCGTGAACCATGGAATGCGGTTCGAAAGGTGCGACTTTTCGACGAAGACTATCGACGCATTTTCAATCGCGAGGTTAATAGCCACCGTCTGTATCTGATGTCACTTCTGGACGAGGTCTTGGATACAGTCGCGGACAAGCTCCGACCCGATCTGCGCGCGAGCTTTGCATCTGTTCGGCTCACCCTGGCCTATGTCCTCGGGCAACTCCTGCGCGACAGCGATCGTGGCAGCCAACTCCTCGCCGAACCGCAGCGCTGGCTGCCGGATCTAACGGGGGCTGTCAGAGATGCGCTAACTGCACAGGCCGTCTCGGTGATCGACCTGGTCAACGGGTACATCCAGGAACAGCTCAAAGTGCGAGACGACACGTTCGATCCCAAGCTCATATTCAAGAACGAGGGTGAAATCTTGAAGGTGGAGCGCGACGTCATGAGTTTCAGCCGGCGACTGGTTGCCAAAGATCCCAGCTACAAGTTCGACGTTCCGCCGGCTCGATAGCGCCGACCACTTGGGGGGCCATTCGCCGGCAGATCTTCGAGTTGCGAGGGAAACCGAGACGTCGTGAGCGGACATCCGTCAGACGAAGGCAATAGCGCTCGCCGTATTTCGGCTGGCAGCGATCGGAAACACCTGGTGCGTTCGGTAGGATTCACCACGAAGGCCGCCGTGGAGTTGGTTGCCTCGGCGATCCCAGGAATTGGGGGAACTATCGCGACAGCGATCGCAACTCTAGAGACAGAAAGGGTCAGCCGCCGGCTGGAAGCTTTCGTGCAGGAGGTGCGCCAGCTCTATGCGGGAGTTCAGATTGACAAACTCGATCGCGACTACGTCGAGAGCGAAGCTTTCGAGGATGTCGTCCTGGCTGCAATCGACGCGGGCCGTCGTAGCTCAACTCCGGAGAAGCGCCGCTTGGTGGCCGCGGCTCTTGTCGGGACAGCCACCCTTGATCGACCCCAAAGTCTTGATGCTGAGTCTCTGCTTGACACATTGGGCGGCCTTAGCTCGGAAGATCTGGTGGTTGCGCGCCTCCTGTATCAAGGCGTGGACCGAACGGTGGGTGGCATCGTCGGAGGAGCGATCCCGCCGGCTAACGTGCCGGACGTGGACTTTCACATTGCTCGGCTGGTTGCTGCCGGCTTGTTTGTTGGTAGAGGCCCGTTGTCCGACTTCGCTATTCAGCAAACTAGCTACTTTCCGACGGAGACCTTCGAACGCCTCATTCAACTCTTGAAGGCTGGGGGAATTGAATGACTCCCCCAACTAACACCGCGGAACCTCCGAGGCAGCCCGTGGGGGCTGCTCCGAAAGCGTGTGGCGCTTAATCCAGTAGAAGCCTTGCGGCGATTGCTTCACTTACGAATCCCTCAATCTTCGGCGTCAGGAGTCGAGCGGCCTCGGGATTCGTGAGCAGAAGAGCATCGAGGAACCCAAGCAGGGTTCCTTCCGCATATCTAAGTTCCGCTACCCGATCGACCAAGCCCCCGACGCTTCGATCGTTCGTACTGAGTGCCGCGAGCGCCTGTCGCGCGTCTGACAGTAGGGCCTGCAACTTAGTGTCGATGTCCATGAGTTCAATATTGCAGTCTGCCGATGCACCGGGCTTCGGTTGCCCCTAGATCGCGCCCGTTTCGCGAACCGTTGCTATCGATAAGAGACGACTATCGCCACCCATATGGCGGGGTCTTGGCCCCTACCTCACCTGCAATTCGGACGGCGTCGGACGAACCGATAGTTGCGTCGATCTCTGTAGATGCATTCCTACTCTCTGTAATTCGGGACGGTGGCACCGAGCCTTCCGTCGGCGGCAGTGGGACGAGGTCCCCGGCGCAAGCCCAAGTTGGACTATTGACGCGGCTTTTGCGCGCCAGCACCTCACCGGCACTGGTGCATAACCGGCGGAAGCCGTCGAACTAGATGAGGAGCCAGCACGTGACGAAGGCAGACCGAGTGCAGGTTGGTCGGGCTCGGGATCACGCGCCCGGGCCTCACGTTTCTCTGGCGGCGTCTGTCCAAGGACCGGGCGCTTCACCTCTCCGTGCCTCGGGTGGGGTGTAGTCCAGTGCCGGCGTGGTCGAGCGAGTGAGAGCTGGGACTGAAGGTCTAGTATCGATACCGTGGGAGATCGATCACGTCGGAAAGTGGTGGTCTACAGGCCAGTGATCGCCTCGTCACCGGTGACCCCATACCAGCACAGCCATCCACGGACTGGTGAGTTGGCGAGCGACCGTGGATGCGACGCCCCTGGGTGCGCAATCTCAGCGACTGTTTGGGTCCCGACAGGCTTCAAGCACAGTGAGAAGGTTCGCGGGAGGTGGCGCACTGTCGGTCGCTACGCCCCCGTTTGTGAGCTACACGCCCAGGACTTCGCAACGCGCGGTTATGACGTGCTCAAGCGCTCACATATGCCGCCCGTCCAGATCGTCAGCGGAGGACTGCCGAGTCTCGGCAAGCGTCACTCGTAGACGTCAGTGCGCTGCCCTGCCCTCAGACGGAGTTCGCCGGTGGTCGGGTTTCGTACAGCACGCATGTTTGCTGTCGATAAGAATGGTCCGTCGTGAGCTGAGGTCGGACTAGACTCCAGCGAAAGGAAAAAGCCCTCGGAGCTGGCTTGCCGGCTCGACTCCGAAGGCTGGTAATGAACCACCCCGAGCGTATCACGCACGCCCGCAGTCGGCTGTCCCAAATGTGGCAGCAGCCAGTGGCGTCCGCACGACTGTCGCCCGCGACGGTTGCGAGTTCGCGATGGCCAAAGGGTCGTCCACCTACAAATGTGGAGATGCCGGCTTTGCGACAAGGTCATTACCGATTTCGACGTCTCGGTGGTCCCACGATTCCTTTATTCGCGCGCTGTGATTACTGCCGCTCTGGGTCATCGGCTCGCCGGCCAGACGTGGGAACGAGCGGCTGCTCTGTGCACAGCCGACGGACAGGTCGACCCCTCAGTCCTCAACCGCTGGCGGCGCCGGTTTGATCTCGTCGAAGGCGGCCTGGTCGAGAAACGACCACCCGGCGCGCCCTGTTCGCCGAGGCCGATGAGCGAGATCCTGCTGGCACCGGTCGGGAGTTGGAGTCCAGACCTTCTACGAGAGGACGATTGGGCGCGCAGTCCACCTTCACAGCCTTAACTGAAAACAGAGGCGGCACGGCTCCCGCCGGCAGCCACCTCTATGTAGGTATCGATGCGGGGCGCCGCCATCACGTCGTCGCCGCCATCGTCCAAGAGCGAATGGAGAACGGTAGCTGGGAGCGGGCGGGGGCGCATCGCATACCGACCAACGGCCAGGGCTTCCGAAAGCTAATCGCCATGTTGCAGTCTTCCGGTCATCTTCCATCTCAAGTTCGAATCGGGTGTGAGCCCACCGGCGGTTGGTATGCGGAGACGGTTGCGGCCTGGTTGGTGCGACACGGCTACGAGGTCTGGTGGCTGCAGAACTGGGCTGTTCACGAGCGTCGACAGCTGGCGATTGGCAAGCAGACTAAGACCGACGCCCTGGATGCTCGCCTCATCGCCCGGCTGCTCTACGAACGCGAGTTCCACGACCAAGACAAAGGCTTCCTGAATGGCGGTCCGCGGAGTACGGATGCGCTCCGGCTGCTGGTTCGGAACCGAGTTCGCCTGATCGAGCAGCGAACCATGCCAAGACGAACTAACGATTTTCAGGAGTTGATGGCACTAGTTCACCGGCAACTGGCGCCGACTGGCGCCACTGTCACAGAGTCCGCGATACGGGAAGACGCCATAACACACCACGGGCGGGAGATCGACATAACGATTCAGCACGAGGTGGCTGGATACCCAATCACCCTAGTAATCGAGTGTCGCGATCACGACCGCCCTCAAGACGTGGTGTGGATCGAGGCG
>Ga0137390_10001865_pt1 | contig 16312 bp, 10 predicted proteins | sample 15con2h24AmetaG_FD_104937 | JGI IMG/M metagenome (GOLD analysis project Ga0137390, IMG submission 104937) | Vadose zone soil microbial communities from Angelo Coast Range Reserve, California, USA - 15con2h2.4A metaG | ecosystem: Environmental > Terrestrial > Soil > Vadose zone > Saprolite... | reverse complement strand
TTGCCGCGCGCATAGACCAATGTATTGGCCGTGCCCAGATCGATGGCCAGGTCGCTGGAGAACAAGCTGAACAATGACCTGAGGTTGTGAGAACGTGATGAATGAAATCCGTTGTTTGACATGAGACGAGCTCTTCTCGCGATCTACGTTGATCGCACGGTTGAGCGGGCGAACCCGATTTGTGCCATCCGGCGCAGATGCCCCCTCCCTTAGTCTATGAGAGACTTCACAACTTTGCCGGGACCGAAGGTTCTCGTCCTCTTGGACGGAACCCCACCGCACTTACTACTCAAACCCAAAAGGTCGATCTTACTGAATAATGATCTTCTTCTGCTGCGTATTAACCCCGCCCTGTGCCGTCTGCGCGGTAACCGTAATCACGGCCTCTCCGGTCGCCAGCGGCGGCGTAAAGTAATGGAATGTGCCATCGGTAGTGACCATCGGAACCTCCCGCCCATTCACCATCACTCGCGCCCCTACCTGGGTCTTCCCGGCCACTTCAATCACGTGCCCATGCTGAATGAAGGGGTCCAGTTCCAGGGCAATGGCCTCGGTCTGCCTTCCCTTGGAAATAATCGTGAACCGGTTCTTCTCGCTCTCCACCGACTCTTTCCCCGACCCTTCGTATGACTGCACCATCCAGTAATACGCTCCTTCGCCGAGGCTCGTAACCGTGACATCCGCGGTGTTTACTCTCTTGTCCACTAGTGTCGAAGAGAAGTAAGGGTTCCGCGAGATTCGCAGGCGGTAAGCCACGGCATTTGCCATCGGCGTCCAGGAAAACTCCACGTCCTTTGTGGTCTCGCCGGCGGTGAAGATCGGCGCCATGTTCGCGGGAGAAATCGGCGTTGGCGGCCCTGTACCTTTCGCCTTCTCCATGTGAGTCTCGGCCGCCTTGAAACTAACTTTTTCCCAATTCGTTAACTGCACCGTCTCTCCGTTGCGGCTGACCTCGCCGGTGCCCTTCTTCATCAGGATCTCATGCTGATCCATTTTGGGATCGTTGCGCACTTGCGCCGTGGATTGCGGAGACAGCGATGCCGTCGCCCCCGCCACAATTACCTGCGATTTCGATCCCTGCGAGTAAGTGGCGGTGGAAAGATCCACCGTTCCGGTGCTCACCGCCACGGCCACATTGGTCTGCTGCTGATCGTTGGCCGAGTTCTCTTCAATCACGATCAGCGAATCCTGCTTCACGGTATAGCTGGTTCCGTCATTGAATACAACCTTCGCCATACCTTCCGAACCGGTCTGCACCACATCCCCCTTTTCCAGGGGAACATTGTAGTCCGCTCCCACCCAACTGTTGCCGTTGCCCTTCTTCACCCGCACCGTACCATCCAGCGCCGTAAAGTGAGCCTGCTGCGCTACGGAGACGCCACTGCCGGCCGCCGGCGCCATGCCCGCCACGCGCTGCAAAGCCTTGTTAGCAATGCTTCCCACCGCCTTGATGCTGTTCTCGGTAAATTGCGGAAAAGTGAGTCGCACCGCAATCAAAAATAGCGCGACGCCGGCCATGATCAGCAGCGCCACGCTGCGATACGTGACCGTCTTCCACGCGATGTGGTATCCCGGTTTGCGAGTCTGCGAAGACACGTTGACCAAAAACCTTATTCAAGCCTTATGGAGTTGCGGTAATTCCAACGTTACCATAAGCCTATCGGCACCAAAAATGGGTAATCAACAGGGAACGTTACCTTCGTTTGTGCTCGGAGCCGGTTTAGATCCCCCGCCCCGTCTGACAGTGCGTCAACATGACATCTTCCCCAGCCCTGTCCATGTATTATTCTTCTCCACCATGGCCAGCGCCTCCATAACTCTCTCCCCGCCCAGACGCAAATACAACTCGTTCGTTGCCGGTGGAATGTTGATCGTGCTGGCCATCGCGCTCGCCAAACTGCTCTTCCATATCTACTTCAACAACCGCTACGGCTACTTTCGCGATGAATTCGACTACATCGCCTGCGGCGATCACCCTGCGTGGGGATACGTCGACCAACCGCCGCTCATTCCGTTTCTTATCCACCTCAGCCGCGCTTTGTTCGGGGACTCCCTCCGCGCCATTCGTTTTTTCCCGGCGCTCGCGTCTTCCCTGCTGGTGGTTCAAACCGCAATCCTCGCCCGCGAGTTTGGCGGACGCCGCTTCGCACTGCTTCTCACCGCAGTCACCATCCTTATTGCGCCGCAATATCTATCCAACGGCAGCCTGCTCGGCACCAACTGCCTTGAACCCAATCTGTGGATGGGCTGCGCTTACTTCGCCATCCTCGCCATCAAGCGCGCCGGAACTGAAAAAGCCCCCCAATACTGGCTCTGGTTCGGGGTTGTCGCCGGCCTTGGACTGCAGGAGAAATATTCCATTGCCGTCTTCGGCTTCGGCATGGTCATCGGCCTTCTCTTAACCGCGCAACGCCGCATCTTTCTGAACCGATGGATATGGCTTGGCGGTCTGCTCGCCTTCCTGATCTTTCTGCCCAACCTGCTCTGGAACCTGCACTACCATTGGCCGTTCCTCGAACTGATGCACAACATCCGAGCCGAAGGCCGCGACGTCATCCTTCCACTGCCACAATATTTTCTTCAGCAAACGCTGCTGGTTCATCCTTTTACCGCGCCTGTCTGGGTGGCGGGATTGTTTGCGCTTCTCTTCTCGGGGCGTCTCAGGCCCTATCGCGCACTGGGCTGGTGTTACGTGGTTTGCTTCACCGTGTTCTTCGTTCTTCACGGAAAAAATTACTATCTCGCCCCCGCGTATCCCATGCTGCTTGCGGCAGGGGCGGTGGTGATCGAATCCGCGATCGAGGGCCGCGAACCTTCAGCCGAGGGAAGACCTCTCTCGCGCCGCGCTTGGCTGAAGCCGGTGATGATGATCATCCTGCTGGCGAGCGGTGCCCACCTCGCGCCAATTGTTGTTCCGGTTCTCTCGCCTGAAGCCTTCCTCGCCTATACGAAATCTCTTCCCTTCAAGTTGCCGGTGATGGAGCACAGCCACGCCCGCGCCGCGCTGCCACAATGGTACGCCGATCAATTCGGATGGGAGGAGATTGTCGCCGAAACCGCGCAAGCCTGGAACCGCATCCCCTTGGATGACCGCAAAGACTGCGGCATCTTCGCTCAGGACTACGGTCAGGCTGGCGCCATCGACTTCCTCGGCCGCCGCTACGGCTTACCGCCGGCACTGAGCGGCCATCAAACCTGGTTCCTCTGGGGACCGCGCAGTTATTCCGGCAATTGCATGATCGTCCTCGATGACACCCGCGAACGCCTCGAAGAGCTTTGGGATCACGTCGATTACATCGGCAAATCCGCCGACAATCCGTACGCATTGGAGAAACAGATTGACGTCTTTATTTGCCGCGGCGCGAAGTTCGGCACCCTGGCTCAGCTTTGGCCCAAACTGAAGCGGTGGCGTTAGGATCAACTTGACCATATAGGTGGGAGCCCACCTTCTCAGCAGCGACTCATTTTCGGAAAAGATAGCTGACCTTCACGAAGAACACGCGGCCATCATTGATCAGGCGATTGCCGCGGACCAGGCCGCCCCCATTCGGATCGCATCCCACCGATTCTCCCGCCACCGGCACGCAAAGGCTCGGGATCAGGTTCTCCAAATTACTGTTGTAGCCAACATATACGGCTGTGCCGGGGTGAACGAGATAAGTAATGAGAAAGTTAAAACTGAGATCCTTGGTGGTTTGCAATGAACTGTAGGTGGGATTGGCCAGCAGGCCGTTGTATTGCATGATGGCGCGCAGGGAAAGCGCTCGCGTGAATTGATAATTCCACTGGCTGCGGATGATGTGATTGTTGAACGAGGCATGGTGCGCGGCGCCGTTGAGCACCCGGTCAAGAATGTAGGTGTTGTCGATCTCCAGGTGCCCGGTGGGCTTGATGCTCATGGTGTGGTTGATAAAGGTCTCGTTGCCGGTGATCGGAAGTTGGCCCGCAGGCACCACGATCAGCACGACCCCATCGCGAATGATGGTCGTACGCCAGGTGATCAGCCGCGTAGGGCTGCCCTGCACCACCAGGCCAGCAATATCCTGCGCATACTTGTGATCGTTTGGCAGGCCCGAGAAATCAACCGGCCGCAGCTCATCGGTCTCAAAACCGGCTATCGGAGCGACCAGCAAATTATGCCGGAAATAGAACACCCAGTCGCCGCTATAAGCGTGCTGCAGGCCAACTCCATTGTGGTCCCAAATATCGTGCATGTTAACCTCGGGACCCTGAAATACGAGGTGCTTGCCTTCGGGCCGCCAGTAGAAGTGGAAGTATTGGGCTGCGTTGCGGATGTCGGTTCGCGGCACGAAGCCCGAGTCGGTATGAAAGTTCGCCGTTATATCCTGATACATGAGTTCGTAAGAGAAGCGTCGTCCAATCCCATTGAGCACGGCTTCGTGATTCTGACCGAAGGTGTAACCGACAGCAGGAGGAGCGATCGAGTTGCCGGAAGCGTTAATCGCAGAAACAACTTCACTCGAGGCATATGTGGAAGACACCAGGCTCCTAAACCACGATGTCCAATTCTTGCTCAGGCGAAAGCTGGCATCGAGCCCGCCGACACGATTGAAGTCGCCTTCGTACTCGCGGTCAACGTAAACGGCGCCGATGCTGCTCTGATTGCCAATATCGTGACTGACCCGGCCCACTGCAAAGTAAGCGCGCGTCCCGCTCAGTGGACTGTTGTCAGGAACGATGAGGCCCGGTGAACGGTCGTCGGCGACAAAGAATCCGAGATTCCACGGGCCTTGCTTCCCGGTAAGGCGCGCCCCGAAAGTCGGCTCGATAATGCGCCGGGTAAAAAGTATTCGCGATGTTTGATAGATGCCAATATTCGTATCGCTAAAAAAATTTGAATTCTCCAGAAAAAATGGCCGCTTCTCTGGAAAAAATACTTCAAACCGCTGGTTCACCGTATTCTGCGGCTGGTCGGATTCGATCTGCGCGAAATCAGGGTTAATGGTCGTATCCAGCACCAGGCTGTCATGGAAAACAAATTTGGAATCGAGCCCGAGTTTGCCCTGAAGATTCCGGTTGTCGAAACGAGGCTGAATGGGATCGCGATCGTCCAGCAGGTGCAAGCCGCTGAGGTACCCATAAGGATTGAACTGCATGTTGCGGCTGGGTGAGACGTCCGCCACGCCGGTGATAAGTCCTTCCTGATTAAGGCGGCCGGAAATCCGGCTGGAAACCCGCGGCCAATAGTCGTATTCATCACTGCGCGCGATGTAGCGCATCAAGGTCACGCCCCAGACCTGTTCATTTGCAGGATGGAAACGAATGCTGCGAAAAGGAATCGACATCCAGACCACATAGCCTTTGGCGGTCACCTTACTGCTGGAATCCCAAACTGTATCGTAGGAATAATCGGGCCCGCTGTCCTCTGTCCACAGCGCATCGGATTGCACTCCCCGCGGATTTACATCGAACAGAAAGCCGTGACGCTGATCGTGAAAAGTGTCGAGCGTCAGCTCAATGTAGTCGTCATCGGGAGGTGTAACCGCTTCGCGGCGAGTCAGATGTCCGCGGATGGCCTGCGGATCCTTGTCCCAACAGACCCAGACCAGGTACAGGTTCGCCGTGTCATAGCCCAGGTAGACATCGGTGCGCTGAGTCGCAGGCTTTCCGTCAGATGGCGCTAGCTGGATAAAATCCGTGACCTTCGCTAGCTGCGTTGAGTTGCCGCTCGGCGTCATGTCCTGGAAGTCTTCCAGACGTGGCGGACTTGACACCCGCGGGATGTGGACGCCAGCGGGAGCGCTGGCAGCGTGCGCGCAGGATATCAAGAAAGTGCTGACCCACAGGAAAACATTGAGCCAAATCAGTCGGTAAACGCGCATCGGATCCTTGAACTAAGCAATCAGGCGCTCACGAAACTCCGAATCATAGAGCCTGCCCCAGGATTAGACCCGACGTGAGGCAAAATGTTAGTCAGACGCTCGATATACAAAACACGTTGCCTTCGTCTTGTTGAACCCGCGAAATTTCCGCGGCCTGCTTGACATCGCAAGTCGCCGTCATCAACAATAATCCGCGCTTCAAACATCAGTTCCGAATCGTTTCATCCGGCTCCCTGAATTCTCCACGAGGTATTGCATGTTGCTCGCCGCGCGTCTGGCACTTTTTTTCTGTCTGCCGTTGCTTCTCGCCGCAGTTCTTTCCGCCCAAAATATCACGGTATCTCAACCCACAGTCTGGGCTTCCAGGCCGGACGTGACGGCTTTTGAGAAAATCGAGAACGACCGCCTTGCTGCCGGCCAGCGCGCCATCGACACTTTGATCGCCGCGAAAGGCCCTCGCAGCATTGAAAACACGCTCGTTCCCTTCGACGAGGCCGTCCGCCAGAACAACTCCGCCGGCTATTTCGCGGGACTCATGGAACAGGTCCATCCCGAGGCCGCCTTCCGCGATCACGCCACGTCCATGCTCACCAAAGCCAGTGCTGCGCAAACCGCCATCGCCCTCAATCACGACGTCTACAACGCGCTCGCCGCTCTTGATCTTTCCAAGACTGACGCCGCCACCCGCTACTATGTCCAGCGGCAGCTTCTTGAATTCCGTCTGGCCGGCGTCGACAAAGACGACGCCACTCGCGCCCGCCTCAAAAAACTCAACGATCAGGCCACCGAACAGCAATCCATGTTCGATCGCAATATTTCCGACGGCCAGAAAACCATTGAGGCCGATGCTTCCGAACTCGACGGCTTGCCCCAGGATTACATCGACCGCCACAAGCCCGGCGCCGATGGCAAGATCCATATCACCACCGATTATCCCGACGCCCTGCCCGTTTTCAACTTCGCCAAGAGCGATGCTCTGCGCCGCCGGCTCTCGGTTGCTTTCAACACCCGCGCCTACCCGAAAAATCAGGAAGTTCTTACCAGCCTGATGAAGACGCGCTACGAGATCGCAACGCTTCTCGGCTTCTCCAACTGGGCGGACTACAACGCCGCCGATAAGATGGCGGCCAAAGGCCACAACATCGCCGACTTCATCCGGCAGGTCGACGACGCTTCCCGCCCGCTGGCCAAGCGTGAAGTCGAAATGCTGCTCGCCGAAAAACAGAAGTCAAGTCCCGGCGCCAGGGAAATCTGGGACTACGAACGCAGCTATCTTTCGGAATTAGTTCGCCGCTCCAGGTATGATTTCGACTCTCAATCCGTGCGTCCCTATTTTCCCTTCATGCAGGTGAAGCAGGGAATCCTCGACGCCGCCGCCGAACTGTTCCATGTCAGCTTCCAGCAGGAACCGAATGTTCCCTCGTGGGATCCTTCTGTCGAAACCTGGATTGTCATCGACAGCGGCAAGCCCATCGGCCGCTTCTATCTGGACATGCATCCGCGCCCCGGAAAATTCAGCCACGCTGAAATGGCCCCGGTACTCGACGGCATTCGCGGCAAGCAACTTCCCGAAGCCATTCTCGTCTGCAACTTCCCTGTGCCCACTGCCACCGACGCCGGTCTGATGGACTATGGCGACGTCGAAACCTTCTTCCACGAATTCGGGCACCTCATGCACCACATCCTCGGCGGCCAGCAACCGTGGGCCGGCATCACCGGCATCAGCATGGAGTCCGATTTCGTCGAGGCACCTTCGCAAATGCTCGAAGAATGGATTCGCAGCCCCCAGGTCCTCGCCAAGTTTGCTCGACACTACAAAACCAGCGAACCCATTCCCGCCGAGCTCGTGGCCCGCGCCAACCGCGCCTCCGCCTTCGGACGTGGCGCCTGGGTCGCCCGTCAGAATGCTCTCACCGCCATCTCCTACGACATCTACAAAACCAAGCCCGAGAATGTCGATCTGGATAAAGTCACGCTCGAAGCGAACCGCAATTACACTCTCTTCAGCCCTCTTCCCGAAACCCACATGTGGGCTTCCTTCGGACATCTCGGCGGCTACTCCTCCGCTTACTACACTTACCTGTGGGATAAAGTGATCGCCGAAGATTTCTTCCTGCAGTTCGATCACAAGAATCTTCTGGCCGGCGACGCCCCCATGCGCTACCGCCGCGTCGTTCTCGAACCTGGCGGCTCCATGTCGGCCAACGATCTGGTCAAGAACTTCCTTGGCCGTCCGCAAAACATGGTCGCCCTTCAGCACTGGATGGCAGAAGAATTCGACTCCGCCCCGATCCGTGCAATGTCCTCCGCAGAATAAATCCGTACGTGGCAGTTCAATTCACCGTCTTATGACTATGGTATAATGACCATAGTATACCGGGCTGTGATTGATGCGATCCAAAGGTTCTTCCCAATGAAGGTTCTTCCATGAAAAAGATGGCGGCAGGATCGTTTAAGGTCCATTGTCTGGCGGTTATGGACGAAGTTCAGGCGAAGCGCGAAGCCGTGTTGATCACCAAACGCGGCAAGCCCGTGGCAAAGCTTGTCCCGGCAGACAAGGAGACTGACGACATATTCGGGTTTCTCGCCGGTAAGGGCAGAGTTACCGGGGATGTTGTTTCTCCGGTGTTTAGTCCTGAGGAGTGGGGCGATCTCTATTGATCCTCGTCGATACCCATATCATCGTTTGGCTGGCTTTTGACGAGGCTCGAATCTCAAAGCAGGCGAGATCTGCGATTGGAAAGGCGCGGCAGGATGGCGAAGGTTTGGCTATTTCAGACATCTCTCTCTTTGAACTGGCCAGGATTTTCAACCGAGAGCACATCCGCCTCGCGATCGGCGTCGAATCGACCTTGGCGGAGATAGAACGCCGATTTGTTGTCCTGCCAATAAGCGGACGAATTTCCTTGCGAGCGCTTTCCCTTCCGGCGGCTTATCCGAGGGACCCGGCAGATCGAATCATCGGAGCTACTGCTTTGGTGGAAGGCATTCCGCTGGTCACGGCTGACCGGCAGATCCGCAATTCTCATGCGCTTCTCACCATCTGGTAAGCGAACCGACGCCAGACCGCGAAACTTCAAATAACCTCCGCGTCCTCGGCGTCCTCCGCGTTAAAGCCTTTGACTTTCTCTTTCCCCGCGAATCTGCTTAAATCAAATCAGACGCAACCTCCACCAGACGCTTGGGTTCATACAAATCGTGGTCGACATTCACTCTCACATCCTTCCGGAAGTAGACGACGGATCCAAGTCCTGGGAGACCTCCATCGCGATGTGCCGCATGGCGGCGGCCGACGGCATCACCCACCAGGTCGCTACCCCCCACGCCAACGATCGCTACCATTACGACCGAGCTTACCTCCAAGGATTAGTCGCGCACCTGCAGGGACTCGTCGGCGATACGCTCAAACTGAGCTTAGGTTGCGACTTCCATCTCTCCTATGACAATCTGCAGGACGTGCTGGCAAATCCTTCCCGCTATGCCATCGAAGGTTCGCGCTACATGCTGGTTGAGCTTAGCAATTACAGCGTTCCGCCGCAGACCACGGATTGTTTTCTGAAGCTGGGAGACCGCGGGATCACCGCGATCATCACTCATCCTGAGCGCAATCCGATTCTGCGCGAGAGCCCGCGGCGTGTGGTGGAGTGGGCCGAGCAGGGCTGTGTGATTCAAATGACGGGTTCGGCCCTCACCGGATTCTGGGGAGAGCGCACGCGCCGCGCCGCTCACTGGCTACTCGAGCACGACGCCGTTCACGTGCTGGCTACGGATGCCCACGACACTGAAAAACGTATCCCTGTGCTGTCTACAGCCCGCGATGCCGCAGCGGAGATCTCCGGCGACGAAGTAGCTCAGGCCCTCGTCGAAGGCAACCCTCGAGCCATCATCAACTCGCAGCCTCTGCCTTATTTCCCCCGGCCCGTGATCGGCAGCTATCCCAAAACATCTGGCGCCCAGCGTCACTAGCAATTAGCAATTGGCAGTCCGCAGTTGGCACTTAATAGCCGCGACTCAGCACGATCCGACCCTTCCGTTGGAGGGATTACTAAGATCTGATGAGAATCGGATTGGCTAAATGCTAATTTGCTAATTGCTTCACTGCGGCCCTGACCCATCCTGGCCGGAAGTAGCCGGCGGCGTACTCATACGCGCGCCCGGTTCTGCGCTATGTGAGGCGGGAGTCAACGCTGCCGCCCGCGGAGCGGACGGCCCGGTGGTCATCGCGCTCTCCGGATTCAGCAGGTGGTCGTGGCTCGGTCCGAGCCCAAGACTGATCAGCGCGCGAGAATCGGGCACCGTCTTCGATTGCCAGCCATGGTCGGCCTGATAGCGCCGCATGGCATCTTCGCTGGATTGATTCCACGTTCCGGATGCTGTACCGCTCAGGTAGTGCTCGCGGATCAAAGCTGCCTGGATGGCCTGAGCGCGCTCGGCATCAATCTTCTGCTGGCCTCGCACTGTTTTTCTTCTTCCCGTCTTCCCGTGCTTGGCCTTGGACTTGCCCCCATGCGCCGTTGAAGCGGTACTCAATGGCTGCTTATCCGCTGCGAGATACGAAGGGGGATGAACTCGCCGCCGCGAAGGAGTGGCCTTCGCAGCCGCCTTCTTCACGTGTTTCTTAGGATTCAATGCCTTCGTCCCCGGCTTGGGCCTGGGCTTGCCGTCGCCTGTACTCGAAGTTGAAGCGGAAGCTTGAGCGCCGGAGCCCTTAGCAAATAACGCCCGCGGCGAAACGCAGGCACAAATCAGCGCCAGAGCGCAGCCTGCCCTCATCCATCCCACTAGTCTCGCGCGATGCTTCTGCTCTTGTTCCAACGTCAAACCTCAGAACGCACGCCGCTCCGCCGGTCTTCGCATTCTCTGCGGCAAAAACTGCAGAAAAACAAAACCCAACTGGAACTGGCATTGTAATCATCCTTCATTGAAGGAGGCAATGCCAGTTCCGGTCGGGCTAGTACCAACGGTTACGGAAGTGTTCCCGCCATGAAGATGGTTCCATCTTGACGAGACGAACCTCGCGGGCGCACCAGGAAAACCACGTCTTGACCACTCTTCAAGCCTGATTCCGCTTTGGCGAAGTCCGCTTCGTTGTTTACCGGCTGCTTGTTGATCTCCAGGATGATGTCGCCGCGTCCCACTCCAATATCCTCGGCAAACGATCCCCCTTTTACATCCTGCACGATCACCCCTTTACCCGAAGGTATGTCAAGCCGGTCGGCCATCTCCGGCGTCAGCTTGCGTACCGTGATGCCGAACTTGCTCTGTTTAGGCGTGCTCTCATCGCCGCCACCCTCATCGTCGCTGAGGCGTGCCGCAAACAGCTTGGCGCGATCGGCAATGGTCACGCTCGTGTTCTGCTGTTTGCCGTTACGTACGAAGCCCAGTTCCACCTTTGCGCCAGGCCTGCGCGAGGCAATGTCCGCCACCAGTTCGGCCCCCTTGGTGACCTTTTTGCCGTCGACGGTAGTAATGGTGTCGCCCACTTTCAGTCCCGCCTGATCGGCCGGACTGCCGGCCACCACGCTCGACACCGTCACTCCCGACCCTGTCCCGTAAACCCGGCTGATGGCCGGATTTTCCACCGAATCAAACATGATGCCGATGGAACCACGCGCCACCCGATGATCGGGCCCAATCAGTTGGTTGTAAACCTGTACCACGGTGTTCGAAGGAAGCGAGAAGCCCACGCCAGCGTAGGCATTGGTCTCGCTCAAGATGGCCGTGTTGATACCGATTACTTCGCCGTCAAGATTCACCAGCGGACCACCAGAATTTCCGGGGTTGATGGCGGCGTCGGTTTGGATGAATGTCTGAAACTGCCGGTTCGGTACAATGTCCCGGCCCTTGGCGGAAACAATGCCAGCGGTGACGGTACCGACCTGGCCAAAAGGACTGCCGATCGCCAGCACCCAATCGCCCACCTGCATGCTGTCAGAGTTACCCAGCTTCGCAGCAGGCACAGCGCGCTCCATGTCAATCTTGATCACCGCCAAATCGGTTTCCTGGTCTTCTCCAATCACTTTGGCATCATGCTGCACACCGGGAGGATCGTCTTGCATCCGCACCCGGATTCGGTCCGCCTTCTCCACCACGTGCCGGTTGGTAACGATGTAGCCCTTGGCATCGACAATCACTCCTGAACCCAGGGAACGCTCGCGAATCGAGTTGTCTCCTCCGGGACCTCCCTGTCCGCCAGGACCGCCAAAGAAGCGGTTGAAGAAATCGTCCATGCCACCGCCGCCGTCTGGATCCTCGGGACCCTGCCCGCCACGACGCCGGCGCGGACTCTTGATGGTCGACTCCGTATTGATGTTGACCACGCTCGGGCCTAATTGCTTGGCAATCTGCGAAAACTGATTGGAAAGTTGCCTCGGAGAAGGAACTACCAGAGGAGTCGCGTCAGCAGACTTCTGCCCCTCCTTCCCCTTCACTCCAAAAGATACGACTGTACCAATCAAAATACCAAACGCCAGCGTAGTCACTATGCTGAACGAATAAACCCTTCGACAGGTTTTCAAACGCATCCACATTGCCCGCGAATCCATAAACCTGCTTTCCTCCGAAACCGTTTTGACCTTCAATTATACCCGTTTGCAAAGCCGACGCCCCCGCGCCGGGACCGCCCCGGGTGTGAGATCGCAAATATGCAAATCACCATGGGTTAGACGCGCGAAGGCCGCATTTCGTTTTATGGAACGAGGAAGAATTCGCTGAAAGTAAAGACTGATAGTACGAAACTATTACTTACGAAGCGGGCTGAAGAGCTGCCCTCTACCCTACTTGGCTGCCTCGTACACGGTTTTGCCACCAACCACGGTTCGCAACACCTTTGTGGCCAGCAGCTTCTCCGCGGGTGTACTGGTGATGTCGCGATCGAGCACGATGAAATCCGCAAGCATCCCGGCTGCCAGCCCGCCCTTTTCTTTCTCTTCGAATTCGGCGAAGGCCGAACCGGTTGTGTAAGCGGCGATGGCCTGGTCCATGGTGAGCTTCTGCTCGGGGAAAAATTCCTGCTTGCCGTCCTCACTCTTGCGCGTGACGGCGGCATACAGGCCCCGGAAGGGCGTAACCGGCTCAACCGGATAGTCCGTGCCGAAAGCCAGCGTGACTCCCTTGTTCAACAATCCCGCCCAGGCGTAAGAAGTCGCGGCGCGCTTTGACCCCAGCCGTTCCTGCACCCAGCGCATGTCGGTGAGCACATGACTGGGCTGCATGGATGCAATCACTTTCAACTCTTTGAAGCGCGCGATTTCGGCGGGCGTAGTGACTTGGGAATGCTCAATGCGCAAACGGAAATCATTGCCCCCGTTGGCTGCTTTTACTTTCTGCTCGCGCGCGGCCTTTTCGGCTTCGGCGAAGGCATCGAGCGCCATCTGCACCCCTTTGTCGCCGATGGCGTGAAAGCCAAGCTGGAAGCCCGCCAGCACGCGCTCCCTGGCCATTTCGTTTAGCTTCTGTGCCTCGTATTGCAGCAGGCCGGAGGTCTTCGGATCGTCCGTATACGGCTCCAACAGGGCCGCAGTATGCCCGCCAGCCGAACCATCCATGAAAGCCTTCAGCATTCCTGTGTGCAACATCAAATCAGACTGGGGATGCGAGTCGCGCCGTTTTTTCAAGTCTTCCACTGCCAGATCGAAGGGCTGCCATGCTGAAATGCGGGCGGTGAGTTTCCCTTCTTTTTCCAGTTCCTCGTAAATCTGGAAATTCTCCCAGTCCGGGGAATAATCCTGGGCTGAGGTCACACCATGCTCGGCCAGATCGGCGAGTGCGATTTCAAGCCCGTGCCGCCGCTTCTCGTGCGTGGGATGGGGAATCACGGCCAGCACCGCCTGCTTCGCGGTCTCGCGTAAAATTCCGTTCGGCTGGCCATTCGCATCGCGGTCAATCAGTCCACCATCCGGATCGTGGCTGGCAATCGTGATGTTCGCCAATTGCAGCGCTCGCGTATTAGCCACGGCAAGGTGTCCATCCACCCGATCCAGATACACCGGATGGCCATCTGAAACTTCGTCCAAGTCCCAGCGGCTGGGCAGCGTCTTCACCGGCCACGTTGTTTCGTCCCAGCCTCCGCCCAGAATCCATTCTCCTGCTTTAGCCGTCTGCACCTTGGCCACCAGGCGCTCGCGAAATTCATCCAGCGTTTTCACGCCGGTAAGATCCACGTTCAACTTGTTCAAGCCGGCGTCGGCCAGGTGCAAGTGCGCATCGTTAAAACCCGGCATGACGAAGTGACCATTCAAATCGATGACCTGCGTTTGCGGGCCTTTTAACTTCTCGATCTCCGCATTCTTGCCTACCGCTTGAATGCGCTCCCCGCGCACGGCGAAAGCTTCACCGCGCACGACCGAGCTGAACTGCGAGGCGGCAGGTACGCCGGTGTATACATTGGCATGAATGTAAATCGCGTCGGCCTTCGGACCAGGAGCAGCCGCCGCTGCTCCCGCAGGACTCTGAGTTTGTGCCGAACACAGTGCCGCAACCGCGCATATAAGAACGGCCGAAGTTCCGGCGCGGTTGAGCTTTTGGGTGGCGCGGTTGTTGAGCTTTTGGGTGGCGCAGCGCTTCAGCGCTGCGAAAAGATACTTCCCGCTGTAAAGGGCTTTAGCCCCCGAGGTCGAGAATCTCCTCATTATTCCCTCGCTCCTGCGAGCGCAAGCAGCGTAAGCAGAATTCGTTTCAGCCCCAGCTCGCGTCCGTTGCTGTCAAACCACTCCTGCAAAGTATGCGCTCCCCCGCCCGAACCGCCGCCGCCAATCGCAATGGCCTCGAGTCCCAGCGACAGCGGAATGTTGGCGTCGGTCGACGCCCTCTGCACCTGCGCGGCATTGTTGAGCTGCGCATCCACCGCCCGAATCACCTGCAGAATCCGCGCTCCCGGCGCCAGTTCTCCCGCCGGACGGTTGCCGATCGCCACCACTTCGCAATTCACTCCGGTAGGCCGCTTCTGCACCGGTGAGCGCATCTCCGCCGCCAGCGTTTCGTCTTCCACCGCGCGATTTAGCGCCAGCCGCAGCGTCTGCTCCAGTCGCTCCATTTCCGCCATCGAGGTCGAGCGGATATCCACCTTCATGCTGGCTGACTCGGGAATCGAATTCACCGACGTGCCTCCACGAATCACGCCAATGTTGAACGTAGTCTTCGGCGCAGTCGGAACCGGCGTCGACGTAAACGTATCGATGGCGCGCGACAAAATCACGATGGGATTGGGCGCCCCGAAATCGCTCCATGAATGTCCGCCCGGGCCGCGCACGATCACTTCAAAACGGCGGCTGCCAAGGGCCTCGGCAACAATGGTATCCGCGCCCGCGCCGTCGAGAACCACGCTATAGGCAATCGAATCCTTCCAGCGCGGCGTGGAAAAAATGTGCCGCATGCCCCGCAGGTCGCCTTCTCCCTCTTCGCCCACGTTTCCGATAAACACAAACGGCAGCGCGTGCCGCAACCGCACCGCGCGCAGCAGCGAAGCAATCGCCAGCATCGCCGTAATGCCTGCGCCGTTGTCGGAAACTCCCGGCCCATACAGCCGGCTTCCCTGCTGCCGGACGTTCAGTGGCGTGCTTGCGGGAAACACGGTATCGATGTGTGCGCTCAACGCGACGTAGCGCTGCCCGAATCCAGATTGCATAAAACCAGGATGCGCGCCAAATACATTGCCCACATCGTCGATGCGAACATCGTCGAGCCCGGCTTCGCGAAAGCGCTCGGCCAGCCATGCCCCGCGAGCCGACTCGCCAAACGGAGGCGCCGGAACCCGCGCCATCTCCATCTGCCACTGCGCCAGTTGCGGCTCTTGTGTGCGCAGCCAGTTATACGCCGACCGCACCTCCGGCGAAGCCGCCAGGCGCGCCACATCCTGCTGCACCGTAGGCGCAACGTCCGGCATATCCGCACGTGGGGGCGTCGGGCTCATAAGAAGTTATTGGAATAATCTTACAGCGCGCGGCCAGTATTAGGGATTACCTTGGGCGGGAACCGGACCCTCCCGCCGAACCTGGCGGAGCCTGCCTGCTGGCCTGGCAAGAGATGGACGTTCGTAACGTAGGCTGGGTGCGGCAGATAAGCGGTAGCACGATGGGAAAGGCACGGCTTCACAGCTTGCTCAACATACGTGACTCTGATTTCGCCGACATCACCGGGCTGAGGGTGCCCCATCTTTGCGCGTCTTCTGCGCAAAGGTGGGAGGCTGACCGCGTGCATCTCCGGGAAATCTGGCGGTCTTTGCGAGTTGGACTCCCGTTCTTGCCCACCGGCGCAACCATCATTAGCGCCGCCGCGCCTCCGCCTCAGCGAGCCATCCACGGCGCAGCTTTTCGGAGGGAATGCTAGATAACAACGGCTTGATATCAAGAATAGGCGTCCCATCCAGCATATCGACGCCCCGAACATGCAACTCTCTGCCTTCGCGCCGAAGGAGTTCGACAATGGTCAGCCCAATCGGATTCGGACGCCGCGGAGACCGCGTCGCAAAC
>Ga0137390_10001859_pt1 | contig 16328 bp, 19 predicted proteins | sample 15con2h24AmetaG_FD_104937 | JGI IMG/M metagenome (GOLD analysis project Ga0137390, IMG submission 104937) | Vadose zone soil microbial communities from Angelo Coast Range Reserve, California, USA - 15con2h2.4A metaG | ecosystem: Environmental > Terrestrial > Soil > Vadose zone > Saprolite... | reverse complement strand
TTGAGGGGGTGCTGCCGAGGCCGAATACACCCCGGATGATGACTCGGAGGCTCGGCGGGGCATGTACAACCGCCACACGGGACTGTGAGCCAATCTTAATCGTATTGAGTTAACTTACTTATCCTCGAGACGACGAAACACCAACAGGCACTCTTCCGTGATGTCCCCAGGTAACCGTTACTATGTAGGTTCGATGTACCTCGGACTCGGACCTGCATGACAAAGTAGCGACAGTGTTGCGACGCGACAACTTGAACCCCGATCGGCTGCCAGTGGCGACTCGCGAACAAGAGGCCGTACGCCGCGGGTTTCACTGGGGCAGTTGACCGGTTCCAGCGAACGGCGCGTTTGAAAGTGGCGTCCTCTGCCTGGTCATGATTTTTCCACGGATCAGCAGCGATTCGTGGAAAAACCACGACGATGCAGGGGACTTCCATGCACCCTGAAGAAACCCCCTAGCAATAATGTGTACTGTAGCACCATCGAGAGTGATGTAAATTGTGATAAAATGTTTACATCCATCATTGATGGGCTTCGCAGTCGTGCAAAGGCAATTGGCGAGTCGTCCCCCTGCAATAAGGTCTTCATGATCAAGTTTTAATTGTCTCGGAGGAGCTTTTGTTGATTCACGCATTATATATCAATTTACAGGAAAGAGGTTGCATTAGGAATGACATGCAAGGGTGGTAGAACCTGGTCCTAACTTAAACCCCTCCTGGAATTGCAAGTGTTGCGAGAGCAAAAATTCGTTGACTCTCTTCAGAACGGCTCGCGTGGGATTTACCTGCGGCTGGCTCGCGATGACCCACTCCAGCCGTGTGCGCACCGAACTTTTCCCGATGACCGAGCCGTCCTTTGACGTGCCACTGCGTAGGCAGCCGCCATCGTCAAAGAACAGCTGTAGCAGCACCAACGCCGCGCCGATGCCCTCATCTCCTCCCGCGACGCAGATTTTCCGCCCGAGACCGAGATGCGAACGCGCAAATGAGGCCGCACGCGGCAACACCTCGTGAACGAATATATGCCGCCCACGCCTTCCCGGGGGGAGGTGCACGCGGAGCACTCTATCGTCGAAGCGTGCCTCCGTCGACGGGGGTTGGTCGGTGTCGCCGGGCGCCGCGTCCGACGCGTCCACGACCACGAACGCGGTTTCCCCGTCGTCCTCGGGCCCACATGGGCCAGGTACGCCGCCGGATCGAAGGTCTCGCGGCAGGTCCGACAAGGTGCAGAGCAGCACGCGACCGCCGACTTTCAGCACGGGCGTCGGGAGTGCTCTCCACGATGCGCCGTAGACGTGTCCGTGTATGACCGGAGGCTGGTCCGTTTCTCGCGCGGCTGCGACGAGCCTGGTGACAACCGCCTCGAGCTCTTCGCGGGAGCACGATAGCAATTCTGCGCGGTTCCGCCAAAACAGTTGAGGGGTCAGGCCCTGCAACATTGAAACAAGGTAGTTTTGCCAATTAGTGGGTTCACGTCCAAAAGCAAGACACCATCACTGTCATCACCCGACGATCAGTCAGGAGAAGTATAGAAGCGTACCTGGCCCCATAATTCATGGTCATCTCCCGACCCTTGCACGTACGCGAACCCCCCCGCACGACGCTCGATCCCCTCATCGACGGCGCGCGACGCACTCACGCATATGATAGACAAAAAAGATGCGTCCAGCCCGACCTGCGGGAAACACGTCGACGCGGGCGTTATCCACAGCGGGCGCAACGGCCTAGTCAGTTCCGGGAGGGCATACGACGAATCCTGTGCGCGCGCGGGGGGGGGTTCGCCGGAAAACGTTAGCAGACCGCGGAAGGAAGGGCGTCGCCGCGACGCACTGCGAGGGCCGCGGCCCAGCCATCGAGCCGCGCGGCGATTTGGGCGTGCTCGTGCGCACTCACTGCTCCCGGTGGCGTGTGCAAGTCCGCCGCGGCGCTCTCGTCCGCTTTCTCCCCCGTTTCCGCGAATGCGTCGGCGGCTGGGCCTGGGCGTCGCTTGACGAGGAGGCCCCGCAGGCGCGTAGCGCGGTTGACGACGGCGCACCAGATCGGTACGGTCTTGGAAAGCGCATCGGGGAGGCGCTTGCCGGTGCGCGTCGAGTCTACGATAATGAGCCTGGGGTAGGGTAGACACCGAAAAGATCGAAAGGTTAAGGAATTCGCTGAGGTGTAAACGGGGAGGATGTGGGATGGGGACATACCCGCCTTGGGCGGCAGCAATGGGCAGTAAATGTATGTTCGGGCGCCGGAGGTTGAAAGCCCAGTTGCCGTGGTGGCCATCAGTACTCTTGAAGTACGCGTGTGCTGTGGGATGCGCCTGGATTTAACATCATTCGCTTGCGTTCGAAGCGTCATATACAGAAGCGCGAGGCGTACGATGGCGGGATCGGTGTACCAGGCTCCACAGCGGAGGTTTGCTGTTGACGAGATTCGTTAGATGGAAGGGAGGATAAAAACCAAAACGGATGATGCTGCTGTACGTATAAGCGGAAAGGCAGGGTAAGCCGTGCGCACTTGGTTGACAAAGGCAATGTCGGCTTGGATGGAACGCAGACGATTGTAGATGTCGAGCGACTCGCGGCGAATGTGGGCTCGCGCTGATGCCTCCAATGTCTGAGGCATAAACGGCCGACGGTGAGAGTGACGATGGTTACTCTATACAACTTGGCATCGTCCGAGTCAGAGCTCAAGTTTACAAATTTTAATTTTTGATTATTGTAATCATTTGACTGATGGTGATGGCATTGCAACTCGCAGATCGGACTTGTGACCAATTCGCATTGACCCACGTTGCTGCATGATGTTCATGCAAGCTTGATTTATATATACGCGATTTATAGTGGAGGAGTTACATCGATACCAGGATTCCTAACCTAACCTACAGTGTTTGCCTTTTTCGGGCACTCCTTTCCACAACATTGTAGTGACAGAGCTGTACCCTAAGCCTAAGACCTTAATAGTGATCTCGTCACTGTCAGTATCCGAATGCCCACAGACGATGGTACTTATATTGCGAATAAAGTTGCAAGACAAAGTTGATATGGACTTGTAGTTGCCATCTTGAAGTGGGTGAGCGTCGAGCGAGAAGAGAGAGAGAAAGAAAGACAAGCACAATTTAGCACCAGAGCAACAAGTTCCCACGTCAACTTTACTTTACCTTGCCATCCAACTTTAGTTCATCGCACACAAGTTAGAACATGACATGAACACAAGATACGAAATGAGGCATGCACACACAAGCGATCGAGTGGGGGTTATGGGGAGCGTGGAGAGTAATAGTACAATATCGGTGTGTGCAGGCATAGTGCGAACGGGAAAGGGAAACAAAACGAATCTATACGACGAGTGGGCCGGGGCGGCGCAAGTCTGAGGTCTACCTATATCATGGACCTATATCATGGATAGAGAGGATAGAGGCCATTAGTTATGCCATGCCCGAAAAGGAAAGTCGAACCAGACAACAAACCTAGTTGACGATTTGGTAGAGGAAGCTTTTAGGGAACACCTTCTTCATCTGCTCCTCGATCCACCAGTAGGGAGTGAGGTACGTGACGTCGGTCTCCTCGGCGGCGCCGGCCCCAGCGACGAGCAGCCCGACGACGCGGCCGTTCCTGTCAACCACTATGGCGCCAGAGTCGCCGGGGGCAGAGAAGGCGCCGTCCTTGTTGCTGTAAGGGTAGACGGCGATCTCGATCGACGTCTTCTTGATGCCGTACTCAGGGTACCTGCGAACAAACGACTCAATACCAGTGAGGCGACCGAGAGTGCTGCCTGTGGTCTTTCCGTGCTTGACGACGATCAGACACTTCTCGCCGTTGGCATCGAGGTGCTGCGGCTTGCGGATCTCGTCGTCCTTGACGACGCCTCTGACCTGGAGGAGCCCGCCGGGGGGGTACTTGAAGTCGGACCGGCCCTCAGGGTGAGGGTGCATTTTCAGGATAAAGTCGGCCGAGGAAATCTTGCCGCCTGGATATAAAAACGAAATGCACTAAAACCGGGGACGTGTTGCCAAGATAAGATGGAAACGTACCGACGTAGACCTTGTTACCCTGGAAAGTTGCCCAGTCAATCTTGTCGCGGTAGAGATCGATCAGGGCCCAGTCTCAGGTGAAGTGCTTGGGGCCGTCGGCGACGGTAACGGCAGGGGCGTAGACGACGTAACCGATTACGCGCTGGTTCGGAGTCGTCCACTGTTTGGTGACCTCTCTGTGGATCTCGTCTACGTCCTTGATCCTCATCCTCGCATTCTCCACCAGGCCCTCGAAGTTCTTGCGCGCGCGAGTCTTCTTGGGCACCTCGCCCTCAACGACCGGACCCAACCTCTCAACCTCCTCTTCCCATGTCTTAATGGAGAGCAGCTCGTGGCCGATGGAGCTCATCATACGGTTGATGGCATCGGTGTAGGCATTGGTGCCGAGGACGACGATCTGCTCACGAGCCTGGTTGCTGCGCTTGCGCGATAGGAGCTGGTTACAGTGTGCGGGAGGTGGGCGAGCGACGTGGCAGGCGGTGAGAAGAAAGACGCGGTCGCTCTGGCTGCTCTCGCGGAGGTAGACGGCACCCGTGCCCTCGTAGTAAGGTGTCTTGAGCGGAGCAATCTGGATGCCAAGCGCGGGAGTAAAGGGGCTACGAAGCTCGGGGACGGGGTCGACAGAGGGGTCGAAGGAGAGAAGCTTTGGGCCAACAGAATGGGTGACAACGGACTCGCGGAATGCAATCTCGACGTCGGGGAACCCCTCTCGAGCCAGGATATCCTTGCAGCCCTCAGCTGCTGCCCTGGCAGCCTCGAAGGCGAGAGTCCCAGGGATCACCCCTATCCAGAGATAGAGCGCCCTGACCTCCTCCTTCCCTGCCTCGGCGAAACGCACGGGATCGATCGACGACCACTCGACGTTGCGGGAGTCGAGGTGCTCGTAGATGAGCTGGCCAATCTCGAGCCAGCGGTCTTGCATCGGATGGTCACAGACAGGACGGGCCTCTCGCAGAATGCGCTGCTCCTCGGTACCCGTGCGCACAGGCCAGGCATCGCCGGTTTTGAAGAAGCAGGGAGGATTGCTGGGCAGGCCGTAGAAGTCGGTGAAAGCTGCAGGGTAGGAGTCGGAGAGACGCGACTGAGGGGCGGTGATGTCCTGGTCGTCCTCGTCGAGGTCGAGGTTGCTAAAGGGCGGAGGCGGGAGAGACGAGGGTAGTGGGAGAAACGGGTGACTGGCCGCCCACTTGCTGAGCAGCGATAGCGATACGAGAGCTGAAGAAGTCGTTGAGATCGGTGTTGGACGCCATTGGAACGAGAGAGAGAGCAAAAACGAAAGGTAAAATAAGAAGAGATAGGAAAATGCCAAGGTGACGCACTTGTGAACATTGACGTCATTAAATACTCGTACCGCCCTTCCATTGAGGGAATGTGCTGCACTGAGTGGTGATTACGAATTTGTTATTCTAATACTTCGTAACTAAAACTACAGAACTAGGTCGTGAAGCATGTCCGGTGTCATGGGCTACGAAACTGCCTAATGTCCAAATGTCCGTGTGGCATGTCCCGGAACTGTTCCTCCATGCAAAGGAGGGATACAGGCGATCAGCGAAGCGCCACCAAAATATAACAATGTGTTGGGGAGGTGTGTCGGGGATATTACCCATAACACAGGCCAAAGGAGGGCATGCATTCAGCCAACCAAGCATGCACCGCACGTTTGGACGCCCGAGCCCCGAAGGTCACAGTTCTGCAACTGCCCATGGCACAGTACCGCGCTCTGCGCTGCGCTCAGTGTCAGTTGCTCATTATTTACTATCCTAGATTACACAAAAAAAACGATCAGTCACGAAAAGGCGATGGCGCAACTTGACGGGCATACAATGAACGGAGTGCGCTACCCCCGATACTTGGGGGTAACGATGACCCAATCTGTGCATTACGGACAAGGGTCAGAGAGATGAGGGCTTCGAGAGTATTTGGAAGGGCGCCCAGCGCCGTGTTTTCTAGATGCAGTGAAGTGAGTGTGGTCAAGGCGCCGAAGGTGGTCGGGAACGAGCCAGCTACAAAGTCGCAGAGTAAGCACCACCGTCTAAACAAGAGATCGTGCAAAGCCATGCCTGGGGAGTTTCCATTGCCGATAATTTCGAGGGACTCGAGCGCTGTGAGATTCGTAAATTGTTCAGGGAGAGACGCAGGAACGGCAGGGAAGGTAAGTTGTCTACGGAGAGGGAAAGATCGTCACAGCTGAACACGGCGGAACCCAAACAAAAAAAATTGAAACGACGATGGACTTACAAAGATGAGACGCGACCAGCGCCATCGCATCGCACGCCATTCCACGTACAAAACTTGACATCCTTGACCCAACCCCCAGCCTCAAGTCCAGCCTGGCCCTGTTGGCCCGCATCTTCCCATATCGATCTCAATCCACAGAACTGTGTCGCGGCCAGTGCGACGGAGTATACTGCAGTCGCATTCGGCGGAATCGCAGCAAGGAGCGGGACACACGCGCTGCACGGGTACCCTGTGGGATTGCCGGGCGCGTCAAGGGTGTATTGCGTTATGCACTGCTGAGCATCGGCCGAGAGCATAACTGTGTTCGTCGGTGGACTCGCAGGTGAGGTGTCCGATATCGAAGATTTTCGGGGCGGCCGATGCGAAAGCGAATACAAGCGGACGTTGAGAATGACCACATTGATGAACAGGTAGAGCAAAAAGACGGCGAGCGCAGAAGCCAATGCTCGATGGTACCACTTTTGCCTGCGAGTTTGCGCCGGAGGCTGGACGTGACAATGATCGCAGTGGGTGGTCCCAGCTCCGTGCTTACGTATATCGAGCGGTCGCCACGTTGGCATTTCAGACGACGGTACGACAATAGGCGCAGCACGTTGGACGGAGGGTCCGTTTCCGACTCGGCTTGGGCCTACTACTCGGAGATCGGCAAAAAGACGGGCGAAGCGATCTCTGAAGCTAGGCTGTGCGCCTTGTTGCGAGGTCGAGCTCGAGTCGCCCTCAGAGCCCTTTTCGAGATCAAGTGGCCGCGAGCGCGGGAAGGGCCTATGTGAGAACGTAGGTTTGCCGATAGAGAACGCGCGCTCTGTGGGGGAGTCTGGGGAGAAGCGGGAGTGCTCGCGAGAGGGGTCTGGGTCAGGGGGAGGCACGGCAACCGTCAAATGTTCTTTGAACCTGGAGGAGGCGGAAAGGGAACCTTGAGAGGAGTGCGTAGGTGATCGTTGATGAGTTCTACTCATTGCATATGCGTGGGTATATACTAGAGATATGAAAGTGAGAGGCAAGATACGAGCAGAGTGTGGTGAACGTAAGGAGAGAAGGGGAGAATTTTACGTCCCCCTCCCTCTCCGCAGCATTTCGATGTTCCGAGAAAACAATACAACGAAGCAAGGGCCATGTTTTCTTTGCATTGTGTCGCTCTCTGACTCGCACTTTGAAGCAAGAAACAATAGCAACATTGCCAAATCACGTGGTAGACCGGACCGGACCGGAGCTCCGTCGCAGCTCTCCCACGCTCCCTGTGATTGGCCATCACTTCCAGTGCTCACTTCACAATGCCTGATGATGTTGAGGCCCAAAGTATTGCACGGACCATCTATTTCGCTTACGGTAGCAATCTGTGGATAGACCAGATGAACCGGCGCTGCCCAGAGAACAAATACGTTGGGGCTGGACTGCTACACGACTGGTGCAGTCCTGACGTCCTCCGATCGATATCATATCGCTCATCGATTTCACAGGTGTTGGATCATTAACCAAAGAGGCTACGCGAATGTCATTCCTTCCTCTGGAGACCGTGTGTATGGTTTCCTGTACGAGCTCAGTCCTAAGGATGAGAAGGCCCTCGACCAATGCGAAGGGGTTCCCCTTATCTATGAAAAGAGGATCATTCCGATCCAGCTCATCACGTCCTCCGGTAACGGCAAGACGGCTGCGAAGAAAACCATAGATGCGTTGGTATATATAGACTTCGTCAATACCAGTCGCGATGTCCCACAGACAGAGTATATCCACCGGATGAACATGGGACTCAAGGACGTACTTCAGATGGGCATTTCTCAGTCCTATATCGATAAATACATTAGACCGTCCATACCACCAGAGTGAATACCCACCTATCATACATACCATTGTCGCCTTGTTGTTATACCACCGCTTGCTCGATGGGTTTATCCGCCTTTTTCTGCCGTCTCCGTTTCTTTTTCACGGGCTCGCTTGCTGTAATATTACCCATATGGCTTTCTTCTTCATCGTCGTGCCGCCGTTTCGTATGCTTGTCACTTTGCCTCGAGGAATCCGTAGCCTTCGTCTTCACTTCCCCGCCTACTTCAGCCTCCTCAGGGCCTTGCGCGGCCTTTTCGCGCATGCGCTCTTTCTTTCCTTTCCTCTTCTTCGCTTTACGCTCGCCATCCGCCGAATGTTCTGCTGCAACGACGTCGGCTCCTGCGTCTCTTAATCGCGCAGAGACCTTGTTCTTAAACTCGTGTAAGCGCTCGCCACGCTTTGCATCCCACGTCTCGCGCTGCTTGCGATACGGCGCGAGCTTCTTCAGGCCGACGTACTCGTTCAGGTCCTTGTCGTCTGCGAGCAGGATCTCTGCGGGGGTCAATTCATATGTGGTCTTCCCTACTGGAACGTAGCGGAAGCGGGTGGGCGCCCCCGCAACCTGAGTGCACGGAGGTGCGCGTGAGCAAGAAGCGTATGGGAAAACGTCAATGGGGCGTACCATGTCGTTGAACTCAAGTTCATTTATCTCCTCCATGTACTGATCGAGCACGCGCTTGCGCATCTCCTCTGTGCCATCCCATTCCACCTCATCCCAACTGCTCCCACCCGCTTTCGGCGCGTCTGCATCCATGTCATCGACATCAACCGCGTATTCCCCATCATCCGCCATCCTCTCCTTTTTTTCTTTCTTCTTCGCCTTTTTGCGCTCCTTCGCGGCCGATGTGTGGGGTACTTCGTCCCTGTCTGACGGGATGATATCATCCACGTCAATATCATCGTCCCAGCTCGGCTTTTCGTCGTCGCCACCAGCGCCCACGCCATCAGTTTCAGCAAGCACGGCTGCCATCTGCCGGTCATACGCTTCCGCATCCCAGTCCCCGTCTAGGTCTAGTGACTCGAGCGCTGCGCAGAACAGGATCCACTACGGTCACCAAAGCATACCGAGGCAGAGAGAAAAGGAAGAGGACCCACCTCGGCTGCGCGTCCAGCCACCCTCTTTGCCAATACGTTCCCACTTGACTTCCATCTCGCGCGTCTTGGGCCCCTCGAGGCGTTGCACTCCTTCGCGCCGCTGGACTTTCTCCGCTTCTTTACGCTCTCGCCGTCGCTCGCGCGCTGCGTGGCGGCGTTCCGCATGCTCGGACGTTCGGCGCACGCTCTGTACGGTACGCGGGAAAGATGGGATGTGCCCTGCGTCGAGCTCTTCGAATCGGAAGTTGTACGAGCTTTCGAAGCGCTCGGCGACCTCGTCAAACTCGTCGTCGTCCTCGGGGATGTTGCCGTTAGGGTCAACACCAACATCAGGCCCCGAGGCTGTCACTGGGGGATCAGGGTCGTTGAGGAACGTAGCTCCCACGGTAACCTCCTTGTAGGTAGGTATACGCCGGGCAGAGCGGTCGATCCAGCCACGATTTAAGATGTAGCTATAAAAACCAGGAATCGATGTCACTTGTTAGATTCTGTATGTGAAATAAAAGGAGAAGAGCACACGCACTTTATCAAAAACTCTTGGTCTGTCTCCTTCCTTTCTTCCTCGACCTTTCCCCCCTTTTTCTTCTTCCTTGAACCCGCGTCGCCAGGATGCCCATGCACATCCTCGTCCTCTTGCCGACGCATCACGTCCTCGACCTTTCCCTCCTCGCCAAAGTCCAAGATCGTCTCGAGCGGACCGACCTCACGTTCGAGATACGCGCGGTACTCCGCCTCCTCCAGCTCTACCTCATCCCTCGTCTTCTCGCGCAGCGTGAATAGCCCACCTTCCTCTTCTGCGTCTCCCGTGTTTGCATCCCGTGCGCCAACGTTTACGTGAAACGCGGCAATGGTCTCTGCCCGCAGCGTGGCCTGCTCCGCGACGTGCGTCGGGGGAGGGGACGGGGCCTCCGGCGAGGCGGAACGCTTAGTCGCGACATCGAGTGCGGCGGCAAGGCGCTGTTCCGGGAGCGTCACAGGCTTGGGCACTTTGACTTTCTTCGTGGGTGCGGGCGCAGGTAGCGTTCCAGACTTGTCGTGCTCCTCTGTTAATATGAGGTTATGAGAACCAGAATCAGAACCAGAGGGAGAGGGGATGAAGGGGGACCGAAAGCGGAGAAGACAAAAGTCGTACCCTCGATCACGTTGCGGCCAGTGTCATAGATACCCGGGTCTCGCGCCTTGATGCGTGCGAGCGTGCGTAGGATGGCAGCGTCGAGGGCAGGCGTGAGCTCTTCACCGTCCTCGTCTTCGCTCTCGTCAGACTCAGAGTCAGAATCGTCCGAGTCCAGGTCGTCAGTGTCAGCATCGGAGCCGTACTTCTCTTTGACTGCACACGGCGGAACGAGAAAGAAAAGTGAGCGAGATGCGGCGCGTAAAAACAGGAGCGTGGTGGCACGCACGCTTCACGAGCTCCTCGCGCTCTTTGCGATATTGAAAAGCTTTTGCATAGTGCTCATTGATTGTGAAGTGGTGTAAATCGTTTTCTTCCTCTGAATCGACGGAAGAGGATGAGGAAATCAGCTCTTCTTTCATCTTTTTAACTTGAGCCATGCCTGTCTGCCTGCAGCGAATTATTATTCTCGGGACGGGTCTTCCCACTTTGGATCTCCTGCACCCGCGTTACTTTCCCACAATACCGCGGATTCTCTTCGTACCAAGATCGGCCATAACGAGAAGAGAATATTTACGTTACACCACGAAACAAGTCTAGGACGAAGGGGTACAGTCTGTACTCCAAGTCGACAAGGCCGAAGCCATTCGTTCCAAGTCACCTAACCACCGATTGGCAACTTCATTTATGATGTGTACCCATGGACTTAAATAACCCCGGGCCCCAGGTTGGCCTGAGAAGCCAGGCTACAGTACATCATATGTACAGTGTCGTCCGCCAGACAGCTGCTACCACTGATCAAGTTGCCTACTCAACCAACCGTACTGCTGAGCTTGACCCCCACAGGGAAGTGAATTGATCCCGTGAACTTGGCTCCAACCCAACATGGTTTAATTTGTGGGAAGCGCGACCCGTCGCCGTACCTTCCAAGTCCAGCCTCGGCTGGCTGAATGTACGCTACACGCCAACGGCCATGATACGTGGGAGTAACGGCGACCCACTCGTCATTGGACTTGTCGGCGGGGTTTCTTACAAGAGGAGGCTGCACCATGCGCATGAAAGGGTTGAGAACAAAGGCCGGGAGGGGGGCGCCAGGGATGCACGAGTCGGTGACGGAAGCGGCGAAGAACGGTTTCTCCTCGTCCGGCAAGAATGCCTTGAACATAGACGTCCTAGAGCCCGTCGCGACAAATTCGAAGCGCGCGAGGTGCTTCGGAATATCTGGCGGGCGCGACGTCAGCTGTCATTGAAGGACCCGAGGACGAGAGCAGAAGAAAAAAAAGGAGGGTACGTACTCCAGTTATTGCGCCCGTTCCAGACGCTCTCACGACTGCTCACGTAGATAGTTGTGATGCGCGCGGAGGTGCGCTTCTCGTACGGGTTGGCCCACCCGTCCGAGACCGCGATGAGCTCGTCGTACGGTCCCACGGGTGAGTCCTCATAACGGACGAGGACGACATGTGACAGACCGCCCTTCCATTGCGAAGCGCCGTTGACGAGCGCAAGGGCAGAGGGGTGCACCGTCTCCGAGGCGCCGTAGGAACCCGGCGGGAGGCCTTGCAGGACCGGGTCCTCTCGCTTATCTGGGCTGAGCAGCCTTGTGAAGAGATAAAGCTTGGCTCGAAGCACCCATGGCGGGGGGGCAGCAGACACGGCCGCTGGGGTAGAGGCCGCTAACGGCGAGTTGGACTGATCCATAAGTGAACGGTCTTTTAGCGACGGAGCGACGGGATTAAATAGAACTACCGTCGAATAGATTACATTTTCAAGATGCGGGCGTACCGCCGTTGCTAACGCTGACTTGAAACCTGAATACAATTTGTGCACGGTCTATAGCACTGTACTTGTACTAGCCGAGGCACAGACCAGGGTCATAGACCAATGGACCGAGGCACCGGACAAATAGGAATCAACAAACCGCGAGTGTACCGTGTACCCGTGTACCTTACCGTGACACGTCCTCGTTCCCCGCAAATTCTCTCTCTGCCCGGAACTCGTTAAGCTCGCACTGATGAACGTTTTCAGACTCTTGGGTGAGCAACCCCCCATCGAGATTTGGGACCGCACTTGAGGTCCAGCGCGCTGAATCTCTCTTTCGACCTTAGGTGACCTCTCCCATCTCGCCTCCATCCTCATCCTCGTCCATAAAATACGAACGTCTCGCTCCTGCAGAGGTGTGTGTCTCCCTCCACATTCGCCTTTTTGTTCCTTTACTTTGTGCACACGTGCGTGCTCAACGCTTTTCTCCTTCCCTCCGTTCCAGGCATCTCCTTCAAGACGCAAGCTCTCTATGTTGCAGTTTTCGTCTCGCGTTACCTCGACCTGTTCACAAAATGGGTCTCCCTCTACAACTTGGTCATGAAAATCTTCTTCATCAGCAGCAGCCTTTACATCCTATACCTCATGAAATTCCGCTTCCGGTACGTCCCTCGTTCTGCTTTCGTTTCTTCAACTTTTGACTCACGCGCGGCAGGCCAACAAATGACCCGTCCATTGACACCTTCCGCGTCGAGTACCTCATCGGCCCCGCATTCCTCCTCGGGGTCCTCTTCAACTATGCCTCCACCATCATAGAGGTCTTCTGGTCTTTCTCCATCTTCCTCGAGTCCGTTGCCATCCTCCCCCAACTCTTCATCCTCCAGCGCACCGGCGAAGCAGAAACGATCACAACGCACTACCTCGCCGCGCTGGGCGCGTACCGTGGGCTATACATCCCCAACTGGATATACCGGTGCGTCATCGCCAGCTTCATCTATCTTCGCGTTGTTCTATATGCGTCGACGCGTGGTATTTAAAATCGCTCACGCGCGCTTGTGCGCTGTAGATACTTCGCGGAGGAGGTTGTCGACCCGATCTCCATCACGGCTGGACTCGTGCAGACGGGGCTATACCTCGATTTCTTTTATGTATACTTCACCAAGTACGTGCACCACCCCAAATGTTGCCCCTTCCCTGTTCTGACGCGTCGCATCACGTACCTCCACACATATCCATTTACAGGGTTCTCCAGGGCCAGAAATTCGAATTGCCGGCGTGACCTCTGACCCGCAGTGCCCAAATACCAACGCATGCGTTACCCGCACAGCGCTGGGTCCGTCCCCGGCGCAGCGAGAAATGCCGTTTTAGAATCCACCCTTGTTAGTATAGTAATACTTCTATCCCTAAGTACATGTGCACAAAACCTTTGGGAATATTAACAAAAACGTGCAAAGCGAGACCGTCCTATCACAGAGGCACAAGAGATATCCCTACACACAGACTGTACACCATTAGACTGAAAGCACCATTCGCCCCTGGGATTACATCCGCCGTAGGCTCTATAATATACTGCCCTGCGCGTAGTGCGACTTGCGCAGTCGCAGCGCCTGACCGTGAGCCAGTGAAAGCCCCGGATGAAACCACCGGCGTCGCACCCATTTCCGAAAACAGCTCCACACGCACAAACGCAGGTGCATGGGGTTGCAAGCGAATTCTGTGAATGATGCCCCCCCGTTCGGGTTCGTCAGGGTCGACAAGCGCACTGTGAGAATCGACAGGAAAGGCAGGCGGTGGTAGGCGCTTACTTGACATCTGTCGGCGTAGGCAACTCGAGGGAATACCGCAAGCGTGCATCATTCATCCTGCATTCAAATCAGTAACTTGATCAGTTGCGCCCCCAGGGACGGCCGGCACTCGGAACATGTGAAGAGAAAAACGCACCATTCCCCACGTATGACTTTGGCGAACATTCCCGCGCCCTCTTGTGGGATCAGATCAACTTCGATCCAGCGCGAGCTGCGCACCATCAGAGAGAATTCGCCTAGGTGCGTAGGTGAGAACGCGGATATGGCAAGTGTGACATCGCCCTCTGTGACATCTCGTCAGAGTCCTGGTCGCACAGGATTATGCCAACATACGAGGAAGATCAGCGTAAACGCGGGCAAAGCCATACGTATAGGCGCCTGATGTCGCTATGATGTCGCTCTGCGCCAAGCTAGCCGTTCAAATGTGAGCAAGTCGTGTACGAGGCATATATATAGAAGAGGATAAGCGCACTCGAATACACGCTCACCACGGCCCCAGGTGATTATCGCGTTGATAGGCACGTCTCGCGGGGCATGTAAAGAAATTTCGACGCGGGTTTTCACCGAGGGTCCATCTTGAGTGGTTCCAGGGACGCGTAGGCGATATTGCGGATTAATCATGTACGTGAGTAGGGTGTAATTTCCACCAGACGTCTTTGTTGTCAGGGTACCAGATATCCGGAGATCAAAAGGAAGCACACGGAGCGGCCCATCCCATTCCATACCAAATCCCGAGTATGCAGTTACGGTAAAACCGATATCATCAAAGGAACCATCGTAAGAGAGATTCAGGCTGATCATTCCTGAAGCATCGGAGTGGGGTACAGTCACGCGAACCTTCATGGAGTCAATATATGGTTGAGTTGATAAGTGGCATCCATACCAAGACATTGGGATTGTCTGTGTAGATACCTTGGGTCTTGGCAGTATCTGTCAAGTTCTTTGGGGCAACGGGGTGACCATCATCGTACTCAGCCTGGAGCGAAATAAACTCGGAGGACCGGCGAGTATCTGTTCGATGCCGTGCCAGAAGGATCCAAACCTCTCCGAGTGGTCTCTGTGCGTCTTTGACGCACTCGAGACGGAGCCGAAGTGTGCGGTGAACAGCTGGTAAGACATCAGGCTATGTCACGGATGCGTCGCTGTCAAACAACGCACATTCATCTCGTTCGGCCGGTGATAGCTGGGCGGCTCTCCAAACTCTAAGTTATGTTGAGTTGAAACGTGGGCAGCTGAGACAGATAGCAGGCACTAACCCGTGGTAAAGCAGCTGGTTCTTGAACATCGCCGGATTCCAACTGACACATACACTCCCAAACAAAGTGCAGACATCGTCCCAAGGTATATCAATGGACCCTGAATGGAGATGAGCGTAGTCGCGCGAAAGAATCGGGCTATGCTTACGTCTCTGATCTTTTCCTTCGTCCAGGGATAAATCGTCAAGGAGGGCATCGACTTCCGTGCTATCATATGTCAGTAGCCGGGAATCTAAGATCGTCAGCCACCGCGGTCCATCCTCCGTCTCATTAACATCTTTTGATGCGTTTGTGAGGAGCTATCAACACGGAAGATATAGAAGCAGACCTATTACAGCATAGCAGTGGGTTGGGAGGAGCTTCACGCCCCCTCGATAGGCAACGGGTCGATTATCAGTCCCAACAGTTAGGATACACCGGCCTATAAACACTTAACTACGGCCACGAGGTCGGTGCGCCGGATGCAATATACGCACCATCATTGAAACCGCGGCTTAGCCGTGACCATGTTTGCTCCCGCTGGAACGAAGGGCTATAGAAGTGAAAGAATTCACACGAGCGAGATGACGGTAAAGCGGGAATTACCTCTTGACTTCGAGGTAGTCGGGTATCCACCCTGCCAGTGCGCTGGGACGGCAGTCAGATACAAGAAGACCTATGGTAGGAAGGGCAGTACTGTATATCCGCACTCGAGTTTCTGACTCAAATTATCAGTCACGGCCACAGATCCTGGACTAGCGGACTGCTGACGCACGAGCCGGGGAAATCGTAACCTCCCATAAGCTTCAGATACTGTGTGAGAATGAGCCACGTGGTGTACTGGAGTGGTTCCCGTTACATACGGCTTTCTCAACAAGGGAAGGCCAGATATCCCTTCTTCCCATGCTTGCTATGCACATGCGGGATCCATTGGGACGAAACGGGAGGAAATCATCAATCACTGGATGTATCAGGGACCACAATGAACCGCCGTATTCGCAAGGATAGGAGAAATGAAGGGGCAGAACTACTAACCAACCTAAGATCGACGGAGCGGAGAGACAAAAGTGAGATTTAGGCAATCATTCCCGCGGTAACTGCGCTCACTCGTCGGTGTGCGCCATTGAAGAAGACCTTGAGCTCATATCCGCCCGTCGGCGATAGCTGGGGCTTTCCGTCGAGCCCACAGGGATAGAGCGAGGGCAGCGCAGCCTGAAAGAAACATCGCAGTCAGATATCTACAAC